>Ga0182017_10003269_pt1 | contig 12130 bp, 11 predicted proteins | sample 712E3DmetaG_FD_120492 | JGI IMG/M metagenome (GOLD analysis project Ga0182017, IMG submission 120492) | Permafrost microbial communities from Stordalen Mire, Sweden - 712E3D metaG | ecosystem: Environmental > Terrestrial > Soil > Wetlands > Permafrost | place: Sweden: Stordalen | collected... | reverse complement strand
GTTTATTTGAAACCATGAAATTAATCTTCAAAATATTACTTCTCGCATTACTGTTTAGCGTTTCATTTGCGCAGGTGTATAAGACCGTTCAAGTGCAGTATAACACTGGAACGAATCTTATATCCCTGTTCCCATCAAGCGCAAGGCTTCCTGTTTCATATCTCAATGGTCTTGGAAGTATGGCTTATTGTGACAGCGCATACATTAAAAGCTTGATTGGTTCGGGTGTTGGCAATATGGTGAAATCCGATTCCGGTTTAACTCATTGGACTCCGTTTGAAGGAATGACATGGGTAAATGGTCAAGGGTTTGTTACCGGAACTCCTTGGACTTCAGCGGGATATTATTCAAAGGGAGATACAAATTCATCAACGCTTGGATTTTATCCGAGACAACAAAGTGATGCGCTGTTCGGTGGAAAACAAAATGTTATTTCCAATATTGCAGATACCTCAAAATATTTTAAGACTTACGATTCTTCTGGCGTTTACGGTTGGTATAGAAGGGCTTATATCGACGCCTTGATAGCCGGCAAACAGAACACAATCGCAAATCTAGCAGATACTTCGAAGTATGTTGAATACTCTGATTCATCGACAACAACAAAGGGATGGTACCGAAGAGGATATGTCGATGCACTTATAGCATCGAAACAAAATACTATTTCCAACTTAGCAGATACGTCTAAATATGCTAAGTCAACCGATTCCACCTTATTCTATCGAAGATTGTATGTCGATGCTTTATTAAACGCAAAGCAAAATAGTATCCTAAACCTTGCCGATACATCGAAGTATGCAAAATCAACAGACTCTACATTATTCTACCGAAGACTTTATGTAGATGCTTTGCTTAATGCAAAACAGAATGTGATTCTTAATCTTGCCGATACGAGCAAGTATTTTGAGCAACTTGATTCTTCCTCTGTTTTTGGATGGTATAAACGAGCATACATTGACGCACTGGTTGCCACAAAACAAAATGTAATTTCAAACCTTTCGGACACTTCGAAGTATTTCGAGGCGATTGATTCCTCTGGAACTTCGGGATGGTATCGTAGGGCATACATCGATGCTTTAATTGCTGGGAAGCAGAACACTGTTGCGAATTTAAGTGACACAAGTAAATACGTGGAGTATTCTGATAGTTCAACAACGAACGGATGGTATCGCCGGGCTTTTGTTGACGCTCTTGTCAACGCAAAACAAAATATTATATCGAACCTCGCAGACACGAGTAAATACCTGGAACAAATAGATTCATCAAGTACCAACGGTTGGTACAGACGCGCTTATATCGATGCACTTATAGCGTCGAAACAAAATACCATTTCCAACTTAGCGGATACAAGTAAATATGTTGAATACTCGGACTCATCCACAACGAATGGGTGGTACCGCAGAGCGTATGTGGATGCGTTGGTGAACGCAAAACAGAACACCATTGCGAATCTTGCTGACACCTCCAAGTATCAGGAGATGATTGATTCGGCTTCAACAAATGGCTGGTACAGGCGGGCGTATGTGGACGCTTTACTTTCTGTGAAATCTCCGATTGCCGGATCTTCTTCCATCGTTACAGTGGGGACACTGACGGGCGGTGCGATCGGTACGGGCTTTACAGTTATCGACACACCTTATATTCAAATGCCTAAAATTGAAGCTTGGGTATTGGCACATTCTTCGGCCGCCAGTGTTGACACAACCACGGGGCATATCAGCACTCAGACGATGGATAATTTAAGATTATCAAAATCCGATTCATCCTCTACGATTGCACCAGGAAAATATTGGACTCCGGCAATGGCTGCCGGGAAATTGGATAAGTCTGATACATCAAATCAACTGAGAAAAGTTTCTTCTTCATTTAAGCCTCTCACATATCAATCTACGGTGACAGCAAATAAAACAACCGGGCATCATCTTTACATAACGTCTGCCGATTCTGTTGGATCTGAACTTATAGATTCAACTGTGTATTGCAGTCAAACGATGATTAAGGGAATGTTGTCGAGATATCAAACAATTCTCCAATCACAGGGATATTTAGTAGCGACAAAGGTCGCTGGAACTTATATAATCGGCGCGGCTGACTCCTGCCAGAAATCCGGCAATACTCATTTAATGCCAATGTCGATGATTAATATATTAGCGGCTGACTATCCTACGGTGAACGGACTTACACCAAAACTGCGGGTGAGTGGGATTGTATCTGTGAATAATACTGCACCCAATGTGAGTTTCACTATAGGGCTTTATCCGGTAACAAGCGGGGCCGGTGGAGCAGCGTTAAAAATTTATTCCGTTGGTTCGATCGTTACAAGTAGTGCCGCAACCGCAGTCACAACACCGGCGGGTAGTTCGATCACCGCTGTGGCGGGTTCCGATATATCGCTTCCGTCAGATGGAATTTATTGCCTTGCGGTTGTTACAGATGGAACAATAGCAACATCTTCCTTGGTTCACGTTTATGCAAAATTACAGATTCACAATCTATGAGAAACGTATTATTCATATTTCTATTTGTCGGATTGTGTGAAGCGCAGACGACTTCTCCGTTTTATTCCGCCCCGGTAGCGATAACATATTCAATCAATTATTCTCCAGCCGTCAATGGTGGAGGATTCGAGCCGGACTTATCTAGTTGGACTTTGATACAAAACGGATCTTCAACATCCACAAGTGATGCAACAACATATACAGATGGAACACACTCATGCAAACTTGTGATCGATGGTTCTAACAGCGCCGCCGGAGTATATCAGGTATTTGCCGGAATGACAGGGCATACCGTGTATTGGAGTCTGAAAGCAAAAGGAACTGCGGGTGGTGGTTTGCGGGTAGGTTCGGACGAAAATAGCGGACATCAATCCGAATTCGGCGTCACGGCAGATTATCAAACATATTCCGGGTCGTTTGTAGCAGGAGACGACTATTTTGAAATCCTGCGGGATGGTATCGATACAGGAGATACTTTTTATTTTGACAGTGTAACGATGTATTATTTATGATTTACAAGTTTGGTAAGGATGAAACATGGTAACTAAATATGCATGGCTTTGTGCAGATGATGCTATAAGAGTTGGAAGTGATCCAAGCGTTCCTTCTGCTATTGCTACCCAAGCGCTTCAAATGGGTTCCGAGATGGGGTTTCTGAAAACTATAGAAGTCCCTACGGGATATACTGCAATCGCTTCGATAAGATTTTATTATCGACGCACTGGAACGGGAAATCTGTATTTGAAATTTCCGACGGCTTTTACTGCGTCAGGTGGTGGAGTTCCAGTTGAAGATAATACGGACGCTTACACAGTTTATAATGAACCCGTTGCAGATAGTTCAACGCGGTATGTAACGGTTCCGGTTGCGGCTTACAATGCCCTCACATCGATGGTGGCTGGTGATACTTTATCCATTGCGGGGTATAGAGGGGCAGACGATCCAACAGATACATACAGTACCGATTTAGACGTTATCGGATTTAGAATAGCGTTTACAATCGGCAGTATTTCCGGGGCAGTGATTTCCCCGTCAACTAATGCAATTATCGAACTTGATGAAATTAAAGACTTTCTGAAAATACCGTTGGCGACAACCGACGATGATGATTTTCTGCAACTTGCAATTAATAATCAATCGAATTGGATAGAATCTCAAATCAGGAACAAAGTGAAGAGTCAATTAATATCCGATGAGTATTCCTACTGGACAGGCAGACAGAGAATCAGAACGAAATACTTTCCGATAGTCTCTCTGACTGTGCTGAAATATTTGAACACCGCGGGAACATGGACGGACTTATTAACGACAATCGGTGATGCAATTCTTAATAATCCCGACAATGAATTCTCTAACGCGAACAATTCATTTCATGTCGAATTGCCGGACGTATATACTTCGCCAAGCCTTATTTCAACAAATGCATTGAATGTGAAGATATCCTATAACGCTGGCTATGCAACTATCCCCGCAGAGATCCATGATGTCTGCCTTGAAAGAGTTGTGGATTTCTACAAGAGGTCAGCCAGGGGCGGCGGAAGATTCGGGAAGGAATCTGAATCGATAAGCGGTATGGCTTCAGGCGGTTCGACAAGATACATTGATTTTTCACCCAAGCATAAAGAAATGCTCAAGCCTTATGTGAGGCGCTATGAGTAATCCAATAGTCACAGTTCAGAATCAATTCATTGCTGCGTTCTCCGCTATTGACGGAACGGGGAATTATGAGACTGAACTGAAAAAAGTTTATCAAACAATGATGGTAGAGACTCCTGAACATCCTTCGATATCGATTGTCTTTGCTACTCCGCAACCGGCGAACGTGATGGATGATGCGGGAACTGTCTTTGATATCAATATGAATTTCGGGATTGCTTGTTTCATTCAATCAGACTCAGACGTTGATAATTCCGGCAAGTCAAGGATCGATCAATTTACTTTCTTCTCTGATATTTTCAGACTCATTCAGTCAATCAGGAGAACGTATATTTCGGCAAGTCCGGCGTGGAATATTAACTACAAGGTCCCGTTGGAGATGACACCCGTAGAACCGTGGAATAAGAACATCGCTGTCTTTGGTGTGCGCGGTCAAATTCACATACGCAATCTTAATGCGACATTGACATGATCTATTTTAACATCACAGGGAAACTTCCTCAGTTACAGAGTGACCTGACTCCGGCTTTTGTGAAAATAGCCGACAGGATGAAATGGTCGTTTACGAGAGCTCATGAAACAGGCGGTTATGGTTCTTGGGCTAATACTAAAAGTGGAGAACGTGCAACATTAGATTATTTGCGTCCGACAGAAGTTGCATCATTTGGAAAAGACTGGGCAAGGATGACATGGATGAACACCATTCATCAGACGGGCGGCACAGTCAAGACATCCGAGAAACAGCGTGGATATTTTTGGTATAAGTTCATAGAATCGGATCGAACTGATGATAAGTGGAAATGGATGGCGTTGAGTAAAACAATGTTTTATCCAGTTCGTGCGATGGAATTACAAGAAGAAGATAAGGAATATTTCAAACAGCAGTTACTGGATACAATATTTAGCATCAAACAAACAGTCGAAGAAGTCGAAGTTCCGTGGTATCAAGGTTGGATAAGATAAGAAGGAAACGATTCAATGACCGACGAGCTTTTTGAGGGTGCGATAATTGGAGAGAAACGATTCCCATTTGTGAGAGTGACGGAATCGAGTCAACCTCGCATTGTGAAGAAAATATCAAAGCCGAATTATCGCGCGTTAATCTTCAACTGGTTCACGCGGAAGAAACGGGAACAGTATATCAGATTGCACCCGAATGCAGTTATGGGTGACTTGGTAAAAGAAGGGCTCATCTATTTCTCTGTTTATCAATCGAAACGTGAATGGAAGATTATCCGGTCAATCGCATTTCAAAAATCAGGTCTTTGGAAATGGCTTGGAATAATCCCGAAAGAACTCCGTTGCAAGAATATCGAAATCCGGGTAGCGCGCGAAGTAAAAAAAAAGTTAGATGCCTACTTAATGGAGACAGTGAAAGAACAAGGCGCGCAATCCGGCTCATTGATAAGTTCGCAGACAGAGAACAAAGATCAAAAGTAAATAGGCTTCAATCACTTCCTGACGAGTACAACTATACTTATATGATTTATAATCTATCAAAAAAACTTGGACAGTCAGAGCAATACATCAGAGAAAATTATACTCGTGCGGAAATCTATGAGCATAATCTCTGTGATACGTTTGATAATTATGTAGAACGGGAACTTATGAAAACGGATAAAAGATGAATTATCTCTTGGTTCCGCAATTATCGCAGATATCATCTTTTAGTTTGTTCTTTTCCCCGCACTTAGAGCAAGTCCATCTTTGGGTGTGCTGTGGAATTAATGCGATAATGACGAGAGCGATGAGTCCGAAAAATAGACCGGCAAAAGCCCATGCGATATTGTTTCGTCCTTTGTTGACGGCTATGGCTGCGGTTATAAGTGCACACAAGACACTGTAAATCATGGCGATCACAATAAATAAGTCTGACATGGTGTATCTCCCAAATGGTGAGTTATTAAATATCGAAAACAAGATTATGAAAAGCAATGTCTGATAGCGTCCTAAATATAACCGTCCAAGCCGACAGCAAGGAACTTCAAGACCTTGTTGGGAAATTGAATTCCGGCAATATGACACTTGGGGAATTCAATAAAACCGTCCGAGCTATGCGTTCAGAGGCTATTCCGGGCAGTCAAGCGTTAAAAGACTTGGGCGATGTAGTTTCTCAAGTTTCGGTACAATCAAAATCCGCCGAAGCCATTGAACGCTCTCTCACAACAACGATTAAAGAATCACGTCAAGAACGCCGGCTGTATATGTTTGCTGTTAATGAAAGCATGGCGGCAATCACAGCAATTATTGGAAAGGAAGATAAGCTAACTAAGTCTGTGGCACAGGGTGCTCAGGCTGTCTTTGGAATGCAGTTTGCACTTCAGGCACTTGGTGGAACATTCGCTACATATGCGTTACCAGTTGCGATTATCGTTGGGCTTATAACAGTTGTCAAACAATTGTTTTTTGATACAGCCGCAGCGGCGGAGGAATTGGCAAAAAAGACCAAGGAGTCTTCCGATAAATTCAAGGAGTGGTCTGATTTAGTAACTGAAACGAGAGGACTGAAAGAAAAAGCCGGTGAAGGTAATTATGATGTTGAAAATCAAAAATTAGTCCGGCTAAAAAATGCTCTTCAAGATGCAACCGCATTATGGCAGGATTACCAAAGAACCGGCGAACAGGCGACAACAGAAGGATTGAAGGCGGAGAAGGGATACCTGATAGCGTTACAAGATGTCAAGGATCAAACATTTGCTATCGCCAAAATGAAAGAGGATGATGCAAAGAAATCTGAGGAAGCGAGCAAGAAGGCTGGTGTTGAGTATCAAAAGCAACTTTCTGATTTGCAGAAAGAACAGGATGCTCGTTATGCATTGAATAAACTTAGTGACGGTGCATATTATTCTATCTTACTTCAACGTAGAGAACAAGCGAGACTTGTTGGAGACCTTCAGTCTGAGGTATTACTGAGAGATCGTATTGCTGCGCTAACGGCGAAGATGAAGGGTGGAACTCCGCAGGAACTTGATATGGAATATCGCTTGAGTAGAAATTTAGGCGGAATCCCAACAAGGAATATGAATCCCGGAGCTATTAAAGCCGATCAGTTTGGGGAAGTGAAATCAACTGAAAAGTTGAACGCAGAATCAAAAGCGAAACTGGAAGCAAGTGCAACTGGTCAATATCTTATCGATCCATTAAAAGCTGGTTTCCAAAGCGTCGCTTGGTCTGCTTTACAGGGCTTCAATCAGATGTGGGAACAGAGTTCAGGATTTGCGAGAACTGTAATTGGTCAAGCAATGGAACAAGTTGCAGATACAGTATTGCAGAAATTATCCGAGCAAGCGGTAACAGGTTTACTGGGTGTTATTTTCCCAGGTCTTGCTGGCGGTGGGGATGTTCTCACAAGCGGTTCAAGTCTGCAATTTGCTGCAAACGGCGGAGCATTTCGATCCGGTGCAAATGTAATGGTGGGAGAACGCGGGCCGGAATTAATGCAGGTTGGCAGAAACGGCGTGAGAATAATCTCCAACAATAATCTTCGCAATTTGAATCAGGCAAGTCAAGCCTCAAGGTACGGCGGCGGAAATAGCGCACAAATGGCAAATGCTATTAATAATCTGGCGAATAAATTAATTCCACAGACAGCGAATGATATGTTCTTTGCAGTGAAGAGAGCGGAACAAATAAGAAATAACGGGGGAACCGCGTAATGCCGTTAGTAAAGTACGATCTTCCAGATATAAATAATTTACCATGCGGCGTGGTGAAGTGCAGGCTATTTGTGGATGACAGTCTTCCTGCTTTGACGGTTCCAAGCAGTGTCCCATTTACAAAGATAGGGGATTTTGTTGAAAGAATAGACGCCGATCCCGGTATAGTTGATGCAGAAAGTGTTTCACTTGATATAGCCGAAGATTATTCTATCTATCCAGAAGGCTTCTGGTATAAAGTAATAAATGGTTATGTCAATAAAACAATTGTGAGTTCGGGTTCTTTTAGTGAACCACAAGTTCCAGCCTCAAGCCCGGCGTATTCCAATTCAATCGAGAGAGCCTCTGGTTCTTTTATAACAGACGGCTGGAGGGTTGGAATGTCGGGTGCGATAGCACAAACAGGATACAATGACGCAAAATCTTTCACGGTGCAGGCGATATCAGTCGACGGATTGACTATAACTACCGTCGATGGATTAAGCGTTGTTTCTGCGGAGAGTTGTGTTTTGACTTCCGAGGTCTATGAGCTGGACGTTCAATTGATGTTTAGCATAATGGAAGACACAACGGAAATGTTTCTATTTAGGGGAAGCATAAACCGTCAAGAAACTACGTTTGGAGAAGTGTATATCCAAGGAACCGATAAAGTTAGGTTACTCTCTACGGGATTAGTTTCTCTTTTGACTTCATTGTCTAATGTTCCCACAAGTGCTTTAATATTAGAAAATGTTCCATTCACTCTTGTTTTTGGCACGGGAATCTTTTATTGGAGTTTGGTAAAGTTTTCAGACTTGATAAATACGATTGTACGTTTTGCATTTCAAGAAGTGGATAACTCTAATTGCACAGTCACGAATAACTCTTACGATATAACGGCAAAGTCTGCAACAGATTCCTCAAGTTGGATTCAATGGACGGACTTATGGTTTGTGGGAAGAGGATTCGGAAATTACAGGGTCATCCCGTTTGCCGTGTCTAATCCCGTTGGCTTTCTAAATCCTATCAATAGTTCATCTTGGATGAGTAGGTATTCCAATGCCAAAGAACTTCTTTCGCATTTGTGCAAAGAATTCGGATGTGTAGCAAATTATTCGTTCGGTCTTTCTGATGGAGCGATAAGTGGGATATGGAGCGCCAACACCCACAATGTAACATTCAGTTCTCGTGGGCACGCGGGGGATATGATTGGAGCGGTAAATCCGGTCGGGAGAATAATTAAGTCTGATTTTATTTCAGACTCTCCCGTTAAAGCGTCTTCATTTAGATTCACTGAACTTTTGTTGAGTAAAACAATTTGCTGGTTAAAATACGCTCAATATGTCAATGGACTTAATGTACCGTCAAACGCAACCTTTGATATGGATGAAACTTCGGATTTCTTTCCTGCCGATCAAATAACAGAATTAAATTTTATCAAAAATTCTCTTTATACAAGGGCTGCTGGTTCGATATCTGCTAATGAAACAGTTTCAAAATGGAGATGGTATGATTATCAAAAGAAAGCCTATGATGAAACAATAACATCTGGCGGGTTTTTCTCTCAAACGACGGTAACTATTGATAGACCATCGGGGTCATTTATCACCGATGGATGGAAAGTGGGAATGACTGGAATGTTGTTTCAAGACGGTGGAAACGTAAACAATACAATGATGTTCAGAGTTTTGGCGGTGAATGCTCTGCAAATCGTGACACCTGAAATTTTCACCGCGCAAGGATCGGGAAACTGTTTATTAATTCATAACTGCGGATTATTCGAGGTTCTGGCAAATTATTATCATAGTAGATTCTCACCTAAGAGATTCCAATATAACAGAGTCTACGGATCATTGAAATCATTGTATTACGCGTCAACTTCCATCGTTTGGTCAAAGATTCTCGCGGGTCATCAAATAACAGACGTGATTAATGGATTGACAATAACAAATGATTTTTATGCAGGTACAATGAAAAAGAACATAGAAACAAACACACTGGAAGTAGAATGGATTCAAGAATAAAATGAGATTAATAAACAACTATCAATTTTAATTAAAGGAGATTCAAAATGGCATTTCCAGCATTCACAGGCGGCGTCGCTAATTTAAAACCAGCGGCATTTTTAGCGGTATATGTTCGACCAACGGGAGGTAAATGGCAGACGCTTGGCTCTATTTCCGGCGGTGTCTTAAATGTCAAGGATTTCAGTTCACCGGATTCTCTGGGACGGAACAAGGCGATTAACTGCTACGACTTCACGGCAAAATGCAATATGAAGCAAGCATCATTGATAGAGTTAGAACTTATGGACTCTCTTTGCAATGGTGCAAATGACTTCCTATTCAAACTTTCCGATGCAGTTGCGATTACTGGAAGTCCAGTGGCAAGCGCCGGATGGATCGGCGTATCGGCTGCGCAGGTAGGCGTAAAAGCCAAGGCAGTATTGGATGGCGATCCTTCAAACGATGCTCACATTGAGCTTGACTGGCAGGGGTCGATTTATAAATCAGATGCGAATGAAGTTTTGCTTTATACCCCAACACTTCAAGCAACTGATTTTGAGGCGACGGGAACAGGCGGAACGTTTCATGCAATTGGAACATACACAGCAGCGACGGACGGCGGATCTCCTACAAACGCTAATTTAAAACCTTGTGGAATTTCTACCGTTACCTTAGACCTGGCTGGCGGTTCTTCTCCTGTTGCAATCGCTCCTGTAACTGGTGCGAAAATATCTCTTGATATGATTGCACAGCAAGATGGAATCCGAAGATTTTTACCTTGTGCGGTTGATATTGACATTGAATACGAGGCCATGGCAACACTCAATGCTGACTTGCTCTTACTCGGTAATATGTCTGTTGTCGATGTGAAAACAATTATCACAATGCTTAGTGGTTTGGTAATCACACTTGACAATCAAGTAGGTATTGAAACCAACTTTGAAGTATCTGGTGATATGGACAAGAACAGGGTCGTACATATAATTCACAAGGGAAAAATACTGCAATCTTCATTCGATGGAATTGTGAGTTAATAAATGCCATCGGTAGCGTCTGGATATATTCGATTAAATTATACTCCATTTGGTGGAAGTCTGACCTATGTCGATTTTAAAGTACTGTCGATAAAAGGTCAGACTGACCCAGACTGGTTTGAATTATACCCGGCAATAACAAACACTTATCTCGACGGCACGAAAGACAATCAGTTCAAGGGATTTAGGCGGAAGGTAAGAGTTGATCTTGGTGTTGTGAGTTCAAGATCAAATAGGCTCGCAATTCTTTACTGGATGCTTGATAATTCCCGAACGATAGATTATAACGAGACTGGCTCTGGTTCAGGTGAAGAAGCAAGTTTACCTTTTGTATTACAGAGTACAGAATATCAAAACGAATGGATTGAGGATTGTTCTTTGATGCGTAGATTTGTTTTAGAACTTGACGAATCAGTAATCAGACAAACTTTCCCGACAGCATAATGTGGAAGCCGTTACAGTCAAATACAAAAACAGTGGAACAGTTTACTCGCAGGCATTTGGTGCTTTGTCTGTTCGTGGGTTCGATAACCCTGATAAGGTATCTTTATTCCCTCCAATTCTCTACGATAAAATTGACGGAAGCAAGGAAACGGCTTTCAAGGGATTCCGTAGAATTATTACCGTCGATTTGGGTGTTGTTTCATCAAGAGATAATAGAAAATTGGTTCAAAGTTTTCTTGACTCGAACGATAAATTCATTCTCTTTAAAGGCGAAGAAACTGAAATCAGGCAAGCAAGGGTTGTATTTGAAAACGGTGAATATGAGAACGAATGGAAATGGGATACAAATCTTGGCAGAAGCTTTTCACTGGAACTTATTGAAAACTCAATTCACACAAGATGGCCATGGCCTCCAAGCGACACTATGATAGGATATTCTATAAATAATGTATTGCTCATTGGAACACAGGAAGCACCAGAATACTTTGTAACAAACGTTGATAAATTGCTGTATCGGTTTGGCACAACTGGCTGGCCGGACATAAATATAGATGATTACAATATTACATTCGTTTTCGGCCCCTATTCAAATTTCACAGTTAATCAAGTTGGAGCAATTGATCAAGTTGGAACCAATATTGGTTTCTATTTAGCGATGGGTAGCAATCCAATGGCGATAAGCGGTGGAACTTACGATGGACAAATACGAACCGACGTCACAATTTTATTAGACCCCAAAATATGAAAAAACTCTTACTCATACTCTTATTCGTTCCCTGTATGCTGTGGGGACAAAGGATATTTGATGTTACAACGTATCCGTTTAATGTGAAACATAATGGAGTAACGACGGATAC
>Ga0182017_10003268_pt1 | contig 12132 bp, 13 predicted proteins | sample 712E3DmetaG_FD_120492 | JGI IMG/M metagenome (GOLD analysis project Ga0182017, IMG submission 120492) | Permafrost microbial communities from Stordalen Mire, Sweden - 712E3D metaG | ecosystem: Environmental > Terrestrial > Soil > Wetlands > Permafrost | place: Sweden: Stordalen | collected... | reverse complement strand
GTTCAGCAGCCTCCGGCGCAGCCGACACAGCAGTATGCACAGCCGCCTCGGCCTCCGGGCCAACCTCCGCAGCAGCCACCGGTGCAACCGCCCGCTCAGCCGCAGGCGCAGTATCCCGGCCAGCCGCCTTATCAGCAGCAGTTTCCGCCCGCCGGGCCTCCTCCAGGCCAGCCAGTCGCGGCGGGTCAGAAGCCCCCGAAGAAGAAGCACTCCGGATGGATGATAGCGATAGTGGTAATAGTCATCATCGCGGTCCTGTTCGGCGCGGGTTACGCGGTCGACCGGCTGGTCTTCACTAAGAAATCGTCGAACTTCGAGCTGTCCCAGTCGAGGTCGTACCAGCAGGCATTGTCTGACATAGAGAACTACTTCTACAGGCCCTTCTCGAGGACGAAGATAGAGGCGGCGGCGCAGGCCGCGGTCGCCAAGGACAAGAAGAACGGCGTGACGAGCGAGACGACTCTCGAGAACGACGGTATCAACGCCCTCATGAACGCGCTGGGCGAACCGCACACGCAGTATCTCACCGCAGAGGAGAACAAGCGGCTGTCCGAGGACATCAACGGCAGCTTCTACGGCGTGGGCATTGTCCTGAGAGAGACCGGGAAGAAGGGCGACATGAGGCCGCAGGTCTTCGACGTGATCAAGGACAGCCCGGCGGCGAAGGGCGGCATCAAGAAAGAAGACATCATCATAAGCGTTGACGGCAAGGACACAAAGAACGTGAACCTGGACCTGGTCGTCAGCCAGATCAGGGGCCAGAACGGCTCCACGGTGACGCTGGTGGTCCAGCGGGCCGGACAGGCGAAGAACATGACGTTCAAGCTGACCAGAGAGAAGGTCCAGATACCGGAGATCGAGTCCAGCATGATGAGCGGCAACCAGGGCTACGTGAGGGTCTACAACTTCGACACCAACATCAACACCAAGGTGCGGGCCGCGGTAAAGGACCTGGTCGCGAAAGGCGCCAAGGGCATCATCCTCGACCTGCGAAGCAACCCTGGAGGCCTCCTGGACGAGGCGGTCAGCGTCAGCAGCATCTTCATCAACAACGGGGTGATCGTCTCTTACAAGGAGAAGGGCAAGCCGAAGGTCGACCTGCCCGTGCAGGGCAACGCCGAGACGAACCTGCCGATGGTTACGCTGATCAACGGCGGCAGCGCGAGCGCGGCCGAGATCACCGCGGGCGCCTTGAAGGACCACGGGCGCGCCGTCCTCGTCGGGAGCAAGAGCTACGGCAAGGGCTCGGTCCAGAAGATATACCCGCTCTCTAACGGCGGCGGGGCGAAGATAACCATCGCGCTCTACTACCTCCCGAACGGCGAGTCGATCGACGGCAAGGGCATCCAGCCGGACGTGAAGGTCGAGGTCAAGGGCGACCTCACCGCCGAGGAGAAGGCCCAGCTCGACGCCGCGCAGAAGGTGCTCAACAACATGATCCAGGGCAAGCCGCCGACCGCCGAGGACCTGGTGCCGGCCGCCTAGAACGGCCTGGAACGCGGTTCCGACCGTCATGCCTGCATAGCTTAGTTGCCTTAGTGAAGGCGTTTTATAGGGGTTGTCGCCCGCCATTAACATGTCGCCCGCCGGTGCTATACTTCATGTATGAAGGGACAGAAAGCGGCTGAGGGCAAAGGTGTCCAGGTAAAGGCGAGCAACCGGAAGGCGCTGCACGACTTCGACGTCGAGCAGAAGATGGAGGCCGGCATCGTCCTCGTTGGCAGCGAGATAAAGTCGATCAGGGATGGCAGGGCGTCCCTGAGGGACGCGTACGCGGCGGTCGAGGGCGGCGAGGTCTTCCTCTACGGGATGAACGTCCCGCAGTGGCAGGTCGGCACCGCGTTCAGCCACGAGCCATTGAGGCCGAGGAAGCTTCTCCTGCACCGCGACGAGATAAAGCGGCTGACGGGCAAGCTCAACGAGAAGGGCTATACTCTTGTGGCGCTGAGGCTTTACATAAAGGACGGCCGCGCCAAGGTGGAGCTCGGCCTCGCCAGGGGCAAGAGACAGTACGACAAGCGCCGAACGCTGGCCAAGAGGGACGCCGAGCGCGAGATGGCGAGGGCGGCCAGGAAGGTCGAACGCGGCGAATAGATTTTTCGGGGGCGAAACGGTTTCGACAGGACTGAAGGAGGTTTGGCTGCGGGCCGAGGGCCAACATACTCGTTAAACAGTTGGAAAAAAACCAAACGCCAACTCAGAACTGGCACTAGCCGCTTAGTCGGCTACGTCCTCCGGGGAGCGCCTGCGGCCCCGGTCAGGGCGACGGTAGCAGGCTCACCACGACGGAGGTGGCCCAGGCCTCCGGCGCGGAACACTTAATCGGGGCTGGTGTCCGAAAGGCCGCCTGCGGGCCGACCGGACGCGAGAAACTAAACCGCGGGATACGCCCGTAGATGGCCTTATCGAAACACTCTTGGACGGGGGTTCGACTCCCCCCGCCTCCACCAAACAGAATAGACCCAGACATTTGAACTCAACCCTTGCCAACCGGGCGGGGGGGGGAGTCGAACTAGAGGGGCTTATAATTACCGCGGGGAGAGAATCTTCCCGTGGTCTTTCTTGGGGGGTTCAGCGTCCGCGGAGCGGACGCGACGAAGGGGGGTCGGAGATTCCCCTTGTGGAGCTAACGACCGAGTGGCCTTCCCAACGCATACGGCTGATGGAATTGTATGTTTGCTCAGAGGACGAGCGTTAGCGACGGTTCGACTCCCCCTCGTTCATCAAAGGATATAACCGCTTCCCCACTGAAATTCCGTTGTAGAATGTTTATTGGCAATAGGCAAGAAACGCTGCGTGGCGGATGAGTTCAAGATTCAAGCACCGACACCATCCTTAGAACTTGAGGTAAGGGTTTTAGATGGAAGCGATCCTTCTGCTCTGTGACTACGCTGAGGCAATCAACGGGAAGCTCTATATAACGGGTGGAGGGTGGACTATTTGCGCGCCAGGCCTGCGGAACATGTCGGTGGCGATAAGAATTTTCGTTCCATGGGCGGACGCAAACGCCAGGCACAAGCTCGCGCTCTTGTTGCAGGACGATAACGGTAACACCGTCGCATTTGGCGACCCGGCCAACGAAGTAAAGAACGAAGGGAGTTTCGAGGTCGGAAGGCCTCCCGGTATGCCCGAGGGCACGGAACTCGATGTGACGCTGGTATTCACCTTCAACGGCCTGATCCTCGAACCCGATAAGGGTTACCGGTGGCAGCTCGAGATAGACGACGAGCCGACACAGCGAGTCTCGTTTCGGACGCTCTCCGGTTCCTAGTCCAGGCAGTGGCCATCGCCAGCTCGCCGACAGGCACGGAGGCGGAGTTGACCGCGGCGCAGAACGCGTTCACGGCGGAAGTCACGAAGCTCTCAGAGCAGATACAGAAGGACCAGACCGCGGCGACTAAGGTCAAGACAGACAAGAAGCTCTAAGGCGGGAGCCCAGAGGACTGGGCACTAGCTGACTTTTTTCAGTACTATGTCCCATTCCCACTGGCCGCAGCGAGGGCACTTGAGATACTTCCGCGCGCCGCCCACCGTCATCCCGAGGTGGGGAGTGTAGAAGCTCGTCAACATGGACACGTCGAACTCGTTGCCGCAGTTGGAGCACCTGTACCCGAAGCTGTAAGTGCTCCACACCAGGAGGATCGCGACGCCGATCACGAATATCGGCACCCACAGGTACCAGAAACCGAGGGGGAGCAGCAGCAGGGCGCTGACGAGAATTATCAGCGTGAAGACGACTACGATGATCAGGGCGTTCTTCTGGTCTTCTTTAGTGACGTCCTCGAATCTTGCCATGATATCTGGAGTGTAGCGCCTATCACGCGCGACGTGTCAACGGATCGGTCAATGACATCGCTGGTTGATGGTTATTCCGGTTCGAAGACCTGGCCCAAAATTCCGAAAAATGAAGATTTGGGACCTGACCCTTACACCGAATCCACCAGGAGCGAGGATTCCTTGAACGTGCCGTACCGGTCGCGGTAGACGTCCCACACTTCCTCGAGGGTCGCGTAGGTCTTGACCGCGTCCATGGTAAGCGCGAAGAGATTCTCGTCGCGCTCGGCGGCCTCACGCAGCCTGTCTAGCGCGTCGCGCATCTTCACGTTGTCGCGCTTCTCGCGCAGCCTGGCGATGCGCTCTTTCTGGGCCAGCTCCATCTCATGGCTGATCTTCAGGAGGTCGATGGCCGGCTCGTTCTCCTCGATGTACTTGTTCACGCCGACGATGACCTGCTCGCCTGACTCGACTTCTTTCTGGTAGCGCCAGGCTGCCTTCGCCACCTCGTGCTGTATGTACCCCTGCTCGACCGCCTCGAGCATCCCACCCAGTTCGTCGATCTTCGCGATGTACTCAAGCGCCTCTTCCTCGAGGTCGTTGGTGAGCTTCTCGACGAAGTAGGAGCCGGCCAGCGGGTCCACGGTGTTCGCGACCCCGCTCTCCTCGGCGATGACCTGCTGGGTTCTGACGGCGATCTTCAGCGACTCCTCGGTAGGCAGCGCCATGGCCTCGTCGAACGCGTCGGTGTGCAGCGACTGGGTGCCGCCCAGCACCGCGGCCAGCGCCTGTATGGTGGCGCGTACCACGTTGTTCAACGGCTGCTGCGCCGTGAGCGAGCAGCCGGCCGTCTGCGTGTGGAAGCGGACCATCATCGAGCGCGGGTCCTTCGCGCCGAAGCGCTCCTTCATCAGGCGGGCCCAGATGCGCCGACCTGCACGGTATTTCGCGATCTCCTCGAAGAAGTCGTTGTGGGCGTTCCACATGAACGAGAGCCTCGGCCCGAAGTCGTCCACGTCGAGGCCGCGCGCCAGGAACGAGGTGACGAACTCGATGCCGTCCGAGATGTTGAACGCGAGCTCCTGCGCGGCGGTGCAGCCTTTCTCGCGTATCTGGTAGCCGACAACGGATATCGGGTACCAGCGCGGCACCTCACGCGTGCAGTACTCAACGACGTCGGTGCATAGCTTCAGCTCGGCCTTGCGCGGCAGCACCCTCACGTTGGCGGCGACGTCGCGGCAGAAGCTGTCGTTCTGGAAAGTGCCCATCAACTTCTTGAAGTCGCAGCCCTGTCGCTCTGCGAGCGCGAAGTACATGGCCGGTATCGGCGGGTACGCGATGACCAGCGACGTGGAGACCTGCGCGAGCGGGATATCCGCGAACAGGCGCTCGATGTCCTCGAGCGAGTCGCACGGCACGCCGTCCCTGCCGACCTCTCCCTCGGCAAGCGCGTGGTCCGAGTTGAGCCCGTGTATGGTGGGCATGTCGAAGGCCACGTTCATGCCGGGGGCGCCGTGCTCGATGAGGTACTTGAGCCGCTTGTTCGACTCGTCCGGGTCGCCGAAGCCCATGAACTGCCGTATCGTCCAGAGCCTTCCGCGGTACATGCTAGCGTGGACGCCGCGCGTGAACGGGTACTCGCCGGGGAAGCCGAGGTCGCGGTCGTAGTCGAAGTCGGGAAGGTCCCACGGCCCGTAGAGCCCATCGATCTCGCGGCTCGAAACGGTCATGAAGCGGTCCTTGCGCTCCGGCAGGCCATCGAGGGCCTTCGCCAGCGTCTCCCGCTCCCAGCGCTCTTTCTCCCGGATGATCTCGTCCGCGTCGTCCGACATCTCAAGCCACCTTTCGGGGATTGGGCGGGCCGTCTCCGCGCCCGCCGGCCAGGGCGGTCAGCCCGCCCGGACGTTCTCCCGTATGTAGGACACTATGTCGTTCGTATCGGTCCCCGGCCCGAAGACCCGGGACAGGCCGTGTTCGCTGATGAGCACCTCGGCGTCGTCGCGAGGTATGACGCCGCCCGCGAGCACCAGGATGTCTCCCGCGCTGTTGGACCTGAGGATGTCCATGATGCGCGGGATCAGGATCATGTGCGCGCCGGACAGCATGGACAGGCCAAGGACGTCCACGTCCTCCTGGATGGCCGCCTCGGCTATCATCTCCGGGGTCTGCTTGAGCCCGGAGTAGATCACTTCCATCCCGGCGCTCATGAGCGCCTGCCCGACGATGAGAGCGCCTCGGTCGTGCCCGTCGAGGCCCGGTTTCGCTAGAAATACCCTGATCTTCTTATCCACTGGAAACTCCGGTAATCACATTGGACCAGACGTCAATGTAGCAATCAGATTATAAGCGAGTCAAGGCGCCGTCAAATCGGCGGCGGGAGGCCCGGGTTCTAGAGCCCGAAGGCGCCGAGCATCAGCGGTGTGGGGTCCAGGAGGTTCGAGGGCTGCGCGCCGTACCACTGGAGCCAGCTCGTCGTCCCGGGCGTGTACAGCTCGAAGTGGAGCTGGACAGTGCCACCCACGTGGGCGATGACCTGGCCGCGGCTGACATGGGCTCCGACCTTCAGGGAGGGCGGCTGCACCTCGCCGTAGTTGACGACGCAGTCGCCGTGGTCGACCAGCATGCCGTAGGTGACCTCGCCGTTCGCCCTCGTGTAGAACGGCTCGACCTTGATGACCGTCCCGTCCTCGATGGCGTACACGGGCGAGCCGGCGCCCGCCGGCGGGTAGATGTCTACACCGGCGTGCAGGCGTGTCCTGTTCCGAGGGGCGCCGAAGTACGGATAGTCGGTGGAGCCCGCCGGCCAGTGGCCGCAGGCGATCGACGCGTCCTTTGTGAACGGGTAGAGCGGCGTGCCGTCGAGGGGGCACGCGATCCGGGATGTGGCGCTCCCGTACATCGCCCGCTCGCAGACGATGCCGGTGTCGGAGGTGACCATCGTCGACACCTCGTAAGTCTTAACGTAGTCGCCGACGTTGAAGGTCTGGCGGGACCGGGCGGGCACCTTCACGTGCGGCCCCGCCACCTGTCCTTTGTCCGTGTAAAAGGTGAGGGTGACGTCCGCCTCATGGGTGTCGGGGTTCTGCACCAGCACCCACGTCTCGAAGCCCGTCATGGTCGCGCCCTCCGCCAGGTACCAATGGGGCGACGGCGAGGTGGCGCCTATCGAGTCGTGCGCCCACACGCGCCCGGTGCCGTACATCGCCCGCTCGCATACGACCCCCTTGTCAGAGGTCACCTTCGTCGAGACGTTGTACGTCGTGACGTAGTCGCCGATGTTGAAAGAGGACCTGGAGCGCGCGGCGACTTTCACCCGCGGCCCGTCCACGAGCCCCTTGTCGGTGAAGAAGGTTAGCGATACGTCGGCGTCGGCGTCGCCCGGGTTCTCCACGAGCACCCAGGTCTCGAAGCCCGGCATCGTCGCGCCCTCGGCCATGTACCACTCGGTCGCCGGTGCCGTCGCGCCGATCGAGTCGTCGGCCCACTGCCTGTTGTTCCCGTACATCGCCGCTCGCACACCACGCCCTTGTCGGATGTCACCTTCGTCGAGACGTTGTAGGTCGTCACGTAATCGCCGACGTTAAGCGAGCGCCTGGACTGGGCCGGCACCGAGAGATGAGGCCCTTCGACCGGGCCCTTCTCGGTGTAGAAAGTAAGCGACACGTTCGCCTGCTCGGTGCCCGGGTTCTGTAGCAGCAGCCAGGTCTCGAAGCCCGGCATAGTCGCGCCTTCGGCCAGGTACCAGTCGGTCGAAGTGGCTATGGCCCCGATCGAGTCGTGCGCCCACGTCCGCCCGTTGCCGTACATCGCCCGCTCGCACACAACGCCCTTGTCGGACGTGACCTTCGTAGAGACGTTGTAGGTCGTCACGTAATCGCCGGCGTTGAACGTGTGGCGCGACTGCGCGGCAAGCTGAATGCGCGGCCCGTCGACTGGACCATTTTCTGTATAGAAGGTCAGCGAAACGTTTGCGGTCTCGGCGCCCGGGTTCTGAACGAGTATCCACGTCTCGAACCCTCCCGCTGTCGCTCCCTCCGCGAGGTACCACTGGGTGGAGGGTGCGGTGACCCCGATCGAGTCGTGAGCCCAGTCGCGCGACGTCCCGCCGGCTGCCCCTAGCGCGGCCGGTGAGGCGACGGTCAGAATCGCGAGCGAGACCGCCAGGGCCATCATCATCTTCAACGGTTTCCGGTTCTTTCCTTTCATCACACCTTCGATTTTATAACCTTCGGCTTTGAGTCATTCTAAACGTAATGCCAGCGCACCTTCCCCTGTCGCGGCCGGAAGGCTTTGTCCGGCCGTACGGCGTATGTAACAATTGAGTCTTCACCGGGGGCGACAGGCGCTTTTGAGCGCCGGGAGAGAGACAGCATGAAGGAAAGGCCTATAGGGGTCTTCGACAGCGGGATGGGCGGCCTCACGGTCGTGAGGTCGATGATCGACCGAATGCCGGACGAGACCATCCTGTACCTCGGCGACGACGCGCGATGGCCGTACGGGCCGCGCGAGCTCGACGAGGTGAGGGGCTTCGCGCGCCAGATAATAGACTGGCTGATGAGCTTCGATGTGAAGCTGGTCGTCGTCGCGTGCAACACCGCGACCGCGGCGTTCCTGGAACAGGCGCAGCGCGAGTACGACATACCCCTTGTCGGCGTCATCCTGCCGGGCGCGAGGGCGGCGGTCAGGCAGTCGAAGAGCGGCCGGATAGGAGTGATCGGCACGAAGGGGACCATCGCCAGCGGCGCGTACGAGCGCGCGCTCAAGCACTTCGACCCTTCCGTGCGGGTGTTCAGCACGGCTTGCCCCGAGTTCGTCGAGTTCGTCGAGAGCGGCGAGGTGACCGGGGACCGCGTGGCCGAGGTCGCGCTGAGCTACGTCGAGCCGATGCTCGACTCCGGCATCGACACACTGATCCTCGGCTGCACTCACTACCCGCTGCTCGAGCCGCTGCTGGCCGAGGTGGTCGGCCCGGACGTGGTGCTGATAAGCAGCGCGGAGGAGACGGCACGCGAAGTGGACGAGATACTCGATAGGCTGGGCTGGTCCGCCAACTCCGGCAGGGGGGGCGACTTCCGCTTCATGACGACCGGCGACACGGAGAAGTACGAGAGGCTCGGCAGGATATTCCTGGGCCCCGAGGTGAAGAGCGCGGAGAAGGTATCGGTCGACGGCGGTGACGGATAGAGACGGGAGGGAGCAGTCTTGTCGCTGGAAGTGGTGGTGCTGGGGACGTGCGGGGGCTACCCCGCAGCGGGACGCGCCTGCCCTGGCTTCCTGCTGAGGCACGACGACGAGAACCTGGTGCTGGACCTGGGATCGGGCGCCCTCGCCAACCTGCTCGAGTTCATCGACGCCGACCAGGTGGGGACCGTCGCCCTCTCGCACATGCACTACGACCATTACGTTGATATCTTCGGGCTGTGCACCGCCAGGCGCTTCTGGGAGGTTCAACTGGATCCGCTCGCCGCGTTCGCGCCCGCCGGGGCTAGAGAGATAATCGGCGCGCCGCTCTCTGAGGAGAGCCGCCCGAGGTTCTTCGAGTGCATGGAGTTCCAGGAGATGTCGGGCGACGTCAGCATCGAAGTCGGCGGCTTCGCCATCACGGCGAAGTATGGCGTGCACAATGTCGACAGCTATATCTACCGGGTGGAGGTGGGCGGACGCTCAGTCTGCTACTCGGGCGATACCGACCTCTGCGACGCTCTACTCGAGCAGGCCAGGGGTTGCGACCTGTTCATATGCGAGGCGACCTTCACGAGCGAGGTCGAGGCTAAGATGCCGGGGCACATGCGGGCTTCGGAGGCGGGACACGCCGCGCAGGAGGCCGGCGTGAAGAAGCTGCTGCTTACGCACGTGTGGCCGACGCTGAGCCGGTCGCGGGCCATAGCCGACGCGGCGGAGGAGTACTCAGGGCCGGTATCCGCGGCCGACGAGAGGACGCTCCTGGACGTCTGACAGGGAGGACGAGCTTGATAAGGACAGATGGAAGGCAGCCGGGCGACCTGCGCCCGGTGAAGATAACCCGGGATTACATACCGCACGCCGAGGGCTCTGTGCTGATGGAGCTCGGGCACACGCGGGTTATATGTACCGTCAGCTACGACGACACCGTGCCGGGGTTCCTCAAGGGCTCAGGGCGCGGGTGGGTCACCGCCGAGTACTCGATGCTGCCGAGGGCCACTTCCACCAGGAGCGTGCGCGAGGCCGCGAAGGGCAGGCAGGGCGGCAGGACGATGGAGATACAGCGTCTGATCGGGCGCTCTCTTCGAGCCGTGACCGACATGAAGGCGATGGGAGAGAAGACGCTGCTGGTCGACTGTGACGTAATCGAAGCCGACGGTGGCACGCGGACGGCATCGATAACCGGCGCCTTCGTAGCGCTGAGCGACGCGGTCGAAAGGCTGGTGGACGAGGGCATCCTCGCGAAGTCGGTCATCAACGGCCACGTGGCGGCGGTCAGTGTCGGTGTGATATCGGGGGAGCCCATGCTCGACCTCTGCTTCGAGGAGGACTTCCACGCGGATATGGACCTCAACATCGTAGCCATGGGGGACGGCGGCATCGTAGAGATACAGGGGACGGCCGAGCACGAGGCGATAAGCCGCGAGATGCTCCAGGGGCTGTTGGATCTCGGGCTCGATGGCGTGGCGCGTCTCGCGGAGCTGCAGAAGCATGCGCTGGCGGGCCCGCGGCCGGGGGTCGGCGCGTAGATGGAACTGCTGGTCGCCACGCTTAACGAGGGAAAGCTCCGGGAGATACGAAAGGAGCTGGCGATCCCCGGTCTCGTGTTGCTCTCGCCCGCGGACGTGGGGGGCTTCGAGCTCCCGGAAGAGACGGGTGACACCTTCGAGGCGAACGCCCTGCTCAAGGCGCGCGCCCTCACCGGGGCGTTCTGCAAGGCGGCCATCGCGGACGATTCGGGCCTGGTCGTCGACACGCTCGGTGGCAGGCCCGGCATCCATTCGTCGCGCTACGCCGGTCCCGAATGCGACTCCGAGAAGAACATGGACCTCCTGCTCCAGGAGATGCGGGGGATGAAAGGGGAGGACAGGCACGCCAGGTTCGTATGCATCGTGGCGGTGACCGCACCGATGAGAGAGCCGTTGTTCGCGCGCGGTGAGTGCGAAGGGCGGATACTGGGGGCTCGGCGCGGCGCGGGCGGCTTCGGGTACGACCCGGTGTTCCTGCCGGACGGTCACGCACGCTCGATGGCCGAACTCTTCCTCGACGAGAAGAACGCGATAAGCCACAGGGGAAGGGCGCTGCGGGCGATGCGGCCGATGCTCGAACGCATGATGACGCCCTCGGCCTGAAGCGACGGCGCGGGCCCGGTGATAGGATATCCGCGTCGAGAAAACCAGAGGAGTAAGGAGAACCGGATGCACCGTGCGCGGACGAGACGCGTCAGGAAGATAATCGCCAGGGCACTCGTGCCCGTTGTCCTGCTGTCCGTCGTGGTGACGTTCGCGGGGGGATGCGGATCGGCGACGAGCACGACCTGGAAGCAGCAGTCCAGCGGTACCGGCCAGAACCTCTACGGTGTCACGGCGCTGGACGCGAAGCACATCTGGGCGGTCGGCGAGGGCGGCACCATCCGCTTCTTCGACGGCAGCTCATGGCAGGGCCAGGCATCAGCGACGGGTCACGACATCTACCACGTGTCCGGTACCGACCGGACTCACGTGTGGGCGGCCGCCGGCAGGGGCGGGACGATGGTCTTCTTCAACGGCGTGTCATGGAAGCAGCAGGCCACAGGCACCACGCATGCACTGAACAGCGTGTTCGCCCTGGACAGGACGCATGTATGGGCCGTCGGCGAACTGGGCACCATCCTGTTTTACAACGGGGCTTCGTGGAAGGCGCAGGACAGCCAAACGACCATCATGCTGTTCAACGTCTTAGCGGTCGACAGCACGCATGTCTGGGCGATCGGAGAAGCGGGCAACATCCTCTTCTACGACGGCCGGAAATGGGCGGCGCAGGCCAGCGGGACCGGCAACGCCCTCTACAACATCACCTCGACGGACGCGTCGCACGTCTGGGTCGTCGGTGACGGCGGCGCGATCTCGTTCTTCAACGGCACGTCGTGGAGCGCCCAGTCCAGCGCCACGACGAGCCAGCTCATCGGAGTGTCGGCGCTCGACCCGACGCACGTCTGGGCGGTCGGGCGCGGCGGGACTATCGTGTTCTTCAACGGCAGAGAGTGGAAGGCCGACGTGAGCGGTGTGGGAGCGGAGCTTAACGGCGTCGTGGCCGTCAACCGCGTAAACATCTGGGCCGTCGGGGACGGCGGCTTCATCCTCTTCAGCAGAAGGCCCTGACTGGCAAAAGGGGTCAGGTCTAAAAACTGGAATTTTC
>Ga0182017_10003267_pt1 | contig 12134 bp, 11 predicted proteins | sample 712E3DmetaG_FD_120492 | JGI IMG/M metagenome (GOLD analysis project Ga0182017, IMG submission 120492) | Permafrost microbial communities from Stordalen Mire, Sweden - 712E3D metaG | ecosystem: Environmental > Terrestrial > Soil > Wetlands > Permafrost | place: Sweden: Stordalen | collected... | reverse complement strand
TCACATCCGTGAACTTGTCGGGATTGACGAAGACCACCTTGACGCGCGACTCGCCCTTGGGGGCCTCCGGCGCGGCCGCTGACGCTGGCCCAATACCTGCCCCCAGCGCGGCGACCAGAATGAGGGTTTTTGTTTTCATGGCGTCTGATGGGTTAGACGCATTATACTAGAAATGGTTGCGAAGGCACGCTCGCCAGGCGGTTTGTTGCGGCGGTTGCTGAACGGGTTCACGGCCCGGGCCTAGGCGCCGGGCCAACCCGCATTTTTCACACCCGCGCATGGTCGATTCACACACCCTGTCGCTTCGCGCCACCCCTCTCGGGAGAGGGGACTCGGAGCGCCGCAGGAGAAATCCCCTCTGGAGAGGGGTGCCCGACAGGGCGGGGTGTGTCAGTGCGGATCTGGAAGTGTGAAAAACCCGGGCCAACGCTACGCGCTTCGCCGCCCCGTTCTCCAACGGAGCAGTTGTAGGAGCGAGCTTGCTCGCGATTGCAGATGGAGAATCGCCTGCAAGCAGGCTCCTACAGCTCGCACCAAACGGTATCGGAGGTTCCGAGCGAGGCTATGGGTAATCCGCGCCCAACGGGCTGCTTCAGGGTTTGGCGGACGTGAAGCCGATCGTGACCTTCACCTTGCCGCCGGCTTGCGTTTCCGCGTTGACCGAGACGGTACCCTTGTTGTCGGCGGCCATGGCGATCAAGTTCGCCGTCGCGCCATTGTCATTGGAGCCAGTGTTGTTGGCGCCAATCGTGAGGCCCGCCGCGGTGAGCTTCTTTTCGTAGTAGCTGGCCACGGCGTCCGGCGCGTCGGACGTCCAGAACTCGTAGGAGCCGATCGTAGCGGGACCGAAGTTCTGCATCGTCGCATCGGTGGTCTGGCCGCCCGGATACGTACTGACATAGGCGGGGAACCGTTTGGTGGTGGCAGCCATGGCGGCGGCCTTGCCGGCGGAAATCTTCGGCGCAGCCGCTTGCTCCGGTTCTGCTTCCTCAACTGGCACGGCGGGTTTGGCGGCCGCAGTCATCGCTGGTTTGATAGTCGGAGCCACCGGCGGCTCGGCGGACACCTCCTTCGATTCATTCGCTTCCACGACCGGTTTCATGCCCTTGGAGACCTGCTCCAAAGCCTTGCCGATGTTTTCCGGGGTGAAGTCATTCGTGTTGATCGTCACCACCTCGCCGGTCTTCTTGTTGCGCAGCGTCATCTTGCCCGTGTTCGGGTCCTTGGAAACGACCTGGACGTTCGGACTCATCGAAGCGGCGAGAGAGAGGGCGGCATACGTCGGGTTCTTCTGCGCCTCCCGGCTGTATTCCATGGCCTTCTTTCTCACCACAAACGCGCAGGTGGTCACGCAACCGCCGATGATCAGGATGATCGCGCCAACGATGCAGAGCACGATGATCAACGTCTTGTTGCTTTTCGGCGCGGCCGCCGGCACTGGGGGAGGTCCGGACGGCGGGGGCGGAGGAGGCGCCGCAGGCGGAGGGGGAGGAGGAGGTGTGCTCATGGAAAAGCGGGGTCGGTGCCGAGGTTATTTGACAAGGGTGAAACGGCTCCCGATCACCGGGAGCGGTTTGCAGACGCCGTTGGCGGCGTTGATGATGCCCATTACGACGAGCACAATGATGCCAACGAAAATGGCCAGATTCAGAAGGGTAATCATCAGGAATCCAATGGCCGGAACATACCAGAGAATCCGGTCAAGGATCATATTCGCAATCGACACGGCGAAGGCGGCCAGCGTCAGCACCAGCCCCTGGTTGCAGTGATACATCGCAAACTTGGATTGTCGTGCCGCAAATAGCGGGACGAGGAAAAGCAACGGTGGCAGGTAGCAGAGGATGGCGAAGACCTTGTTTTGCTCCACGTCGGCCGCCCCGGTCAGGGGTGCAGCCGCGGGCGCAGGTGGAGGCGGGGCCGCCGCAGGCGGCACCGCCCCGGCAAACTCAGTCTGCCCGTTGGCCGGCGCCCAGGCAGCCATGCCCTCGTGCCAGACCATCGCATCGGCCTTGATCGCGCCCGAGGTGATGAGGTTCTTGATTTCTTCCGTCGTTGCCGGGCCCGCTTGGACCCCGTCTTTCAGATAATGCCAGGATGTGCTCATGGGAGGAGTTATGGGGGTTAAAGAAAATACACAGAGCCGTCCGGTGGCTGGAAGCGGATGTTTCCTAGGCGCCCCAGTCGGGAGTCGCACCGCGGCTCGACGATTGTTTCCGAATTTTAGTCAATCGATGATCACCGACTTTTGCCCTGGCGCGAGGAACCGAGCAGGTCCGTCAGCGGCAACAACTTGCTTTTCAGCATCCCACTCAAATGTGGCGCGGCGTTGCTGTCAACCCGTCCGGCGTCGCCAATTGGATCCGAGCTGGGCCGTCGCGCCGCTTTTGTCCGGAGCTTCTCACAGGTTTAGGGACATCTGGTCTGTTCCATCGCCGGCGTCTGGAGCGTTCACCGGCTCGAGGCATCCGGCGTCATCGTGGCGCACGTTATTGACCCGTTCACTGACGGCAATGGCCGTCATCGCATCAGCCGCAAAGGGGCGCAGGAGGGGCGCCAAATCGCTCGGATCCGTCAGACGCGGATCCAGCCAGCGTTTGGCATCGTCGGGCGCCAGGATCGCAGGCATCCGGTTGTGGATGGTTTGCGCCAGTTGATTGGGCGCGGTCGTAATCACCGTGCAGGTCTCAAGGCCGCCGCCGGCGCGATCAGGCGAGTTTTCCCAGAGTCCGGCGAAAACCAGGGGCGCGCCGTCACGCAAGCGGAACAGCCAAGGTTGCTTGCGCCCTCCCTGGCTCCGCCATTCGTAGTAGCCGCTGGCTGGAACCAGGCACCGACGGTGCCGGAACGCACTGCGAAAGGCCGGTCGCTCCGCCAGCGTCTCGGCCCGCGCATTGGCCCGGGCCTCTTCCCGGCCGCCCGCGCGGGTCCACGCCGGCACCAAACCCCAGCGCAGGAACGCGATTTCTCGCCCCTCCCCGCCCGGGCTCATCCGCACGACCGGCACGGCCTCGCCGGGTGCAAGATTGTAGCGGGTGCGCCAGACGATGGGGCCGGACAGGGCCAGGCGCTCGGCCAGCGCCTGCAATGTCTCCACCTGCAGGACGTATCGGCAGCACATGGCCGCAACGTTAACCAGATTATTCTCCCAACGCCAATCCTGGAACCGGGCGGTTTGATCGACCGGCGACCCCCTCTGCCGGTCCGCCATAGCCCGTCACAAAGACCGGGTCGCCGCGCGCGACCGGGGGGTCGCGGCTCCAGTCTGGCTGTGGAGCGGCGGCGCCCTCGTCGCCGTGACCTGCCTCTTCAAAAACATCCGGCCAAGCCTGTCCTTGACACCCCTGAGGGGCTCCGGTCACCTTGACCCTCTTTTTTCGACACAACCATGCAACCAACCTTCCGCCCTCATCGCAAAAAACGTGCGCATCAGATCGGCTTCCGCGCCCGCATGTCCACCAAGAGCGGTCGCAAGGTGATCGCCGCCCGTCGCCTCAAAGGCCGTAAGCGCCTGACGGTCGTCTGAGCGCGCGGCCCCTCTTCTCTGTGTTCGCGGCCAGCCTGCCTCCGGATCCGCCGGGTCCGCGTCCCTCGATGCGCTTGTGCGCCGCCCAGCGGTTGCGCAGCCAGGCGGACTTCCGCCGCATCCGCGAACAAGGCCGCCGCCTCGATCGCGGGGCGTTCACCGTGTGGTGGCGGAGACGCGACGACGTTCGCGCCCCCGCCGGTCCGCCGCCCTCGCTTGTGCGTGTGGGGGTGGTGGCCTCGATCGCCGCTGTGGGCGCGGCGGTCCAGCGCAATGCCGCGAAACGCCGCCTGCGCGAACTGTTCCGCCATCACCAGAACCTGCTGCCGCCGGGCACCGATCTGCTCCTGGTCGCGCGCGCCTCGCTCAATCGGCTTGGATTCCGCGAGGTGGATTCTAATTTCGTCGAAGCCTGCCACCGCGTCCAACAACTCTCCCATGAATGATCCCGGCCCCAAGTCCATGGACCGGCCGCGCCTGATCCGGGCGGTGACGATGCTCCCGGCCTGGCTGCTGCTCGGCGTCATCGGGCTGTACCGGCGGACTCTTTCGCCGGCGCTGCCGGTCGTTTTTGGTCCGGGTTGCGGCTGCCGGTTTGATCCCAGTTGTTCGGCGTACGCCGCGCAGGCCGTGCGAGAACACGGTGTGCTGTCCGGCGCGTGGCTGGCGCTGCGCCGGCTGTTGAAGTGTCATCCGCTGCATCCCGGCGGCTACGACCCGGTGCCTCCCCGGCCCCGCCCCACCTGCCGCGCGGTGCCCCTGTCCGTTGGGAAGGGCCCGTGAGCGCAGGCTGAAGTTCCGCGCTGCTGGGCCGGTGGCCCCATTCATCTTCACCTTCACCCTCACTTCCACTTCTGCATGGACAAGAAAAACACGATTATCGGCGCGCTGCTTTTGCTGGCGGCCTTCGGCAGCTTGTACCTCGGCCAGCGGCTCTCGCCCCCGCGCGCGCCGCTGGTCATCGCTCCGTCCAGCCCGGCCGCGTCCGCCCCGTCGGCCGCGAATCCCGCCCCGCCGCCGGTCATGCCGGCCGACGCCACCTTCGCCGCCGTGTCCAAGGACGACGGCAATGCCACGACCACGACGCTCGCCAACGATTTCATCGAGGTGCGCCTCACCGATCAAGGCGGCGCCATTCGCGACGTCGCCTTGCGCAAACATCTCGCGGAGCTGGGCAGCCCGGCACCCTACGTATTCAATCAGGTCCACGCCGATCCGATCCTCGCCTTCACCGACGATGCGTTGCCCGGACTGGGCCGGACCACGCGCTACCAGCTCGTGTCGGCGACGCCGGCCGAGGTGGTCTACCGCACCGTGCTGGAGAACCGGTTGGAGGTCACCCGCCGCTACTCACTTCGCGTAGCCGGCGGGGCGGGCGGCGACATCGATCCGGCCGTGTACGTCGTCCGTCATGAAACCACCTTTCGCAACCTCACCGCCGCCGCCACACCGCTGCCACGCATCGCCCTGAGCCTCGGCACAGCGTCGCTCATGAGCGTCAACGATTACGGCCAGTACCTCAATGTTGCGAGCAGCGACGGCAACACGCCCCAGTTCACCGATCGCGGTGAACTTGAAGGCGCCGGCGCGATCGGGCGCATGCTCGGCCGGGATCCCACGCCCAAGGCTTTTGTCGAGAAAACCGGCACGGTGGTTTGGGCTTCGGTGAAAAACCAGTTTTTCGCCAGCATCTTCACCGCCGACAAGCCCGGCGTCTCCGTCATCACCCGGCGCATCGACCTGCCGCCCTTCCCCGGCGCGCAGCGGGCCAACATCGGCCTGACCGGCGTGGAGTGTTTCAACCTGCCCGCCCCCGCGCCCGGCGCCGCCGTCACGCTCGCCGGCGATCTTTATATCGGGCCCAAGGAATACCGCCGGCTCGCCAAACTGGCGCACAATGAGGATGGCGTGATGCAGTACGGCCGCTACCTCTACAGTCGCATCTTCCTCAGCAACTACGTTGCGCCATTCATGAACACGCTCATGAACTGGACGCACGGCGCGATGGCCAACTGGGGTCTGGCGATCATCCTGATGACGCTCATCATCAAGACGGTCAGCCTGCCCTTCACGCTCGCGGCGTCGCGCTCGGCCAAGCGCATGCAGAAATTCCAGCCGGAGATCGCGGCGCTGAAGGAGAAATTCAAGGACAATCCGCAGAAGCTCAACCAGGCCACGCTCGAGCTGTTCAAGGCCCACAAAATTAACCCGATGGGCGGCTGCCTGCCGATTCTGATCACGATGCCGCTCTTCATCGGGTTCTTCACCATGCTGCAGGGTTCTGCCGAACTGCGTTTCCAGGGTTTCCTATGGGCCCGCGATCTCTCGTCGCCTGACACCATCTGGCATATCCCCGGCCTTGGCTTTCCCCTCAACATCATGCCCCTGTTGATGGGGGCCACGATGATCTTCCAGATGCGGCTGACGCCCCAGCCCACCGTCGACAACGCGCAGGCCAAGATGATGAAGTTCATGCCTGTAATCTTCACCCTCTTCTGTTACAGCTTCTCCTGCGCGCTGGCCCTCTATTCGACCATCAACGGCCTTTTCACCATCGGCCAGCAACTCGTCATCAACCGCATGAAGGACGACGAACCCGCGCCAGCCGGGAAGACCGGCCCCATGAAGAACGTGACACCGGCGTCGAAGAAATTGAAGAAGTGACGCGTTCGCCCTTTCCGCCGCGCCCCTCATCCCTTACTCCTTCATTCCCCTTTCCCCCACCCTCACCTTCACCATTCGTCCACCCCATGTCTGGTCATAGCAAATGGGCCAAGGTCAAACGCGCCAAGGCCGTCACCGACTCACGCCGCGGCAAGGTTTTCAGCCGCCTCGCCCGCGAGATCACCATGACCGCCAAGGCCGGCGGCGGCGATCCCGGCATGAATCCGCGCCTGCGCACCCTCCTGATGAAGGCGCGCGAGGCCAACATGCCCGCCGACAACATCGACCGCGCGATCAAAAAGGGCACGGGCGAACTGCCCGGCGTGGTCTATGAAGAGGTGACCTACGAGGGCTACGGCTCCGGCGGCGTCGCCCTGATCATCCAGGTGACGACCGACAACAAGAACCGCGCCGCCTCCGAAGTGCGCAGCGTGTTCACCCGCTTTGGCGGCAATCTCGCCGGCGCCGGCGCCGTGGCCTACAAGTTCCAGCACCTCGGCCAGTTTTTGATCAGCAAGGACAAGGCGACGGAGGACGCCCTGGTGGAGATCGCCCTCGATGCCGGTGCGGATGACGTCATCACCACCGAGCACGGCTTCGAAATTCGGTGCGCCATCAAGGTCTTCGATACGGTCATCCACGCCCTCGAGAAAAAGAACATCAAGCCGGACTCCGCCGAAATCGCCTACATCCCCACCCAGACGCTGCCTGTCGTCAGCCTCGATGCCGCCCGCTCGCTGGTAAAATTGCAGGATGCCCTGGAGGAACTCGACGACGTCCAGAACGTTTTTTCGAACGAGGAGATGGACGAGGCGCTCAGCGAGCAGGCGCATCAGTAGCGGTCGGGTTCTGGCGCCGCCTCGGTGCTGGGTCAGTGTCGTGGGAATCCACTCGTCGACATAATACCCACTAATCCAAACATCTCACGAAAGCGTGAGATGTTTGGGCTAAGACACGGAATTCGCTTTGCCTCCCTCGGTGTTCTCTGTGTCCTCTGTGGTTCGCCCACTTTCATGAACGATGCCGAGGAGGACCTTCCCAGTACGCCGCCCGAGCCCGGCGAGGTGGGTCTCGTCGAGCCGCACGATTTCGTCCACGCGCAGCCGTTCGCCTTTGAGAGCGGCCAGACGCTGCCGGGCTTCACGTTGCGCTACGAGACCTACGGGCGACTCAATGCCGCGCGCGACAACACCGTTGTCATCTGCCACGCGCTCAGCGGTGACCACCATTGCGCCGGGATCCACTCACTCAGCGACCGCAAGCCCGGCTGGTGGAACAACATTGTCGGCCCCGGCAAGGCGGTCGACACGAACCGGTTTCACGTGCTGTGCGTCAATGTGCTCGGCGGCTGCCAGGGTTCGACCGGGCCCTCGACCACCAACCCCGCGACCGGCCGGCCGTTCGGCCTCGCGTTTCCTTTCGTCACGATCCGCGACATGGTGCGCGCGCAGAAACTCCTGTGCGACCACCTCGGGCTGGCCTCGCTGCACGCCGTGATCGGCGGTTCGATGGGCGGCATGCAGGTGCTGCAGTGGGGCATCGAATACCCGGCGTTCGTGCGGCGGATGCTCCCCCTGGCCACGACCGCGCGCGAGAGCGCCCAGGCCATCGCCTTCAACGAAGTCGGCCGGCAGGCGATCATGCAGGACCCGGAGTGGAATCACGGCGACTACCCGAAGGGCGGTGGGCCGCGGGTGGGTCTGGCCGTCGCCCGCATGATGGCACACATCACCTATCTCTCCGACGAAAGCATGGACAAGAAGTTCGGCCGGCGGCGGCCCCAAAAGCCCGCCATGCCCGACCCGGATCATCCCGCCGCCGGTGCCGCCCCGTCCGCCGCCTACACCTTCGATGTGCAGTTCGAGGTCGAGAGCTACCTGCGCCATCAGGGCGAGAGCTTCATCAACCGGTTCGATGCCAACTCGTACCTCTACATCACCCGCGCGCTCGACCATTTTGACCTGCCGGCCGTCCACGGTTCGCTCGAACAGGCCTTCGCCGCGGTCGAGGCCGAGACGCTGAGCGTCGCCTTCACCAGCGACTGGTTGTTTCCCGCAGACCAGAACCGCGAGATCGTCCTGGCGCTGCTGCGGGCCGGCCAACGCGCCAGCTACGCCGAGCTCGCGACCAACCTCGGCCACGACTCCTTCCTGCTCGAATCCGAGGACCTCTACGCCTTGGTGCGCAGCTTCCTCGGCGCGCCCCACCCGTCATGAGCAAACTCGTCGAGAAGCGCACGGTGGACATGCAGATCATCGGCGACTGGGTCGAGCCGGGCAGCCGCGTGCTCGATCTCGGCTGCGGGCGCGGCGTACTGCTCGACTACCTGCAGCAGACCAAGCAGGTGCGCGGGATCGGCGTCGACCTCGATTTTCACAAGATCCTCGGCTGCGTACGCCGGGGCGTCACCGCCTACCAGGGTGACATGGAGGCGTTCCTCCGCGCTTTTCCCGATCACTATTTCGACCGCGTGATCTGTTCGCGCACGGTGCAGGAGCTCACCGACCCGGCCGCCGTCATTCTGGAGGCGCTGCGCGCCGGCCGCGCCTTGACCGTCGGCTTCGTCAACCATGGCTATTGGAAGAACCGCCTCGACGCTTTCTTCCGCGGCCGCAAGCCGCATAATCCGGTCTACCCCGCCGAGTGGTTCGAAAGTCGCCCGGCCAATCCGGTGAGCATTGCCGACTTCGAGCGCTTCTGCGCCGCCAAGGGCGTGCGCGTTGCGCGGCGCGCTCTCCTGCGCGGCGACTGGCATACGCCCTGTCCGCTGCGCCCCAACCTGCTCGCCGGTTACGCGCTCTACGACCTGACGCGGTAGCCGGGATATTTCATCCTGAGAACGGCTCTGTGGTGCGGGGAGGCTAAAGTCCGACCCGCTCCTGGGACAAAATCACGGCGCCATTCTGGCGCCGCTCAGACCTCGTAGGGTGTGAGCGACTTCTCCACGCGGTGTTTTTCCAGCCGCGCAAAGAGGGGGAGTCCATTATCGTACGGCACGGGCACCTCGCCCTGGATCAACGGCAGCGCGTAGCGGAAAAACTGGAAGTTCATGCTCACCCCGTCCTCATTGATCCATTCGCGCGGCAGTTTCTTCACCCCGTTGGCGATGTCGGCGAGCGCGGCCAGCCCGGTCTCGCAGGTGTAATGATCCGCGTCGCCGCGCACGAGCACGACCATCTTGTCGGTCTCACCCGCGATCGCGGCTCGCACCGCGGCCTGCCCGGCAAGGAACGCCTCGTCGTTGTCCGTCTTGGACGAGCAATGGGCCGCCGCGCGCTGCGCAATGCCGAGTTTGGCGGTGCGCGCCTTCACACCGGCGTTTTGTTCGATCAGCCCCTTGAGATACTCGCCGGCGCCGCCGAGTTGCGCGTGGCCAAAAGCATCCGTCTCCACATTGCCTGTGGCGATGTAGTTGCCGTCCTTGTCCACCAATCCCTCGCCGACGATGATCAGGCAGTATTTCTCGCGCTTCAGCACCGCCTTGACGTCCTCGACATACTTTTCGGGGCTGAACGCCACCTCCGGCAGGTAGATCAGGTGCGGCGGGTCGAAGGGGTGGTCGCGGCGCTTGGCCAGAGCGGCGCCCGCGGCGATCCAGCCGGCGTTGCGGCCCATGACTTCGAGGATCGAAACGAGGTCGTTCTGTCCCATGGCCTCGTTGTCGCAGGCCAGTTCGCGCACCGTCGTGCAGATGTACTTGATCACGCTGCCGTAGCCGGGACAGTGGTCCGTCACCGGCAGATCGTTGTCGACCGTCTTCGGCACGCCGATCACGCGCAGTTCATAGCCCTGCGCCTGGGCCAGCTTGGAGATCTTGTCGGCCGTGTCCTGCGAGTCATTGCCGCCGCAATAGAAGAAGTAGCGGATGTTGTGTGCCTTGAACACGTCGATCACGCGGTCGAAGTCCTGCTGCTTCTTCAGCTTGTACCGGCAGGTGCCGAGGCCGGCGCCCGGGGTGTGGCGGAGCGCGCGGATCTGTTGCTGCGACTCGGCGGCGAGATCGATGAACTCCTCGTTGAGGATGCCCAGCACGCCATTGAGGCCTCCGTAGACTTCTTCAATGCAATTGTGGTTGAGGGCCTCGGTCACAACGCCAGCGACGCTGGCATTGACGACCGCGGTGGGACCGCCGGACTGGGCGACAAGACAGTTACCTACGAGTTCAGCCATGGCTTAGGGAGGTCGAAAGGTTCAATAGGACAGGAAGAGGAGCAACGAAAGGCCCCGCTCCGAGGCGTGGCAAATCAAATTTCCCGAAAGGCCGTCGATCGGCCCCGGAAGCCGGGACACCGCAAAATTCTGTTTCCACGCCGAAGCCGCTGCCCTAGACTCCGGTTGCGACAGTGTCGGTTTCACCTCCACGGAGATTTCACCATGATTCATCGCAAGGTTCTGATTCTCGCCGCCTTCACCGCGGCCGTGCTCGGCCGGTCACAGGCCGCCGACATCGCCGGCCGATGGAAGGCGGAGTTCGACACCCAGATTGGCGTGCAGAAGTACGTCTACGAATTCAAGGTCGAAGGCGGCAAGGTCACCGGCAAAGCCTCGTTTGAGCGCGAGAATGCCAAGGGCACGGTGGACCTCAAGGAGATCAAACTCAGCGGAGACGATCTCTCCTTCACGGAATCGTTGGATTTCGACGGCCAGGAAGTTCGCATTGACTACAAGGGCAAGGTGTCCGGCGACGAAATGAAGCTCACCCGCCAGGTGGGCGATTTCGCCACTGAGGAAGTGGTGGCCAAGCGCGCCAAGGAACCCGCCGCACCACCGCCCCCGGCGAAGTAACCAGGCCGTCGCGGCGCCCCGTCCCCTTCCGCACCGCTCGTCCGGGCCGGCGCGGTCGCCCTTTCGGCGCCGGATCTCCGGTCGCAGGGGCGCGGCGCGGGCTCCCTTCCGGCTACAGCAGCTGGCCGGGCACGTAGTCCGCCGCGCCCTTGGCCTTGCGGGCAAGCGGCTGCACTTCGTTGACGAATGCGTCGACCTGATGCGGCGCCGCCCCGACAAAGCGCGCGCTCTCGGCGAGGATTTCCAGAAGCTGCTTCTTGCCCAGGCCGATCCGCTTGTCCCCGGCCAGGCGCACCAGCAAGTCGGTCTCGCCGTTGCCGCTGCCCGTCCGCATCGCCCGCGTCGCGGCCAGCGCGTGTTCCTGGATCGCGGCGTGCGCCGTTTCGCGGCCCGCGCCATTTTTCACCGCCTCCATCAGAATCGTGGTCGTGGCGAGGAAAGGCAGGTTGCGCTCGTTCTCTGCCATGATCGCGGTGGGGAAAACCTCCATCTGGCGCAACACCGTGAGGAAGGTCTCCAGCATGCCGTCGGTCGCGAAAAAGGCGTCCGGCAGGGCCACCCGCCGCACCACCGAGCACGACACATCCCCCTCGTTCCACTGGTCGCCGCTCAGCGCCGCCGTCATCGTCACATAGCCCGACAAAACCGCATGGAAGCCGCAAATGCGTTCGCAGTTCCGCGCGTTGACCTTGTGCGGCATGACCGATGAGCCGACCTGGCCCGCCTTGAATCCCTCGGTCATCAAGCCCTGCCCGGCCATCAGCCGCAGGGTGCGCGCGAAGCTCGTCGGCGCCGCCGCCACCTGGTGCAGCGCCGAGACCACGTCGAAATCAAGGCTGCGCGGATACACCTGGCCGACCGCGCCGAGCGAACCCTTGAACCCGAGATGCTTCAGGACGCGGCCCTCCAGTTCCGCCACCCGGTCGGCCCGTCCGCCCAGCAGCGTGAGCTGGTCGAGCTGCGTGCCGACCGCACCCTTCAGGCCGCGCACGGGATAACGCTCGATCAGATTCTCGAGCCGCCCCAGCGCGAGCAGCAACTCCTGGCCGAACATGGCCAGCCGCTTGCCGAGCGTCGTCGGCTGCGCCGGCACGTTGTGCGTGCGCCCCGTGATCATCAGGTCGCGGTTGGCCTCGGCCTGGCGCGCAAGCAGGAGGAGCGC
>Ga0182017_10003266_pt1 | contig 12134 bp, 14 predicted proteins | sample 712E3DmetaG_FD_120492 | JGI IMG/M metagenome (GOLD analysis project Ga0182017, IMG submission 120492) | Permafrost microbial communities from Stordalen Mire, Sweden - 712E3D metaG | ecosystem: Environmental > Terrestrial > Soil > Wetlands > Permafrost | place: Sweden: Stordalen | collected... | reverse complement strand
GACCGCGCGGGCCCCGGTTCGAGCGCGCCTGGGCGAGGTGGAGGCGGCACGCCCCCTCCAGGGCCACCCACACAGGCTTCCAGTACTGCGCGGTCGACTCCATCGCTGCTTCCTGGACCGCGTGCTCCTGCAGCCACGTCCGCAGCTCGCGGAGTTCCGCCACGGTCGTGCCGAAGCGCCGACACGTGAAGACGAGCTCACGATCGCGCGCGTTCGCGACCGCCACCGCCACCATCTTCTTGTGCACGTCGATGCCCGCGAGGTTGTACCCGCTGTCCATGCGGCCTCCTCCTGGCATGGTCGCGGAGAACGCACGTCACAATTCCCATGCACCCTCACGTGCTGCCACCCAAGCGGCGCACACTCATTGGTCCACCCATGCGTTCCAGATCAAACACCTTTACGGCCTCGACCCATCCAGTGTTGAATTGACCAGTGCCGCACCATGCCGGGCCAATCCTACGGCGGAGCAAAGAAATTTTCATCTCGATCGGTGGGCCGGCACGGCCCATAGAAACACCTTTGTTGAACGCCTAGGTTACTGCGTCGGGGGGCGTTTGTGGTTGACAACCCGTCAGCCCCGCGATACTTTTCCACCGTCGGTTCGCCCGACTTCTCTCCTGCAATTCAGGGGGTGTTATGCGGAAACCATATAGCATCCCGACGCCTTCGGTTCTCTTCTCTATCTCCGTGATTTACCAGGGCTCCGATAGGATCAGTCGGCGCGACCTTATACGGACCTGATGCCATAGGTTTTCGCACAGAAACAATATAAGCGCAGCTGGCGGCGCTAAACGGCGCGCTGAGGCGCATCGCGCTGAACCAGAGGTAGAAGATGTGGCCCTTTAAACGGCAGCAGTCGAGGTTATCGACACCCACGGTGCCATTGAACTTGATACCGGTCACGTTCCATGAGCTTCTGTCGAGGTACGGTGTCATTCCAGGCTCACAATTCGTACTGACAGAAGAGGAGCAGTCTGCGGTTGACACCGCATGGTCAGAGTTTGTCGCGGCCGCAACGAAAGATGGCCCGCCAGGACAGCGCTTTTACGTGCCGCCGGAAGTCCATAGTGCAATGCAGGAGTCGATCGCGAGTTCGGCATTGCACTCCCTGGCAGTGGAGTTGATCGGAGCCTCCACTCCAAGCTCGATCCGAGTTCCCGATCCCACCGCGCGGCAACGCGCCTGTTCCGCGGCAGCGAAGTCGCTCGTGTTCAACACAACGCCTCTGAGCTTCTATAACGTCGGAACGATCTTCGAGTGGGCCGAGGAGAAAGCTCTTGCCGGGTGTCTCTATCGTGAGTTTCTACACCGCCGCGAAAAGAATGCTGGCAGAGTGACTCGCGAACAACTACAGGCCGAGCAAGCCGCAGTGCAACGAGCGACAGAGTTCTTGCGCGATAGTGGCGCCGTATAACTCGCGCCTGCAGTGGACCCGGGCCCGCTTGGCAATCGCATGGCAAGTTCGCTAGCATTCCGCTTCGCGCGCCAGGCCGCTGAGGCGCAGGTTCGGTGAACGAAAATGTATCCTCGTCCAGTAATTTTATCCAAAGTTGAAGAAAATCTCGGACAGCAATGTCGTTTCATTGAGATTAGAGATGTTCTTGCTTTTTATCCTGATGATAACCGTCTGCTCTCGCTTGCGAATCGACTGCATAATTATTTAGCAATTCAGCATGACTTTCGAAAGGCAAACGCGTTGATAGGCGAGGTGCTAAAAGCGCAGCAAGCACAAGAATTGCTTCTACACCCATATTTCTTTAGCGCCGGATGGTTTCACTCCGTGATTATCTATTCAAGATGGTTCAAGTCTACCGAAGGAAGGCCAACATTATCTGAGGACTATTTCGACGGAGATCGTCTCCTACTGGAGAAGCACCGACACTTTATTGAGCTCCGCGACAAGTATATTGCACATTATCAACTAGAAATAATGGGCAAGACTGAGTTGTATCTCACCTACAATTTCAATGGAGAATTACTTCAGGTGTCACCAGTGACTCTAGAGACATATGTTTCAACTAAAGCGGATCTATTTGATCTGAGCAAGCTAATCGAAGTAGTTCACAATAAAATCAACAATAACAAAATACCTCAGCTCAAGAAGGATCTTCTAGAATACATGAAATCTCTGCAGGATTTTGAAATGGTTTTCACTGCCGCAAAATTAAAGGACGAAGTAGGTGAACCAATAGGAAGTAATCCGTATAGCCTAGATTAACCGAACATTCGGTTGCACGCGATCGCTTCGCGCCCCCTGATCCCTACGTTATGCGTGAAACTGACAGGAGGAGGACTTGGCTGGAATAAGTGCAAACAGCTTGTTTCATTTCACAAAATATGAAAACCTCATGGGGATTCTCACTCATGACTTCTATCCGCGCTACTGCGTAGAAGAATACGCCGACAGCGCGGGTAATTTTCATAAAATGGCATTTCCTATGGTTTGTTTCTGCGATATTCCGCTCGCCCACATTTCTGAACACATGAGTACATATGGAGAGTATGGCCTTGGAATGACCAAGCAATGGGCAATAGCAAATAGACTCAACCCGGTACTGTATGTGGAGAAGACTTCTTGGGTTTCCGAAAAACTGGACCATATTCTCGCTGGTAACTGGGAGAGTGTAAACGCACTTCCGATCACACAATTCCTCGAAGAGCGTGATTCAGCCGTCGCTTTGTACATGCACACAAAGTCATATGATGGCGTCCAAGAAAGGAATGGCGTCCGTATAAGAAAATGTTTCTACGACGAGAGGGAATGGCGCTATGTCCCCAGAATTAGTAGACTCGACGGTCACGAGCTTCATTTGACGGGCGACAACCTTGCTCCAGATATTCTGGAAGCAAAGAACGACTTGCTGAAGGCGCACAAAATCGGCTTCGAACCAAAGGATATTCAATACATAATCATAGGCAAAGAGGCAGAAAGACTGCAGGTCATTGAGTCTATAGAAGCGATCAAGTCAGCGAAGTACGATTCGTCGCAAGTCAAGCTGTTGTCTTCGAAAATAGTTTCGGCCGAACAAATAGAGGGTGATATTTGACATCCTATTTGTGGACCAGAATCATGCCCCCAAAGCGCATAACCATTGCGTCCAGCCAATTGGCGGAAAAAGGCGCTCCGCCTCTGGCTGACGCCCGTGTTAGGCGACTTCGCGCATGAGCACATATTTCAAAGCACTCGACACCAGCGAAGGAGTGATTCATATCCTCACCAAGACGCGATGGCTTGGTTTTGTTCCGATGCCACACACGAGCGTCGCTGCACACAACGCGGGCGACTTGAAGCGACTCGGCACATTCATCAAGTGGACCACCAAAGACCCTGCGACACTTGCCACACTTCACGACGGCATTATTCATTTAGTCGAGCAATTCGGTATTTCAGGTTTAGTTGAGATTGCAAACAGCGCGAAGATGACGGAGCGAGTTGCGAAGACTTTCGGCGGAAGTTGGCATGATGTAGTCAAGCAGGCGGCACAGGACGGCGTTGCTTTTCCAGTGCCAGATGACATTCTCCGATATATGAAGGGATTCATGTGATGATTGTGAGGTCGTCGCCTAACCAGCGGTTCCACCGGATCGCCCCAAAATCGGCCTCCCGGTGACCCGCACGTTAGCCCTCACACCAGCGAAAGCCTCACCTGCCAGTGCCCAGATTCGCCCTAGGCGTTGCACAAAGGTGTTGAAGGCCCGATTGCTCAAGAGCGCAGAGTGTCAATCCGGGCCGCATGTTCCGGTACATTCGTTCCGGGCCATGCCCCTGGAAGATTTCTTCCGTGACGAGCCGATCCTCACAGAGTAGGCAATTCGGTGGCTTACGAACAAAGTGCAGGTCGAGATCAACACCTTTGTGCAACGGCTAGAGATTCGCCCCGCATGGGGAGCCGACCAGGACTCGAACTCAGGGTCTCGACCGAGGTACGTGCCTCACGGCCGTACCATGGAGAAGCACCAATTTGACTAGCAGGATCTCACAGGGAGAGGTGTCTTGGGTTTACGCCCGAAATTACCCGGGGCTTCCCACCGGAATTGCTTGCGCGTTTAGGCCGGAACGCGCAGAATGGGACTGCCGTCTACTCCTAGCGAACAACGTGAGCTGGACCTAACGACGCACGCCCCCCAGGGACGGCTGCCAGTAAGCATACTCAGGATGGATCTTGGACCTCAGGCGGAAGTACCCGAGGGTGGCCTCCACCAGGAAGGAACCCAAAGGGAGAGATTGATGGAACCTGACCTTTCCATCCCCGAACCCCAGTGGGTTATCCTTCTCAGACAAGCGGTCAAGAATTGACAAGCTTGCCAGTGACTCTGGAAAAGACGGCATCCAGCTCGCCCTGGACGAGGCCTCGATCCGGAAGCAGATCCCCCGCCCGATCCGTGACGGCGCCGACAGCGGGAGCATCGACCTCCATCTCACGGCCATCCCGGGCACCGACCTCGAGAATCTGCTCGACCCCGAGAGCTTCACCGTCTCACGCCGGTACACGGACAACGACACTTCCTACCTCGAAGTCTGGGCCAAGGACGGCTCCCCCGTGAAGGGCGGCCCCCAGACCTTCCTGGACAAGCTCCTCGGCCACATCTCCTTCGACCCGGATGTCTTCGCCCGGATGAGCGAAGGCGACCAGCGGGCCACGCTCCTGCAGCTGGTCAAGCTGGAGGTCAATCTCGACGAACTGAACGCCGAGCGCGACCGGATCTTCAGCGAGCGCACGGACGTCAACCGGGAACTCAAGAAGCAGCAAGGGGCGCTGGCCAAGATGCTGCCGCCGACGCCGGACGTGCCGGCAACGGAAGTCAGCGCGGCGGACATCATCGCCGCCATCCAGGCCGCCCAGGACCAGCGGCAGGCCCACGCCGTTGAGCGGCAGCGGCTCGAGACGCTTCGCACCGAGACCACCACGGCCAAGCAGACGATCAAGGCCACGGACGACCGGATCGTCGACCTCGAACGCCAACTCGCGGACCTGCGCACCCAGCGCACCGAGCAGCAACAGCGCTACGACGATCTGGTGCGACGCGGGACGGCGCTCCGGGCGCAGGTCGACCAGCTGGTGGACCCCGACGTCACGCCCCTCCAGGCGCAGCTCACGAACGTCGAGCGCACCAATGCCGCCGTCCGCGACGCCCAGCGCTACCAGGAACAGGCCCGCGAGATCCAGGCGAGCAAGGCCAAGAGCGAGGCCCTGACAGCCCAGCTCAAGCAGTTCGAGGATCGAAAGACCGCCGCCCTGGAGAAGGCCCAGTTCCCGATCGCGGGGCTCGGGTTCTCGGACACCGGGGTCACCTTCGAGGGCTGCCCGTTCGTCCAACTGTCCGCCTCGAAGAAGATCCGGGTGTCCCTGGCGATCGGCATGGCCCTGAATCCGACGGTCAGAATCATCAGAATTACCGACGGGAGCCGGCTGGACGACGATAACCTGGAGATCGTCAAGGAGCTTGCGCGCACCCATCGCTACCAAATCTTTCTCGAGAGTGTCGGCGAGGATCGCCCCGGGGTCATCATCGAAGATGGCACTGTGAAGGGCGCCCCCCTCCCGGCCGACAAGCCAAGCCGCCGCAAGACAGCCAAGAGCATCGAGGCGCACGCGACCCCGGCGCTGGCCCCCGTCCCGACACCGGACCCGACGGAAACCCCGATCGCCTCGCCGGCACCGGTGGAGGCCCCACCGCCCAGCCCAGCCCTCGCGCCGACGGTCCGGAGGACCGGCCTCGCAGCCGTCGCCCCCCCACTGCCTTCCTCGATCGCGACGCCCGCCCGCCCGGCGGCCCCGGTCCGGCCCTTGATTCCCCTCCGCAAGGCTGTCCTCAAGAAACAGGACAAGGCTGCGGCATAACCCCGACCATACCCCGGCGGATCATGTCCAAGAGACCCCGTCTTTCCTCCCACACCAGGAGACCCCAGGAGCCGAAAAATGACGCCTCAGACTCCCGAGCGCACATTCGATGTCCACGTTTGCCGCACCGGATATGGCCACCACACCCTCCGCGTCCAGGCGGCGAATTCCGAGCAAGCCATGGCACGCGCCCTCGAGGAGGCCCCGAACCAGGTCTTCAGCGAGCACAACGCAGACTACAGCGTCGAGGGCATTCTCCCCGTCCCGGACACCGCAGCCTAGCCCACGCCCAACACACACAGGAGGCCCCATGACCACCACCGGCGAGATATGGCTCGGTATGCAGCCCGACGAGGACAAGGCAACCGCGGACTGCGGCTGCACCCTGTTCCGGACGGGCGTCATGAACGACGATCCCTACTACGAACAATGCTTGGTCCACAGCCTGACCCCCGAGATGGTCGCCGCACTCCGCACCATTGCCGCACTGCAAACAATCCCCGATGGGACAAGGCGCATGGCCGCAATCGCGGAGGATCTCCTCGCCCGGATCCCGCTCCCGGCCTGCCAACCCCTGACGCCAGACATGACGCTCTCCACCGGACGCACGATCCAGCACGCCTACCTGACCAACGGCGCGCAGCACGCCAATCCCGCTGACGGAGGGACCCTCACGGAGGCGGAATGGGAGGAATACTGTCGGCGTCGACGCATCGCCAGCCACATCCTGCCGACGGGCTGATCCCGTGCCCACAACCAGCGCCTAGACAACCGGCCAACAATTTCTTGTCCTAGGAAAATTTCCAGATCGCCGTAAGGTGTCCCTATTCGCGGCATACATGCCGCCAAGAAAGGACACCTCATGCGCGCGTCTCTCTGGAAGAGCATCACCCTGGCCGGCTGTCTCACCCTGGCCGGCTGTCTCCACGCCCCCGTCACCCCGGACCTTGGCCTCTGCCAGCACCCCGTGCTCGCCCCCATCTATACCGAGCAGGACCACTGGGACTTTACGACCCCCGACGGGATAGAGGTCAGCGAAGCCTTCGGCTGGACTGACAACGAGGACATCTACCTCGCCTATCAGGTCGCGGACGGAGAAACAGAGCAGGGCTTCATCGGCATCCAGGCCCTGGACCAGACCATCCTCAGCACCAACCGGATGGTCATCACCCTCACCCATCCCCTGGAATTCCCGCTGACCCTGGGGAAGCGCTGGACCGTCAAACAGAACGCCTATCCCCGGGGCGGCGGACGGATGTACGACACGGTCCACGAGCGAATGGTGCTGGGCTGCGAGACAGTCACCACCCCCGCCGGGCCCTTTGCCGCACTCCGCATCCAAGACCGGCTCGTGGACCAGAATGGCATCCTCGTCATGAACCTGTGGTATGCCCCGGCCGCAAAGACCGTGGTCAAACAGGAGGTCGTCGACGGCATGCCCCAGCGAGAATATGGTGACCCGCTACCCAGAGTACTGACGTCTTACACTGTTCAATAAACGATCAGAGCGTGCGAATCCGGGCGGTTACATCCCCGCACCGCCGGGATTCGAGAATCCGGACCCCCCCTGGGTCCGGCATTCACACCACGTGCGGCCCCCCGACCATGACAGGACCTGTCACGGCCCGGCGGCCCAGGAGCATCGATGAGCGCCAGTATCCTCGAGACCACCACAGGCAAAGCCGTCCTGACCAACAGCAGCCGGGACTGGGTCTATGGGCCAATCTTCTCGTCCGCCGACGAGGCCCGGGCGTTCGTCGCCTGGCTTGGCAAGGATCCCCAGGATCTGATGCTGGACGCCATCCTGGCTGGCACCGCTCCCGATCAGGCACTGGACGCCGCCTACAAGCGCTGGCAAGTGTTCAGCTTCCTTGAGGTTACGGATGTCAACCTCCCCGGGTAAACCAAAGCCAGAACCATACCTGATCCTGGCCTCCCGGGACAGTATCCACCGGTCGTTCGCCTATTATGCCGACCAAAAGGGACTCGTGACCGTCCGATGTGTCGACCGAGGCCTGCTCGGTCCGCTCGGCCCCTGGCTCAAGCGGACCGCCGACCGGCATGCCGCCGGACTGATCCAGGCCGGATACCTTGCCTTCGTTCCCAGCGCAGCCATGGCCCAGACGATCGTGGAATCCTCCCTCGCCGTTCTGGACGCCGCCCCCGGCCGATCGGCCCGGGCAGCCTAGGAGAATCCTGTGCGGACCAACATGCAGCATACCAGCCTGGACGCGTACGAAGAGATCACCACCAAGCCCACGGTACTCGGCACCAGACAGACAGCGGTCTACCAGGTTCTGGCGGCCGCCCCGGAGCCGCTGACCTTGAAGGAGACCGCATCCGCCCTCGGCTGGGCGATCAATTGTGTGACCGGGCGCTTGAAGGAACTTCGAGACAGGAAGTTGATCATGGAGCGCGGGCACCGGCTCTGCAGCCTGGCTGGTCGCTACGTCCACGTCTGGGGCCCCCCAGGCCCGGTGGTGGACGCGCCCCGGCCCACCAGCACCCGAGGGGCGAAGACCACACGTCCCCGGAAATCCAAGGTCACGCCGATCGCGGTGATCCCCTCGGCCGAGTGTGGGAAACCGATTCAGCTGGCCCTGGAACTCCCGCAGAAGGCAGCCTAACCCGAGGCCCCATGCCACGCACCCATCCCGATCGGCTGTACCAGGGGCATCGCACCAAGAGTGGAACCGAGGTCACCGTGAACGGCCGTCCGCTCCCCCCCGGCCCACGAGGTCGTGAACCACTCCCCCACCGGGCTCGAGTGAGGGTACGCCGGCTCCGGCCCCGCGCAGCTCGCGCTCGCCCTGCTGGTCGATCACCTGGAAGACCCGGAGGCAGCCCAACGCGTCTACCAGGCCTTCAAATCCCACACCGTGCAACACCTCCCATACGACCGATGGGAGCTCACCTCAACGCAGATCGCCGAGGCGCTGGAGGCCATTGCTCGCGCCCGCTAGCTGCCACCCTGCGGGCGGCACCGACTCGATGACCGGGCGGACATCGTCCCGCCCCCTGGAGACCTGACCATGACAAGCCCCCGCCGCCAAACCGCGCGGCAATTTGGACTCATCAGCCTGACCGTCGCCGCCCTGTTTCTCCTCTTCTTTGGCACGGACCTGATCAACTGGATCAGCGAACGGCACACGGCCCGCCCAGGAATCGCCATGCTACAAGCTGCCGCGCGGTCGCTGGACCAGAAAGGGCTGGCCGAGCGGGCCACCGTCCTGGCCGCCGCCGATGCGAAACTTGCGGCGGGACAACCGGATGCCGCCCTGCAGCTCCTACAGGATCACCTGAGCAAGGCCCCGGACAGCCCCGACGTGTATCTGAAGCTCGCCGAGGTCCTACTCCGCCAAGGCGAGATCGCCCCGGCCTACCGGTATCTTCGCGAAGCCTACACGCATGCGCCCGACCACCCCGAAGTTCTCTACCAACTCGGCATGATCGACCTCCTGGACCGGAACCTCCCCGCCGCCCGCGAAGTCATCGCCAAGCTCAAGGCGCGGGGCGGGGCGGACCGCAAGGTGGCGCTGCTCGAAGCCCAGCTGGCCAGCGCCGAGGGGCGGCTGGCCGATGCCGCGACCCGTATCACCGCCGCGGCCGCCGCGGGACCGGAGCCGCTCGAACTCCGCTGGTATGCGCTCCTGGCCCACCTGGAGCTCAAGCAGGGACACAAAGCGGCCGCCGACCAGATCGTCGCCGCTCACCTGGCCCAGGCAACGAATGCGGAAGACCTGCTCGCCCTGGGGAAGTTCGCCCTCAGCACCGGGGACCTCGCCGGCGCACGCCGCCACTTCGCCCGCTGCGCCACCGAGTATCCTCGCCACGCCGAGGGCCTCTATACCTACGCCGAGTTTCTGGCCACCTCGGGCGATGGGAAGGGAGCGCTCGCCGCCTACCGCCAGGCCCTCACGGTCCTCCCCGGCCTGCCACTCCTCGAATACAACATCGGACGGATCCTGCTCGCCGAAAAGGATCTGAGCGGGGCCATGGCCCGGGTCGAAACACTCGCCCGCACGAAGCCCGGCCACGCGCTGGGGCTCCGCCTGCGGGCCCAGATCGAGATGACCGAGGGCCGACGGGCCGACGCCCGACGGACGCTCTTGACGCTGTCCGGCAGCAACCCGGACGCCCCCGGCCCACGGGTGCTCCTGGCCGCCCTGGCGCTCCAGGAGGGCGAGCTCTCGACCGCCGAACAGCACGCCCAGGCCGCCCTCACACTTGGCGACCGGACGGTGTCCAGCCACGTGATCCTAGCCGACGTCTTCGTCAAGAAGGGGCAACTTCCGGCGGCCAAGGCTGAGCTTGACGAGATATTGAAGATCGATCCGGCCTATCTGCCCGCCATGCTCCAGCTGGCCGACGTCCTCCTGGGCCTGAAGCAGTACGCGGAGGCCGAGGCGCTCTACGCCAAGGTCGCGGCCCAGGCCCCGTCGCTCCAAGGGCTCCAGGGGAAACTGGCCTGGGCCAAGATCGTGGAAGGCCGCCCAAGCGAAGGCCTGGCCCTGGCCGAGTCGGTCTGGAAGAAGGCGCCCGCGGACCCGGCCGCCCTCCTCACCTACGCCAATGCCCTGGCCATGAACCGCCAGCTCCCCCAGGCGATCAGCCTGGTGAGCGTGGCCGCCAAGCAGCAGCCCAAGGACTTCCGGCTGGCCTACCTGCTGGGCGACCTCTACTGGCTGGACCAAGCCGCCGCCCCGGCGATCGCGGCCTACCGACAGGCCCTGGCGGCCAACCCGGACGACCCGAACCTGGTGCTCAACTGTTCCGCCAAGCTGGCCGTCCACCAACAGACCGCCGAGGCCGAACGCATCCTGGTCGCCTACGTCACCCGGCATCCCGGCAACGTGCTCGTGACCAATCAGCTGGCCTGGCTGTATGTGGACATCCTCAACACGCCCGAGAAGGCAACGCCCTTGATCAACACTCTCCGGAGCCTCCCCAACGAAGCCACGATCCTCGACACGATCGGCTGGTACTACTTCAAGCTAGGCAAGCCGACCCAGGCTGAGAACTTCCTGCGGGACGCCATCCACCTGGACCCAAACAACGCGGCCATCCGCAAGCACCTGGACACGGCCACCAAACCCCGAGGTTAACATGCGCGACGCCCTGACCCTCGACGAACCGATCAAATCCCTGGGGCTGCGCCCGCCCGCCATGGCGTGCCTGGCCGTCCTGTTCCTCTACGCCTACCGCCCGGTCCTGGCGGGGCTCTGGGCGATGGGATTCTCCCACGACCTCCTCCAGCAGGCCCCATTCGTGCTGGCGATCGCCATCGGTTTCGCGGTCCAGCGCCTGCGCCAGGGCGCCCCCCCGGTCAGCGACCCCGGGTCGGTGGCGCCGTTCATGATCGCCCTCAGCCTGAACGTGGCGGGGCAGCTCGTCGATCTCGCCGTGCTGTCCCAGCTCTCGCTGCCCCTCGCGCTCGCAGGGATGGCGCTCGCCCTGCACGGCAAGGCGCTCCTCAGGCGCCTGCGCGTCCCGCTCCTCTATCTGTGCCTCGCGATCCCCCTGCCCGGAAGCCTCTATCTCGAGCTGGTGGCCCCGCTCAAGCTGCTGGTCTCTCGCCTGGCAGCGGACCTCCTCGTCCTAGGCGGCGTCCCGGTGGTGCGTGCGGGGAACATCCTCACGGTTGGCACTCTCCGGATCGGCGTCACCGACGCCTGCGCGGGACTGAGCTCGCTCATGACAGTCCTGGCGCTCGCCGTGGCCTACACCCTCCTCCGGCTCCGGACACCCCTGGGACGCCTCCTGGTCATCGGCTGTATGCCACCCCTCATCGTGCTGGCAAATGTCCTGCGTGTGGCAGGGCTCACCGTGGTTGCCATCCACTTTGGAAGCAACGCCGCCTTCGGGGAATCGCATGCCCTGTGGGGACTTTTGGTCTTCGTCGGCTCCGTCAGCGGACTCCTCCTCCTCACGGCGCTTGTCGCGCGAACCGAACGCAAAAGGCTCTTTCGGTCATGACCCCGCGCCCCCCCTTCCGCACGCTCTGCTGCGCCCTGATCCTTGCTGGGTTGCTGGGCAGCTGGCTCACCACTGGCCCGTCTCCCCTCCGGGCTGCTGCCCCCGCCGTCCCTATCCGGCTCGGTCCCTGGGTGGGGCAACCCGTCAAGCTCGCCGGGCCGGCGTCCGCCCAGCGCCGCGCCCTGATCGCCCGCGAGTACCGCACCCCCGGCCACCCGGCGGTCTACTTCCTGCTCATGCCCTACGATGAACAGCGCTTCACCCACGGACCCGAGGTGTGCTACGAAGGGCTTGGCTGGCGGCTGCACCGCG
>Ga0182017_10003265_pt1 | contig 12135 bp, 10 predicted proteins | sample 712E3DmetaG_FD_120492 | JGI IMG/M metagenome (GOLD analysis project Ga0182017, IMG submission 120492) | Permafrost microbial communities from Stordalen Mire, Sweden - 712E3D metaG | ecosystem: Environmental > Terrestrial > Soil > Wetlands > Permafrost | place: Sweden: Stordalen | collected... | reverse complement strand
GTCGGCCCGGTGGAGATCAGCGCCAACTACGTGCACTTCGGCGATTCGGAGTACTTCCTTAGTTTCGCCCGCAACATCGCGGACCGCAAGCAGGCGGAAAACGCGCTGAGCGCTTCGGAAGCCCGATTCCGCCGCCTGTTCGAGACCGTACCCGTAGCGGTGATCCAGTCGGACGTGCAAGGCCGCGTCCTGATGGCGAATCCCGCGGCGCTCCACCTGCTGGGCTACGCCTCGATGGAAGAATTGATCGAGGCCTCGCTGTGCGATTTCCTCGAGGACACCCTGGAACGCGACGCCTATTTGGGCCGGGTGGCGGAACAGGGCGAGATCTCCAACGCCGAGATCCTGTTCAGGCGCAAGGACGGGGGTCGCATCACGGTGCTGGCGAACTGCCGCTTGGTGCAGGGTGGCGCGGCGGAGGAGCCCCGGATCGAGGGCACCTTCATCGATATCACCGAGCGCAAGCGCGTGCAGCAAGTCATTCTGCAAATCGCGCGCGGCGTCGCCGCCGCCACCGGCGCCGAGTTCTTTCACTCCCTGGTAGAACGTCTGGGGCGAGCGCTCCAGGCCGACTGCGCGCTGGTCGGCGAACTGGCCCCCGGCGCCTCCAGCCGCATCCGCACGCGCGCCGTATTCACCGACGGTCGGCGCGCTCCCAATTTCGAGTACGACTTGGCGGACACCCCTTGCGCCAGAGTGGTCGGCCGCGGGCTGTGTCTCTTTCCCCGGGGGGTGCGGGAACTGTTCCCCAAAGACACCGCTCTCGTGGATATGGGTGTGGAGGCCTACGCCGGCGCCCCGCTGTTCGATTCGAAAGGGCAGCCCCTGGGTCACATTGCCGTCCTGTTCCGGCGTCCGCTTACCGACACCACGCTAGTCCGCTCGTTGATCGAGATCTTCGCCGCCCGCGCCTCCGCCGAACTCGAACGCAGCCAGGCCGAGGGCGCGCTGCGCGAGTCCGAACGCCGCTTCCGCGAGTTGCTGGAGACCGTGCGGCTGGTTGCCGTGATGCTCGATGCGGAGGGCAACATCACCTTTTGCAACGGGTCCCTGCTCCGGCTTACCGGCTGGACCGCCGCCGAGGTCATGGGCAAGAATTGGTTCGACCTGTTCGTGCCCGAGAGCGTCCGTGGCGATGTCAAGAGAATGTTCGCCCAGGGAGTCGCCGCCTCGAACCTCCCGGAGCACTACGAGAACGCGATGCTTACCCGCGCCGGCGCCTCCATCCTGATCGTTTGGGACAACACGCTGCTGCGCTCCCCCGAGGGCGAGATCGTCGGAACCGCCAGCCTCGGCCGGGACGTCACCGAGCAGCGCGCCCTGGAGGAGCGCTACCGCCAGGCGCAGAAACTGGAGAGCGTCGGCCGGCTGGCCGGCGGCATCGCCCACGACTTCAACAACCTGCTCACCGTCATCAACGGCTACAGTTACTTCCTCCTGCAGAGCGCCGTACCGCAGAGCCCCATCGCCGAGGGTCTCGCCGAGATTTCGAATGCCGGCGAAAAGGCCGCGGCCCTGACCCAGCAGTTGCTGGCGTTCAGTCGCCGGCAGGTCCTCAGGCCGCAGTTGCTCGACTTGAACAGCGTAGTCCTGGATGCAGTGAAGATGCTCGACCGTCTGATCGGCGAGGACATCGAGCTTGTGACGCATCTGGACCCGTCTCCGGCTCGCGTGCGCGCCGACGCCGGACAGATGCACCAGGTGGTAATGAACCTGGCGGTGAACGCCCGCGACGCCATGCCCTATGGCGGCAAGCTGATCATCGAATCCGCCAACGTCGCGGTGGGAGACGACGTATTGCCGCCCGAGCCTGGCCTTCCGTCCGGCGCCTATGTGCTGCTCTCGGTCAGCGACACCGGCATGGGAATGACCCAGGAGGTTCGGGAACACGCGTTCGAGCCGTTCTTCACCACCAAGGCCTCGGGCATTGGCACCGGCCTCGGCCTGTCCACCGTCTATGGAATTGTCGAACAGAGCGAGGGGCGCATTTTCCTCCACAGCGAGCCCGGCCGGGGCACGACCATCCGTATGTACCTTCCCGCCGTCCAACAGCCCCTGGAACCGCTGGCAGCGCCCCCGCAGGCGGCTCGCTCCACCTGCCAGGGAACGGAGACCATCCTGCTCGTCGAGGACCAGCCTGACGTCCGGAAACTGATCGGGAGCGTGCTGGCCGGTCTCGGCTACAGAGTCTTGACCGCGTCCCATGGAGACGAGGCGCTGGCCCTGGCCCAGCAAGGGTCGGCGCCCATCCACCTGCTGTTGACCGACGTGGTCATGCCCGGCATGACCGGCTTTGAGCTGGCCGCCCGGCTGGCCGCCTTCCGGCCCGAAATCCGGACCCTGTACATGTCCGGCTACTCGGACCGCACCCCGGTCAATCCGGAAGCCCCCGATTCCCACGAGAATTCCATCGACAAGCCTTTCACCCCGACTGCCCTCGCCGCCAAGATCCGCCAGATCCTCGATCGCCCGCGGCCGTAATCCGTCCGTGAGGCGCTGCGGCTTGGATCGCGCCCGGGCGGGTCGTGGCGCCGACGAGGACAAACTAAAGCATGTCCCACGAGGAGCATCAACGGCTTGCAGCCTCTCGTGGGGCATGCTTCAGCTTGCCCAGCGGTTTTTTCACAGTCCCTGACGGCCGCGGCAGCGATGCCTCCCCCGGGGACCGTCCTAAGAGTCTACATTGGGAGCATGGCACGTATGCTCTCTCGGCAGGCGAGCATGAAGTCCGCCTCTCGGAACCGCGCTATGAGGATCTGGTGACCAAAGTCACGATCCAGGCCGGAAAGACCACCAAGCTGTCCGAGAGCTTGAAGCCGCTGGCGCCGGCCAAGCCTCCGTTCGGCATTCTGCGCACGATTTGCCCGGAGAAATACTCCGCGGTTTACGTGAGCGACAAGTTCATGGGGCACGCTGGTGAGTTCAACAATTCCACCCAGGGCTTGAAGCTCAACCCCGGCGAGTACACGGTGAAGATCGTGCCCGTTTCCGGCGGCGCGGGCCACGAGGAGAAGATCCGCATCGAGGCCGACAAGACCACCGTCATCCGCGTCACCCAGTAGAGCGGCTTCCCTGGATCCACTCGACGACGGCCGTGCCCGGCCAGAACCGGGGCGGCTGGCGCGAGAGGAATCCCAGGTGGCCGCCGTTCGCGACCACCAGCAGCTTCAGCGCGGGATTGCGGGATAGTTCCGGGCGCTCGAAGACCTCGAACGGAATGACCGGATCGTCTTTGGCCTGAATGAGCAGCGCGGGCACGCGGATGGCGTCGAGAAACCGCAGGCAGGACTGGGTTTCGTAGTATTCCGCGGCGTCGCGAAATCCGAAAGCGGGCGCGGTGATGAGGTCGTCGAACTGCCACACCGTCTTCACCCGGCTCAGCCCTGTTGCGCCGGGATTCATGCGGCCAATCCGGCGCTTCAGCCGGCGCACGAATCGCCGCTGGTAAGTGCGGTTGGACGGCGCCTCCAGGCGCCGCGAGCAGGCCGCGAGGTCGATCGGAGTCGAGATCCCGCAGACGCCGCCAATCCACCCGCGCGCCTCCTCGCCCAACTCGCCCGCCAGTTTCAGTACGACGTTTCCGCCCAGCGAGAACCCGATCAGGTAGATGGGTCCGCTCGCAGCTTCGCGAAGTTGGCGCAGAAACGCGAGCAGATCTCCAGTCATGCCGGAGTGGTAGCCCGTGGTGACGCAGCGCTCCATGCCCCCGCAGCTTCTCAGGTTGAAGCGGTGCGCCGCGAAGCCCGCCTCCAGCGCGGCGCGCGCCATGCACTTCATGTACCCGGAGCGACTCGATCCCTCCAGCCCATGGACCATCACGACTTGCGCAGCCGGCGGGCGCACCGAGCGCTGGGTTTCCACCAGCACCTCGACGCCTGGCTCGGTCGCGTAGCGCCTGCTCTCGACCGGGAAGCGCCGCTCGTCCAGGCCACTGGGCCAGAAGTGCGATGCAATTGTCAGCAGGTGCGGGTTTCGAACCAGCGGCGCGTACAACAACGAAATTTCTGCCCTCCCGTATACAATCTACACTGTCCTAGCGTTTCATTTTTTTACGACGCTGTAAACTGTGAGGCACATACCGCTGGCCCCGCGATTGCTCCTGGTGAATCACCCGGAACCGGGTTACTCTAGAAAACAGGAGTGAGTGAGTCATGTCAACTGGGACAACATCGAATCACCCGCCGCCCGCCCGTCCGCCGGAGAACTCCGTTACGGTCCTCTCCATCAGCCCGATTGAGGCGGACCACGTCTTCTTGCGCAACGTATTCTCACCTTCCAACTGGAGAGTTCACGGAGTCCGTTCGCGGCGCGAGGCGCTGGCCTGGCTTCGCTGGCAGAATGCGCCGGTGGTGCTGTGCGAGGAGGCTCTGCCCGATTCAGGGTGGAAGCAGGTGCTGCGCGAAATCGCGTCGCTCCGGGATCCCCCCGAGCTCATCGTCACCTCCCGCCTGGCCGACGAGGCGCTGTGGGCAGAGGTGCTGAATCTCGGCGCCTACGACCTCCTCATGAAACCGTTCGACCTCACCGAAGTGTTCCGCGTGGTCAGCCTGGCCTGGCGCCACTGGAAGAACAACTGGGAGCGGGCGCGCATTCCGCCGCTGGCAGTCCGCCAAGCCCTCAGCGCTTGAGGCGGGGTACACTGTTGGGATCGTGATCATCCCGTTTTACCAAGTTGATGCGTTCACCAGCCGGTTGTTCGCGGGGAATCCCGCTGCAGTTTGTCCGCTGGAGGCTTGGCTGGACGATCGTCTGATGCAGTCGATCGCCCTCGAGAACAACCTCTCGGAGACTGCGTTCTTCGTCCGCAACGGCGCGGTCTACGATCTGCGCTGGTTCACGCCGGCGTGCGAAGTGGATCTGTGCGGCCACGCCACGCTGGCCTCGGCGTTCGTGGTCTTCGAGTACCTGGACTGTGCCGCGGAGCTGGTTCGCTTTCAAACCCGCAGCGGCGAATTGCGCGTGCGCCGGAACGGCGAGCTGTTGACCATGGACTTCCCGGCGCGTCCGCCGCAGCCCTGCGACCCTTCGCCCGCGCTCGCCGCAGCGCTTGGCAAACCGCCTCGGGAACTGGGCGCGGCGCGCGACTACCTGGCGGTCTACGACTCGGAAGACGAGGTGCGCGCGCTCGCTCCCGACATGCGGGCGCTAGCCGCGCTGGACCGGTTCGCCGTCATCGTGACGGCCCCTGGTAAGGACGCCGATTTCGTCTCGCGCTTCTTCGCGCCCGCCCACGGTGTCGATGAAGACCCGGTCACCGGCTCCGCGCACTGCACTCTGGTTCCGTATTGGGCGGTGCGGCTCGGTAAGACCTGCCTGCACGCGCTGCAAGTCTCCGCCCGCGGCGGGGAGCTTTGGTGCGAACTCGAGGGCGGCCGCGTATTCATGTCCGGCCACGCGGTGCGGTATCTCGAGGGGAAGATTCTGCTTCCCTAATCCTCGGCCGCCAGGCGGCTGACGACGGCCATATCTTCGAGCGTGGTCACATCGCCGGTCACCGAGTGCGTGGTCACGATCTCTCGCAGCAGGCGCCGCATGATCTTGCCACTGCGCGTCTTGGGCAGAGATTCGGTGAAGCGGATCTCGGCCGGGCGGGCGAAGCCCCCGATCTCGTGCGCCACCCACCGGCGCAGTTCCTCGCCGAGCTGCTGGTGGTCGGCGGCGCCCTTCTTGAGTGTCACGAAGGCGCACACGGCCTGGCCCGTGAGCTCGTCGGGGCGGCCGACCACGGCGGCCTCGGCCACAGACGGGTGCCGCACCAGCGCGGATTCGATCTCCATGGTGCTGAGCCGGTGCCCGCTGACGTTCATCACGTCGTCCACGCGCCCCAGCACCGTGATGTAGCCCTCGGCGTCGCGGCGCGCGGCGTCGCCCGTGAAGTAGACCCCCGGCAAGCGGCCCCAGTACTGGCTCTTATAGCGCTCCGGATCGCGCCAGATGGTGCGCAGCATGGAAGGCCATGGACGGCGCACGATCAGGAATCCTTCCTTGCCCGCCTCCACCGGCTTTCCATAGACGTCGACCACGTCCGCCTGAACGCCCGGCAGCGGGAAGGACGCGGAGCCCGGCTTGAGCGGCATCGCGCCCGGCATCGGCGAAATCATGATGGCGCCCGTCTCGGTCTGCCACCAGGTGTCGACGATGGGGCAGCGCCCTTTTCCGATCACGCGGTGATACCATTCCCAGGCCGCGGGATTGATGGGCTCGCCCACCGAACCCAGCAGGCGCAAGCTGGAGAGGTCGTGCGCGTCGGGCCACTGCTCGCCCTGCCGGATCAGCGCCCGGATGGCGGTCGGCGAAGTGTAGAAGATGCTGACGCGGTACTTCTCGACGATCTGCCAGAAGCGGTCGAAGTGCGGGAAGTCGGGCGCACCCTCGTACATCACTGTCGTCGCCCCCGCCGCCAGCGGGCCGTAGACGATGTAGCTGTGGCCGGTGACCCAGCCGATGTCGGCGGTGCACCAGTAGACGTCGTCCTCGTGGAGGTCGAAGACCCATTTCATGGTGGCCACGCATTGCGCCAGGTAGCCGCCGGTGGAGTGCAGGATGCCCTTGGGCTTGCCGGTGGTTCCCGAGGTGTAGAGCACGAAGAGCGGATGCTCGGCGTCGAGCGGCTCGGCCGGGCAGACGTCGCTGGCGCCCTCGTCGAGATCGTGCCACCAGAGGTCGCGGCCTGCTTTCATCGAGACCGCGCCGGCGGTGCGGCGGTAAACGATGACGTCGCGAACTTGCGGGCATTCGATGAGGGCTTCATCGACCGTTTCTTTGAGCCGCACCTCGCGCCCGCGCCGCCAGCCGCCGTCGGCGGTGATGATCAGGCCGGCCTCGAGGTCCTGGATGCGCGCCTTGAGAGCCTCAGCCGAGAAACCGCCGAACACTACGCTGTGCGTGATGCCGAGCCGCGCGCAGGCCAGCATGGCCACGGGCAGCTCCGGAATCATGGGCATGTAGATGACGGCGCGGTCGCCGGCGCGCCAGCCCCGCGCTTTGAGCACGTTGGCGAAGCGCGAGACCAGGCGGTGTAGCTCGAAGTAGGAGATGGCACGCTGGTCGCCCGGCTCGCCTTCCCACAGGATGGCGGTTTTGTCGCGGCGCGGGGTGGCGAGGTGGCGGTCCAGGCAGTTGTATGAGGCGTTGGTTTTCGCGCCCACGAACCACTTGACGAAGGGCGGGGCCCACTCAAAGACGTGCGACCACTTCTCGAACCAGAACAGCTCCCGCTCGGCCAGTTCCCCCCAGAACTCCTCGGGCTGCCTTTCGGCGCGCGCATAGAGCGCCCGGTAGGCCTCCATCCCCCGCACATTGGCCCGCCGCACGAATTCCGGGCTGGGTTGGTACACACTTTCCTCACGCGTCTCGACAGCTTCGGGGTCGGTCATAGATGGTCTGCTTAACAGATGTGTTGCGGCTGCGACGGGTCGCGCAAATCTTCGTTCGGGCCGGCTGTGCCAAGACTTGCACCCTTCCGGGGCTGCGATGTATCTATCGAGTAGGACTGGGAGACTCGGGAAGGAGGGGGGATGAGCAAGGTACGGGTATTGGTTGGCACACGCAAGGGCGCATTCGTCCTGGAGTCGGATGGAAAGCGCGCGCACTGGGACATCAGCGGCCCGCACTTCGCGGGCTGGGAAATCTACCACGTCAAGGGATCGCCCGCGGACCCGAACCGGCTGTATGCGTCGCAGTGCAGCGGTTGGTTCGGGCAGATGATGCAGCGCTCGAACGACGGTGGGAAGACCTGGGAGCCGGTGGGTAACAAGTTCGTGTATGACGGCGTTCCCGGCACGCACCAGTGGTACGACGGCACGCCCCACCCATGGGAGTTCAAGCGCGTCTGGCATCTCGAACCGTCGCTTACGGACCCCGACACAGTCTACGCCGGCGTGGAAGACGCGGCCTTGTTCCGCTCGACCGATGGCGGCAAGAACTGGCAGGAACTGCCCGGATTGCGCGGGCACGCCTCGGCCCCCGGCTGGCATCCAGGCGCCGGCGGGATGGGCCTGCACACCATCCTCCTGGACCCGGGCAACCCCGGCCGGATCTACATCGCCATCTCGGCGGCGGGCGCATTCCGCACCGACGACGGCGGCACGACCTGGCGGCCGATCAACCACGGGCTGCACTCCCAATACATCCCCGACCCGACTGCCGAGGTCGGCCACTGCGTTCACCGCATGGCGATGCACTTGTCGCGTCCTGGCGTGTTGTTCATGCAAAAGCACTGGGACGTGATGCGCACCGACGACGCTGGCGATTCGTGGCGAGAGGTGAGCGGGAACCTGCCCACCGACTTCGGGTTCCCCATCGACGTTCACGCGCACGAGCCGGAGACCGTCTACGTGGTCCCGATCAAAAGCGACTCCGAGCACTTCCCTCCCGAGGGGAAGCTGCGCGTGTACCGCAGCCGGACGGGCGGAAACGAGTGGGAGGCGCTCACGAAGGGTCTGCCGCAGAGCGACTGCTACGTGAACGTGCTGCGCGACGCGATGGCGGTCGATTCGCTGGATTCGTGCGGCGTCTATTTCGGCACCACCGGCGGGCAAGTGTACGCGTCCTCCGACGCCGGGGACAGATGGGCCCCCATCGTCCGGGATCTTCCGGGAGTGCTTTCCGTCGAGGTCCAGACGCTGTCATGATCCGAGTCGTGCTCCCGGCGCATCTGCGATTGCTGGCGCATGTCGACGGCGAAGTGAGGATCGAGGTTGCGGGTGCGGCTACGCAACGCTCGGTCCTCGACGCGCTCGAAGCGCGCTTTCCGATGTTGCTCGGCACGGTCCGCGACCAAGTCACCGGAAAGCGCCGGCCGTTCGTGAGGTTCTTCGCCTGCGAGCGGGATCTGTCCCACGAATCGCCGGACGCACCGCTGCCCGAGGCGGTCGCGACGGAGGCCGAGCCTTTTCTAGTCGTGGGCGCCGTGGCCGGCGGGTAGGGGCCAGACTCTCAGTACTTCGGCACGGACTCGTCGATCTTGTCGCTCCAGGCGAGGATTCCGCCTTGCAGGTTCTTGACCTTCCCGAATCCCGCCTTGGTCAGGAATTCCACGGCCTTCGCGCTGCGGACTCCGCTCTTGCAGTGGACGACGATTTCCTCGGACGGGTCCAGTTCGTTTGCCCGCTTGGGAAGTTCGCCGAGCGGGATCAATCTCGCTCCAGGTATCCGGCAGATCTGGTATTCGAGCGGCTCGCGCACGTCGACGAGGACGAAGCGCTCGTGCCGGTCCATCTTGGCCTTCAGTTCGGTGACGTCCATGCCACCCGGCACGCCGCAGAACTCGTGGTAGTCGATCAGTTCCCGGATGCTCGGATGATCGCCGCAGACCGGGCATTCCGGATCGCGGCGCAGCTTCACTTCCCGAAAGCGCATGGCCAGCGCATCGTAGAGGAGCAGCCGGCCCGCCAGCGATTCCCCGATACCGAGAATCAGCTTTACCACCTCGGTAGCCTGGACCGGGTCAATCAAACCCGGCAGGACGCCGAGCACCCCGCCTTCGGCGCAGCTCGGAACCAGGCCGGGCGGAGGCGGTTCGGGATACAGGCACCGGTAGCAGGGTCCACCCCGATATGCGAAGACCGAGGCCTGGCCCTCAAACCGGAAAATGGACCCGTGGGCATTGGGTTTGCCGAGCAGCACGCATGCATCGTTCACCAGGTAGCGGGTGGGGAAATTGTCCGTGCCGTCCGCGACGATGTCATATGTCTTTGGAGATTTCCAGCGCGTTCTCGCTCGATAGCGCCGTGTCGAACAGGTCCAGGCGTAGGGCCGGATTGATCTCCCGCAGCGTCTCTACTGCTGAATCCAGCTTCTTCCTTCCCGCGTCGCTCGAGCCGAGAATCACCTGGCGCTGGAGGTTGGTGAGATCGACGACATCGAAATCGACCAGGCCGATGCGTCCGACTCCCGCCGCGGCCGGATAGAACAGTTCCTCCGGCTCAGCCTTGGTCTGCTCCGCGTCGGGCAGCCAGCTTTTGGCGTGATCGAATTGGCCTGCGCGGATCGAGAGGACGACATACGAGTACCAGGGGCACGAATTCCTGAGGTCCTCCTGCGAGAAGTACGCGTCGCGATCGGGGTGGGAGTGATAGATGCCGATGAGGTCGAGGCCGTCCCGGCGCGCGAGCCGCTCGGTCTCGATGAGTTCTTGGGGATTGACTTCGTACCTGGTGTTCCGCGGGCCTGGGAAGACGTTTTCGAGCGCCCTCGCGCGAGTGATGCGCTTGGCTCCGGATTCGCGGCGGCCCAGCATCGCGCCGCAGCACTCGGCCGGATACGTCTTTGTTGCGTGGGCCAGCATCTCGGCCCAGGCTTCTGGTTCAATCCGGATCATCCCAGGACTCTCCCGGAAGAGGCTTCGCCCCCGCGCTCATCGGGGCCCAGGCGCGGAACTCGCCGCTGCAGTGCAGCATCGCGAGAAGGTAAAGCGTCCCATCGTAATATCGCCCCGGTCCCGATGGAATCGGCGTCTTCCACAACTCCCGCACAAAATCCTTCGCGCGCGGGTTGGTCGCGGCAAGGCTGGCGACGGCGTTCATCGCGACCAGGCCAGGCGAGTGCGAGGCGCCGAGCGGTTTGCCGTCGAGCGTGAACTGGTTCCCGTAGGTGGCGATCCCCTGCGCCGCGAAGAAGGCCTGCAAGCGATCGCTCAGTTGCCGCTCGCGAGGATCCTTGGCCCACCAGTCCCAGTCGGCAGACCAGTTCATGGCCGTGCGCCATGCGTCGAAGCGGAAGTTTGCGGCGCCCGCGTTCCAGCGGTCTGAGTAAGGGGTCCCGTCGAAGTTGGCGTAGTCGGGCGCGAGGGCGGTTGCCGGATTCGTCGCCTTCTGGAAGAAGTCGCGGCTGGCTTCGGCGGCCTGCGCCCAGAACGGGCGATCGGCGGGCGGTCCCCACAGCGCCCAGAGTTCGTAGAAAGCGGGCAGATGGTATGAGGGGTCGGTGAAGCCGTTGCGGTCGAGCCCCGGCACAAAGCGCACCATCTTGTACTTCTCCTCGAACATGTTTCCCGAGGTGTGGGGCCCGCGTTTGGTCGTCCCGGTGACGACTTCCCGGTGCAGCATATCGGCCAGCAGGCGGTCGGCCTCGGCCCGATAGTTGTAGATGCCGCTGCCGGCGCCCCACCGTCCCGCGGCGAAATAGAGAGCCATGGCGAAGTACTCCTCGCCGTCGGGGGCGGGGGTCTCATCGTTGGGCGTGCCGTCCACTTTCATGGACCATGAAAAGAAGCCGCGCGCCGGGTGGCCAGGCTCGTTGCGAAACATGTACGTCCGGGCCCAATTCCAGATCGCGTCGAATTCGCGCCTCTTATCGAGTTGCACGGCGATCATCATGCCGTAGGACATGCCCTCGGAGCGCACATCATTGTGGATCACATCGACGATATAGGCCAGATCCCCGTTGGCGTTCTTCCCGGCCGCATAGTAGATGGCTTCGGTCTTGGGATCGCCGTGGAAAAGTTGCTGGAACGCTGTGTTTACCTTGCGCTTCACTTCTTCTTTGGAGGTGCCGGCCTCGACGAACAGATTCCGATAGCGGTTGGCCGCGACCGCTCCGGCCCCGGATTCTTGTCCCTGCGCCGCGAGAGGAACACAAGCAAGCAGGATGAGAAGACAGCGCGAAACCGGTCTCGTTCGTCTGAAGCCTCCTGCACTCGACGGGATCACGCGGCGGGACTCATCGCTCCCAGCTTCTCTTCTACGCTGCGGATCTTGTCGTCCATGCTCTGCGGGCGGTCGGTTCGCGTTCCAAAACGCAGGCTCGACGAAATCCGCGGCGCACCCATCGCATGCACCAGTTCGTGGCAGCGCTTGATGGCTGCAAACACCTCGTCCCATTCGCCCTCGATGTTGGTGCCGTAGGCGTGCAGCCTGGTCTCCAGGCCCGCCTCCGCAAAAACACGTTGGCAGGCTGCAATTTCCTTGGACACTGACACGCCGACGCCCATCGGAATCAGGCACAGGTCCGCAATCACTCGCATCGTTACCCCCCAAGCCCATTGTCCCGCGATGCCGGGCAGTGTGGGAATCAAGTTACGGGGTGCGCGACTAGAGGTGGAGATTCCCGGCTCCGTGGCCGTATGGAGGGCGGACTTTGAGTCCGCGCGGGGCTTCAGACCCGCGGCGCGGCGGGGCTCAAGCCCCGCGCGGG
>Ga0182017_10003264_pt1 | contig 12135 bp, 10 predicted proteins | sample 712E3DmetaG_FD_120492 | JGI IMG/M metagenome (GOLD analysis project Ga0182017, IMG submission 120492) | Permafrost microbial communities from Stordalen Mire, Sweden - 712E3D metaG | ecosystem: Environmental > Terrestrial > Soil > Wetlands > Permafrost | place: Sweden: Stordalen | collected... | reverse complement strand
CCCCCCAAAAACCTTATACCCCTCCCGCAACCACATCCCAGTATGCCAATACTGAATACGAAGACAGCACTCCTCCTCGTGCTGCTCATCCTTCTTGCCGTACCTGCCATGGCCCTTGTCCCTTCCGGCAGGATCATCATCGATTCCACACCTCCGGTTGCACTCGCCTGCATCGATAACAGGAACTGCGATATCACGCCCGCGACCTTCACAACCGAAGGCAATGCCTGGCATACGGTCGTTGTCACGGAGAAAGGGTACCGGGACTGGACCGACACGATATACGTGACTTCAGACCAGACCAGCGTGCTCAATGCCTACCTGGACCTGAACCCTTCCGCCACCGCCGTCCAAGTCTCCGTGATGCCGGGCGGCGGGACCGTTTGCCTCGACAACGGCCAGTGCCAAGTGAACATGACCGGCAGCACCGGGAGTATGCTGTTTACGGGAGTGAGCTCGGGGTACCATACCATCTCGGTCAGGAGTCCTGCCGGGTACGAGGACACCACGGAGCTGGTGCAGGTGACCCTGGGGGAGATCACCGATGTCAGCATCACGCTGAATCCGGTCGTCATCGCGGCCACTCCGGCTCCCCTGGTAAACCCGGCCACCGGCAACATCAGGGTCTACGTTGACCGGACCGGCAGCACGATCTGCATCGATACCGTCGACTGCTTTATCAACGTGGGCGGGACTCCCGGACCCGGGACCGGCACCACGGTCTTCAATGATGTGACCGCGAACGTGGTGCACGCCATCAGCGTTACCGCAGACGGGTACAAGTCCGTCTCCGCAAAAGTCGCGGTCGCTCAGGACGAGATTAGTACCGTGGATATCAAGCTGCAGCCTCTCGGGGAAGAGACGACCGTCCCGACACTCATCCCGACACAACTGCCCACGGAACCTACACCCCTGCCTACCCGGGCAGGTTTGGATGCATTACCGCTCATCGGGGCGCTGGCCCTGTGCGGTGCGGCGTTCATCTTCCGGAAAGAGAGAGAATAATCCTTTTTTTTCCCGCGCTGTATGGGAAGCTGCAGGTCTCCCGCCCATAATGGGATCCGTGATACCGGGCCGGCGATGCAGGAGTTGGGCCTTGCCTATGCGATAACCTGCTTTGTCTGGAACCGGGGCCGGACCTTCTCGGAATAGTATTTTCCAATCTCGCCGGAATGCATGAGATCCGCGTAGACTTTTGGAGGCACGCCGGAATACTGGTACACAAGTCCTGACGTAAATTCTATCTCCAGGGTTTTTGTGCTCTCATCATATCCAACGGAGCGCAGAATCCGGGATTTAACGGACAATCTTTCCAATAGTATCACTACCCTTTTACACGTGCGCTGAATGGTTAAGGGTTTTTATAAATGGTCTGATGGGGGCACTCTGCCGGCTTTTGAATTCCCGCGTGGCGGTGCAGCCGCGGGCCGGTGTGGAGGGGGTGTGAGCCGGCGATCGCGGGACTACCGGCCCGGATATCCGGTGACAATACTCGTGGCGGTTCCTGTTATTTTTCAGCCAGTTCTTCCAGGAGTTCCGTCTGGATCTGCTGAATCTCCAGAAGTCTCTGTGCCTGGACTGTCATGAGATGATCAATTTTCTTATGCAGCCGGTGAATCTCGAGCTCGGTGTGGACAGACACCTGGTAATCACGATCTGCATGGAGACGGTCCCGGGTCTCCTGCCGGTTCTGGCTCATGATGATGATGGGGGCCTGGATCGCGGTGAGGATCGAAAGCACCAGGTTGAGCAGGATAAAAGGATACGGATCGAACGGCCGGTACAGTAACAGATAGGTATTCAGGAGTACCCATAAGAAAATCAGGCCGGCAAACACGGCGATAAAGGACCAGCTGCCGGCAAAACCGGCAATTTTATCGGAGAAATGCTCGCCAAAGGTCAGTTCCCGCTCATACTCGGTATAATCATTTTTCGGGAGATGGTCCTCCTGCAGTGTGTTGTTTTTACCCGTTCCTTTGAGCTCGGCACACTCATCGTTCTCCTTCTCCAGGGCATGCCGGACGTACGCGATCCTGAACCGGCCGAGATCCGCACGACAAATATATCCTTCGGGCGACCACCCCGGGTAGTCCTGGATAATGATACCGGCTACTGGTGCACGAACAGACGACGCAGGCACAAGGTCGTCTCTCGTTTTCTCTTTCCCGCAGATCTGGCAGGGAAACGTTTCCCGGTCCGCCATTCCATTCCCTCTTCCAGCTATCAATGGATCGAGGACGGATATATAGGCAAAGGGGCCGCTTTTCCCGGCCGGTGGTCCGGAGCCAGTGTGGCGGGGCAGTCGTTGGCGGGTCACGGTGAGGGTCGTGATCGGCTTTGCGGGATGAGTGCGTCCTCACCCCGCGTGACCGTTGCATCACGGGAGCAGAGGGGGATTTCACAAGGTCATTATGCGATCCAGCACCCACCGGTAGGCTTTCCCCCGCCGAGTGCCCGGCGGAAAGAGCCGTCCGATCACTTTCTGGACCATGAGCATCTCGGGTGGAATTTCGGGAGGAATCATGTTCTGGTCCCGGATGGTCCTGATGTACTGGATGAGGAGGTCGCACTGGTGTACGAGAAATTTCTCGTCCTGCGCGGTCTGGGGGTATTTCTTCAGGAGCAGGAGCCGGGCAATACAGACTTCATAGGAATTACTGGTGATACCTTGCCAGGTGCGGTAGACATAGAAGGGTTTCCTGATATGGTAAAACCGGTATTTTTGCGATATCCTCATAAAAAATTCACGGTCCTCGTAACACCGGAACTCTTCATCGTACAGGCCGAACGCATCGAAACATTCTTTCTTGAGTAAGACGGCTCCGTTTCCAAGCCAGCTTACCCGGTGATCGGCAATTTCCCGGTTGACGATGTCGGGGCCGACCATATCCGGCGAGTGCCAGTATTTCCTGTTGCCCTCAGGGTCGATCTCCAACATGTCGGAATAGACTACTCCGTATTCCCGGGGGAGCGTGGAAAAACATCGTACCATCTCTTCAAGTTTTTCCGGGAGCCATGTATCGTCGCTGTCAATAAATCCTATATACGTACCCCGTGAAGCCAGGACCCCGGTATTGCTTGCATGCGAAGCGCCGCAGTTTGATGTATGGGTTTTGCGGACAATCCGGGGGTCAGTGTAGCCGGCAATAATCTTAGCAGTCGCATCGGTCGAACCATCGTCTACTATGATAAGTTCGAAATCCGGGCATGTCTGGGCAAGGATACTGTCGATGGCCCCTGCAATATAATTCTCACTATTGTAGGCACGGAGAATAATGCTCGCGAGCGGAGGTGCAGCAGGATCTGCCATGTGATGAGCAGTTTCGCCGGCAGGGATTATAAACATCCTGTTTTTTTTCCCGGTCAGGACGAGGTCATGTCGGCATAATCCTCCGTTATCTCTTCCGGAGAAGTCAGTCACGGGGTGAGGGATTCCCTCCCACAGTTGTAATCCCGGCTTTTGTGCCGGTTGACTAAACAGGAGATATGGTTGGGGTAATGAGCGTCCGGTTGGAGGGAGTGAGAGGGAACCTGGCATGGATACGGTATCGGATGGTTAATACGGATCGAACGGCAAAATTCCAGAACAGTTCCGGTTTAAAAAGCGGGGGAAAGACCCTGAAGACGAATAAATCCGTTCAGGCGCTTGTCATTTTTTATAAAATGGGCAGGCATCCAGTAACGCATTCAGATCAATTTCAATCCTGTTACGGGAAACCCTGTCGAGGATGTCGTATATGGTCGTATGTTCAGATACATTCAAAGGTTCTGTTTCGGATCGCCCGACCGATGCAAAGTAATCCCGGAATTTAAAACCATTGCCAAGAACCCTGTCGGAGATTTTCAAATAGACCGAGGGGACACCATAGGCATCTGCAATGATGATGCCATGCAGGGAACTTGATGCAACAGAGGTACAGCTGCATATCTGATCGACGACCGTGTTAATCGGAGCTTCGATATCGATTACTTTGATATCAGGAAAATTCTTAAATTTTTTTAAATGAGTATTTTCTTTGTCCACGTAGTGCGGAATAATCCCCAGTTTCCATTTTTTGGTTATGTCCGGCTGGTAAATTCCCGGGTACAAAAGTGCAGGATCGCCATAAATCTCGGGACATGGTATGCCCGTTTTTAAAATATTATCTCTCGTCAGTGGCCCTCTCACTGCACAAATCTGCCGGGGTTTCCCGTGAAGTCTTCCGGATTCAGTGATAAATCCGGTACCCCAGATAATCGTATTTCGTAACAGTTTTTCATTTTGCAGCACCGGCCATTGCAAAATACTGCCGATAACGGTGTAGACCGGTTCCTGGTTCAGGTTTTCCGGATATTCCTGTACCAGGAACGGCTCCCGTCCCGACAGGTGCCTGATTAATACGGGATTTAAAGCATCTCCCCAGTTTTTGCTCTCCCACCACAGGGCATATATTTTCTTCTTACCAAGGAGCATTTTTATCGTATGATTAATTTTTTGTTTTAGGGTGACTGTCATACCTGAATTCCGATCGTCTCCTTCTCTATTGAAATTAATGGCGTTTCAAATACCTTCGTTTTATTTTTCCCGCAATTTTTAATGGCATTTTTGCCGTTTGTCTAAGCTGGCTGGTAATATACAACAGTCTGGTCCGTGCACGGAACCGGGAGAGGAATGGTATTTTGAAGCCCGTCACCCTGATAAAAGAGATAAGTTCCTGTGAATAAGGACGATCTTCTCTGCCGCTCAGGACTTCCTCGATATAAAGGTTGCGTATTTTCTTATAGGTATCGAGGTCGAATACTTCGGAATAGCGCCCAAGTGCCCCGGCAATCTCCAGCGTGAGTATCGTCCGTTTGCATTTGAAACAGGATGAGCAGTTCGTTATCCGGCTGTCCGCTGTACATACATCAAGGAATCGGTACGATTCTTCGATTCCTGCCACTTTCAGCGTCTTTTCAACCCGCGTATACTGGCTGCCTGAGGAAACCATATCCAGGGTTTCCGGAGAAAGGAGCGGCAGCGCGATCGTGTCACTACGATACATATCGCTGGCAGGACGGATACAGGTATCTGAATAGTGCGCACCTGAGGCATACAAAAACCGTTTGATACCCTTTTGCAGTAAAAGTGCCACGGAGGCGTTGCGTATGGTGTGTGTCTGCTGAAAATTCAGGGCGTTGTAGAACGAGTCCACATTGGAATCGATCGCAATGAACGGAAGGCCGATCCGTTCTGTAACCGGTTTTATCCGGTTGAAGCGTTTGTGAAAGAGGTGCCTGCTGCTCTCTTTGTCGTCAGGACCGTGTGATCCCACATTACTGAAAAGGAGGTGAGTGATTCTGAAACCTTTTGGCACATCTGCAAAATAATGATCCGCCAGAACACAGAATGAATCGATACCGGCAGAGAAACCAGCAGCCACGCCATCCCCGGCTTGGTGTGCCGGCTGAACTTCTGAAGGGATGATAGTGATGAGATGGAGCGAGGGTATGATGAGTTTCAGCACCTTCTGATAGGGACCGGACAGGTTGAAATAGAGTTTTTCGGAGACCGTGCCTTCAATGCGGATATCCTCTGCCAGTACCATTGCCGGGATGAGGAGTGCTGCAAGGGCAGCATCCGAACGGTCGGATACGAGGCCGGCAAATTCTTCACTGAGACTGTACCATAATGTTTTACTCTCTCCTGATACATCCACATGAACCCGGTACTGGAGGTTTCCACCTTGGGAACTCAGTTCCGGCCTGCTGATAATCATGCACACTACATTATCTCTTTTAGTAAAAATAGCGGTTACATTTGTTCTGTTGTGCTGTCAGTTGAGGGAAACAGTGGGCATGGCCCCGCTCAAGTGATCGACGGACGGGGCTCAACTCATGCGATTGCAGAGGGGGGGCCGGGTGAGGTGTTATCTCGCCACGTGGCTCCCGTCACAGAACGGCTTATTGCCCGATCTCCCGCACCGGCAGAGGGTGAGCCGGTTCCTGACCGTGTAGGGTTTACCATCAGCAGAAATTACCGGAATACCGCCACGAACCCAGAGCGGCCCATGTTCCCCCTTTGCAGGATATTCAATGATGACGATTGACTTTTCCAGTTCCGGCTCGATAGCCTTGCCGGTCTCCTGATCTCTGAGGACCAGCCGGCCGGACGGACAGTTGCAGGCCTCTTCGATTGCCGTGTTCCGGGCTTCCGGGATGTCCGACTGTTCGGTGAGGTTCCAGATCCCACCGGCCCGCATACAGAACCGGGCATGGACGCAGAGGTTCTCGTAATCAAGCAGTTCCAGTTCCGGACCCCGGATGATCCTTGGGTGCCGGAGGTATGGCTCATTACCGGCAGCCTCAGTGCCGTTGAAATTGATTTTCGCGTGCGTACCGTCACAGAATGGTTTATCCTTTGACTGGCCGCACCGGCAGAGGGCGTACTGTTCCTGGACGGGAAACCTCTTTGTTTCCCGCCAGGTTCGGCAATAGCCATCGTCGTCGTTGCAGATCTCCTCCTGTATGAGGGGAACCCCGCCGGTCACGATATAGGGGCCGTTTTTTGTCACCGTGATCTTCATGGAATCTTTTACGGATTCAGGAGTTTTTCCCGTCATTTTTGTCATGATGAGGGTTTATCCTTCTTTCAGGAAATACCTGTGCGATGCAGGTACGTTTTCCGGAGGGAAAGGGGATGTCCCCGCCCCATTTCATTCTGTATCCTGTGTCGACTATTCCCGGAACAGGCTTACATCAGGCTAATCTGCTGCATCAGGGAAATCTTGTCGTAGAAGAGTTTTTCCTCGGTGATCTCCCCGTTCTTCCAGTGAGCGACCGTGCAGAACTCTACCTTGAATTTCCTGCCATTGGGCTGGATTACTTTTCCGTCCGGCGTGGTCATAGGACCCTTGAACGTACCGGTAAAGTCGGCGACTGAACAGGTCCAGTCCCCCTGGCCAAACAACACCTTGTAGGGCCGGTTCCCGACCTTGTTGTCCGGAAAGATCTTGAAAAAGGCAATTGCCTCCTCCCGGTGGGAGGGGCGGCTGTGTGTCGGCTGTGGTTGCCCGGGCCAGAATACATCGACCTCTTTTGCATGGCGTTTATCAAACGTTACCCAGTCCTGGGAATTCCAGGCATCGTCCAGCGTCTGCATGAGGCGCATGTTTTCCTCTACCGTTGACATTTAAGGATCTCCTTTGTATCACCGGGAACCTGAGCGGACTCATGAATCCCGGATACCCATGGTGACTTCACGCCGGACACGATAAAATGTGGTATGAGAACAGCGGACGGTTCTCAGACGTGTCATTTTTTAGGCATTGCAATTCCTCTCTGCTGATACGAAAGTGCCTTCACTGCTCATACCCGCCCGGTATAGATACCGGACCCCACAAGCCATTCATCGTCTACCGGTGCGACATAGCAGAGTTTCAGCCCGACTGCCCCGGTATCCGGATTGAGATAATCCACGTACACAAACCCTCCGCCGCGCTGTGCTGCGGAGATCTCCCACGGGATAATTTTTACTCCGTAGGTATCAGAAAAATTCAGCCGGTTCGAGCCAATCAGTTCCGGCTGGAACGGGAGAGCGAGCGTAGTCCCGTTATAGTCGTAGGCAAAGATATACCGGCTCCCGTCTGCAAAAGTACCATTACGATCGTTGAAATCAGCAATCGCCTTTTTTGCACCCTGTACCTGTGCATACGTGCGGACCTGCTTCACTCTCGCAACAAGCTCGTCCCGTTCCGTTGTATTGAACCCGGCAGCGAGTTCGGGCAGGTAGATCCCAGCCCCGATGAACCATTCGTTGTCGACTGGCCTGATGGAGGAGAGCTTGAACTCCTCCCGCTGGTTTTGTGCAGGATTCGGGTAGATGTAGTAGAGTGAGCCCCCGTGATCACGGGCGAGCTCGATCATCCGGTCAATAAAGAGGACTCCGTTGGAATCGGAAAGCCCGCGCCGGTCAGTCCCGAGCAGGCCCTGCTGGAACGGGAGTGCGAGTGTAGTCCCGTTCATGTCATACGCAAAGATGTACATGTCCCCTTCTACGAACGTTCCGTTCGGATCGTTGAACGCGGCAAGTGTCGCCACCTTCCCGTGTTCCTTTGCATAAGCGGCGGCATTGTCAACAAAACGGGTGAGATTTGTATAACGGGTATCGATCGTCCCTGCTTCAAGATCGCCAAGGCCCGTCGTGAAGGATGCGTTGGGTTGTTTTGCGGTCACGTTCATTTCAGTGGCTTTCGAATCTGTTACCGGCGTTGTACATCCCGCGAGTAACACGGACGCTGCCAGGATGAAAAGAATCACCACAAGGGAAAATGCCTTCATAGAAATCCTGTTGCCGGTGCACCATATGAACGTTGTCAAATGGTGTGCTGCACCCGGGGGTGGGCCCCGGCCGGGCCGGTATGGCATGTCCCTGCCATGATTCTTCGGAGATCCAGGGCTGGTACGCCGGGGCAGCTAACCACGATAGCAGATGACCGGCGTTTCACAGCGTAAAAATACTTTACCGGCAAAGATCTAACACATACCCGTTACACGGAGCGTGCGTTATTTCCCGAGAACCCCCAAGCCCAGTGACTGATACGACCGGCGATGTGCCGGCCATCTGCCATATCCCTGATGCCCCCGTGACACCGGCTGCCCGGGATATTGTGCTTTTAATCGCGGTGCTTGCCGGGTTTATTACGCCGTTCGACGGCTCGGCGGTCAATATTGCGCTGCCGGCCATGGGTGCGGAATTCCACATGGATGCGATCTCGCTTTCCTGGATTGCGACCGCGTACCTCCTTGCCGCCGCCCTTTTCCTGGTCCCGTTCGGCAAGATCGCAGACATTTACGGGAGAAAACGGATCTTTCTGTACGGCATTGCGATCTTCTCTTCTGCCTCCCTCGTCATGACGATGGTGCCCACCACCAGCCTGCTCATCGCGGTCAGGATCCTCCAGGGGTTCGGCGGTGCCATGATCTTCGGGACAAGTATTGCCATCCTCACGTCCGTCTTCCCTCCGGGTGAGCGGGGGAGAGCGCTGGGGATCTATATAACCGCCGTGTATTTCGGCCTGACGGTCGGGCCGTTCCTGGGGGGCGTGCTGACCCAGTACTTTGGGTGGAGGAGCATCTTCTTTGTCAACGTACCCATCGGCATTATTGCCTGCATTCTCATCCTCTGGAAACTGGACGGCGAATGGGCAGAGTGCGTGGGCGAGCGCTTCGATCTATGGGGCTCGGTCATCTATGCCGGTGCCCTTATCGCGGTGATGTACGGGTTTTCCCTTGTTCCGGCCAGTACGGGCATCGTCCTGATCGGTGCCGGCATTATCATCGGGATCTTCTTTGCCCTGTACGAGATGCGGATTCCCGCGCCGGTCCTGGATATGCGCCTCCTTTTTAAGAACCGGGTCTTTGCCTTCTCGAATCTTGCTGCGCTCATCAACTATAGTGCCACCTTTGCCGTGACGTTTCTTTTAAGCCTCGACCTCCAGTATACCAAGGGTTTCTCGCCTGAATATGCCGGGCTGATCCTGATTGTCCAGCCGGCAGTCATGGCGGTTGTTTCACCCGTTGCCGGACGGCTCTCCGACCGGATCGACCCGCAGATCGTGGCCTCGGCAGGAATGGCATTTACCGCCCTTGGTCTTTTCCTGCTTGTCTTTCTTTCGGAATCGACCGCCCTGTGGTACATGCTTGCCTGTCTGGTGGTGCTCGGGGTGGGCTTCGGGCTGTTTTCCTCGCCAAACACCAATGCGATCATGAGCGCGGTAGAAAAACGGTACTACGGGGTCGCATCCGGCATGAACGGGACGATGCGGCTCGTGGGGCAGATGCTCTCGATGGGGATAGCGATGATGCTTTTTTCCCTCATCATCGGCCGGGTCGAGATTACGCCGGCGTCCTATCCTCAGTTTATTGAGAGCCTCCATTATGCATTCGTTCTCTTCACGATATTCTGTATTTTCGGGATCGCCGCATCGCTCATGCGGGGGAAGCGGGAGCCGGCGGCCGGGGTTCGCCCGGGCCGGTCGGTGTGAAGAGGGGTGTCCCGGGCCGGTTTTTCTTACCGGAATTCGTACGCACCCATGCCGAGATTGCCCCAGTACCAGCTCTGGTGGAGGATAGTACCCTTCGCACCCGGCCCGGCTGCACCGAGTGCTGTCAACAGGGGCATGAAATGGTCGGGATAATACTGAGCGTGAATTGCGGATGGCGCACGATCCCGATAGCGGACAAGGCTGGCCGTGTCGCCGGAAGTTACTGCACGGTTCAGCCACGCATTAAACGCAAGAGCCCGGCTCTCCGTGGGGATTCCTTCCCCGAGGGCTACGGTCGGATCGCCCAGCGGGTGGACTGCCCCGCCGCTCCCGATGATGAGCACTCCCTCGTGCCTGAGCGGGGCTATCGCTTCCCCGAGCGCAAGGTGGCGGGCCGGGTCGAGATGCTTCTGGATGGAGAGCTGGACGACCGGGATTTTCGCTCCGGGAAACATCAGCATCAGCGGTACCCATGCCCCGTGATCGAGACCACGGCCGGTGTCGGTGTCGCAGGGGAGCCCTGCTGCCTCCACAAGACCGGCGACCCGGCGGGCGAGGTCCGGATCTCCCTGCGCCGGGTACGTGATCCGGTAGAGTTCATGAGGAAACCCGGAGAAATCATGGATGGTCGGGGGTTTCATCACGGCATTCGCGGCGGGCTTCTCCGTGTTCCAGTGTGCGGATACGCAGAGAACCGCAGCGATTGTCGGGTACCGGTTGCCAAGGCCGGCGAGGAACCGGTGAGCCGGAACATCCGGTTCGAGCGGCAGGGTCGGGGCACCGTGCGAGACGAAAAGGGCAGGGAGAGGTTCCGGGGTCATGAGGGAGTGTGGATCCGAAAAGTAAAAAAAGCGGCTGATCGTACCGGCCTTCGCACCGGCATCCTTTTTCCCGGAGTGATCCTGCAGGCGAAATCTTTTTTGACCGGCACCGGCAACTACCCGTGATGGCAGGCACCCCGAACACACAGGGAGAGACAGTCCGCAATCTCACGCGGGTCCGCCTCACCCGGCTCGACAAGGTGCTGTACCCGGCAGCGGGTATCACCAAGCAGGACGTGCTCACGTATTATATCCGGGTGGCCCCGTTCCTCCTCCCCTTCCTGCATGACCGGCCGCTGACCATGCACCGTTTCCCGGACGGGATCGGAGGGGAAGGATTCTTTGAGAAAGACGCGCCGGCGGGTACGCCGGAGTTCGTGGACATATTTACCCGCTGGTCAGAGACTGCCGGGCGGGACGTTCATTTCGTCCTGTGCAATAATCTCGACACCCTCATCTGGATAGCGAACCTTGCATCTCTCGAGATCCATTCCACCCTCTCGACTGTCATGTCCTATACGTCCCCCGATCTCCTGCTCTTCGATATCGACCCCGAGCCGCCGCTCACGTTCGATGACGTGACTGATGTCGCTCATGTTGTACGCGAACACCTGGAAGATACCGGGATCCGCCCGTTCGTCAAGACCTCTGGAAAGAAGGGGGTCCATGTCGTTGTGCCGCTTGAAGCCGGCTACCCGTTTTCCGTGGTCAGGGACTTTGCGCATGGGATTGGGAAGGACATTGCCCGGGACACCCCCCGGGTAGTGTCGGAGTTCCCCCGGTCCCGGGATAAAGGTACGGTCTTCATCGACTATCTCCAGAACGCCCACGGCAAGACGATGGCTGCCCCGTACAGCCTCCGGGCAACACCGGGTGCAACGGTCTCCACGCCGGTCCGGTGGGAAGAACTCCGGCAGGGGGTACGTTCCGAAGATTTTAATATAAAAACCGTGATTTCAAGAGATGAGGATCCATGGAGGGATATCTTTGAAGACCGGCAGAAGATCCGCTGAAACAGCACCCGAAAAAAAAAAGAAGACCACAGCAGGGGCAGGTGAAAAGCCCCTCCCGGTAAAAAAACCCGGGAAAACGGAGGCGAAGGAGAGACACCCCATGCCCGGTGAGGAAGAACATCCGGCAAAGCCCGGCCGTGCGTTCTGGAGCGGGAGCATCACGATCGGCCTCGTGAACGTGCCGGTCCGGCTCCACACGATGGTGCGGGACCGCTCGTTTGCGTTCCGGCTGCTCCACCGCGATGACGGCCAGCCCCTGAAATACGACCGCGTCTGTTCCCGCGACGGCCGCGTTGT
>Ga0182017_10003262_pt1 | contig 12136 bp, 8 predicted proteins | sample 712E3DmetaG_FD_120492 | JGI IMG/M metagenome (GOLD analysis project Ga0182017, IMG submission 120492) | Permafrost microbial communities from Stordalen Mire, Sweden - 712E3D metaG | ecosystem: Environmental > Terrestrial > Soil > Wetlands > Permafrost | place: Sweden: Stordalen | collected... | reverse complement strand
GGATGGTGCGCATCGGAGGTCAACGACCAGCCGCAAAGTTCGCAAGTGGGGTGGAGCCCATGTGCCTTGGCGAAGTCTGCCGTGGCCATGACCACACAGCCGGCGCCTTCGGAAATGACAAAACCGCGTCGGTCGACCGAGAAGGGCCGGCTGGCCCGTTCGGGGTATCTTGCGTCTTCCTCGGTCTTCGCCCTGAAAGCGCCGTTCATGGTGGAAAAGCCCGCCACGATCGACTCGACCAAAGGAAAATCCACCGCGCCCGCGATCACCAGGTCGGCCCGACCTGCATCCATCAGCATGGCCCCCATTGCCATGGAGGTGCTACCGGTGGCACAGGCGGTGACGGTGGTAATACACGGTCCGGTGGCCCCGGCCAAGATACCGATCTTTCCCGCGATCATGTTCACGCAGGAGTTCGGATTCATGTAGGGCAGGGGAAGCGCGCCGGTGGCCACGAACGCGCGGTCGGCATCCACCAAGGCGTCGAGTCCGCCAATCGCCGTGCTGAAGGTCACCGCCACGCGCGGCGCCAGGGCCGGAGTTATGGTGATTCCCGACTTCTCCAGCGCCCGCTGCACCACCAGCATGCTGTAGCGAAACACCGGCGACTTCCAGTGCGCCATTTCGCGCGGCCGCAAGCACGGCGGACACGGGTCGATTGCCTCGGGATCGAGGTTGACCTGCCCGGCGATGCGGACCGGGAAATCCGGCCGCAGGGGAAAGCGGGTGAGCGGGCCGATGCCGCTCTCGCCCCGCACCGCCCGTTGCCAGGCCTCGGACCAGTTGAGCCCCAGGCAGGAAACCCCATCCCATCCGAGCAGCACCGGTCGCGACTGTGTCATGGCCGGCCTTCGGCTACCACGGGATGAAGCGATACAGCTTGGCGAACATCTCGTAGACCTCGATCCAGTTCTGCAGATCCTGGGACGTGCGCATGTGCGCTCGCTTGTTCACCATGATCCAGCTCATGTGGGCCGCGCCATCCTTGCAAGTGCTGCAATCCCGGGTGGCGGAGGTGCAACAACGGTGGGTGGTCTTGAGATCGGCCGACCAGCGGATGAAGCGAATCAGACGGCGCGGTTGCGGTACCCGGGTGTCGTGGGTTTCCGACACCGAGGGACATTCCTGCCAGCCGAAACGCCGCCCCAGCATCGTCCCGGTGGTCAGCACCTGGTGATAGTAGCGCGAGGAAATCACGGTTTCCGGGTAGCGGTCGAGTAGTTCGTCCATCTCGCTACGCAAGTCCGCAAGCTGCTCCGGCTTCCAGGAAAAACCGTCGGCGCCCTCGTCATTGGACAAGAGCTGAAAGTGAACCTTGACCCCGATGTCGCGAATTCGCCGCACCATCGCTTCCACCCGACCCACCTGTTGCGACGTGATGGTGTCGAGGTAGTAGGTGTAGGCATCCCCCGCGTAGTTCTTCGACGAAATCGCAAATGTGTCGCGCCCGCGCAAAGCCTTTTCCGTCTCCGTGTCCCCCCACAGAGAAATCCCCACCATCATCTTGGGAAAGCGATCGCGCGGCACCTTGATGAGGCCGTTGCTCGCGCAAAAGGTCGGCAAGCGTTTGAAAAACGCCTCTACCCGATCGAGGTGCAGGGTGGGCTCGCCCCCAATCAGGATGGCGAGGTTCACTCCGCGTCGCATCTCCGCGTCGATGAAACCCTCCCAATCGTGGACATCTTTCGCCTCGCCGGTCAGGTGCTCGTCCGAGGAGAAGAAGAAGCATCCCTGGCAGCGCAGGTTGCACGCGTTGGTCACATCGTAAATCGAACTGCGAATATTGAGATTGCAGATCTTCTCGTAGCGCTGGTACCAGGCGTCGTCGAGCAGGGAACGAACCGTGATCATCGGGCGGTTCCTGCGGCACGCCCATTGCGCTTGTCCTGCCCCATTGCGAGGCTGGGCGAAACCGGCGTGGCGCACAAGTTGTCGCCTTTGGCATAGCCCGGAACCCAAACCGCAAGGTAGGTATCCACGTAGTCAAGCCACGCTCGGAATTGCTCCGGGCTGGAAATGTGGCGATTCATCCGCGCGGTCACGATGGCGCTGCCCGCGGCATAGTGCCGGCAATCGGCGCAGTCGGTGTCAGGCACACAACAAGCGGCCTCGCGCACCCAAGTCAGGTCAGACCGGTACTGGCGAAAGGACCGTCCCAGACCAAACTGCCCGGGGTTCTGTCGCGGGTACGGGCACGAAAACAGCAAGTGCAGCGAGTTTTCGTCGGTGTGCACGGCTGCACTGTAGGGCGAGAAGACAACCTGCTCGGGAAACTCGCGGAGCAGTTCCAGCATGGTGTGCCGGGTTTCCACCAGCGATGCCGGCGTGTGCGACAGCGGACCCGAGTAGCCAACCGTGGCCGAGAATACGCTGAAGCTAACGCGACAACCCTTGCTCGCCAGTTCCTGTACTACGGCTCGCGATTCAGCGATGTTCTCCCGGGTGAAGGTGTAGACGAAAATCGCGCGGTCATCGTCGGCGTAGTTTTCCATCTGCCGCGCCAGCATCCGCTTGGCCTGCCGCGTTCGCTGCGAGGTCGCATCGTTGCCCCACACCGAGATGTGAATCCGGTAGCCAACCGACGGCGGTATGCGCACCAGCCCATTGCTAGCGATGGCTCCCAGAGGAATCTCCCGGTAGCAGACCTCAAGTAACTCGGGAACCAGCGCCGGCTCCGCCCCGGCAAGCACCACGAAAGTTATGCCGCGCTCCTTTTCCGCGTGCATCAGGGCTCGCCACGCTTCCGGATCGACAACGTCCCGCGCATTCTGCTTGTCGCCTTCGTAGTAGTAGCAGCCGTGGCAACGGATGTTGCACCGGCGGGTCATGTCGTAGGTCGACTCGCGCAAAAAGAAATAGCCGCGCACCTTGGCAAAACGAGCCGCGATGTCCGGACACTTGAGGATGTCCGAAAAGCTCCACGCGCTGGGCGGCGATGCTGTCGAAGACTTTGCCGAAACTGGGGCGTGAACGACGAGGTCCATGTCCATGTCGGTCTCTACCACCCCTTGCGAATTATGCTAGAGCACCGAACGGTTTGACGGACCGAGTGAAATTGCGCAGTTGCAAGCGGCCCGAGGCGCGAGGCGGGAGAATACTCGACGTATTTGACCGACGAGCAACGAAGGGACGCGACGCAAATGCGCGATTTCACGACGGGAGGCAAACCGTTCGGTGCTCTAGGTGGCGACCCCTTGAAGCTGCTTGACCTGCGCCGCGATAGCGCGGACCGTTGTCAGAGACGGGTAGCTGTCCTCATCGAATTTCACCTGGTATTCGCCCTGCAGCACCAGGACCACCGTGGTCAGGTCCATGCTGTCAATGCCAAGCTCTTTGACAAGGTCGGTCGTTACATCAAATGTGTCCGGCGTGACGTTTTCGAGCTTGAGTTCCTGAATCAGAATCTCAGCGATACGTCGTTCCATCGAGCCATTCTGCGTCTGGGACATCTGAGTTCGCCCACCTTCTGAGGCTGCCTCGCCCTTTAGCATGCTTTTTCATGGACCGTCAAGCGTGCGCCCCCTCACGTAGTCCCGCGGCAAACTTGCGCCGCGGCGGCGGACGCCCTCGGAAAAACTGCTTTCTGCGGCTGGGTGGGGCCCGCTTGCGCTTCCCTGGTGGACCGTGCAAACTGCGCGCACAGTCGGGGGGGCCTTGCAGCCAATCGACTCGTGGATCCCCGGCTGGAGCGTGTCCCATTTCTACCCTACCTGCTCTTTCTACTATCGAATGTCGTGCAAATCATCTGAACCTTGTGTCGTAGGCGCTGGTCCGGTTAGCATCGATGCGCTCATTCGGGTGGCCATTCATGGGGCAGAGGTGCGGCTATCCGAGGATGGGGATTGGCTGCGGCGCATGACCGCCAGCGAGCAACGGCTAGCGGGCGCTGTGGCGGATGGCACTCCCATCTATGGGGTAACCACCGGGTTCGGCAGCAACTGCGGCGCTCGGGTTTCGGCGGGAAGTATTGCCGCCCTTGGGGCGGGACTGCTGCGCTTTCACGGATGCGGAACCGGGCCTGCGCTGCCGGTGCCCGCGGTGCGCGGGGCGATGTTGTGTCGGGTATTGTGCCTCATGCTGGGCTATTCGGGGGTGCGGCCCGCGCTGGTTCGACGGCTGGTTGACTTCCTCAACCGCGGAATCACGCCGGTGGTTCCCGCGCAGGGATCAGTGGGGGCATCGGGGGACCTAACCCCGATGTCCTACGTGGCCGCGGCATTGGCCGGAGAGCGTGAGGTCTTCTTTCAAGACCAACGGATGCCCACGGCGCGTGCGCTAGATTTGGCTGGGCTCGCTGCTTTCGAGTTCGCGGTAAAGGAACCTATCTCCCTGCTCAATGGCACGTCCGTCATGACCGGCGTGGCTGTCCTGGTGGTCGACCAAGCTCGGCGCATCTTGGCCGCGGCCACGCGGGCAACCGCCATGGCCGTGCACGCCATGGCCGGGCACGAACATCACCTGCACCCGATTCTTTTCGAAGCGAAGCCCTTTCCCGGACAAAAGGCGGTCGCCGCGCACTTGCGCTCGCTCATGCGTTCGCAAGGGTCCGCGCCCGAAGCCGAGGTTCCCGAGTCGCTTCAGGATCCCTACTCCTTGCGGTGCGCGCCGCATGTGCTCGGCGTGCTGGCGGATGCGCTTCGCTGGGTCGAACCCTGGGTTGAGGTGGAGGCAGGCGCGGCGACCGACAACCCGCTTTTCGATCCAGAGTCGGGGCGACCACTCATGGGAGGGAACTTCTACGGCGGGCACATCGCTTTCGCCATGGACGCGCTGAAGGCAGCGCTGGCCTCGGTCGCGGATCTGTGCGACCGCCAGGCGGCGCTGCTGGTGGATGCGCGTTTCAGCCGCGGCTTGCCGGCACATCTGGCCGTGCCTTGCTCGCAAGGGCTGGCGCCCCGACATGGGTTCAAAGGAATGCAGATTACCCTGTCCGCACTTACCGCCGAAGCGCTGCAGGCGTCGATGCCAGCGGCGTCATTTTCGCGCTCGACCGAGTCGCACAATCAGGACAAAGTGAGCATGGGGACGATCGCGGCGCGCGAGGCACTGCGTGTCTGCGAGCTGGTCAGCCACGCAGTGGCGGTGCACTTGCTTGCCACGGCGCAAGCGTGCGAGCTGCGCGGTGGGCTGGGGGCGCGCCCGGCGGTTGCGGCTTTGGTGGGTGCGGTGCGCGGGTTGAGTCCGGCGCTGGAAGACGACCGTTGCCTCGACAGCGACATCGAGGTGGTCAATCAGGCTGTGGTGGCGGGCGAGATTGGACAAGCACTGGAAACCGGCGCAAAAGGAAGCTAGTGGACCCGCGCCGCTGCGCTATTGTGCGCCTTAGCATTCCGTTCTGCGATGTGGACGCGATGCAGGTGGTCTGGCACGGCAACTACTTCAAGTACTTCGACGCCGCTCGCGATCGGCTGTTCAGCGACGCGGGGATCGACTTGTACCAGAGGGTCGGGGACACTGGGCTGGTGTTTCCCATCACGCGTACCCAAACCAAGCACATTCGTCCCTTGCGTTTTCGCGACGAGGTCGACTGCAAGGCCGTGGTAGTGGAGGCCGAGTGTCGCTTGGTGCTCGATTTCGAAATCCGACAAGCGGCGAGCGGAACACTTTGCGCGAAAGCGCGGATCGAACAAGCGGCGGTTCGGATTGCAGATGGAACCCTTGAGCTGCGCTTGCCCGAGTCCATACGCCGCGCGCTGGGCTGCGCCGGCGATGGCGGTGAATGACGGCTAGTATGGTTGCGGACGAAACCGCAGGCGATCTGCGAACCGCGCTGCGCGCTGGGTACGCCTGCACCGTGGCCTGGGCGGAACTACTCGATCGCATCAATGTTTTCCCGGTGGCTGACGGGGACACCGGGCGAAACCTGGTAGTCAGCCTCGCACCCCTGCGCGATCCGGTAGTGAATGACGCCACCGTGGCCGAGCGCCTGCTGCTCTCGGCGCGCGGGAACTCCGGCAATATCGCCTGCGCTTTCGTGCGCGCGCTACTCGTCGGCACCCCAGCCGAGAGTCTGGCCCAGGCCTGCGTGCGCGGGGACGCGCTCGCGCGGCAAGCGGTTGCGGTTCCCCAGCCGGGGACCATGCTCACTGTGCTCGACGCGCTCGCGGACGAGGCGAAAACCGGCCTTGCCAGCCCCGCAGTGGACCGCCTGTTGGCGCACCTCGCGCAGATCGTGAGCGAGACCACCTCCGCCCAGGAGTCCCTGCGCCAGGCCAACGTGGTGGACAGCGGGGCGCTGGGAATGCTGGTCTTTCTCGATGGGATGTTGCGCGTGTACTTCGGTCTCGGCCAGGCGCAAGACGCTTTGGCTGGGCGTTTTCGTTCCCTGGTTCTCTTCGAGAGAGGCTCTGCGCCGGCGCAAGCCGAAGTCGGGTTCTGTGTCGATGCGGTCGTGCATGGCCCGCGCCCTTCGGACGCGGAGCTTTCCCGCATAGGCAGCGAGGTGGTGGTCCTCGACAACGGCGACTTGTGGAAGATCCACCTGCACGCCCCCGACGTGGTTGTGGCGCGGGCCGCGCTCGGCAGGCTGGGCGAGATCGTTCGTTGGTCGTGGGACGACCTGCACGAGCAGATGTCGACAAGGCCAGCCAGGGCCAATAGCGACGACGTCCACATCATGACGGATGGCGCGGCTTCCCTATCCCGTCGCGAGGCTGAGGCACTGGGAATCACCTTGCTCGACAGTCACATCAACCTTGGGGATATCTCGCTGCCTGAGAGCAGGCTTGAGCCAGAAGACCTTTACAGTGCCATGCGCCGGGGAGTGCGGGTGTCGACCTCGCAGGCGTCGACCTACGAGCGCCACAAACACTATGAACGTGTGGCATCCCAGTGGGGAAGCGCTCTCTACTTATGCGTAGGGTCGGTCTACACCGGCAACTGTGCGGTGGCACTGGATTGGCGATCGTCGCATTCCGCCGGCGCCCGCATGACCCTGCTCGACTCGGGCGCGGCGTCCGGCAGACTGGCGGTGGTGGTGCGCGCCACCGCGCTCGCCGCCCGGGCTGGCAAGCCGGCGGCAAGGTTGGCCGACTTCGCCCGAACCGCCCTGGGCTGCGCCGAAGAGTACATCTTTCTCGAGCGCCTCGAATATCTGGCGCGGGGTGGCCGCATGTCCAAGACCGGGGCGTTCTTCGGCGACGCCCTGCACTTGGCACCGGTGGTCTCGCCCATGCCGGACGGCGCTCGCCGGGTGGCGCTTCTGCGCAAGCAGGAAGACAAGATCGCATTCGCGTGCGAGCGTGCGGCGCAAGTGTTCGGCGCTGCCGGTGCCACGGGATACCTGCTCGCCGAATACACCGACAATCGCGCGTGGGTGGTCGAGCACGTGTTGCCCCGCCTGCGTGCCGCCGCGCCAGCGGCGGAGATCGCAGTTGGGGCTTTGTCGCTCACCACCGGAGCTCATACTGGGCCAGGCACTTGGGCCATCGCAATGCTTCCTGAGCGGCCATTGCAAGGTGCGTGACAGGGGCACCCGACCCCTGGCATGCTGTCGGTGCACATGACCCGAGAAAAACGCGTCGTAGTTACGGGAATCGGCCTGCGCTCGCCGCTCGGGCACACGCTTCCCGATCTGCACGCGGGGCTGCTTGCAGGACGAAGCGGGATTCGCGCCATGCCCGCTTGGGCCGCGCTGCAAGGCTTGCGCACGCGTGTGGGGGCGGCCTGCGACGGCATCGATGCCAATCAAATCCCTCGCAAGTACAGCCGGACCATGGGCCGGGTTGGAATTCTGGCGGCGCTGTCCGTGCGTGACGCCATCGTCGATTCCGGACTGTCCGCCGATCTGGTGGCCTCGCCCTCGTGTGGGGTGGCGTTTGGCTCGACCACGGGCAGCTCCGCGGCGCAAGAGGATTTCTTGCGGCCCATCCTGCAAGACAAGTCCATCCGCGGCCTGCTGTCATCCTCCTACTTGCAGTTCATGAGCCACACTTGTGCCGCCAACATCGCCCTCATGTTTGGCTGCAAAGGGCCGCTCATCGCCTCGTGCACAGCGTGCACGTCGGGATCCCAAGGGATCGGGATCGGCTACGAACAGGTGCGCTTTGGTCGCGTACCGGTCTGTGTCGCGGGCGGGGCGGAAGAATTGCACGTCCTGCACGCGGGGATCTTCGACATCATGTTCGCTACCTCGTCGGGCTTCAACCAGACCCCCGAGCAAACCCCGCGCCCGTTTGACCGCCGCCGCGATGGCCTGGTGGTCGGCGAAGGCGCGGGCTGCCTGGTGCTCGAGGAGTATGAGCACGCTCGCAGTCGTGGCGCCGCCATCCACTCGGAGATCATCGGATATGGTTCTGGCTGCAACGGCACACACCCGACTAATTCCGATCCGGACGGAATCTGTATCGCGATAAATGCAGCCCTGCGGGACGCGGAACTGGCGGCAACCGACATCCAGCACATCAACGCACACGCCACCGGAACCGACGTGGGCGACGCCGCAGAGGCGGAAGCAGTTCATCGCATCTTCGGCGCCAAGGTGCCCGTGAGCGCACTCAAGGGCTACCTGGGCCACACCCTGGGTGCCAGCGGTGCGCTGGAATCCATCGCAACCATTCTAATGATGAAAGAGGGGTTCATGGCGGTGTCGAAGAACCTCGACGAGCCGGATCCCAAGATGCCGCCGCTCGATCATGTGCTGGGCAGCGCCCGGCAGGCGTCGATCAAGATCGCCATGAACAACAACTTTGCCTTTGGCGGGATCAACACCTCCCTGGTGTTTCGCGCGCTTTGCTAATGCAGGAATCACCGCCTTCGTGGGAAGCCTTGCGCGCCCGCTTCAACGCCTGTGGCCTCCCCTTTGCTTTTGTCATTCCGGCCTACAATCACCCGCGCAACCTTCGCTCCGTGGTGCTGGCCGCCCTGTCCAGCGGTGCGCCGGTGATCGTGGTGGACGATGGGTCCACTGATGGCACCGCCGATGCGCTTGCCGAGCCTATGGGAGCGGTGGTGGTGCGCCACGAGAGAAACCAAGGCAAGGGTGCGGCGATCCTCACCGGGCTGCAACTAGCGGCTGCCTCGCCGGTGGGCGCGCGTTTTGCGGTGACGGTGGATGCCGACGGACAGCACCGTCCCGATGACGCCCGCAATTTGCTTGCGGCGATCGCGACAGACATGGCCCGTTGTCTCGTGCTCGGTTCACGCGTGGGCATGCGTGGGCGCGCGGTGCCCTGGTCGAGTCGTTTTGGCCGTGGCTTTTCCGGATTTTGGGTTCGCGCCTCGGGCGGACCGTCGGTGTCGGATTCGCAGACCGGGTTTCGCGTGTACCCGCTGCCCGAGACCCTCGCGCTGCCCACCCGCGCCCGGCGTTTCCAGTTCGAGGTCGAGGTGCTCGTGCACGCTCACCGGGCTGGCATCCCGATTCGCGAGGTGCCGGTGGGCGTGGCCTACAATCCGCCGGGCGGCCGTGTGTCGCATTTTCGCCCTTGGCGGGACTTTGCTCGCAACGCGGCCACCTTCACCCGCTTGATCGCGCGCCGGTGCTTGCCGCGCCGGTCTTGCTGCGGTCGTTCGCTTGGCAAGGACGTTCGCCATGGCAGGTAGGTCAACCATCCGCTGGCCTGTGTTGATCATTGCATCTGTGGCGTCGGGAGTCTTGGCGTGGGCTGGCCAGTACCGTCTGCACGTTGACACCGATATCACCTCCGCGGTTCCCACGGGCAACCTCGCCTTTGCCAGCGCTCGCAGAGTTCTTGCCCGCCATCCTTCGCTCGACCGCCTGGTGGTGAATCTGTCGTTTCGCGATGGCCGCGCGCAACCCGACGCGCTCATCCTGGCAGGCGACCTGGTGGTCTCCGAACTCGAGCGGTCAGGACTGTTTTTCGCGGTAGGCACCGCGGCGGCTGCTCGCGGGATTACCGCGCTCTATGCCGAGGCGCCCGCGCAACTTCCGCTGCTGTTTTCGCGCGAGGATTTGCAGCGCGAGGTTGCCCCGCGCCTCGAACCTGCTGCCATTTCGGCCCGGCTTGCCGCGCTTGCCGCGGACGCATCTGATCTTGCCGGGATTGGCTCGGCTGCGCGCGTGGCCGCGGATCCCCTTGGCCTGGGCGAGATTGCGCTAGCTCGCCTGGGGGATCTGGTGCCCTCGCAGCAGGGTCGCATCGAACACGGACACATCCTGGACACGGCAGGGAAGAACCTTCTGGTGGCTGCCACCCCGCGCGCGGCCACGCTCGATACCCGCACCTCGCATGCCATCGACGACGCGATTCATGCCCTAGCCGTGCGTTTCGCATCGGCCAAGCCGGGCGAGGTTGGCGCGGGGGTCGTGCTTACCGCGGTGGGCGGGTACCGCGCCACCATCGACAACGAGGGCCTGGTCACCCGCGACGCGAACATCGCCATGCTCGCCTCCACCATCGGCATCGCCTTGCTCTTGTTGGGTTGCTTCCCGCGTCCGTGGCTCGGCGTATTCGCATTGCTTCCTGCCTTTGCCGGCGGGTGCCTGGCGCTCTTCGTGTACAGCCTGATCGAGCACGACATCTCTGCGCTCGCGCTCGGGTTCGGCGGGGCCCTGATATCAATTACCGTGGATCAGGGGGCGGTGTATCTGCTGTTCGTCGACCGCAAGACCAAGACGGCAGGCCACCGAGCCGCGCACGAGGTGTTCTCGATTGGCTCGCTGTCGACCGTCATCAACATCGGGTCGTTCCTCTCGTTGCGCCTCACCGGGTTTCGCGTGCTGGGACAGATCGCAATCTTCGCCGCGCTCGGCATCGGGTTTTCCTATCTCTTCGTGCATCTCGTGTTCCCGCACATCTTTCCCTCGGTGCCGCCGGCCTCGCGTTCAGCGTGGGTGCCGGTCGACAACTGGCTGCGCCGGATCACAGTTGGTCGCGGCTTTCGCGCCCTGACGGTCGCGGCCTCGCTCTTCGCGTTTGCCCTCCTGTTCGCGCGGCCCAGATTCGTCGTGGATCTTGCTGCCATGAACACGGTGCTGGCGGAAACTGCGCGCGACGAAGCCCGCGTCCGGTCGGTGTGGGGCGACATTTTCCACCGCGTGTATGTACTGATCGACGGCAAAGATGACGCCGATTTTCGCCAGAAGTCCGATGCGTGGCTGTCGCTGCTCGAGGCGCAGAAGGCGGCCGGGGTACTCACGCACGCGTTTTCGCCCTCCATGCTGAGTCCCGGGCCGGCTGTGGCAGCCCAGCACAGGTTGGCGTGGACGCAATTCTGGACCAGCGAACGGGTGGCAGGGGTTGCGGCGGCCTTGCACGACGGGGCCGCGCAGGCTGGGTTTTCCTCCCATGCCTTTGCGCCCTTCTTGGCTCGGCTGGCGACCCCCGCGGTGGCAGTGTCGCCACTTCCCGACGGAGTCTTGGCCCTGTACGGTGTCGGGCCTGGCCGCGACGGCCAAGGCATGGTGTGGCTCGGCACCGTGGTGCCGGGCCCGAAATACCTACCTTTGGCCTTCGCACAAGCGGCGCAGAAAGCAGATCTCGACGTTTTCGACGGTGACAATTTCTCGCAAACCCTGGCTGACATGCTCGCGCGGACATTCCGTTCCATGTTCGTGGTGGTGGTCTGCTTCGTTGCCGGGGCGGTTCTGCTTTTCTTCCTGGATTTGCGCGTGGCTGCCCTCGCGCTCGCGCCGATGACCTTTTCCTTCGTGCTGACTCTCGCGACTCTGCACCTCATCGGGCGCCCGATCGACATCGTGGGTCTGATTCTCTCGGTGCTCATCTTCGGCATGGGCGTCGACTATTCGTTTTCGTTCGTTCGCGTCTACCAGCGTTGCCTCGATGAACACCATCCGTCGCATGGTCCGGTTCGCACCAGCATCTTCCTTTCCGCCAGCGCCACTTTGATTGGGATGGCCGCCATGGCCACCTCCGAGCACGCGGTGACCCGCAGCGCGGGCATTATGGCCACGCTTGGCATCGGCTACTGTGCCCTGGGAGCATACGTGATCCTGCCGCCGGTGCTTCGCCTACTGTATCGGCCACGTCCACTCGCGCTGCGCGATCGCGCGCACCCGGAACGCTGGGTGATGCGACGTTTTCGTGGGCTTAGTGCCTATCCGCGGATGTTCGCGTGGTTCAAGATGCGGCTGGACCCGATGTTCCCGCGCCTCGCTGATTTCCTTCCCGAGGACGGTACGGTACTGGATATCGGGTGCGGCTTTGGCGTGGCG
>Ga0182017_10003261_pt1 | contig 12137 bp, 7 predicted proteins | sample 712E3DmetaG_FD_120492 | JGI IMG/M metagenome (GOLD analysis project Ga0182017, IMG submission 120492) | Permafrost microbial communities from Stordalen Mire, Sweden - 712E3D metaG | ecosystem: Environmental > Terrestrial > Soil > Wetlands > Permafrost | place: Sweden: Stordalen | collected... | reverse complement strand
GGTGAGTCCCTGACCGTCGGCCTGCTCGAAGACATAGGAACGCGTCTGATGGCGATACTTTCCGCCAAATTTGAGCTTGGTCGTGATGAGATCCGAAAGTGTCATCGAAGCGTCAAGATCAAGCGATCCGGTAATAGCACGCTCACGCGCGAAACTACCGTTTGTAATAAAAGTGCTGAAGATTGTTCTTGATAAGTCATTGGTTGCCGCCGGGGGAATCGAACGCGGGTCGACATTCGCCTGACCCACAAATTGCGTCAGTCCGGCCGATGACTGCGTGAATGTGGCAGTCCAGTTGTCCGGAGTGTTCGTTTCGGCGTATGTGTGCGATAGCTTGGCATTAGCATGAAAGAATCCGATTTGGTGATCGACCTCCAGCGCATTGGTGAGAGCATTCACCGTGCTCTTTCCGTATGCGAAATTGTACTGATGCAGGTTCCCGCCGATATCGTACGTTTCATAGCGATTTTGGATATCGGTCGAACCTGTGCTCCCGAAATTTGTGAAATTAATCTTTCCTTCCGGCAGGCGGTAGTCCAATACCAGCGTGCCGTTCGCCCGCTGTCTGTCCCGGGGAATGAAGTTGAGATTCAGGCTCGTGGTCACGTAGTCGGTCACCGAATTGCGCAGGTGATCATACGTGGCGCCAAATTCGTTGGAGGTCAGATTCTTCCGTTCCAAGTCTGCCTGAGCGAACACCCCGAGCTGTTGCTCGAAGAACCGCGATTCAATGCTTCCGACGATTTTGTAGTTGTTGGTTTTGTGATAGGCGTCTGGCAGGTTGTTGTACCCGCCCTGGACGAGCAGTTCCATTGACGGGATGTCGCTTTCAGATTCCTTGGCTTCCTTCATCCGGAAGTTCACTGTTCCACCGATGACATCGGGGTCCATATCCGGCGTCACTGTCTTGCTCACCTCGATCCCGGCAAGCATGTAGGACGATATCATACTGAGGTCAGTGCTTCTGTCGTTCGGACCGGACGACGCGATGCGGACGCCGTTGATGTTGATGTCATTGTACTTTGGCGCGAGCCCGCGGATGACAACTTCGTTTCCTTCGCCACCGCTCCGGAGAACTGCGATGCCCGGGAGCCGGCCGATCGATTCTGCGGCGTTCGCGTCGGGAAGTTCCTGAATGCGTGCTGCGGACACGACGTTGGTGATCTGATTCGACGAGAGCTGCTGGTTGATGGCCGAATTCTGGCCCGACGCCTGGGCAGTGACGACGACGGTTTCTCCTTCGATGCTCACAGCGACGAGTTTAAAATCCTGTTTGACCGTCGCCCCCTCCCCCACCTGGAGCGGCATTGACACGCTCTTGTAGCCGACGTATGTCACGCGGATCGCATACGACCCCGGCGGAACGTTGCGGATTGTGTACTTGCCGCTGATGTCAGCCGTCGCACCGATGCTCGTCCCTGCGAGGACGACATTCGCTCCGGGGAGCGCATCGCCCGTCTGCGAGTCCTTGATGATGCCTTCAATGTTCACGTTCGCTGGAGCCGGCACGGCGGCCTGCACCAGAGGAGCGGCGAGGAGCAGCGAAACGAGAATCAGGATTCTCAGCATGTCGACCTCCTTCGATTCTTGATTTTCCCGGTGCGTGGAAGAGCGGCGTACGATGATCATGTGACCTCAACCCCGGCCAGGAGGTCGCGTACAAGACACCCGGCACCGAGGACAGCTGCTTCCCCGTTGTTCAAAGATGAAACCAGTATGCGAAGTTTCCCCCTGTGGGCCTGCATGGCATTCTGTTCGAATGCCCGCCGGGCCGGCCCGACAAGGAAGTCGCCGGCGTTGACGAGCCCCCCGTACAGGACAACCGCCTCCGGATCAAATGCGGCGGCGAGATTTGCCACGAGCCGCCCGAGATGCATTCCCGTGATCGTGAGCGCTTCGAGCGCGATCGGGTCCCCGTCCCCCGCGAGTCGCGAGACGGTCTCCGCGGAGAGATCGTTGAAGCTGACCGAACGTAAGGGGCTCTCCTCCAGCCGGTCCGCAAGAAGCTCGTAAACGGTCCGCCGGACCCCGGGAGCGGACACGTACGTCTCCACACATCCCCGGCGGCCGCAGCCGCATGCGCGTCCCTGGGGTTCCAGCGTCATGTGACCGAACTCTCCCGCCGATCCGTTTTCCCCCTGCAGAAGCTTCCCGTCCACCGCAATACCGGCACCCAGGCCGGTCCCGAGCGTGATCATGATGACATTCTTCATCCCCCGTGCTACGCCGAACATCTGCTCCCCCATGAGGGCCGCGTTCGCGTCATTCGTGATCGCCACGGGGATCGCGAAATGCTGCCGCACCATTTCCATGATATTGACTGTCCCCCAGCCGAGATTTGCAGGACTCTCGATCGTACCCCGGAGGCCGTTGGCGGCCGGCGATGCTATGCCTATCCCGCGGAGCGTCGAGCCGGGCGCCAGTCTCCGGAGGAGCTCGTGTATGACGCCGGCAAGGCGCGCGACGAACTCGGCGGCATTTTCTCTTGGACGCGTCGGGAACTTCGAATGGAGCAATTCCCTCCCCGAGTCATCCACGATACCGACGGAGGTGTTGGTCCCGCCGAGATCCACCCCGACGACAAGATCTGCTGCACCCTGTTCCAGAGTACCGCCCGCTCCGTGGTCTTTCATACGGTCACCCTGACGTCGCCGAAGAATTTTCTCTGGGCCAGCGCCGCCGCGCCCAGGAGCGAAGGCCTCCGCACGAGTGAGGTCGGGAGGATAGGGGTGCCGTCCCGCTCACCGAAGAACGATTGCTTGCGAGCCGATTCGATTATCCCGGAGGAGACAAGATCCCAGACGCGCGTGATGTGGCCGCCGATGATGATCGCCCCCGGGTCCACCGCCTTGATGACGTTCGCGATCCCTATTCCCAGGTACCGCCCGGAGGTCTTCAGCTCCGCCACGGCGACACTGTCGCCGTTCTTTGCTGCGACGATGACATCATCGATCGTGAGCATTCGCGCGCTTTCAGAATCCATGTTCTTTGCAGACGCATACCGGCCGACGGTCGCGCGGTCCGACGCGTACGCTTCCCAGCACCCCCGGTTGCCGCAGGGACAAGGCTCCCCCCCTTCGAACAGGACCATGTGGCCGAACTCGCCCGCAAGATGCATCTCGCCGTTCAGAATATGTTTGTCTATAACGATTCCTGCCCCGATCCCCCACCCCACAGAGAGGAAGACAAAATTCGATAGGTTCAGGTTGTGACGCCCGAACCAGAGCTCCGCAATCGCCGCCGCCTTCGCGTCGTTCTCAACTGCGGTCGCGGAGACGTCCGGGAACGCTCTGGAGAGGAGATCGCCGATGTTCACGTTCTCCCACCCGAGGTTTGGGGCGAATACAACTCTGGACTGCTGGGAGTCGACGATCCCTGCGACGCTGACGCCGACCCCCTTGAACTCCGGGAGGCGATGCTGCGTGCGGAGCAGGATAAGAGCCTCAACGCACGTCCGGACGAACTCGTCGGGCGGCCTGGGGTCGGCGGTGATTTTGTCGGTATGCATGATCGTCCCATCGACATCGATGACGGCAACGCGGGTCGCCGCGGAGTCAATCGAGATCGCACCGTAAAGGTTCTGTCCCCGTTTGAGGTGAAGGCTTATCGGATTCCTTCCGACGGCCGCGATCTTCTCAAACTCCTCGACGATGAGATCTTCTTCCAGGAGGCTTGTGACGATGCTCGAGACAGTGCTTTTGTTGAGGCGTGTCAGCCGCGCGATCGTGGCTCGCGATATCGGTTCACGTTCCCTGATAGAATTGAGGATGACCGCCCGGTTGATGTTCCTCACCACTCTCGAATTGGCACTGATGACGTGATCATGCTTCGGTCTTCTCAGGTTGATCATGACCCAAAGAGAAGAGAGTCTTGCATTTGATGGATCGACTTATTAGTTTGTTTCATCAACCAATTATCCATGAGATAAAAATTCTCTATCTATGTGATTCCAACAGAGCCGGCAGGTGTACTTTGGAGGTGTGGGTTTGTTGGTTGACACAACCAACTTTACTGAATATAATCCGGCTGTTCCCGTTTGTCAAGTTAAATCTCAGAAAAAGAGGGGGGTGGCAAAGATGGTGCCAGATCCAGGCCGGCTAACCAAAGGGGGGGACGAGAATAAATCCTGAATTCCGGGGAACAGTTCAGCAAAGATTGAAGGAACAGTGACATGTCTTCAGAACAAACAGCTCCCGTCTATCCGGCCCGCTGGGTCCCCACCGTTTTCTTCGCCGAAGGCCTGCCTTTCGTCGCAATCGCGATGGTGTCCTCCCTTATGTACAAGAACTTGGGAATCGCCGACGCTCAGATCGCCTTCTGGACCTCCCTTGTCATGCTTCCCTGGACTCTGAAACCCCTCTGGGGCCCGGTCCTTGAAATGTTCAAGACGAAAAAACACTTCGTAGTGGCAACCGAATTCATCGGAGGCGTTTCGTTCGGCCTGCTCGCGCTCACGTTGCCTCTCGACGGGTTCTTCAAGTACTCGCTTGCGCTTTTCGCCATCATCGCCTTCAACGGCGCAACGCACGATATCGCAGCAGACGGCGTCTACATCAACGCCCTTACCCCGAAACTCCAGGACCAGTTCGTCGGGTGGCTGGGCGCGGCCTACAACATCGCCAAGGTTTTCACTCAGGGAGTGCTGGTCTATTTGGCCGGACAACTGGAGATCACGGTCGGTATCGTGCATGCATGGATGATTGTCATGGGGGTCTTCGGGTGCACCCTCGTCCTTCTCGGTCTCTACCATATCCGGTATCTTCCTTCTGGCGGCGCCGCAACCAGGGTTACCTCTCTGCGCGAGGGGTTCACGACACTGAGGGATGTCGTCAGGACATTCTTCCAGAAGAAATTCATCGTCCCGGGAATCCTCTTCATCATCCTCTACCGCTTCGCCGAAGGCCAGGCCATCAAGATCGTCCCCCTGTTCTTCAAGGCAGCCCGCGAGCACGGAGGGCTCGGTCTCACCACGTCGGAAATCGGCATCGTGTACGGGACATTTGGGGCGGTGGCGTTCGTCGTCGGTTCAATCCTGGCCGGGTATTTCACCGCCGGGCGCGGCTTGCGGAAATCTCTCTTCATCCTCTGCTGCTTCTTCAATATTCCGTTCGCGGTCTACACGTTTCTGGCGATCACCACGCCGACGAGTCTCTGGGTGATCGGGGGCGCCGTCGTATTCGAATACTTCGGCTACGGTTTCGGGTTCGTCGGGCTGACACTCTTCATGATGCAGCAGATCGCTCCCGGAAAGTACAAAATGGCCCATTATGCTTTTGCCACCGGGATCATGAGCCTCGGCATGATGATCCCTTCCATGCTCAGCGGCGTGATCAGCGATTGGCTCGGATACAAGACGTTTTTCATCTGGGTGCTCTTCGCCACGATTCCTTCGTTCCTCATGACCGCGCTCGTCCCCTTTCGAGAAACAGAACCTGAGGAGAAGACGCCATGAACATCCGAACCGCTGTTGTCTGCCTGCTGCTGAGCGCTGTGACAGTGAGCCTCTCCCCTGCCCAGCGAAAAGAGGTGGTCGGATACTATCCCTCATGGAGGGGAAGAGACCGTAACTCCCTTGTAATCCCCGCCACCATTCCCTACGACAAGCTTACGATCATCAACTATGCCTTCTTCACACCGAGACCCGACGGCACGATCGCCGGTAAGGATTCCATCGGCGATGCGCTCTACCTCCGTGGCGCGCCAGGTTCGAGGCTGACCGATTTGGCGCATCAGCACGGCGTAAAGGTGCTCCTCTCGCTGGGTGGATGGGACGACTCAGACAACTTCCCCGCGGTGGCGGCCGGGCCCAAGCTCCGCATGGCATTTGCCCACGCCTGCATCGAAGCCATCGGAGCGTACGGATTCGATGGCATCGACATCGATTGGGAATTCCCCGGATACCCTGAACATAAAGGAACGCCGGACGACAAGCGGAACTTCACGACTCTTCTCCGAACGATACGGGATAGCCTCTCCGCATATGGACGCCAGACGCAACGGCGGTACCTGCTGACCGCCGCTCTGCCCGCCGAATTATCCCACGCAGCGGACATCGAAGTGAAGGAGATTGCGGAGATTCTCGACCAGTTGAGTCTCATGACATACGATTTCTCCGGACCCTGGGATCCACGATCGTATCACAACAGCCCCCTGTACGCATCTCAGGGTGCCGACAGCGGGCGGAGCCTCGACGGGGCGTTCAAGCTCTATCATCGGACCTACGGAATACCCGCCGACAAGATCAACCTGGGGGTGGCATTCTATGGGAAGACGTTCACACACTGTACCGCTCTCAACACGCCGCATGAAGGGGCGGACACCGCGCACTTCCCTATCGGGTTGTACTACGAAATCCTGAACAACATGGGGAAGTTCGAACGCCGGTGGGACGACCAGGCCAAGGTCCCGTATCTGGTCAGCACCGAGTGGAATATGCTCGTCTGCTATGACGACCCGGAGTCCATCCGCGCCAAAGCGGATTACGTGCTCGAGAAGGGGATCCACGGCCTCATCATCTGGGAAATCACAGGCGACCATCTCCCGGACGGGACAACACCCCTTCTGGATGCCATTGTATCGACCTTTCGGACCAACCACTAACGAAGGAGATCGACATGCGGTATGGCTATTTCGACGATGAACACCGCGAATATGTGATCGATCGACCCGATGTCCCGGTCTCCTGGACGAACTACCTCGGCGTCCGGGACCTCTGCGCTGTTCTCTCGCACAATGCCGGAGGGTACGCATTCTACAAGACCGCCGAACACCACCGGATCACCCGATTCCGTCAGAACGGCGTGCCGCTCGACCGGCCGGGCCACTACGTGTACCTTCGCGATGACGACACCGGCGAATACTGGTCGATCTCCTGGCAACCGGTAGGCAAGAACCTGGAAACCGCCAAATACCGGGTACGACACGGACTGTCGTACACCAGGTTCCAGTGCGACTACCAGGGTCTGCAGGCGGAACAGCTCGTCTTCGTCCCCGTCGACGACGATGTCGAACTCTGGGATGTCAGGATCACGAATGCCAGCGGACGGACGCGCAGGCTGAGCATCTTCAGTTATTGCGAATTCTCGTTCCACCACATCGAGATCGACAACCAGAATCTCCAGATGTCACTTTACGCCAGCGGATCCAGCTTCGCCGAGGGCATTATTGAATACGACTTCTTCTACGAACCCTGGACGTTCCACTACTTCGCGTCGAGCGTCGAACCCGATGACTACGATTGCGTGAGGGACCTGTTCCTCGGCCCCTATCGTACAGAGACTAACCCGATCGCCGTCGAGCGCGGCGCCTGCTCCAACAGCTCGGAGCTCGGCGGGAACCACTGTGCCGCGCTGCACAAATCGCTGACCCTTGCGGCCGGAGAGGAAACACGGCTGATCTTCATGCTCGGCGTTGGCCCCCGGGCAAAAGGAAAAGAGATCAGGGAGCAGTACTCGCACCTCCCTGCCGTCGATGCCGCCTTCACAACGCTGCGACGTTACTGGCAGAAGAAGACCGACGTCCTCCAGGTAAAGACACCCCACCAGGGAATGAACTCGATGCTTAACACCTGGACTCTGTATCAGGCAGAGACGTGTGTGGTGTGGTCGCGCTTCGCTTCATTTGTTGAAGTGGGAGGGCGAACAGGCCTGGGGTACAGAGATACCTCGCAGGACGTGATGGCGGTGGTGCACACGAACCCGGAGAAGTGCCGCGAGCGGATTATCGAACTGTTGCATGGACAGGTGAGTCTCGGATACGGGCTGCACCTGTTCGACCCGGAAGTCTTCAAGCCAAAGAAGGACCCTCTCCCGGGCGTGAGGCTCCCCACCGTCGTCCCGACTCCAAGCGCGGCCGATATCATCCACGGACTCAAAGACACGTGTTCCGATGATGCTCTCTGGATTGTCGCGTCGATCTGTGAGTGGGTGAAGGAGACGGGTGACCTCAGCTTCCTGGACATGGTCATTCCGTTCGCCGACAAAGGAGAAGCGACGGTCTACGAGCACATGAAACGGGCGCTCGATTTCTCCGCGGAACAAATTGGGCAGACGGGCATCTGCAAGGGACTGCGGGCCGATTGGAACGACTGTCTGAACCTCGGTGGGGGCGAGAGCGCGATGGTCTCGTTCATGCACCACTGGGCGCTGCAGGCATTCATCGAAGTCGCCACCCACCTCGACCGGACCCGGGATGTGAAGACCTACACTGCAATGGCCGGGAAGGTGAAGGAGGCCTGCGAGAAGGAACTCTGGGACGGCGAATGGTACATACGGGGGATCACGAAGAAGGGAAAGAAGATCGGGACAAGGGCGAACGAAGAAGGCAAAGTGTTCCTGGAAAGCAACAGCTGGGCTGTCGTGTCCGACGCCGCTTCTCCGGAACGGGGACGGATGTGCATGGATGCCGTCTACAAACACCTCTTCTCGCCGTATGGTATCCATCTGGTCTGGCCGACATTCTCCAAGCCGGACGACGACATCGGCTACGTGACGCGCGTCTACAAGGGGATCAAGGAAAACGGCGCTATCTTCAGTCACCCGAATCCATGGGCCATGGTGGCCGAGTGTAAACTGGGAAGAGGAAATCGTGCAATGGAATACTACGATGCCCTTCTCCCCTACAGGCAGAACGACCTGATCGAAGTACGGGAAGCTGAGCCGTATTCCTACTGCCAGTTCATCATGGGGAAGGACCATACCGCCTACGGTCGCGCGCGACACCCATGGCTCACAGGGAGTGCAGGGTGGGCCTATACGGCGGCCACACAATGGATGCTCGGTGTCAGGCCTGGCTTCGCGGGTCTCGTGGTCGACCCGTGTATCCCCGCAGAATGGAAGGGGTTCGAAATCTCACGGCAGTGGCGGGGAGCCATGTTCATGATCTCCGTCAGGAACCCGAATGGCGTCCAGAAAGGTGTCAGGAGCGTAACGCTCAACGGCATGCCGGTCACGGGCGCCATTCCACCTCAGCCCACGGGCTCGACAAACGATGTCGTTGTTGTGATGGGGTAGAAATCCCCCCGCAGCGCTGCACATGCGTTGACATGGTAAAGGGGCTTTATCGCTTCGCGACCTGGCTGAATATTCGCCAGTGAGATTCGCTCATCGCCTGAGCGGGAAATATCACCACGCCATTCGCCCCGCCGTCAAGTGCGGCCTCAATCGCCAGTGCCAGCTCCTCCGGACTCATGTTAAACACAAGCAGGCCGGTATACAGTGGCATTCGATGGTGCAGCAGGGCGACCTCCCATTCCGTTTGCTCTTTGATCCAGACGGTTTTCTTTCCATACATTGTGTGATAAAGCATCGGTAATGCTCCGTCCAGATTCCATGCCGGCCATTCCTGGCGCACCATTTCCCAGTTGGGGAACACCGCGGCGGTGACGAGCTTGTGATGTTCATGTGCGATTGGAATCAATGTGTCGTTCACCAGGTGCGTGATCCGGTCATAGCGGAACTGCCTCCAGGGCGTGCAGGTCGCCGGGTCTTCCACTTTACGTATGTCGACCCCGCTTTCCTCGTGGAACTTGTCGACGCATACACTGCAGTAACAGTAGTCATACTCGGGGTACTCACGGTCCTGTTTTATGTGGTAGTTCGGTTGGAGCGCCTCGGGCAATATAACGTCGGGGTAGCGGATATAGTCCAGGTGGATTCCATCGAGCTCCCCATACGCTGCCAACTCGCTCACCCTGGCCTTGAGGAACTGGTGGACTTCCGGCCGGGAAGGACAGAGAAACTTGTAGTAGTCAACGTACGCCGGTTTCTCGACGGCCGATTCTCCCTTGCGGTTGACAACAAACCATTCCGGATGCTGTTGGCACACCTCCTTCACCATGCAGGGCATCGTCCACATCCAGGCATGGACCTCCAGACCTTCGGCCTTGGCCAGCGGCAGCAGCTTCTCCAGCCAGGCCTCCCCCACAGGAAGATGTTTGCTCCCATAGTAAGCCTTGTAGCCGTTGAAGATCTCCGGAAGAACGGCATCGATGCCGGATTGGCGCATGAGGGCAAACCGCTTCTTCCATTCATCGGTTGATGGCCCGACATCCGTCGTCACCCACGTCCAGTTCTTTCGCCTCTGTTGGCGGTCGCCGGCGAGCAACACGTTCAGTTTTGGGAATAGTGCGTTCCCGGCCAGGCCTGCGCCTCCCACGCCCAGTATTCGTATGAATGCTCTCTTGTTCATAGGATCATCATTCCTTCAACTGCCTGCGCGAAAGCGCCACATCAGGACCCCCTCGCGAGTCATTGTGGGTCTACTTTCCCGCGCTGAAGCGATAAAGAGTCGACGTCAGGTATTTCTGCCCCGGTCGCAGGATTATTGACGGGAATTCCGGATGGTTCGGAGCGTCGGGAAAATGTTGCGTCTCGAGACAGAATCCGTATCGGTGCTTGTAAGGCTTCTCTCCCTTCCCGATATGATGCCCGTCGAGGAAATTCCCGGTATAGAACTGAATCCCGGGCTCGGTTGTATGCACTTCCATCGCTCTTCCCGAAGTCGGCTCGTAGACGCGACCGGCCAACGCGAACATCCCCCCGGGTTTATTCAATACGAAGTTGTGGTCATACCCGAGGCCGGCGCGAAGCTGCTGGTCCGGCCATCCAATGCGAGCGCCGATCGGGGTCGACGTCGTAAAATCAAACGGCGTTCCCTTGACAGGAGTGATCTCGCCCGTCGGGATCATTGTCGCGTCCATAGGCGTGAACCTGTCAGCCGCGACCATCACTTCGTGTCCGAGAATATCTCCGTCGCCGGGGCCGGCAAGGTTGAAGCAGGAGTGGTGTGTAAGATTGACAATGGTGGGTTTGTCCGTCGTCGCATGATAATCGATCCTGAGATCGTTGCTGTCGGACAGCGTATACGTCACCTGAACCGTCAGTGTTCCCGGATAGCCTTCTTCGCCGTCTTTGCTGACATAGCTGAGGACCAGCGACCTCCCGGGGACACCCTCGTTTTCGTTGACCTCCCAGACGACCTTGTCGAACCCCTTGATCCCTCCATGCAGAGCATCTGCCCCGACGTTTCTCGCGAGGGCATACTCAGTGCCGTCAATGGAAAACCTTCCCCTTGCGATTCTGTTGCCGCAGCGACCGATGAGACACCCGAAGTAGGGGTTATCTTTCACGTATGATGCGAGCGAATCAAATCCCAGCACAACGTCCCCCGCCGTTCCGCTCCTGTCAGCAACCTTGAGAGAGACGACGATCCCGCCGTAGTTCGTGATTCGGCCTTCCATTCCTCGGGTGTTGCGGAGCGTATAGATAAAAACCTCTCGTCCGTCGACGTGCCCGAAAGATTCTTTCGTCATGACCGGCGCAGCCTGATTGTTGTTGGAAGACGGATTCACGCAACGTGAACAAGGCTCGTCAATTCCTCCCGCAGAATATTGTCTTGGGGAAAAGCATGCCCCAGGTGTTGACGGAAACCCTCTGCGAAGGCAGCGCCAATTTCCACTCCCCTTTTCGCCGAGAGCTCCTTCAACGAAGCATTCACGTAGTCATCGATACCGTGATGTGACTTCAGCCAACTGGCCTGGCTTTCGTGACATCTGAACATTTTCTCTTTCAATTGCATCGTGCCGCTGATATTCACGATCGTTGAAGCCTTGATTTCAGTGCCGAATTTGTCCTTTCCGTCGATTGGGTCGGAATAAAACAGGTAAGGAATTGTTGAAAGCGGATCTGTCCCATGTGCAGGAACGTTGCGTATCCCCGCCGAAAAACAGGCCGTGCGGACAATGTCGCTGGTGACTTCATGGTCTATCATATAGTCTTGCGGACTCATCGTGAACACAATCGTTGGCTTGAGCTGCCGGATCAACGCTATGACTTTCACCAACGTGGGACGATCATAGGCCATGAAAATATCATCACTGCCCATACAATGGTAATCTGCGTCAAGTAATCTTGCAGATGCCGCTGCTTCGGCTCTGCGAATCGCACTGATCTCTTCCCGACTCAAGGTTGCGGAGCCGACATCGCCAGGGGTCATGGTTGCGCACGCTATCTTCCATCCTCGCTCCCTCAGCAGGGCCAGCGTGCCGGCACAGAGAATCTCAAGATCATCTGGATGCGCACCTATGGCGAGAACGCATTTCGAGTCTTTCACTTCCATGTGGAGCTCCTTGTCGTTTG
>Ga0182017_10003260_pt1 | contig 12144 bp, 11 predicted proteins | sample 712E3DmetaG_FD_120492 | JGI IMG/M metagenome (GOLD analysis project Ga0182017, IMG submission 120492) | Permafrost microbial communities from Stordalen Mire, Sweden - 712E3D metaG | ecosystem: Environmental > Terrestrial > Soil > Wetlands > Permafrost | place: Sweden: Stordalen | collected... | reverse complement strand
TCCACCTGGTTCATGGCGAAGCGCAGGGTTGTCCCGCTGCCACGCAGGAGGCCCTCACGCTGAAACAGATGGTAGGTGCGCATTCCCTCCCGCACCGGAGGATCGCCTTGGGAAACCTTCCCGGGAACGCCGCTCACGATGAGTATTTTCTCGCCTGGCTGCAGAAGGAAGCCCGGGTCGATCTGACCCATGACTGAACCGCGCTTGCCCGGCATGCTCACGATGACCTGCAGGCCGGCCGTGCTAACCGGCGCGGCACCTGTGTTGGCCAGGATGAACCACTCCTGATTGACGTGTTTCTTGTCGGGGGCCGTGTGGATTTCTTCGAAGACGAGAGGCATGACCGGTAGTCTATATTCCGCCTACCCAGGAGGGCAAATGGCCAAGACTGAAATTCGCGTGATCTACGGCGACACCGATCAGATGGGCGTCGTGTATTATGGTAACTACCTGCGCTTTTTCGAGGCGGCCCGCAATGACTTTCTGCGCGAGAAGGGCGCGCGCTGGCGAGATGTGGAGAGCACGCACAGCATCTACCTGCCGGTCGTCGAGGCCAAGGTCAACTACAAGCGGCCTGCCGTCTATGACGACATCTTGGTCGTCGAGACCACGCTGGCCGAGTTGGGGCGCGCGTCCCTGCGCTTTGAATACAGGGTGTTGCGCGGCAATGACCTGCTGGCCACCGGCCACACCGTGCACGCCTGTGTAGACAAGCAGGGCGACATCCGGGAGTTCCCGGCGGCGCTCTCCGAGCGCCTGCGCCCCTGATGCTTCTGTTCGGATGACTCCGTGCTACAGTACAAGCGCATGCCGAGAGTGAATGTCGACATTCCCCATCGCCTGTCGCGCGATGAGGCCCGGACCCGCATCATGGGCGCAACCTCCCGCTTGGAGCGGGAGTATAACGCAACCTGCCTTTGGGATGGTGAAACCCGGCTGATCGTCACACGCAAGGGGCTGAAGGCCGCTCTGGAGGTGGAGGACACCCAGGTTCGCGTCGCGCTTGACCTGGGTTTTCTGCTGGGGCCGTTGGGAGGCAGTATTCGAGCCGGGATCGTCCGCCAACTTACCGGAATTCTCTCCTAGCCCTTTCAGAGTGCCGTTCTGGGCGTGCGCCGGGGGCCAACCCGCCAACCATCCCCATCGGCGTAACCAGCCGTGATTCTTGGCGTTCCGCGCGACGCCGGCCGTGGCAGTGGTCGAATCGCCCTGGGAGGCCAGGGCAGCGTTCACGGTTGAATCGCGCCCCTTTACCAGAGATCCGCCCACTGATATATAGGTGCCGGTGCCCCGCGAACGCTCGTTGTGTTGGCAGCAGGACCCACCCGCTTCGTACCCGACGGAGAAACGCATGGATTTTCGCAAGCACATGTTCGGTCTCGCACTCACGACGGCTTTGCTCAGCCTCGCCTCGGCGACGCCGGCTCAGGCGCAGCCCACACCTGGGCTCAAGAATGCTCCGATCGATCTCCAGTTGTTCCGGCCAGCGGCCGACTCGAAGGGATACTTCACCCTGAACGGCGCTCAGGTTCTGGCGCCGCTCGATTTTTCCTTCGGATTGATCACCACCATCGCGTGGAAGCCTCTGCAGTTTCAGGGGGTGATTCCCAATACCACGACCAGTTCGGTCATCACCGTCAACAATCTGATCACGACCACCTTACAGGCGGCCGTCGGTCTCTTGCAGGGAGACCACCTGGGCCTGCAGCTCGGCCTGCAATTGCCAATCGTCGTGCTCACCGGCGAAGGCACCCCCACGCAAAACCCCGGCGTGATCAACGGAGACACGCCCAATCAGATGGATTCGCAAGGGATCGGGGATCTGGTCATTCAACCCAAGATTCGCTTCATCAATCCCAGCCGAAAGAAGATCGGGGTCAGTCTGATACCCGGCTTGGTCTTGCCCACGGGCGACAAAAGCCACTTCATGGGCGAGGGCCAGTTCATCTTCGAGCCTTCGGCAGTGGTGGACGCCAACTGGGGCCGCTACGGAGTGCTGCGAACTGCGATCAACGTGGGTGCCAGAATTCGTACCAAGGGAGCGTCCACCTTCAGAGATACCTCCGACTACTTCTATCGGCCCACTACGGGCAACACACAGCCCAACAACGAACAGGGGATCAAGGTGGGCAACGAACTCTTGGGTGGTCTGGGCGTGGCCTGGGGCCTGGTGCCGTTCCGCTTCGATCTGGTGGGCGAGGTCTACGGCTTCTGGGGACTCAACTCGAAGAAGCTCAACCTAGTAGATGGCAGCGACGGCTCGTCGATGAAGCCGGGCGGCGAGGCCATAGCGGGCATCAAGCTGTATCTGGCTACCAACTCGTTTTTCGAGGCGGGCGGTGGTTACCAGATTATGCCCAGCTCTTATGGGGCGGCCAAGGGCCGCTTGTTCGTGGGCTTCATCTTCGAGCCTGGCATCGGCGATCGGGACGGCGACGGCATCAAGGACGATGTCGACAAGTGCCCCGACGATCCAGAGGACTACGACGGCTTCGAGGATGAGGACGGTTGCCCGGATCCGGATAACGACAAGGACGGCATTCCGGATGAGCTGGATAGCTGCCCCAACGATCCGGAAACCTACAACGGCTACAAGGACGAAGATGGTTGCCCGGACGGCGTGGTCAGGGACCGCGACGGCGATGGCATCCCCGACGACGTTGACAAGTGCCCCGATGAACCCGAGGACTTCGACGGGTTCGAAGACGAAGACGGTTGCCCCGACCCGGACAACGACAAGGACGGCATCCCGGACAAAGTCGACCTGTGTCCCAACGACCCCGAGGACTTCGATGGCTTCGAGGATGAGGACGGCTGCCCCGACCCAGACAACGACCACGACCGCATTCCTGACAAGCTGGACAAGTGCCCGAATGAGCCGGAAACCTACAACGGCTTTGAGGACGAGGACGGCTGCCCGGACAAGGGCTTGGTGGTGGTGCAACGGGGCAAGCTGGAGATCATGGACAAGATTTACTTCGAAACCGACAAGGACGAGATCCTGCCGCGATCCTTCCCGCTGCTCGACCAGATCGCCGGAACCATTAAGGGCCACCCGGAAATCAAACTCATCGAAGTTCAGGGCCACGCCGACGAGCGCGGCGATGACGAGCACAACCTCGACCTGACTGATCGACGCGCCAAGTCCGTGGTGCGGGCGCTCGAAGATCGAGACGTCTCGCTTGGTCGATTGCGAGGAAAAGGCTACGGCGAAACCAAGCCGATCTGCACGCAGCACAACGAGGACTGCTGGAGCAAGAACCGCCGCGTGGAATTCATCATCATCCAGCGCCAGGATGAGCAAATCCTGCAGAACGACGCCGGTCAGTAGTTGCACAGCGCAGCCCTGTGGTCGCGGCCAAAGGGTGTGAGGCGATTGGCCTAGTCAGTCAGCCGTCGCTGCGCAGCCGGCGTAACCCGTTGATATAATGGGTGAATCAAGCAAATCACTTTTCCTGCCCCATCTCTTCTTGACTAGGACGAGACGCGAGCTAATACGTCCTGCCGCTCTTTCTGGGGCGCGGGTTTCGATTTGCCTCTGCTGCCACGCGAAAAAATTGACGATGTCCGCGATCGTACGAACATCGTGGACATTGTCAGACGGTATGTGGAGCTAAAACGGGCCGGCACCGGAAGCTGGAAAGGGCTTTGTCCTTTCCATGCGGAGAAAACCCCTTCGTTCAACGTGCACGAGCAGCGGCAATACTTTCACTGTTTTGGCTGTGGCGAGAAAGGCGACGTGTTCTCGTTCCTGGTAAAGATCGAGCAGCGATCATTCATGGAGGTACTGCGCGATTTGGCTAGCCAAGCAGGCGTGGACCTACCTGAGGTCAAGCAGTCTCCCGCAGAACGACAGGCAGCCGCCGAGGCCGAATCTGAGCGCGAGCGCATGCTGCGAGTGATGGATGCCGCCACCAGTTTCTTTGAGGCCCAGCTCGCGGCTCCGGTGGGCGGCGCGGCGCGAGCTTACCTGGACAAGCGGGGGGTTTCTTCGGGCTTGCGGGCCAGTTTTCGCCTGGGCTATGCGCCGCCGGCGTGGGACGCGTTACAGAAGCATCTGGCATCGCTGCACATTCCGAGCAGCGTTGCGGAGCAGTTGGGGTTGGTGGGCGCCAACGAGCGGGGGCGCTACGATTTCTTTCGCGATCGCGTGATGCTGCCTGTGCTTGACCGGCAGAAGCGTCCCATCGGATTCTCGTCGCGCTTGCTTGACCCGGAGGCCAAGGAACGCAAGTACGTCAACTCGCCTGACTCGCCACTCTTTCACAAGAAAGAGAACCTGTACGGCCTGCACGTGGCGCTGGAAGCCATTCGCCGCAGCGGCACCGCCATCGTGGTGGAGGGCAATTTCGACGTGCTCAGCCTACACGAGGCTGGTGTGCAGGAAGCGGTTGCCCCCATGGGCACTGCCCTGACCAGTGAGCAAGTGAAACTGCTCAGCCGCGCTGCCAAGCGCATTGTCGTGGTGTTCGACGGCGACGCGGCGGGCGCGCGGGCGGCAGAAAAGGCCATCCCCATCGCGGTGGAAGCAGGACTGTTTTTCGCCGAAGCCGACGCTGATGGGCGCGTGGCGCAGATGCCGGCCGGGGTTGACCCCGACGACTTTGTGCGTGCGCAGGGTGCCGAGGCTTTTCGCGCTTTGGTGGAAAGAGCGCGACCCATGCTCGACCACCTCATCCAGCAGGCGGCCGATGACGCCACCATTCCGGGCAAGGCCGACACCGCGCGGCGGGTGGTGGAAGTCTTGGCCAAAGTGAAGAATCAGCTGGTGCGGGATCTCTACATGCGAGAGCTGGCCGCCAAGTTGCGTGTTCCAGTGTCGCAGGTGATGCGCATGGTGCGCGACACGGCGGTCGAGCGACGTCTGGCGCCGGCCTCGCCGCCGGCATCTGCGGGCGACCCTCCAACCGCCCAAGCGGAGGTGCAGCGCGATCCGCCCCGCGATGAGCTGGCTGTGTTCGCCCTGCTGGTTAGCCACCCTGAGCTGGCATCCACTGAACAGGCAGGGCGCGTCCTCGACTTGCTGGTCGATCCGGGGATGCGGCAAGTGTACCGCATGGCCTTGCAGGCCCTGCAGGCCGGCCAGAGGGCGGATGTGCCGGCGTGGCTGGACGCCTGCCCGGCTGAGATTCGGGCAGCGGTTGGGGCGGCGATGATGGACGGCGCTTGGGAAAAAGTTGAAACAGCGGAAGAGGCGTTGCGGGCCGTGGTGAGCCGTCTGGGACGGTCGAGGACGGAGGTCGAAATCGTGCTGGCCGAGCGCCAGCACCGGGAGGCGCTGGCGCGGGGGGATGAAGCAGAAGCACGCTCCATCTCGATGCGTGAGATGGATTTGATTCGCAGCAAGCTGGGTTTAGCGAACTAGGGGCTCAACGACATGATCGAAGATGCAGAAGAACAACTGAGCGAAGGAACCCAAGACGAGGATGAGCTGGAATCGGTCAGCAAGCCAGTGGCCAAGCCGCCGATGTCGAGCAAGGAGAGCGAGCGCAAGAAGCGCGAGCTCATCACCATCGGCAGGGCCAAGGGGTTCCTCACCTACGACGAAGTAAATGATCACATGCCCGAGAGCATCGTCTCCTCCGACCAGATCGACGATTGGCTTTCGACTCTGGGTGGAGAGGGCATCGAGATCGTGGACTCGGCCTCACAGGTGAGGGTAGCCGACAAGGCGGGCGGAGCGGAGGCTGAGGAGGGACGCGCCACCCCCGAGCCGGTGCGGTCAGCCGAGCCTGAGGAGGAGGAAGAGGACGACGGCTACTCCAAGACCAATGATCCGGTGCGGATGTATCTGCGCAAGATGGGGTCGGTATCCCTGCTCACCCGCGAGGGTGAGGTGGAGATTGCCAAGCGGATCGAGGATGGCGAGCGTCGTGTGTTGCAGGTTGTGCTCAACTCCAGCGTCGCCATCGAGGAGATCCTCGATCTCGGCGACAAGCTGCGCAAGCTGAAGATCCGGGTCAAGGAAGTTGTCAAGGACGCGGACGAGGACGATGCCGAGTTCGATGAAGCCTGGCACGTGGAAAGGGTGTGCAAGATCATCGAGAAGGTGCGCCGTCTGCACAAAGATCTGGAGAAGGCTGAAGAAAAGGGCAGCACCCGAGGTGTGTCAGAATCGGCGCGCCGCAAACAGCGGACGGTGGTGGGGGGTATCAAGCAGGAGCTTTTCGAAGCCCTGCAGGAAATGCGGCTCAACAAGAAGCAGATCGATCGCATTGTGGCCCGGCTCAAGGGCCTGGTATCCCGCATCGAAGCGGCTCATCGCGAGATCGGCGAGTGCGAACAGCGTGCCGGCATGCCACAACGTGAGTTCCGCCGGACCCTGCGCGAGATCCGATCATCATCTTTGCGCCAGCGCGCGGTGGCCAAGAAGCTCGGGCTGCGGCCCGAGGAGATCGAGGATCTGGCCAAGGTCATCGACAACGCCAAGAAGAAGGTCAAGAAGGTGGAGGAAGAGGCGGCGATGACCGAGGACGGCCTGCGGGTCACCGTGCGGGAGATCCAGGATGGCGAGCACCAAGCCGAGCAGGCCAAGGCAGAATTGGTCGAGGCCAACCTGCGCCTGGTGGTGTCGATTGCCAAGAAGTACACCAACCGGGGCTTGCAGTTTCTCGACCTCATCCAGGAGGGCAACATCGGCCTGATGAAGGCGGTGGACAAGTTCGAGTACAAACGCGGCTACAAGTTCTCCACCTACGCGACCTGGTGGATTCGGCAGGCGATTACCCGCGCCATCGCCGATCAGGCGCGCACGATTCGTATCCCGGTGCACATGATCGAAACCATCAACAAGCTCATTCGCACCAGTCGATACCTGGTGCAGGAGTTGGGCCGGGAAGCGACGCCGGAAGAGATTGCCGAGAAGATGGAGCTGCCGCTCGACAAGGTCCGCAAGGTGCTCAAGATTGCCAAGGAGCCCATCTCTCTCGAAACGCCGATTGGCGAAGAGGAAGATTCGCACCTGGGTGATTTCATCGAGGACAAAAGCATCATCTCGCCCTCGGATGCGGTCATCTCGATGAACCTGGCGGACCAAACCCGCAAGGTGTTGGCCACGCTCACTCCACGCGAAGAGAAGGTGCTGCGCATGCGCTTCGGCATAGGAGAGAAGTCGGACCACACCTTGGAAGAGGTTGGTCAGGACTTCGAAGTCACGCGCGAGCGCATCCGTCAGATCGAGGCCAAAGCCCTGCGCAAGCTGCGCCACCCGTCACGCAGCAAGCGGCTCAAGAGCTTCATGGAAGGCTAACTTATCAGAACTGATACATGAGCCCGACTTGGACTGACAGGCGGTCGCCAAAGACATTGATGGTTTGACCACTGGCTAGCGCAGAACTCGGCTTGGCCAGCATATTCCGGTACTCGACGTGCAGCCCGACCAGGGCACCTCGTCCCACACCCAGATCGAGCCCACCTGCGCCGAGAACAAGAGGACGCGTGGTGTGGGAGCCGACTGACTGGTACTCCGCCTCAGGGGTTTGGAAGTTTCCCAGCGCCAACCCCATTCCGGCTGCCACCCAGGGCTGCAGCCGGCCCAGATGTGAAGTGGCGGTTGCCAGCAGGGCGAAATCGAAGAAGGAGAGGGTGCGTGTGGTCTGGTATGACGGCTCGCCAGTCTCCAAATCGGGCGGGACGGTCACCAGCTTCTCAAAGCGATCAAAGGTGAACTCGGCGCGCACGCCGAGTCCGAGACGGTCGGCCAGGCGCGCGTAGGTGTACTGCACGAACGGGCTGAACGAGTACCCAACCTTTGGGGACACATCGCCCGAGAGCTGGAAATCTGCGCCAGCGCGGAAGCCGAACATCAGTTGCGGCTGAGAAGCTGGCGTCTTTTCTGGACACAGTTCCGATTCGGGCTTTGCCGGCGCAGGCGCCGCAGGCGTGGGTCCCGGTTCCGGCGCGGGCTCAGCCTCAGCGGCAGGCTCTGCTGTTGGCGCCGACGTCGCCTGGGCCGCGGGCTGGGCATCGGTGGGCGCGGGCTCGGCCGGCCGGGACTCAGCCGGCGCGGGCTCGGCCTGCGCCAGCAGGGCAATCAGGAGCGGTATTGGCAGCGTGGCCAGCAAGGCATCCTATAATGCTTCGATGTCACGCAAGCGAGCAACCAATCTTGTCTCGTCCGCTGGGGTTTCGGGCCAGGCCCGCGATTCCTCTGGTCGTGTCGTTCTTTGTCGCGGCAAGGCGCGGCCGCTTTGGTTCGGGCACCCTTGGGTCTATGCCAACGCTGTGGACCGCGTGGAAGGCGAGGCCGCACCTGGCGACATCGTGTCGCTGGTCGACCACGAGGGCCGCTTCATCGGTCGCGGGATCTTCAATCCGCGCTCGCAGATCCCGGTGCGGCTGCTCACCCGCAAGCAAGAAGCAATCGATGCGACGTTTTTCGTGGCACGGCTACGCGAGGCGCAGCTCCTGCGAACCCGTCTCAAGCTTCCCAACTCTGAGACCAGTGCCTATCGATTGGTCAACAGCGAAGGGGATGGCTTGCCCGGTCTGGTCATCGACGTGTTTGGCGACGCTGCGGTGGTGCAAGTCACCACCCTGGGACTGGCCCTGCGCCGGGACATGATCTTCGATGCGCTGGCAGCCACGCTGTCGCCACGCGCGATTTACGAGGTTGCGGCGGGCAGCTACGCCGAGGTGGAGGGTCTTGTTGCGCAGAACCGGGTGGTGCGGGGCGAGCCGCGCAACCTGGTGCCCTGTCTGGAGGATGGCCTGCGTTTTGAAGCCGAGCCGCTCGTGGGCCAGAAGACCGGCATGTTCCTCGACCAGCGGCCCAGCCGCATGCGCGTGGGGCGGCTAGCTGGCGCAGGCCTGCGCATGCTCGACTGCTATGCCTACGCGGGTGGCTTTGGGCTGCAGGCGGCCCGCGCTGGAGCGAGCGAGGTGACCGCGGTCGACAGCTCGCCGCGCGCTGTTGCCCGCATTGAGGCGCACGCCGCCGCCAATGGTGTCCCGGTGCGCGCGGTGGAGGCTGATGTCTTCCGCTTCCTGGAAACCGCCACGCCGATGTCCTATGATCTGGTGGTGGTCGATCCGCCCAAGTTCGCGCGGGCGCGCAAGGATGTCGAGGCAGCGACCAAGGGCTACCAGAGGCTCAACACCCTGGCGCTGACGGTTTGTGCGCCGGGGGCCTTGCTCGTGACCTGTTCATGCTCGCAGAACGTCGGGGCACAGGACTTCGAGCGCATCGTCGCGGCAGCAGCCAAGCAGGCCCAGCGTGAGGTTCGCATCGTCGAGACAGGCGGCCCAGGCGGCGATCACCCTCTGCCCCCCGCGTTCACCGAGGGCCAGTATCTCAAGGTGTTGTTCGTCTACGTGAGCTAGCTCTCTGTGTGAAATAGCTAACTACGGCAGTGGCTTCACGCCGGTGGGCGAGGATTGCAGCATCACCAGGTAGTAAACCAGCATGGCCACAATCATGGCCAGCGAAAGCCATTCAAACGGGATGCGGCCGAAGAGAAGCCAGCGCCGGCGGAAGAAGCGACCGCGTGAGCGGCGGTGGATTTGCTGCTGAATAGCCGCCAGGAAGGAGTTGGGGGCGGCCTGTCTCAGCCTGCCCAGCCCTCCCAGGGTCCGGCGGAATCGCTCCAGGGAGGTGCGGCACTGGATGCAGGTGGACAGGTGGTGCTCTAGCGAGGCCTTCTCCTCGGGCGGAAGCTCGTCCTCGAGGTAAGCGGAAAAGGCATCCCCGGTTCGGGTATGGGAGTCGGCGGCGCTCACTTGAACTTGTCCTCAAGTAGCTGTTTCAGGGTCATGCGGGCGCGATGCAAGCGCGACTTGACGGTGCCCTCGGGCAAGCCCGTGATTTCCACGATCTCTTCGTAGGACAGCTCCTCGACGTCACGTAGCACGACCAGGAGGCGTTGGTCCTCCTCCAGGGTGGCGATCGCCTGTTGCATGATGTTCTCGGTTTCCGCCGCCTCAAGCAGCACGTCGGGGCCATGGATGTGTGACTGGGCCGGGGCTTTGCCCTCGTCGGCCAGATCGGCGCTGTCACTTCCTCTCTGCTCATTGCTCTGTTCGCGACGGCGCGCCAGGTACTTGATTCGATTCTTGGCGTGGTTGGCAGCAATGCGCAGCAACCAGGTGGACAGCTTTGCCTCGCTGCGGAATGAGTCGATGCTTTTGAATACCGTGACAAAGACTTCCTGTGCGATGTCCTCGGCCTCGGCGCGTGAGCCGACCATGCGCAGGACTAAGTTGAAGACACGGTCGCCGTACTGGTGGACCACCTCATTGAAGGCTTCCTCATCCCTTCTCACCAGCCTCGCAACCAGGAGTCGCTCGGACAGGCTCATTTGAAACGCAGCCCGCGGGCGCGCGCCGCGCAGCCGACCAGGGTGGGACGCCTCAGCCGGGATGGCCGTGGCCAGCGTGGGCGCGAGAGTGGCCTCCACATATCAATTGACAGCGTTGCAGCAGAAAAGTTCCGGGGAGCGAGCGACAAGCAGCTGCCAGTCTAGCCTAGTTGGTGGGAACGAACAGGCGAGCGGCGACGCCCACATACGTGCCCTTCCGGTCGCCTGAGATGTCTTGACGCACCGAAATGTCGAGCGAGCCAACCGGCGAAACAGCGGACATGCCGCCGCTCAGGTAGCCATTCTTGTTGAGGCCATCCCGCCCGCCGCCCAGCCGAGCCGCTATTGACTTGCCCAGGTACTCACCACCGCCCATCACATAGTATGCTTTGCCGTGCGGCGTGCTCTGGGGAGAAGTCGGATCCACGTACCCACGTTCCAGCACGCTGTCCAGGAGAAGCAGAAGGCCAGGAAAAGCGCTCAGGCTCAAGCCGCCGCCTATGGCCTGCGGCGCGAAGGAGATTCCTGGATTGGTCAGGTTGTATCCGACCACTGCCACGGCAAGATACTGCATGGGTCGGACGGTAACGCCGGCGTCTAAGGTGAAGCCCTTCTTGATGAACGTGCAGCCATTGCTCTCAGTCAAGAGATCTATGTACTTGGCTGTGCCGCCAAGAAACACCACGTCGCCAAGCGGGAATGACAGCGAACCACCGCCGAGTTGGCCGCTTTGCTTGGACCCGGCAGGCGAGCCCTTGTGGTAGGTGTAGAAGAGAGCTCCGCCAACGTTCAAGCCCGAGGTCGAATCGACAACCGACACGCGAATATCGTGGGTCGAATCGCTGCTGCCGTACGCGTAGGCGCTTTCCGCACTGTAGGAGTGCATGAGCGAGATTCCAGACGGGTTGAGCATGGGGCCGGCATCGCCGGTGGCCGCTGCACGCATGGCCCCACCTGTGCCGAGCGGGCGAATTCCGGGCAGCGCCGTACCATCGGCGAACGCTGGGGCGTCCGGCCAGAAGGCAACGCAGAGGAGCGCCATCGCTCCCGAAATGGCAGAGGACCGCATGGCCGAATTGTAGGTCGCCGGAGCCTCCGGTCCAGAAACTGGTTCAAAGCCAGCCGCGATCGGCGAAGCTCACGTATCCGCCAGTTGCTACCACCACATGGTCGAGCACACCTATGCCACACAGTTCACCCACTTGACGCAGACGCGCGGTCAGCTCCATGTCCTGACGTGAGGGTGCCGGGTCGCCCGACGGGTGATTGTGGCAGAAGATCACCGACGCGGCGGCGCTGCGGATGAGGGTTCGGAAGAGATCGCGCGGGTGGACCTCGACTCCGGTGAGCGACCCGCGCGCTACACAGGATTCGAACAGGACACGGTGTCGGACATCGAGTGCCAGCATCCAGAACTCCTCGACAGGCGAGGGCGCCAGTCGAGCCCGATAATGCGTCCAGACGTCGGCTGCGTTGCCCAGGAATCGGCCGCGTTGGGGCCGAGTTCCGGTCGCTCGTCGGCCCAGCTCAAGCGCTGCTTGGATCACGGCAGCACGGGCCGGTCCGACCCCTGACTGAGTGCATAATTCAGCTTCGGCGGCATCGCCAAGTCCGCGCAGATCACCCAATCTCGCAATCAAATCCTGAGCGATTTCCAAGACATTCTGGCCGTGCCGGCCGCTTCCGAGGAGGATTGCGAGAAGCTCTGCGTCGGAAAGGGCACTAGGCCCGCGGGCCAGCAGCCGTTCCCGCGGACGGGTATCAGGACAAAGGGCGAGGAGAGCCGTCACAAGGGAAGCATCAGCAGGTTGTGTGCCATTTCACTAACATGGGAACCCTGAGAGGGTTC
>Ga0182017_10003259_pt1 | contig 12144 bp, 12 predicted proteins | sample 712E3DmetaG_FD_120492 | JGI IMG/M metagenome (GOLD analysis project Ga0182017, IMG submission 120492) | Permafrost microbial communities from Stordalen Mire, Sweden - 712E3D metaG | ecosystem: Environmental > Terrestrial > Soil > Wetlands > Permafrost | place: Sweden: Stordalen | collected... | reverse complement strand
GGGGGACATGCCTCAATTATAGCTTCACGGGCGAGCACCAACTTGCGGGGGCGAACATCAGGCGGTCCGTGTGGAGTCCGGAGCCGCGCTGGCAATCCGCCGGGGAGCGCCACGGGCGCTATGGGGTGGGACGTGACCGCCGTGCCGCGGGATGGATCCTCAGCTTCCCAGATCCGGACTTCTGGTCCGCGCCGCACTGGCTCGGTTCGGTCACAGGCAATTTCCGGATGGGCAGTGATCCGACTGGAGTGAGGGTGGTCAACTCCCAGGGCCCGCACTTCAGCGCTCCGTCGAAGGGAAAGGTGCCACAATGGGCACGTGCAAACGGAAACGGACTGGCGAGACGAATATCGCAGCCGTAGGCACTATGCTTACTTGACTGAAGAGCAACTCTGCGTGCGCTACGCATCGCTCCTTGAGAACACCATTCAGTTCGATGATTTCGGCGGTGCATTCATAGAAAGGAGCAACCTGCCGTACTGGGCGAAACGCCTCTGCTGGACCGAGGAAGAGTTCGGCTTCCGTTCGTTGATGGAGCGGATGGCCGAGCTTCAGCGGCGAGAGATCGCTCGAACGAGGCCGCACGTAGTTGCAGCGCGGAGGCTCTGGTCAACTGTAGAGCCTCCCAAATTCGGCTCCTATATCATTAAGTTCGGCCAGCGCCAACACGTGCAGGACATGCTCGCTTGGGGCCGATTCCGGATTGCTCCCGCGGCATCGTACAACGATCCCTCCCTGAACTTCGCACTCCGAGACGATGAGCTTGTCACCCAAGTATTCTCTCCGGCTGGAGCGCGGCTCTCAGTGAAGCTTGACGGAGAATACCGAGAAATCACGGGGATTGTCGGCCCCCTCTGTTTTAACCGCCGCTGCGACAACTTCTATGTTTTTTGCGCGGCTGGCAGATTCGATCCCAGACTGTTCGACGAGTTCCAGGCCGATGCGTGTCTTGTTGTCCGAGACCTCAAGCAGTTTGGACTCAGGCTCATGCGCGGCTTCGCCGCCATCGCCGGGATGACTAAGGCCGCTCAAGATAGTGTCCACTACGTGGACCCACTTCATCCAGATGAAGTGACGCACCTAGTAGAGATGACGAAGAATTTCCGTTACGAATACCAACAGGAGTGGCGCATCGCCTGGAGAGCAGAGCAGTCTCTGCCGGAGGGCGCTGCACCAATTCTCGTTGAGATCGGTCCATTGGGCAATTGCTGCGAGGCATACTACCTTTGAACGCCCGTCCGCTCGAGTCATCGGCCACCCGAAAGTTGGCCCCAAGCGGCGTTCGAGGAAGCGTGACGCCGGATCACTCCCGTGACGTCCCCATAACGCAAAGCCGAGGCCCCGACCAGTGCAGTTCCACTGACGGAGTACGCCCTGAAACCTGGAGCCTGGTCCGGACCTCGCCAACAAGCCGGTTTTGAGTAGCGCTCTCAGCGGGTCGCGCGAGTCGGCGCCGGGAACCGAATCCGGACTCCCGCCCCGTTGACTGTCGATCCTTGATAGTATATATATTGATCGGTACAGATAGAGCCATGCCAAGACCACCTAGTCCGGAGAGCTTTCTACCCCTGAAGCCACACTGGTTTCACGTTTTGCTGTCGCTGGCGGACCGGGAGCAGCACGGTTACGGGATCATGCTGGAGGTTCTGGAGCGCACTGGCGGCAAGGTGCGGTTGTGGCCGGCGACGCTTTACGGCACGCTGAAGCGGCTTATGGATGAGGACCTCATCGAGGAATCCGACGAGCGGCCGGCGCCGGAAGCGGACGACGCGCGTCGTCGCTACTACCGGCTTACCCGGCTCGGCCGGCGAGTTCTGGCGGCCGAAAGCACGAGGCTGGAGGATCTGGTTCGATTGATCCGCGCCAAGCGCGGAATGGCGGAGCGAGGAGCGGAGTCATGAACCGGCCGGTGGCGATCAGCCTGCGGATGTACCGCGCGCTGGCCCGCGCGTTCCCCCAGGAATTCAAGAACGCTTACGGGGACGAACTGGTGCAGGTGACCGAAGAGGCCATCGAGCCCATCTGGAGGCGGCATGGCGTGCCGGGCCTGGTGCGGTTGCTCGTGGATATCGCCATACGCGTCCCCGCCGAGTACCTGGCCGAGTTTCGCCAGGATGTCCGCTACGGGCTGCGCACGCTGGCGGCCTCGCCGGGTTTCACCGCGGTGGCGCTGATTTCGCTCAGCCTGGGCGCCGCCGTCGCAACATCCGCCTTCAGCGAACTGAACGGGATGGTATTGCGGGACCTCCCGGGAGTCGCGAAGCCCGACGAGCTGGTGATGGTGCAAGCGCCGGCTTCCTACCCCCAGTACAAGCGCTACCGCGAACTCACCGATGTGTTCTCTTCGACGTTCGCCTACGTTGCGCCCGTGCCGTTCGGCGTTTCGCTCGCCGGGCGCACGGAGAGGATCTGGGGGCACCTGGTCACGCCCTCGTACTTCCCGACGCTGGGGCTGCGCCCGGCGGCCGGCCGCTTCTTCGACAAGCAACAGGAGCAGCCCGGCCAACCGCCGGTCGCCGTGGTCAGCTACCGCTTCTGGCAGGACCACCTGGGCGCCGACCCGTCGGTGATTGGAAAGACACTTCGCGTCAACGCGCACCTGGCGACCATCATTGGCATCGGACCCAAGGATTTTCTGGGCGCTTCGCCGATGTTCTTTCCGGCAGATGTCTGGCTGCCGGTGTCGGTCGGGGGACGCGTGGCGCCGGAGCTCGCGGACAACGCGCTCGAGCGGCGCGACGCGGCGATGTTCCAGGTGGTGGGGCGGTTGAAGCCGGGCATCACGATGGCCCGCGCGGAGGCCGAGCTGGATGCCGCGGCGCGGCAGGTGGAGCGCGAATTCGGCGACGTAAACAAGTACCGAAAAGACCGGCGCGTGCACCTTCTGCTCGCGGGCCGGCTGATTCCCATCCGGAAACACGACCTGCCGTTCCTGACGGGCTTCGTCATGGTTCTGGCGGGTCTGCTGGTGCTGATCGCATGCGCCAACGTCGCGAACATGATGCTGGCGCGGGCAACACAGCGGCGGAAGGAGATCGCGGTCCGGCTGGCGTTGGGTGCCAGCCGCTTCCGGTTGATCCGCCAATTGCTGACCGAGAGCATGCTGCTGGCCGCGGGCGCCGGCGCGCTGGGGTTCTGCATTTGCGCGTGGCTGATGCACGGGGCCTCGCAAACCAAGATGCCTACGCCGATGCCGATGGGCTACGATCTCGAACCCGACCTGCGAGTCCTCCTATTCACGCTGGCGCTCACCGTACTCACCGGGCTGGCCTTCGGGCTAGCACCCGCGCTCCAGGCCACGCGGATGGATCTCACCCCGGCGCTGAAGGAGGGCGGGAACGTCCGGTTTCGCAGGCATCGGCGTCTGAGCCTGCGCAACCTCCTGGTGGTGCAGCAGGTGGCCGGGTCACTGGCGCTGTTGCTGCTCACCGCGGCTCTGGTGATCGGAGTCCGGAAGGCGGTCGGAACCGAGGTGGGATTCGACACCCGGCGCCTGCACCTCATTTCGCTGGACCCCGTCCGCGACGGATATTCCCCCGAACGGGCGGCGGCTTTCTTCCCGAAGCTGCTCGAGCGGGTGCAAGGGCTGCGTTCCGTGACCTCCGCCTGCCTCACGGACACGGTGCCGGTCTCGATGAACGGCAATGGGTGGGTGCCGTTTACCACGGCTGACGCGGGTGACGCGAACGCGCGGGTGGTTCACGGCGCGCTCAAGTATACGGTCGGGAAGGACTACTTCGAAACGCTGGGTATTCCCATCGTGCTGGGCCGCGGTTTCCGCAAGACGGACGAGGCCAACGACGCGCCGGCGGTGATCGTCAGCGAGAAGCTGGTGCGCGAGTACTGGAAGGGCGAGGATCCCCTGGGACGGCGCATCGAGACCGGCAGCTACGAAGCCAACCCATATGCCGGAGGGGTCTTCCTGGGCTCCTTCGACTATCGCGCGGGATCGCTGGGGCGGCGGCAGGTTTTCGAAGTGGTGGGAGTGGCCAAGGATACGAAGGTGGACCTGATGATGGATGGGGCGCCCCCGGTGCTGTACTTCCCGCTGCACCCGGCGGACTATGCCCATCCTTCCTTGCAGGGCGTGACGCTGATGGTGCGGGCGGCGCCGGGCGTGGATGCCGCCGGAGCGGTGTGGCGCGAGATTTCAGCCATGGACGCCAACCTCACGCCATTCAATGCCCGCACCATGCCGGAACAGGTCGATCAGTTCATCTTCCTGTTCCACGTAGCGAGCTACACCTACGGAACGATTGGGGTGTTCGGGTTGATTCTGGCCGCGGCCGGACTCGCCGGCGTCACCGCGTACTCCGTGGCGCAGCGCGGCCGGGAGATTGGCATCCGCATCGCGCTGGGCGCCCGGGGAGCGGACGTGCTTCGGCTGGTCATGAAGGAAGGCGCGGTACTGGTGGCGGTGGGCACGGCTATCGGTCTGGCGGGCGCATGGGCCGGAGCGCGCCTGGTTTCGTCGGCGCAGTCCGTGGCCGCCAAGGCGATCGCGACTCCCTCCTCGCCGCTGGTGCTGGTGGGGATTCCCGCTATGCTGGCGGGTCTGGCGCTGTTAGCCTGCTACGTGCCGGCCCGAAGGTCGCTGCGCATCGACCCGGTGGTGGCGTTGCGGCAGGAATAGGCGCTCCCCGTTGCGCTCCGCTCCGGTCCCGGAGTACGATCTGGGTGCGCACCCCAGGACAAAGGAAGGAGGGGATAATGGCAACACTTGCGCGCGCTCTGCGGCCGTGCGCGATCACGGTCAACCTATTCTCCGGGGCCCGGACTCCGATGCCGTCGGGCACCCAAGTCCTGCTCACGCTCCGCGACGGCAACCAGAACACGGTGGCCTTGCCGGACAACGGATACTTCAAAGTACCCACCATCAACGTAGAAGGGCTCCAGTCCTTCGACAACTTCGGCGACAGCTACGCCGTCGTGGTTTCGGCCCCCGGCTATTCACAGGCCGGATTCATGCCTGTCAAAGTCAGTCCGCAGGCGCCCGCGATCGTTGACATTATGCTCCTGCGGAAAGACGCGGAGTTCCGCTTCCGGGATGCGGGTTGGGAATCGCTCCAGCAGAATCACCCGGACTGCGCCAAGCTTCTCGCCGCGGGCGCCGCCGATGACGCTGCCGCCGATGATCGCTATACCCAGCTTATGGAAAAGCAGCCGGAGGTGCTGGCCTGTTTCTTCAACCTGATGACCGCCATGTCGCAGATCTTTCTTCCCGTCGGCACGCCGCTGGATTACATCAAGGAGTTGATCTGGGACGACTCGAAGCAGCAAGGCATGAAGCCGGACCGGTTCTTCGCCTGGGCGGATAAGAAGCTGATCGACCAGGTGATCCAGGCGGGCCACAAGCAGTGGGCGCCAGAAGTGGGTACTGCGCTGTTTCACTCCGGCGCTAGCCGCAGTTGGAAGCAGGTGCGGTTCGGCGAAGCCAACGTTCAGCTCACGTTTCACGAGGGGCAGACGCAGAAGATCGACGGCGTCGACTGCGTGGTGGTGGAGCCGGACATCGACTACTACAAAGACCCGCTGGCGCACACCATCCTCGAGGTGGTCGTGAACACGGTCACGCACACTCTGACGGACCCGCGGCAGGTGTACGTGCTGCGCTGGATGGCCGGCCGCCACGCCGGAGTGCCGAACTTCGATCCGCCGTACACTCTGATATAGGAACCGGGAGGCGGAACGGTCGGAGCCTGCAGATGCGATCGCCCGCGGAGACGGTATCGAGCAGGGTGTCGCCGGCCACGTGGGCGCTGAGGGCAGAGCCACGTCCGGAAGCCCGCAGGCCACTTTGGAGGAGCGCCTCATCGTCTCCCCATCACCTGTTGCGGACCGCCGCTCTGCTTGTGTCACACGGAGCACTTCATGCAGAACCCGCCCGTGGTCAGGAACGTTCGAGAGGGCGTTTTGGCTCCGCAGCCGCGGCAATCCCGGTATTGGACTACTGCGTGTTCTTGGGCCGCTTCGGGCGGAGTCGCCTTGGGCGGCGCCGACCCGCCCAGCGCCGAGAGCAAGCGAGCGCAGGCGTCCGCATCGTCCAGAGGGAGGCCAACGAAGCTGATCCATTGGGTCTGGCGCAAGCGATAGGGGACATGGCACTCGCGGTAGAGAACGGGAACCACGGGTTTCCCGTCATCCCGTACGGCGCCCCACTCATTCAGCACTTCTTCGGAGTCGACCGAATGCGGCGACAGGACCACCAGGCAGTGCGAGCATTCCTCCAAGGCGTGGTCGACGCTCTTGACCCAGTTCGTTCCGGGCCGAAGATCCCATTCATCCACCCAGACGGGGATGGCGCTGTCTTTCAGCATCCGCGCAAGCTGCAGCGCGAATTCCCGGTCCTCGCGCGCGTAGCAGATGAAGACGTGCCCGCTCATGTCTGTCGACAGGTCCCCGGCGGAAGCGGACCTCAGATCAATGATAATGGACGTCGCGGTCGAATAGGCGGCGCTACTTCACCGGCCCGAGGGCCACTTGCTCGCCCGGCCTTACGCCGGTGAGCACCGCGACCTGGGTGGTGGTGCGCAAGCCCAGCTCGACCGGGCGCTTCTCGAAGCCCTGGCCGCGCTTGACGAAGACCACCGTCCGGCCGCCCTCCGAGCGCACGGCTTCGGCGGGCACGATGGTCGCGTTCTCCTGGAGATTGAGGTGGACGTGGGCCCAGGCGGAGAGATCCGGGATGAGCCGCGAGTCGCTGCCCTCGATCACGATACGCACGGGCACGTTGCGGATAAAGTAGGTGTCCCAAATTCCCTTGACCGCCATGGCGCCCATGCTGTAAATCTTGCCCGAAAACTGGAGCCCGGGGAAGGCGTCCAGCCCCACCGTGGCGACCTGGCCGATGCGCAACTCGCTGGCGTCGGCCTGGCTCACCGAGGCCTCCATTTGCATGGAGCGCGTATCGACAATCTTCATGAACTGCATGCCGGGGTACACCTGGTCGCCTTGCTGGATCTGCTTCATCTCCCCGCCGCGGAAGGTCTGCGACATCACCACCAGCCCGTCCATAGGCGCCTTCATGCTGAACTTCTTGAGGTCGCCCGCATGGTTGTTGCGGTGGATCTGCTGCTGCTGCACGTTGATTTCCAGGATTCGCAGCTCCGCCCGGTCGGCCGCCTTCTTGTTGGCCAGGTCGCCTTGGAGGTCCTTGTAGGCGGCCTCGGCCTCGTCGGCGTTGAGCTTCAGCAACTCCCGCTCGACCTCGGTTTTCACCTCGGACGCCGAAAGATCCAGCTTGGTCTTGTCCCGATCGGCCTTGGCCTGCCGGAGGCCCTGCTGGAGCGACTCCCACTCCACGTCCTGCTCGGCCTTCTTCTTGAGCACGTCGTTTTCGGCCTGCGCGACCTGGTCGGTCACGTCGTCGATGTGGTCCTTCAGCGACTGCGGATCCAATTCCGCGACAATGTCGCCCTTCTTAACGAACGATCCCGCCTTGGCCACGTTCATGAGGGTCAGGTCCCTGCCGGAATCGGGCCCGCGAAACGTGGGAACCATGATGGAGGCGAAATTGCGGGCCGAGGTCTGCCCCGCCACGCGCACCACGCGCGCCAGGGGGCCGCTGGTCACCCCAGCGGTCTGGACGAGGTCCGCCGAACCTACCTGAGCCGCCGGGCCGGGCTTGAGCAGCAAGTAGAGCCCCGCGCCCAGAAGTCCGGCGAGCAGAACCAGCGCCGGCAGACGCCAGCGCGGCCGGCCGGGCTGGACGGGCGGCGGAACCGGCGCCGGGCCTGGGGCGGGTTGCCCCGGGGGCCGAATCGGCACGGGGGTTGGCTGGGTGAAGGCAGACATGGAACTCCTCAATGGTACTAGACGACGGCGAAACTGGAAAGGCGCGCCCCGGTCCCAAAAAGTTACTGAAAGAAGCTCGTAGCCCGTAGCTCGAAGCCCGTCGAATGCTCCTCGGCGGCCCCCAGCGCTCCCGCAAGACCAGTCCGCCAGCCCCAAACCACACCCCGGCGACGAGCTACGAGCTACGAGCTGGAAGTCACGCGCTGTCCCGCCGCGCCTTGATCTCGGCCAGCAGCTTCTCCACCTGCTCGCCGCGGTCCAGCGCGGTCAACTGTTCGTCCACGTTGTCGGCCAGCATTTCGGCCTTGGCCTGGCTGACCGCCGCGGCTCGGACCACCTTGTTTTCGAGGCGGTCGAAGGTGATGCCCTGCGAACTGTCGCGCATGGCCAGTTCCGCATCGCCGGCCCGGGCCAGCGCGCGCGAGCGCCGGTGCTGCGACACCAGCACATTGGCGCGCGACTGGGCCTCGGCCAGCTTCTGCTCGAGCTTTCGCAGGACGACTTTGAGGTTCTCGACCTGCGCCTTCTGATCGGCGACCTGCTGCTCGTAATTCTCCATCATGCGCTGGCAGCTCAGGGCGCGCTCCAGGGCCGCGCGGGCCAGGTCGTCTTTCCCCTTGGCCACCGAAAGGTCGGCCTTGCGCATGAACTCGGCGTGCTTGTCGGCGTTCTCCTGCCGGTTCTTTACGAGCACGTGTTGATCCGCGATGGCGATGGCCACCTGCGTCTTCACTTGCAGCAACTGATTCTGCATGTCCAGAATCACCTGCTTGATCATCTTCTCCGGTTCTTCGGCCTTGTCGATCAGGTCGTTCAGATTGGCCCGGAGCAACGTTCCAACCCTTTCCAGTAATGCCATTTCATGCCCCTTTCTCTGTCTGTCCCATGGTCTTTACTTTCGAGAGCAGCTCGGAGATCTTCATCCCCGAGAGCGCCTCGAACAGCGCCGGGATCTGGGCCGCCATCTGCGTCATATCCCCGGTGATCTTGTGCATTCCGGCCGTGCTGGCGTCTCCCGTCGAGACGATGGTGATCTTGTCCACGTTGGCCAGTGGCGCCGCCAGCGCCCGCACCACTTCCGGCAACCCGGCGATGAGCCGGTCCACCACCGCCGCCTGGTTCCACTCCTGGTAGGCTTCCGCCTTGACGTTGAGAGCCTTGGCTTCGGCCTCGCCCTTCTTGAAGATGATTTCGGCTTCGGCTTCGCCGGTAGCCCGGGTGGAGGCCGCATGGCCTTCGGCTTCCGCGATCAGCCGCTGCTTTTCGGCCTCGGCCAGGGTCTCGATCCGCTGCCGCTCGATCTCGGCGGGCTTGAGCACGGTGGCGATCAGCTCGCGCTCGCGGCGCTCGATCTCGGCGTCCTGCACCAGCACTTGCTGCTGCTTCTCCACCTGCTGCACTCTCACCTGCTCGGCCACCAACTGCTGCTGCATGATGTTGGTCTGGATGTCGTAGGACTTGTCGGCCTGCGCCTGCTGCCGCTTGACCGTCTCCAGGTAAGTGGCCTTCTTGACTTCCAGGTCCCGCTGGGCTTCGGCCTGCGCGGCCTGGGAAAGGGTCTCCGCCAGCACGCGCTGCTTGTCGGCGTCCGCGCGTGCGACCGCCGCGTCCCGCGTAGCTACGGCGCGCCGGATGGCGGTATCGCGCTCGGCTTCGGCGGTGGCCACGTCGGCGTCCCGCTTGATGCGGGCCACGTCCGGCCGGCCCATATTGGTGATGTACTCGTTCTGATCGCGAACTTCCTTGATGGTGAACGAGATCACTTCGAGCCCCATCTTGCTCATGTCGTCTGCGCAGGTGGCCCGCATCCGGTCTCCCACCATCTCCGGCTGTTTGACGATCTCCTCCACGGTGAGCTGGCCGATGATGCCCCGCAGGTGTCCTTCCATCACGAGCCGGATCAGTCCCTCCCGCTCCTGGGGCGACTTGGTCAGGAACTGCTCGGCCGCCGTGGTAATGGACTCGGGGTCGGACTTCACCTTGATTTGCGCCACCGCTTCCACGGTGACCGCCACGCCCTGCTTGGTGTACAGGTCCTGCTTGGGGGCGACGTCGAAGGACATCAGCTCCAGCGACAGGCCCCGGCAGTTCTCGACCATGGGCCAGATGACGGTCCCGCGGCCCTTCACGATCCGGGTGCGGCGAATGCCGTACACAATCAGTGCTTCGTGCGGCCCAACCTTCCGGTAGAGACTGGCCAACACGGAAATAACGAAGACGAAACCCAGGATCGCCAAACCGACGATCACTATGATCTGCAATTCGTTGCCACTCAAATTCATGCGTTCTCCTTGTGCAAGCTCGGGCAGATGAGGCGCCGCCTCATTCGAGCCCCGAGCCGGTCATCTCATCCCAGCGGCGGACGTAGGCGATCCCCTTTTCGTAACGCGTGACAATCACTTCGGTGCCTTTCGGAATCGCCGTTGCATCCTCGCTCCGGGCGCCCGCGCAATGCCGCGTGCCGCCCTGGGTGAACACGATTTCGCCGGTGCCGCCGGCCCGGATCACGCTGGTGATCCTGCCCAGCACTCCGACCATCTCGTAGTCGGCAGGATCCAGATTCTCGTCCTTCTTTACCAGCACCTTGGCCAGGAACAGAAATACGAGCGTGGCCCCGGCCAGGCCGCACACGCCCGAGATCGCCAGCACCAGCACGAACCAGAGGCTGGAATGGCGCGTCAGCAGGTAGCCGGCGCCGCCGAACCACGCCAGAAACGCGGTAATCGTTCCGAAGTTGATCGGCGACACCTCCCCGCCGTGCCCGCCATGCCCGGCGTCCCCGTGGGGCAGGTCCCCGCCGTGATCGAAGTGCAGGTGCGGCAGGTGCGACAGGTGCAGGCCCGCTCCCAGAACCGATACCAGGCTCAGGAAGAAGCCCGCCGCGAAACAAATCAGGTAGAAGTCCGACCACGTCATCGGGAATGCCTCCCTCCGGCGGCCGGCCCGAGCACCTGCAAGAGGCGCTCGGCCAGCCCCGGGTTGTCCAGGATCTCCCCCAGCAGTACCACGCAGCGCCGCGAGTCCTCGTGGCGCGCCACTTTCAGCAGCGCGTCGCGCAGGTCGGGATCGTCGTGGAAGCGTTCCGCTCCCTCCCTCAGCAACAGGTCCAGCTTGTTCTCGCTGGCCCCCAGGCCCGAGATCAGCTCGGTGCGATAGCCCTCGGGGTCGTCCACCAGGTGGCCCGGCTGGACCTTGAAAAAGCGGGCCAGCAGCATTCGGGTCGGGTTGGTCAGGTGGGGCCGCGCCCCGCTCTCGATCTGCGAGAGATAGGACTGGCTGATGGCCTTGCCCTGTTCCTTCTTGAGCAGGCGGACCACCTCCTGCTGGGTCAGGGCGCGATTGAAACCGCGCAGCGCGCCCTCGACCTCGCGCAGGTAGCGGAGCTTCTCGCCGAGCCTCATATCACAATCTGCCATATCTTAATCACAATTCGATATAGGAGTCAACCGCAGCCGCACCTGGATTCCGCCGGCCTCCAGGACCCCTTCCCAACCGGCCTCGTCATCCTCCTGCCAGGCATCGGCGGCGGGCGGGAGATCCAGCACGATCTGCGTGGGCTCGCCGGCATCCAGGCGCAAGGAGCCGCGCCAGCCGCCGCCGGCGATGAGGGCGAACCAGACGGCCAGGACCAGCAGGGCGGCGAGGGGTCCGGGGCCGCCGGCGGGCTGGGGTGCCGGTTTCGCGCTGTGTATTGCCATTTGCGATAAGAATATCGCATATTGCAATGTCTGTCAAGAGGTTTTCGGAGTGCATCATGCATCTTGACTTACGATGCTTGATGCGCAATGATCGGCGTATGCGCACCACCGTCGATCTCGACGACGACTTGCTGCAGGTCGCCAAACAACTCGCCCGCCAGCGCGGCGCGACGCTGGGCCAGGTCATCTCGGAACTCGCTCGCCAGGCGCTCGAACCCAAGTCCCCACCGCGGCTTCGCAACGGAGTTCCGCTGTTCGCGCCCAAGCCGGGGGCCAAGAAGCCGCACCTGGATCTGGTCAATCGGTTGCGAGACGAGCCATGAGCGTCTCGCTACTCGACGTCAACGTCCTGGTGGCCTTGTTCGACCCCGCGCATCCCAACCACGAGGACGCCCACCGCTGGTTCGGCCAGAGCCGCAAGCGCGGCTGGGCTTCCTGCCCCATTACCCTCAACGGCTGCGTCCGCGTGCTGAGCAATCCGGCGTATCCCACGGTGGAGGCCACACCGGCCGAGGTCCTGGCCCGTCTTCGCCTGCTGTGCTCGGCTACCGATCACGAGTTCTGGGGCGACTCCGTCTCACTCCTCGATGAGACGCTGTTCCGCCCCCGGATGATTGCGGGCCATCGGAACATTACCGATGTCTACCTGCTG
>Ga0182017_10003258_pt1 | contig 12145 bp, 17 predicted proteins | sample 712E3DmetaG_FD_120492 | JGI IMG/M metagenome (GOLD analysis project Ga0182017, IMG submission 120492) | Permafrost microbial communities from Stordalen Mire, Sweden - 712E3D metaG | ecosystem: Environmental > Terrestrial > Soil > Wetlands > Permafrost | place: Sweden: Stordalen | collected... | reverse complement strand
GGCGGCAGGTGAGGTTGTGGCGGTTGCCCACCAGTTCGACGGCCGAGCGCGAGGCGTAGCCGCGGTCGAGCAGCCAGCAGAGGTCGGCGGCGGCGGCGCGCAATGCGGGGAGTTGCCGGGCGGCAAAGAGCCGCTCGTCCTGAGGAGCGAGGCCCCGGTGTGTTTGATGCCGTGCCACGGGAGAAATTGAAATTTTGGTGCGCATAGCAGGACTTGAATGTGCAAACACGGTATCCGTGTGGTTAAACGTAGTTGAACATGATTGAACATTCATGCGTGTATTTATACGCGAAAAACCTTGTAATTGCAAGCGTATTCGTTCAACTGCGTTCAACGATGTTCAGAAAAAGCTGTGTCAAGGCGTGTCGGCGGCAAGGGCTGTGTCGAGTTGTGTCGCACGCGGATTCTGTGTCAAGCTGTGTCAAACGCACGGCTGCATGGTGAACTCAAAAAACGCAAACAACGGCGGTTCGTGACCGGCGACGATTTGCGGTGGTGCTGCGCGTTGCTTCGCCCGTGCGCGCGTTTCCAGTCTTGAACGTGCAATCATGCGGTTTGCGAGTCCGATTCGTTGTAGCGAGTTTTAGCGCGAGCCGTCGCGCTGACGCCGCAGAAGCGCGCCTTGCACGCTCGGCCAGTCATACAGACAACGCCTGCCGATTTTGATAAAGGGCAAAATCCCTTTCGCTTTCCAATTGGCGAGGGTGCCACGGCTCACGGGCAACCGTGCCAACAGTTGTTTTTCGTCAATGAAGCCAGCCTCACTCGACGGCGTTTGTTTTGGTTCACAATTCATGGCCGTATTTTCCCAGATTGCCGGAGTCGCCTTGTGCGATTTCCGCACGGGTTGAAGGCGCGGCTTTGCCATCCTGAATGATTTGCAAATTGCGATTCAAAGTGAAACTCCCGGCGAGAAGCGGATAATCCGATTCTGCTGCCAATAACACACGGCACGCGTTACCCCTTAATCAAATTAAGGATTCTGTGCTACGCTCATTGCGGCGCGAATGTTGCGGCACTTGCTGCGTTAAGTGCGACGTGAGACGCCAACCTAAATGTGGCGTCAGATGTTGCGCCCAATGCCACGCATGATGCCAACTTTGTTGCCAAGTCTAGTGCCACGTCATCCGCTGCGTATGCCGCCAACTGATTTCCGCCAATCATCCGCCGGAATGTTCGCCGGAATGTTCGCCGGATTGTCAGCGGCGTGGCCGGCGTCTGTCCGGTGGTTTATCTGCTGAAATGTCCGGGCAGCATCCGGGCGACTGACGGGAAGTTGCCGGGCAATCCCCCATCAAATACCCGGAAGAAATCGTAACGCATCCGCGTTGAAGTCGTGCGCGCGAATCAGAGGCCAATTGTATGTCGCCGGTCGGCGCGTCAATGTATTGCTCGCCTCATCCGGCTGCGCTCCACATTGCACCCGCCGTCCGGCTCCGGGGTTTTGCCTCTATGATTCTGCGCCCGGAGTATTGCCGGCAGCAAATTAAAATGACGCCGGAAGCTAACGCAACGCGCGCAGCAATTTCTTCGGATGCGCCGGATGCACCGGCACAAGATCAGCTTCGTTGAAGGCCAGCAGCAAGGCGTCCTCGTCAATGTGCAACAGATGCTTGTCGGAAGTCACCAGCATGGGAATTCCCGCCAGCGATGTTTGCGCCAGAATTTTTCCGTCGTTCTGTTCGGTTTCGGGAATGAGCGCGGCATCCATTAAGCGCGTGGCGAAGCGTATGCCAATAGCGAGTTGCGTGGACGACAATGCGAAGGGCTGGCATTTCCAAACGCCCATTTTTTCGAGGGCGACGCGGGCGATTTCATGCTGCGGCGCGTCTTGCAGCGAGGCGAAGAACGCCAATTCCGCCACCACCGTCGGCGGCACAAACAAGGAGTAGTCGCGGCGGGAAAATTCCTCCTTGAACTCGTGGGCAAAATCCTTCCCCTCGGCGAGATCGAGCAGCAGATTAGTGTCCAGCGCCAGTGATTTCTTTGGGCTGGCTGCCATAAATCATTGCCATGCCGCGCCGGAAATGCTCCGCTTCTTCCTCCGGGGTGAGCTTGCTTGCCAGCTTGCGCGCTTTGGCGGCCAGACGGCTGCCGGATGTTTCTTCCGGGTAGTCGAGCTTCTTTGGCGCGGCGCGTTGTGGCTGTCTCATAACGGACTCAATTTCATGCTTCACAAAAACATTGTCAATAAATTGTTTGACAGTCGGGGAAGGCAAATCCCCCGTTTCCCCAAGCGCAGTTAATGCCGGACGACGATTCATTATCAGAGACGTGATTTTGTGTCACCGGTCAGTCGCACCGGCTTGTTGGAGCATTTGCACCAAAGGCGCATTCCTAGCCGCTTTCGCCATATCTAATGCACTCATGTCATGCGTGTCCACCGCGTTAATATCGGCCCCGCGAGCCAACAAAAGCTCGACCACATTCACTTGACCAAACATCGCCGCCTGTATCAGGGCTGTGCTGCCGCCGAAATTCTTCGCATTTATATCAGCGCCCTTGTCTAACAATAACTTGACGATTTTGACGGTTTCTCCATTCGTTTCGACAAGCCCAAATTTTATCGCCAACATCAGGGGTGTGTCGCCGATGAAATCTGTGGCGAGACATTTTACATTTACATCAGCCCCTGCTTCCAACAGTAGCTTGATAGTATTCACTTTATTTAGGGCAAGCATTGCCGCATGAATCAGGGCTGTTTTGCCAGTATCGTCCGTCGCATTTACGTCCGCCCCGCTTTTCAACAGCAGCTTGATAAGATTCGTTTGACCATATTCTGCCGCGTGCATCAGGGCTGTCTCGCCGTCTTTACCTTTGGCATTTATGGCAGCCCCCTTGTCTAACAAAAATTCGACGAGTTTGACGGCTTCTATATTCGTTTGGCCAGATTCCGCCGCCTGCATCAGAGCTGTATCGCCGTTATCAAAGACACCTTCTTTCGCGTTAATGTCCGCGCCCTTTTCCAATAAAAGTTCGATCACACTCATTTGGCCGTAGTCCGCCGCCAACATCAGGGCAGTATCACCGTAGTTATTCTCCGCATTTACGTCAGCCCCTCTTGCCAACAGCAGCTTGACGATTTCCACATTGCCACCCGTTGCCGCATGATGCAACGGCGTCCACCCCTTGTTATCTTTCGCACTTGCATCAGCGCCTTTTTCCAACAAAAGCCTGACGGTTTCTGCATTGCCGCCATACTGCACTGCGGCCATCAGTTGGCCTGTCGCAAGTGCGTCTTTCTCTGAAACGACAGCTTGTAAATTTGTGTCCTGTGTCACGCGAGCTTGCGGCCTTGCGTCGTGTTTTGCCAGATGTTGCCAAACGAGAAGTGAAGCAAGACCAACAGTGGTTAAAATGAAAACGGCAGCAATTATCCAAGCCGTCGGTGGTTTGGTTTTTGGCAGCAAGATGGATTCGTTGCAGTGCGGGCATGTGGCTTCTTGTCCCGCCAACTCTTTTGGAAACGCGATGTGACCGCCGCACTTTGGACAATTCGTTTTCGCATCGGCCATAAAATTAGTTTATTTCTGTTCCTGCAAATCCAGTTTCCTTATCGCAGTATCCAGATTGCCGGAAAATTTGCGAACGGTTTTTTGAGATTTTCCAATGGTATCATAACTGAATAAGCCAAGCGGATATGCAATGACCCGGCCCCTGCGGCTTCGGCTTTCGTCCATAATTTTTTGCAGGTGTGCGGATTCACCATTGGGTCAATTTTTGGTTTCGCTGCTGAACTGCCAGCATCTTGACATTCTCATTGCCGATTCCGAATGCGTTCCAACTCGCGGTGAAAGGATTCAAGTTCATCGCGGTCGAGTTTGACAATATCGAGCGAGCACATTATGTGGCCGTCCGATTGACGGAAAGTGAATGGCAGATTCGTCCGGTCTATGCCACCAAAATGATTTACATATTCAGCCGTCACCGTGGCTGTCCATTTGTTTGGATTGCTGTCAGAATCAAAAATAAACTTGTCCACGACACGCGCGAGCCCCGTGACCTCATTCGTGCAGCGTTTGAGCAGTTCAAATTCGGCCTCCGCCTGCAATCGCCTCGTCCGCTGAATGGGCGTTTCTTCTTTTGGCAGTTGCTCGTCCAGAAGTTTGTTTAACTGGTATTCGTTCCGAAGCCATTGTGCAGGTGCGCCAACAATCACAACACAGAGCGCGGCGACTGCAAGCCAGCCAAGTTTGCTTTTTGGTTTTGACGCACTGAAGCAACTCCATATCGCGCTTGGTGCGCCGCCGACATTTTCAACGGCAGGACTTGACGGCGAATTCGGAATCGGCGTTGGCGAGGTTTTTAATGGCACTTTGGGGACAAACAGAACTGTGTCCATTTGGCAATGAGGGCATTGAATCGTCGTGCCCGCCTGCGGCGCGTCGAATTCCAACTTGCCGGAGCAAATGTTGCATGTGCAAACCACCAATTTTTGAGTGCTCATAAGCCGCCACTGGTTTTTGTGCTTGGCTCTGAATTCGCAAGAATAAAAACCTTCGCTCCTGCAAATGTCAAGGATGCGGATTCCACTTCACGGTTGACATTGCGGCTCCGGCGTGTCTTCAATTTCTGCCGTCAGGTGGTGTCGGTCGTCTCGCTTATGAAATTCTTTCTTTGGATTGACGGAAAGCAGGACGGGCCTTTTGAGCCGGAGCAGATTCGCGCGATGCTCGGCGAAGGCAGCATCGCTGCTGCCACGCTTGGCTGTCCCGAAGACGGCACCGGCGAATGGAAGCCGATTTCCAATTACGATGAAATTGTCGAGCCGCCGCAACCCGTTGAACCAACTCCCGCCGCGCCGCCCGTGCCAGCATCCGCCCCGCCGGAACAAAATTCAAAATTCCCGTGGAAACCGATTACGATTTCCAGTGTGGTCTTGGTGTTGCTGGTTTCAGTAATCGCGGGTTTTGTCCATCGCCAAAATCGCAAATTCTGGCTAGATTTCCACCCGACAATGGCGATGCTGCGTGCCGAGGGCACGAACGAGATTCGCGAGGACATTTCAAACAGTGTCGTCGGAATCACTCGCATCGTGGAAATCCGTGTCACCCTTGCAAATTCACCTTGGCGGGGGATGGCCACTTACGAGTTCGTCAACAAGGTTGGCGGAGTCGAACGAGGCCGCAAAGTGTATGTTTTTGACACCATCTTGACGAATTCCGATGGCGGTATCATGGACATTAGCGCACGCGAAAGCCCAGCCCAAGTCAAGCTTGAGCAAATGGCAGCAGAAGGCAATCAGGATGCGATTGATGCTTTGAAAAAGTTCGGAATTTCTTCACCGTAGCCAGTTGCCGCAATTGACTTCTCCGCGGTCGCCGTCACTGGCGTTTCGTTCTGGACAGCGGCAATCAGATTCGGGAGGATTGCCATTATCTATGTTTGGCCGCGATTCATCCAGCGCACAAAGTCCTGATAATTCATCTCGCGATTCAAATTTGGCAGTCGTGGAGGCGAGCCTGCGACGCCTAAACGAGTTAAGCGGACAGCAGGGCGTTCAAGCTCGTGGTTCGCGCGTATCACGAGACGATGCGCGAGCTTTTGCCGAAGATTTAATGCTTTGCCTGGACGAGACAGGGGTAAGCACATTGCTGAAACGGGATCGAAAACGAGCAGAAGCGTTTTTAGAACTCGCCCACTCTTTTCTCTACAAATTACGCGGCGGAAGTATTGGTAGCGCATTACCGCCGGCCAAAAGCGGAACACCATTTTTTCAACTATCCGTCGCAGTTTATGAATTTTGCGACATGGACGGAGACCTTCAAGCCGATTGGGATAGGATAGACTTGCCATAAAACTCAAATCAAAATCTGTCCGCGCCGATACGATGAGGAAATGCGGTAGTCGTCGTATCTCGGTATTCCAATCCGGCGCGGCGGACTGCCCGGTTGCACGCCGGACACTTCCTCGTGCGCGAGGCTCAAGGCGTCCGCCTCGTCGTCGTGCCTGCCGACGGGAAAATTTTCCAGCGCGCGGATAAACTCGTCGTTCCACGGCCCGCGCACGATCTTGACGTTGCCCGCTTCCGCCTGCGCGCTCACCGGCTTGGCGCGCGTCTCCTTGTCGCCCGTAGCGGTGGCGAATCGCACGTTGAATCCGTCCAACGCCCGCGCCGTCGCCTGCGCCTCGTTCACACCCGCGCTGCCGGGGTCTTGCGCGTAGCGGACGACCGTTGCCTTGCCGTCGCGCCGCGCGCACTCCTGCATCGCCTTCTCGACGGCGTGCGGGCTGGCGAACATCTTGCGCACGTCCTCGACGTAGTAGATTCCCTGCCGGTCTTTCGACAGCAGCACGCCGACAGTCGCGTCCGGGTCGTTGCCGCTGCGCTTCTCCGTCGCCGCCCTGTCCCACGCGCGCACGCGCCCGACAACATCCTTCGGCGCGGCGGCCACGATTTGAAACCACTCGCGCCGGAAGTAGTTGCCCGCCGACGCGCGCACGTTCCAATTTCCGTTCAGCAGCCGCTCGCGTTCAATCAGCGGCAGGGCTTTGAGGTTGGCGATGTAGCCGGGGTCTGCCTCAAGCAGAATCTTATTGTCCCGAACGAGCGCGGGAATGAAGGTCATGGACTTCGGCGCGGACTCGGCTCCGAACTGCTCGATCAATTCGGCTTTCGTGTCCGCCCACGCAATCGAATCGCCGTCGCGGACGAACCAACGCAGCTTGCCGCTCCGCTCTTGAATCGGATAGCCGTCGGCACCAATCCACCAGTCCAGCAACGCGCGCAGCCAGCCGTCGGAAATGGGATTGCAGGTGCAGCGGACGCGGCACTTAACACCGGACATGGAACGGTTGCGCGAGAACAGAAACCAGAATTGCGATTCCTCAAATTCCTGGACTTCATCGAAACCGAGCAAGGCAATCTGACTGCCCTGCCAGTTCAAGCGGTCGCTTTCCAACTCCATGCCCGCGAACTTCACCGTCGCGCCGCCGGGGAATGTCCATTCCAGCGCCGACTGATTCAACTTCGCGCCAAGCAGCGAAAACACTTGCTCGCTGGTGTCGAGCATTCCGCCCGGCTGCCGAATCATGGGAACGGTGCGCCGGAAAATGACGCTGCGGAATCTGGCGTTGTCCACGTCGTAAAGCGGTTCTAACAGCAGCCCGAAACTTTTCCCGCTCCCGGCTCCGCCGCCGAAAAACGCGACATCGGCGGACGATTTCAGAAACGACTCCTGTTTGCCGGGTTGCGGGCGCAGTTCAGTTTTCATTTTCAATGGTCGTCATGGTTGTGGGTAACGATTTGATTTCGTCGCCGTCCTTGCGTGGTAAATAAATCCCGACGCCAACGGCCAACGGCGAGCCGTCCGCGCCCGTAAGTTCAATCCGGTTGCGCGCAAACGATTCGGGATGGACGTGCTCCAGATACCAGCAGGCCGCGCGCAGCCGGACGGCCTCGTCTTTGGATTTGGTCGCGCGCTCCACGACTTTCAGCTTCGCCTCGACGCCTTTGGCGACGGCTTTTGCTATCGCGTCGGCGAACGCCGCATTTTTGCCCCGGTGCGTGGACAAGGTTTGGAACGTCATGTTTCCAGCGGCGGCTGCGTGGACAAGAGGCGTCCCGCGCGCAACGGCACGCAGGACGCGCTTCATTGTTACAGGCGTGAGCTTTGACGGCCTGCCAGTGCGCTTGCTCATGGCTTCACCACCTCACGCGCTGGAGGAAAAACACGTTCGCCGCGTCGCCCGGCGTCTGCGGCGATTCGCTCGCGCCCGCGTTGCGTTGCCGCTTCGATTTCCTTGGCGTAACCTTGTTGCGGGATGCCTCTGCCGCGAGTCGCAAGCTGTTCAAACTTGCTCGGCTCGGCTGGCGGTGTCGGTTGCACATTTTTTTCAAACTGCGCGGTCAGATTTTCGTTTGGCTGTTTCATGTTCGTTTGGAGTTACTTGGATTTTTGTTTCAAGGGGTCGGATGCGCCCCATGTGGAATGGTCAGCCGATGCCATTTGGCCGCTTTTGATCTTCGCCATCGCCGCCGCCGTCCTGACGTGCAATGGAGGTTGCAGTCCCAGCCGTTGACGGTTAGCAATGTCGTCGTCTATCGCGCGCTGTTCCGTTTCCATTATATCCCGGCCCTTGGCAGTTGCTTCCGCGACTTGGCTCGCCAGCGACTTGAACGGTTTTTTATCCGGCGCGCTGCCGAATAGTTTTTTGTAGATGCTCATTTTACTTTCTCACTTTCTGTTGTTGGTTTCGTTTCAGTGGATTTTCGCAGTTGCCTTCAAAAGTCTGTAAGTCTGCGCGTGTCGTGCCGGGCGTTTGATGTCCACCTTTTTCAATTGCCCATCATTCACGAGTTTGGAAAGCGCACGCGCAGCCGTCTTGAAACTGATACCGGCAACCAGCCCAGCGTCTCGCGCGCCGAGAAAGAATTCGTCGCTGCTGACATCGGCACAATGTTGGCGGATGGCGAACAGAATTTTTTCGTGCGGCAAACCACCGTTCGGAAATTCCTTGTGCCGCGTCCAACGAAGCCACTTGTCCGCAGCCGACTTGAACCAAGGCTTGCGCTCCGCGCCCCGGACACTCACCAGCAATTCGCGCCGGTATTCATCACGGGAACAGCGCAATCGAACCCCTTGTCGTGCATGTTCGGAAATCCAAGCGTCCAGTGCTGTATCAACGATTCGCGGTGTGACTGGCTCTTTGATTCTGTGGGCGTGCAATGCAATAGCCAACCCTAAGTCCAGCAAAGGAAAGTGCGTTTTGGCCGTTCCATTATCGCGGGGTGTCGTGTTGGCAAAATGTCGTCCCCACCAGTTCCAACACGTCAAGGCCAAGTCACCTGCATACGGTGATGACACACAACGATAATTAACTGTTGAATATCGTTGTGTGTCATCCCGCAGTTCAATCGGCAGGGCTTCAGCGGACGGATTGAACCACAAGCCACGGTCAAAGCTAACGAAAGACGCCCGCGAAACATCCTTGCCGGATGGGTCAGCTTCGCGTGCGTAGATGCGTTGGACGTGCGACGCGACTTGCTCGAAAGCGGCGGTGTGGCTTTCCGGCGAGCAAGGCGGGATTCGGAAAATCAGCCGGACACCTTCGCCCCGCGTCGAGCGATACGCGGCGAGACAATGAGCATCGGCTACGGCTTTTTGAATCACTTCAACCGCACCGGCGTCGCCCAATCCGTCGAGGTCAATTCCGCATTGCCCACTGTGCCGGACAAGGTTGGCATTTGCGCGGTAAGAGAATACGCCAGCCCAAGTGCAGTAGGGCAACCTGGCTTTCGCGGCGTTTTGCTCTTGGCTATCATTCGGCAGTGATCGGACACTGGCGACTGTTTCCTGCCATGCGCCGTCGCGGATGCCAAACAGAACCTCGCGTGTGTCTCGACGTTGAAGCAGGGCGGGTTTTCTCACGTCCTCACCAAACGAAATTTGCGGCAGAGTTGTCACTGGCTTTCATAATTTTCAAAGTGGGGTTGCGGTTGAAGTAGCGAGACGCGAACGCCTCGAAAAAGTATCGCAGCGGCGGCTTGCTGGCGGCCAACCACCGCTGCGCCCCGCCGGGAACCAAAAGATGCGCGCCGTGAAAAGCGCGCAAACAGTCCGGCAAGGAAAAGTGTGCTCACGCTGTTACCTCCCGTTGCTGGCGCAGAAGAGAATCGCGCACATTGGGCCAGAAAAAGATGAGGCGGTGGTTGAGTTTGACCACCGGAATTTTCCCCGCCTTGATGTAGTTGTGAAGCGTGCCGCGCGAAATCGGCAATCGTTTTAACAATTCGTCGGCGGAAATGAATCCGTCGTCCGGCGTTGTCAGTTGCGAAATGTTGTCATTCATTACACACAAAAATAACGCCTTGTGTGTATTTGAAAAACGGTATGTCCTGATTTAATCGCAGGGAGCGATTCGCGCAGAAGTGGAGGCTGAACCGTCAGAAAACCAGCAGCGGGAAGCAGTCTATCGTGCGGCGGTAGCGCGTGAACAAATCCGCGTTCCGATTGGTTTTGGAAAGTTTTCTTGAAAGCTCCTCGTTCTCGAATTCGGCAATCACGTTGAGTCGTTGGAAGGTTCGGGATTTCCCGATTGCATTAAGTTTCGCCGCGCCGCGCAACTTCTGAACAGCTTCTTTGACACCCCGCGCGACTCGATCCGCATTTCCGCCAATGTCAATGGCAACGATGATTTGCCCCTTGTTGTGAAACGAAAGCATGTTGCGCCATAGCCGACGCTCCAAGCGCATTTTGAATTCCGATAGCCTTTCGTTATCCTTCTTGGACTTGAGCTTCCGAATGTGTTTGTCGAAAGGCCGGAAGTCATTCAGAACCGTGACCGGGGGAGCTGCAAATCCGTGGTGCGATGGCGAAAGCTCCCAGAGTCGCTTTTTGAAATCGCCCTGTTGCTGTGCGGTGAGCTTCGGCCACGAACGCAACCCGTCCCGCCCGACTTGAAACTGTAGCTCGTTCATCTCGTCGTCTGAATTCCACCTTTGATGAACGCGCGCTGCGTTCGGATGTCGTCGCATGATTTCCCACATGACCGCTTCAATCGGGACTTTATCCTCTTTGCCATTCCACCAATGCTCGTGGTCAAAGCGTTCGCGCCATTCGGGGCGCAGGTGCCACAGATAATGTTCGGCTTCTCGTCTGGCTGCTTTCTGTTTCATGTCAGGCGACCTTTCCAAGTTGCTGTTGTGTCACATTCGCGGCTTTCATGGGGCGCACGTCGAACCACTTCTCCGCCTCGGCTTTCGTGGCAAGTCCTTTGTAGTGCGCGTGAATCATCGTGGGCGAATTGCCCGCTTGTTGCGCGGTCAAGCTCTCGTTGGCGTGCAGCGCGAAGTGGTAGGTGCAAAAGGCGTGGCGCAATCCGTTCGCCTTGCGCGTCACTTTGGCCGTTCCGCACAGTTCCCCGAAATGCTGCTGGAACGTGACTTCGTGCCCCGCCCAAAGCGTGCCCGCGTTGGCGCGGAAAGGTTCAAGCCACGCGGCGAGCGCGGGGACAAGTTCAACGAGCCGACGCTGCCGCGTCTTCGACTTGCCGGACGAAATCTCAATGTGTCCCTCGACGCGCCAGACATCTTCCCAAGTCAGCCGCAAAATTTCGGCGGTGCGAAGACCGGCCAGCGCGCCAATGGCGAGCAAGGGGCGCAGCGAATCGTCCGCGCCAGCCAGCAGGGCGGACAGTTCGCGCGGCGTGTAGAAAGCGATTTCACCGCCGTTCGTTTGCTCCGGGCGCATCGTGTCCGCTTCAAACAGCCGGTGCGTTGCCGACAAGTAATCTTTGCGGACGCTCCATTGCAGGAATTGCCGGACGGCAGCGCGGTAGCCGTTGCGCGTTTTCGAGGAGCCGATGGCACGATGATTGCGCGACTTGGTTTGGATTTTGCCGAGCGTGCCGATGAACTTGTCGAGGTGCGCTTTCGTCAAATCGCAAACCGCGTGGCCGGGGAACGTGGCGGCGAAGCGGCGAAGCTGAATTGCGCGGTTGAATGCATAGGCGGTGCTCAACTGCGCCCGCTGCCCGTCCTCGGACTTTGTTTTCGGCTCCTCGCCAGCGATGAAATCTTCGACGGCCTGCGAAATGTCTTTGCGTGTCACGGCGGCGATGCTGGTTAGAAACCCGTCCACCGCGTCGCCCATTGTGCGCCCGCGCAACTTCGCAGACGCTTCCGCGAATTCTGACACGGCGGCGAGCAGCGACACTCTGCGACCTGTGGTTTGGTAGAGCGATTGCAGCCGCTCAAATGCGGTCAGCGCGTCGCGTGCCTGTCCCGGCGTCAAAGCTGTGACCGTTGATCCTTTGGCGAGTTCCCGCACCGTCGCATCGGCATGAGCCTTTGCCTCGCCATATTTCAGGAAGGACTTCATTTGACGCCTGCCCGCTGCTTTCCATGCGACGCGATAGTAAGGGCGAGCTTTCGTCTTGCCGTAAATCACGGCCACCTCGTCACGGTGTTTGATGCGTTTGGGGAATCTCACGTCTCGCTCCGGTTCCGGTTGAAAAACCGCTAGATTCTGTGTCAAAAGTGTGTCACAAGCAAGCGGAACCTCGTTTTCACAAGGAAAAATGGTGCGCATAGCAGGACTTGAACCTGCACGCCTTTCGGCACTACCACCTCAAAGTAGCGTGTCTGCCAATTCCACCATATGCGCACCCGCCCTCATAATGAACCAAGCGATGGCGCTTTGCG
>Ga0182017_10003257_pt1 | contig 12151 bp, 7 predicted proteins | sample 712E3DmetaG_FD_120492 | JGI IMG/M metagenome (GOLD analysis project Ga0182017, IMG submission 120492) | Permafrost microbial communities from Stordalen Mire, Sweden - 712E3D metaG | ecosystem: Environmental > Terrestrial > Soil > Wetlands > Permafrost | place: Sweden: Stordalen | collected... | reverse complement strand
CTGGATACCGAGTAGTTCCAAACGGCGCCCACTCCGGCACCGCATAATCCCGCCAGCCACCACGAAATCCCATGCCCGAACAAATACGCCGCGAGCTGGACGCTCGTCGCGGCACCAACGCCGCACACCAGCAGGAAAATCAGGCCCCTCCGGAACATTGCCGCTCCTCGGAGCCGCCGGTCGGAATACGTGACCTTGTTATTCAGGAAGAAGTTCAGGCTCATGGCGCAGAGCGCGGCGGTGCCCTGAGATACCGAGAACCCTCGCCCCCATAACCGGTAAAGTCCCCAGAGAACTGCCAGGTGCACGAGCGCCCCGAAGCTGCCCATGCCGACAAAAATCGCGAAGCCAATAGGCAGTACCCTGCCGACGGTCTTGTCCGCCAACAGCAAAAAGTATTGCACCGCAACCCCAGTGTCGAGTTTGCTCTCACCCGCAACCCGCACTCCGAAGACGAATGGGATCTCTTTCACCCGGAGCCCAGCGGGAGCCGAGGCCAGCAAATCGAGCAGGATCTTGAAGCCGCGACCAGACAGCGATCTCACCGCCGCCCAGAACACATCTCTCTTGATCAAGAAGAACCCGCTCATGGGATCGGCTACATCGCCCCGGATGATCTGACGCGCCAACCGCGTAGCGCCCCGGCTGAACAGATGGCGGCGCCGGGTCCATCCTTCCGCCACTCCGCCGCCGGAAATGTACCGGGAGCCGATGGCCACATCATATTCATCGTCCCTGACCGCTGCTAGCAGCTTCGGTATGATCTTTTCATCATGCTGCAGGTCTGCATCCATGACCACGAAGTATTCAGCCGTCGAGCTCGCTATTCCCTCGATGCAAGCCGAAGTAAGCCCACGGCGGCCGACTCTCCGGATGCAGCGCACTCTGCGATCGGATCGTGCAGCCCTTCTGACCTCATCGGCAGTGCCGTCCGAAGAGTCGTCGTCGACGAAAATCACCTCCCAGTTGAGGCCCGCCAAGGCACGATCCAAGCGTTCCAGCAACGGTACGATATTCTGACGCTCATTCAATGTGGGGATTACGACCGACAATTCTACAGTACCGGTGTTCACGGCTTGCACGCAGTCCCAATCAGAAGATGGCCGCCGCGTCTGGCGACCAGAGCAGACTCCCACCGATTGACCCGATCCGCCAACGCCCAGCTCAACGCCGCCAGAAAGGGCGCACTGAAGAGGCACGTCTCGACGCGCACATCCTGGAAGCCGGCTTGTGTAATCAGCATCCTAAAGCTGGATCCAACGTACTTGGTGATATGCTGATCGGCGTAAGCGACCCCGCCAAAACGATCCACCAAGATCTCGAGCAGCGGCCAGAGCGAGGCGTAATTCGGCGTGGTCAGAACTATCTTACCCCGGGGCCGAAGCACGCGAAATACCTCCCCCAAGAGGACTTCCGCCTCCCGGGCTGAAACATGTTCGACAAGCTCTAGAAGGGTCACTATGTCGAAGCTATCCTGACGGAATGGCAGTATCCCGGGCGAGATCACACGGAACCTCTTCCTAGGCCTCTCGTATTTGCTTCGAGCATACTCTACCTGCACGTTCGTGACATCGACTCCAGTACTATCGATATCGTCGGGCAAAGTGGAAATAAAACTGCCGGGGCCGCAGCCAACATCCAAATGAACGGAACCCGAAGAGAATTCGTTGGCCACGCGCTCGAATTTCAGCTGGTGCCATTTACTTTGTACGCCACGCTTCTGCTGGAAAACCACATCGTAATAGCCGACGGGAATCGAGTCGTAGTCATAATGAGTCATGGGATCGTAGCCATAATTCACTCAACGTTCGATCAGATGATACAAGAAAGTGTCTATTCGGCGGCGAGCGCCGGAAGACGGAAAGGGCCGCGTCGTGGTCAGCAGCCCCACGGGAGTGTCGATCGAGGAAACGCGGCTCAACCTGCCACCGTCCGACCGGAGCAAAATCAAATCGTTGGTATCGATCCTCCTGTACGGACCACCCCAGTATTGTGGCTTCCACTCGACCCCGCCATCCACACGACGGAACGGCACGGTGCCTCCCAGGACACCCAAGTGCGTGAATTGCGGGCCGTTTCCGGCCGCGTCCACGCCAAACAGCCGGAGGCACGTCTCATAGTCCGCCCAGGAGTTTGCCTGAATTATGTCGCTGCGCTCCGGACTGACGCTTCCGGCAACAAGAATGGTAGTCAGGGAGTCGGCGTCAGGGCTGAGCGCGATGACCTGTTGCCAGAAGTCTTGCTGCACCCGCCACATTCTCACATATTCACGCTGCACAAATTGGTTATAGGACAGGGTCAGAAACAGACCGGCCACCGCGACGATTGTCGACCACGTTCTCCAGTTCGGCGACTTGCGCGCGATTGCAGCATGCACGCATCCTGCGAGCAGGGCCACGGGTAAGGCAGCGGCCGTATGAGTCGAGGTCATGCGTCCGGCGAGTTGGGTCGGCGGATAGTTAATCAACGTAAGCACGTAACTGGCCGACCATACGGCAATGACACGCACCGTCAACCATCCTAGCGAACCTGGGAATCCGCTCTTCGCAGACTTCCCTGGGCCCAAGTCCGCCTCCCCATGGGGACGCAAATGCCAAACCAGCAAAAGGAGCGCGAGCAGGGCCGCCGCCTCAATCGCCCAGACATCTGGGTGGCGTCCGCCTTCCACAAGGGCATGACCAAACGCCCGGAGGTCGGTGAGCGGCCCAAGATACAGGGAAGTGATGGCTCGCGTAACCGCTTGTGTAGGTTTCCCCAGCACCTCATTGGCTGAGCTGTGCCATCCGCCAGTGACCACTCGTGCCAGCACCACAAGTCCCAGGACAATTGAGCAGCCAGCGGCGTGGGCGGCCCATGTGAAGAGGCGACGAAATTCAGCACGGTCGGCAAGAAGGAGCGGAGCACAGAGAAAGGCGATGTAGGCGGTTTCATAGCTAAGGAGCGATAGGCCAGCTATCGGATAAGCGAGTACACGTGCCACGCCGCCTCGACGCCAGAGCAAGAGCCCAACCAGGGAGAAAGTCATCGCACCCTGAATGTGCGCAACGTGAATGAGGAGTTGCCGGGTGGTGTCCGCCGGGAAGACGACGTAGGTGACACCTGCCGTGAGCGCTGCGGCGCTGGGAAGAACCTTTCGGGCAAGACGATAGACCAGCCACGTATTCACCACGAGCCACGCCGCGGCCGTGGCATAGATTCCCTCCAGGCCTCCGAGCCGAACTCCAACGTAGCCCAAGAGGGCCGGCAACAGATGGTTCAGCGGCCTCCCTGTGGGCCACGATGTGAAGTAGTCCTGTGCCCGCACCCAGACGTCTCGCACGGTCAAGCCTACGGAAGCGGCGACCGACCAATAATCGTCCTCGTAGAATCCGAACTGAGCGAAGCGCATGAAGTGTGCAACGAAAACCGCCACCGCCAGCACCGCCAGCGCGAAAAGCTGTTGGTCATATCGCGCCAGTACCGGCAGGACCGATCGTCCGCGACGAGCTTGAACCGGGATATCGATCAAACGTTCTCCGTCACTGAGAGTATACACTAGGAGCCTGTGGCCAAAACGCCTCCCGGTGGATGTGTTGCATCTACTATACGCAACTCGCCAACCAAGTCACCGGACGGCTATAGCAGGCCTAGTTCCAGCGCAATGGAAGTTCGGTAGCATCGTCAAGTGTAGGCGCGTTCGGTGAAACGCGCAATACATAGGCCCCTCCGGCAGCCGCAACGGCCGCCGCCAAACCGCGATTATCTCGAAACCCACCCTTCCCCGCCATCATAGAGTTGAGACCCTGTGCAGCCCCTAGCCAAGGTGAATTGCCGCCTGCCATGTGCAGTACGTCCGGACCGATGACATAGAAAGGATTCGCGACGCCTTTCGCGCGCAAGAAAATGCGGGTAGCGAAAACCGTCTCGTCCTGTGACGGATGCGCCACCGAAATGACAATCGGGTAGGTGGGGCGCATGGCAGCCCGTTCACAAGTCGTTGTAAGATCATCCTGGTACTGACGGCTCCGTTTGGCGCTGGCGGCCAGTAGTGGGCGTGACGGAAAGCCCGTGACATACAAGTACACCAGCAGCCCCAAAGCGCTCGCCGTGGAGACCAAGAACCGCTTGCCCGCCGGCCGCGAGCCTAGGGCAAGTGTACGATCCAACAGAAACAGGCAGAGACCGGCGCAGGCGGGGGCCAAAAGAAGCCCGGGAAAATTGGAGTGAGATCCGAACCTCGGCCAATCGCCGGCATAAAAGGCAATTACCCAGAAAAGCGCCGCCAAACCCAGCCCCTCGGCCAGCACAAAACGCCTCTGAATCGACAGAAGTGAGCGCCGATCCGTCCGTTGAAGGAGCCCGATCACGAGCGCCAGCACCTGAACCAAAAGCATAAGGCCTATATACGGCGGCGACAATTCCATAAACCTCTTAGTCGCACGCTCGAAATAGCCGATATCCGCGTGCTGGCCGTATAGCATAGTGCCGGCGTTTCGGGAAATGCCGGAGCATACGCTCCAGGCGATGAACAGGCAATACGCAATCGTGAAGCTTAAAAAAACAAGTTGTAGTCGAGTAAGTCTGCGGCGGATCCGCGGAACAAACACGCACCAGGCTGGGACGAGGCACATCGGAACAAAGAGTTCCTTGGAGCCCCCGGCCACAATGCAACCCGACACAGTGAGCCAAACCGCCCATGCTGGCGGCTTGTCCTCGCCGAGCGATTTCAAGAGACCGGCTGCTCCGACACAGAACAGTGCCAAACCCAGGGTGGCGTATTCCTCGGCTGGACCAGTCCGGGCCCAAGTGTCGCCCCAATAGGTCGGAGTCAGTGCGACGAGGGCAAGCAGCCCTCCGCAGAGCGGTCCAAGATAACTCGTGGCGAGGTGGACGAGAAGAGCAAACGAAAGCAGCACCATACAGAAATGCGCAGCGAACCACCAGTGGGCATTGAGGTGCCAAAGGTAAAGTTCACTCAGTCGCAGCACGTAGTAACTTGGCCGATAGCGTAAAGCGGAAAACGGATTGCCCACTTCGGTCTGCTGTACGATGACTTTCAGTGCGTCGGAGATCCCGAGCGGGGCACGCCCGTCCGGCAGGAAACGTACTAGTTCGTGATCGTCCAGGGCCCAGAAATCGGCGCCTAGCATCGGATAGAACAACCAGGCGGCAACAGCCATGCAGCCTGCTAGGGCCACGCACCTCACCACTCGCGAAAGACTCAGCAAACCAGCATTCGATGGGTGTGGGCTGGGAACCAGAAACGCTGCCAAAAATCCCAACAGACGTGAGCGAAGAGCCATTTTCCCCCTCTGGTTGAACGCTCATTGTATGGGAGCAGCAGGGTGGCTGTCAATATTCCTCCGAAAGGATACCGTTCGCGATGCCGCCGGCTTCCGGACAACTCAGGACGGCTGCTCCCTGCAAAGAGCCACCTGACCCGGAGTCTGTCCGGGAGCGTGGATAGAACGCCGCAGCGGAAAACGCCGGCAGGTCGAAGAAAGGAGTGACGGATAGGTGTCTGAAAGGCCGCTTGAAATGAAGCGCCTCCGCGTTCTTTGTTCCCGAAAGAGCCAGCGCTGGCCCTCCCCTGCCGCCGGAGTCGTTTGCCATGGGAAAGAACGACAAAGACAGCTCCAAGAGATGCGGTTCAGCGTACCAATCGACAGGCGGCCAGGATGGTAGAATGGAGATCCTGGATCGGGTGAGGAGGTCGTGATTCGCATTATGGGAAGGCAGGTCCGCATCAGGCCTCTGCTGTGTTCTTTCTTGCTTTTCACAGCGCTTTGCATCTTAATACCATCTACTTTAGAGCGGATCTCCACCCTTGCAGCCGATACGCGCACTGCTTTTCAACGGGTACGGTCGTTGTCTCCCGCTGAGCGCAAACTGGCAGTTTATGGCGACCGGACCAGATTCGGGTATGGCTACGTCAAAGACATTCTAGAGGGGATACCGGACAACGAGGTTGCTCCGGCAACACGCTATTCCGACTATGGACGTCACCCCGAAATACTCCTTTCCGCCCTCCGGAATCGCTTAGACAATCGGTTGTTGATCGGGATCGGCCTAAGCGATCAGGACCTCGCGGAAAGCCTCATTGCAAGCACCAAGCAACCGTGTGGCTCCGATTCACTCAATCGCCCGGCCGTCACCGGGCGGCATCCGAAACTCTCTCTCTGCTTCACGTTCCAGACGGACAAGGATTATGATCTGCTCACCCGGCTAGTGGTGCGGTTGGAACGTCCCTTGCTGCCTGATAACCTGCTTCAAGCCGAGCTGATATCTTCCCCTTTAGACAGCAGATCCTTAGGCGAGTGGACCGGGCCTTCGCGCGGCGCCAACTCAATCGAATTGAAACTGCCAAAGCCGCTGCGAGATTTCTCGATAGGGCGGGGGGCCACTGACTTCATCGTCCGTCTCTCCACGTCCAACGACACTTCAGCCGAGATGAGCAAACTCGTGGGTCTTGACATATACGGAGTGCGAGTAAATGTATCGGACTATATCATACTAAACCGCGACAGGAACTGCTTTACCGCTGTTCAGAGGTCCTTCTTAAGGGAGCTCCAGTCAAGAAATGACAGCCGCTGGCTGACATACCTGAAGGGAATCACAAATGTCCGAAGCGACTAGCTTTATCCTCGCATTGATTCCCCTCTTGCTCTGTCCGGCCCTCGTAGGTATTCTGATCCTTCCCACCGATATTCAGTTGTCTGTCTGCTGGTGGGTCGGGTTCACGTCTATCTCGCTTTCTTTGCTCGTCTTTCATGGGCTTGGAGCCTCTCGCGAGCCGACCTTTGTCGCACTTATTGTTTGCACGGCGATGTTGGCCATAAGAGAGCGCCATAAACTGCTATCCAGAGGCAAGCTTCCGGAACCGTTCCATCGAGGTACATTTTGGGTTTTTCTAGCGCTCCTGCCCCTTCTGATTGCCTCGTGTCTGATAACGTTTTCGCTTCCCGTATCGGACTTCGACGCAATCAACATTTGGTTCAACAAAGCCAAATCCCTTTTCTACTGGCAGCCGTTCAATCAACTGCCGCTTTGCGACTACCCCAATCTCGGTCCGATGTACTGGTCGTTCGTCATGCGGTTCACTAGCGTCGAATTCGAGAGTATCGGTCGTTTGGTTTTTCCGCTAGCTTATTGGTTCTGGGCATTAAGTCTGGTGACGCTACTTCGTAACACGTCCTTCAGGGTTTGCTTGTTTATAGCGCCCCTAATCGGCTACACGTTTTTCCGGGGGGCGCCGCTCACGAATGGCTATCAAGACGGACTTCTCGCTTTATGCGCCGGCATGTCAGCTATCTTTTCACTGCGCTTGTTGTTTGAGTTGGGAGACGATCATCGTGCAGATTCCAGCGGGCAGTGTTTACGTCGGTTTCGACACCTATACATGGCGGCCTGCTTTTTTGGCGGCGTACTCGCCTGGATCAAGACCGAGGGCATGATGGTGGGTCTCATCTTGGTACTCGTAACCGCAGCGGTGTGCCTTAAGACAACCACGCGCCACCTTCGGCGGAGTCTGGTGCGAGCCATCATACCAGGTCTTTTGACATTTTCTGGCATCGCTCTTTCATGGCCGGCTGTGGAGTTAGTCCACGGAGTGAGGCCTTGGGTAATTCAAGGCGGAGCCTTTGAGTTTGGAAGACTCTCATCCGTATTCCAGCGGCTGGGCCGCCTGGATTCGATTTGTGAATACTTGAGGCGTTACCTGCAAGAGCAGAAGACCGTTTTGGGTCTGCTTTTCGTGCTAGGCGTGGCCATGCTGATCCTGTGCCCGCGGAAGACATTGCGGCCGGCATTGTTCCTAGGGGCGGTGCTTGTTCTTCATGCCGCGTTCGTTGTTCTGGTGTTTCTCACTACGGGGCAAGACCTTGCGTGGCATTTGGCGACCGCGTTTGATCGGCTGATGTTTCAGAACACTTTGATTGTAGCGAGCGGTTTGACCCTGCTGATGCGGATATGCGCGGAGGAGGCATTGGCGCTTTCGGGCCTCCGGATGCGTGGTAACACCGAAGTTCCGCCTATTGAAGATCGACAGCCTGGGGCGTTTTCACCGGGGGAGTGTTGCTCAGGGAGGCCGATACGCCATGATGAACCATTGGCGGGGCGCCTGGCGGACTCGGTCGCGGCGATCGATCCGCGCAGGTGCTGGCTGGTCGTGTTGAACCTGTTTGGGATCGCCATCACGTCGGACGGGGGAACAATGAATCAGAAAAGGCAAGCAGGCCGTGCGGATGACGCGGCTGAGTTGCCGTCGGTTCCGTTCCAACCAAGTGCGCCTCTGGCCGAGTGTGCCTACGGACAATCCGGGAAACCTCTGGCGGAGGGTGGTGCTCCCAAGGAAGATCGACAACAGCGTTTGGCGCGCGGTACTACGTACGGTACTACTCCCCTCATTTGCCCTTGGAATAGACGGATAGATGTCTTATAAGCCGTTTGAACTCATTAGCTTACATGACAGTTTGCTCTGGGGGGGGAGCCTGGGTTGGCCCCCTCCTGAGGGTGCCGGGAATCGCTCGGGACAAAAAAAGTGAGAAAAACAGTTCAAAAAGAGGAAATTGGGTGGCATAATCAGTTATGGTGCAGGGTGGCAAGACGGGAATCCTGGCCATAACCAAGAAGAGGTCAGCTATGAAACGAACGTGCATTTTATGCTTACGCGTACTCCCGATGCTGCTGGCGGCAGCTGCTATCTCGTCCGCCGCAACAGTCCAAGTGGTGATTAACGCGACCCAGCAGGGGGCGGTAGCCAGCGGGGGCGTCCAATTTCTGACGGTCACCAGCGTCGACTCTCCGAAAGTACAATTGAGCCTCGGACCCGGAACATATATCATCACGGATGGGGCCCTCTCGGGAACGGACTCAGCCTGGGATTATAGCTACGGCACCGGTTCCCAAGACAACGGCCACTGGCTTTGGGCCTTTGCCGCCGTCAACGACGCAACGAATGCTGTGTTGCTCAGCGATTACATTGGAACCGCTCCCGGGGTCCTGAGTTACTTCACGAGCCAAGCCCTTGCAGCAGGAGCCTCTGGCGTCACAATCTATGATAAAGGCACGGCGCTGTCGGCAACCAGCCTCGCATCGTTCAGCGACACTCTGTATCTCGCAAACCAGACCACGGTGGATTTCTTCATCCCCGATTCCAGCATAGGAGACAATCTCGGAGGAATAACGCTGAACGTCACGCAGCAGGCCGACACCGGGGTGCCGGAACCAGCGTCTTTTCTCCTGGTTGGCACGGTTCTTGTAGCCGGTTGCTTCCGTTTGCGTCGCCGGGCCTAGCTTAACCTGGCCTAGCGAAGAACGGAATCCGGGCAAAGCGGCTTCCACGCCGCGCCACTTGATAGCCACCAGTTGCGTTTGGCGGCGGAGTCGGGTGTGGCAGTTGCGCGTGGAACGCCGCTTAGGCGCGGATTTGAGATCCACGTTTTCTCGGGTTATGGTTTTCCCCCAGGGCCGCGAGAGTAATGGGTCACGCCCGTAAGGTTCCCTTCCCGGTGAGCGTCTCTGAGAGCCCTGCCGTTTCTACGGAGCCGCCCAATATTCGTCCACCTTGCGCACCAGGATGAGGCCGCCATCCGACCTGACGCGCGATCCCACGGGTGTCGCGGTCTGGTACAGTTAGGAGTTGTAATGTTGGCTCATGACCATGGCTGTGCCCACTGACACGCACTGGGAACACTTGCGTGAGTTAGCCGATCAGCTGAACGCCATGACGGCGGACGGCGCGCGGTCGTTGGAGCCGAAACCTGTCCTCCACGACGCCGACGCCATCGTTACCCACGTGGAAGTCTGCGGCTGCCACGGTGTCGGGCGGCACGTGCAGATGCTGTTCGATGGCGAGCCGAATATCCTTTCCATCCGGTCCGCCAATCAATATGGGGGCCGGCAGGATTTCGGCGATCTCGACCTATGCATCTCGCATCAGGATAAAGCCCGGGATGCCGTATTCTGCCGGGTGCTGGACGCGGTCGGGCAGACTACCGTCAAGAGGGTTTTCTGTATGCCGTATTTCGCCGACGACGTGCGCACGGCCATTGCCCTTAAGGAGATTTTCGGCGCTCCGCTGTGTACGTACGTCGTGGACGACCAGAATGTGTGCGCGGACGGAATCCCCGACGATCTCATGGGCGAGTTGCTGGCGAAATCCCGGCTGCGGTTCGCTATTTCTCCCGAAATGTCCACCGTTTACGGTTTGAAGTACGGCTGCAGGATGTGGTACATGCCGGCGCCGGCGCCGGTCGGATTGATCCCCTCCCGCCTGGTTCTGCCGCCGCCGGAAGCGGACGCCCGGCACGGAATCATCATTGGCAACATCTGGGGCGCGCGGTGGGTGGAACTGCTGCGGAACACCGTGCGCGATTCGGGGGTGACGCTTACCTGGTACTGTAGCGGCGAATTCCGATGGCTGCCGTGCGGCAAGGAGGATCTGCTTGCGGATTCCATCGTGCCACGCGACCCGCTGCCCGAAGACGCTCTGATCCAAACGCTCCGAACGACCCGGTTTTCGGTGGTCCCTAGCGGGGTATTGGACGAGTCGGACGACCGCCGGTTTATCGCCCAGTTGAGCCTCCCCAGCCGGATTCCCTACATGATGGCCGTCTCCCACATCCCCATCCTGGTTCTGGGGAGCCGCGACACGGGGGCCGCGCACTTCGTGGAACAGTTCGGTATCGGCGTGGTCGCAGGTTACGAAAGAAAGGCGTTCGTCGAGGCAGTGGACTACATTACCCGCCCTGAAGTGAACCTGGAAATGCGCCGGAAAGCGCTGGCCCTGGCAGGCCGGTTTACGGATGTCGGCGTAGCGGAGTGGATCTGGCAATCGCTGGCTCGCGGCGAACCGATCGACGGCAGATACGAAGATCTGATGCCGCCGAACAGGCCGGGCCTCGCGAGCCTGCTCTCGCTCCGTCGCGCCCCGGATTCTTAATGCGGGTGGAAGGGGATATTCGTCCGATGTCGGTTCCTGTGTACCAGCGGAATGCGCTTCTGCGCGAACGGCTGATCGAGTTGATTAGCGCCCCCGGCTCGCCCGAAGTTCATCCATTTGAGCCGGACGTTGGTCTGGTTACTTCCCCCTCCGCTTCGCAAGATCCCCAAGCGCCCGTTCACGCCGTAGTGACCATAAACGAGATCAACGACATGCATGGAACCGGCCCCCTGGTGAAGCGCATCTTCAAGGACCGGTGCGGTATCTTCTCAATCCGGTCCAGGGATCATTGGGGCACGCAGGATTTTGGCGACTGGAACGTGAAGATCTCGCAGGAGGGCCGCACCCGTCCCGAATCCTTTCGGAGAGTCCTGCGGGTTCTGGCGGGCAGGAATGTAAAAACCGTGACCTGCGTGCCCTTTCTGGCCGATGAGCTTCTGACCTCCATCGCCATCAAGGAGAGTTTCGGCGCCAGGATGTGTGGCTACATTATGGACGATCAAAACGTGGCCCAGAACGTAATCCCCGACGCCTTGATGCGCGAGTTTCTCGAAAAATCCGCGCTCCGCCTGGCCACCCACGCCGAGCTCCGCGATGCCTACGTGCGGAAGTACGGATTGCCGTTCTATATTCTGCCGGCGGTGGCGCCCGCCGCGCTGGTTCCCATGGAGCCGCTACCGCCGGCGTACAATGCCCAGGCGAAAAGGGGGGCGCTGCTGGGCAGTTTCTGGGACCAGTCGTGGTTCGACCAGCTCTGCGCCGCGCTGGAGCCAAGCCATTATCGAATCGACTGGTATGGCCAGAATCGGTCTCCCTGGCTTAAATTCCCTCCGGAAGACCTGGCGCGCGCCGGTATTACACCGTTCGGGATCCTTCCGGAGGAGCGCCTTGCGGTAGAGCTTCGCCAGTATCCTTTTGTCATCGTCCCCTGCGGGGCGCTCGGCGGGAAAGAGACCAACGTAGGGGTGGCTTCTTTGAGCCTGCCCGGCCGGATTCTATTCGCGGCTGCGACCTCGCACACCCCGATTCTCCTGGTCGGAAGCGAACGCTCGTGCGGGGCGCGCTTTGTTGAGCGCTTCGGAATCGGAGTGACGGTTCCTTACGATGCGGCCAGGCTTGCCGAGGCTATGAAGCGCTTGAGCCAACCCCAATTGCAGGCCGAGATGCGGCGGAAGGCCGCGGCGATCGCCGGAGCTCTCTCGGATCGAGGCGTGGTAGACTGGCTGTCGG
>Ga0182017_10003256_pt1 | contig 12152 bp, 11 predicted proteins | sample 712E3DmetaG_FD_120492 | JGI IMG/M metagenome (GOLD analysis project Ga0182017, IMG submission 120492) | Permafrost microbial communities from Stordalen Mire, Sweden - 712E3D metaG | ecosystem: Environmental > Terrestrial > Soil > Wetlands > Permafrost | place: Sweden: Stordalen | collected... | reverse complement strand
GTCGTCGCCCAGGACCTGCAGGGAAAGCGGTACGGAAGGCTGCACATCTGGGACACAGTAACTTCGGCCGAAGGCGCGCGCACGAGGGCGATGCTGGAACCGCTGCCGGCGATCGCCGAGAGCGGGCTCTGTTCGGCCTGCAGGGACGTCTCCAACGCCGGCCTTCTCGGCACTGTGGCGATGATGATGGAGGCGTCGGGAACCGGCGCGGAGGTCGACCTGGACAGCCTGGCGGTGCCGATAGGCGTCGGTCTGCAGTGGTGGCTCAAGGCGTATCCGTCCTACGGGTTCATCCTGTCGGTACCCCCCGAAAACCTGGAAGCCGTCACCGGCATGTTCGAGGGCGCGGGTGCGACGTGCTCACTTATTGGAGAAGTGACGGAAGGTTCGAGCGTGATGCTCAGTCTCTCAGACGAGACTGATATCTTCCTGGACTGGAAAAGCGAGCCTGTAACAGGCCTCTTTTGACCTGGTTCGTGAGGGTTAAGCGTTGCGCCAGATAATTGAGACCGGGTCCGAGCACATCACGTTTCGAGTACGAAACAGTCGACCTCCGCCCCGGGGAGATATCAGACACGACGCGAGGTCCTTCGGACTCGGGTCGGTCTACCAGCCAGCGGGGATCGGCCCGCGGTTCGCGAGCACCCAGAGGACTATCAATACCGGCACCATGACGACCCCGAAGGCTACCAGCGCAGCGAACAGCCTCCACGCGTAGACCTCCATGAGCTTGCCGTGCTCGAGGCTTATGGTCGGCCTCTTCATCTTGAGCACCAGGCTCTTGACCTTGTCCTCGACGGGCTTGAGCCACTTCGGATCGGCTTTCTCGATCACGGTCAGCTGGTAGCAGGCGGTGAACGCGAAGACCGCGAGGAACACGGCGATCCAGGCGAACAGCGGAACGTCCAGGATGTAGAAAGTCTTCGCGTTCCACACCCACCAGTGATTGGTCACGGCGACCGGCTCGATCATCAGGTAGAAGATAACGCCGATGCCTCCCGCTATCGCGGACCGCTTCCAGACGTTGGAAGAAAAAGCGGATGCGACCAGGTACGAAGCCATCGAGACCATGTAGAAGAGGAGCATCACAGCGAGCGGCACCACGCCGAGCCAGACGATGTAGCCGCCCAGCACGTAATGCTTGTAATAGGTGTTGGTCGAGTACCAGAAGAAGTTCATCATGCCGCCGGCCACCGCCACCGAGTAGATGACCAGTGCGAAGAGCGCGGAGCCGAAGAAGAAGTCCCTGTTGCGCACCCTGCCGAGCGCCCTCGACGAGCCGATGTACATTGCGATGAAGAGTATGAACGTGCCGACCTCGAAGACGATGACGTTGGCCTTCATCGCTTCTTCGCCTCCTTGCCCAGCGTCCTGATCCCTAAGTACATCAGGATGCCGATGATGACGAAGAGAACGATCAGGTAAAGGCCGAAGCCCTTTCCGCCGGCGCCGTTGGCCACGTTGCCGAGGTTACCGATGTTGGTCGTCTCCGTGGAGAGCTGCTTCCCCTTGGGGGCGCTCGACGGACTGCTCGAAGGAGCCGAGGTCGACTGTATCTGTATCGGGCTGGAGCTCGTCTGCGCGAAGGCCCCTCCCAGAGTCATGGGCATGGCTTTCATCGCGTGAACGGTATCAGCAGGAACCAGGCTGTCTGGCGAAGGGGACTTCGGCGCGGTAGGACGCGCCCCCCCGCCCGGGCTCTGCCCGGTCGGGATCTGCGTTCCGCTCGGGAGCTCCGTTCCATTCGGGAGCTGGGTCGACTGGGTCGCGCTGCTCGCCGGCGCCGGTGGCTTCTCCAGCACGTTTCGCTTGTTCTTCGCGAGCCCGTTGGAGAGTATGCCGAGGACGAGGATCATCAGCGCCAGCAGGATGGCGACGACCATGGCCCACACGGCCCCGGTGCGCGCCCTCTTGCGGGGCGGCTCCTCCTTGACGAGGTCGACGTAGTACTTGTACTGCTCTAGCTCTATCCGTTTGTTCGCCATGTCTTGACCGCCGTTGTCCTGTCAAAGCGAAAAGCCTACCAGTCGGGCAGGGCTTTTTCGTATTCTAACACACCGGCGGGGCGGTCCGGCGACGCGTTTCGCTGTTATATAATCTGCTGAATCGCGGCCGCGGGTGCCGCGAGTCTTCAGACGGGTACCTTTAATTCGCGCACAGGCGAGAGCGCGACCGGGTCGCGGGACCGGCAAGGGGGGAGGCTTCAAGTGACGGAGAGCCCGGAACGCCTCTGCGAGATGCTCCTCGCGGGCGACCGTCGCGCGGCGGCCCGTCTCATCTCCATGGTTGAGAACGCCGACGATGACGCGGCGGAGGCGCTGTCGATAATCCACCAGCACACCGGCAGGGCGCACATCATCGGGCTGACCGGCTCGCCCGGTTCCGGCAAGAGCACGCTCGCCGGGGCCCTCACCGCCTGTTACCGCAGGCTCGGCAGGACGGTGGGCATCATCGCGGTCGATCCCACAAGCCCGTTCACCGGCGGCGCCCTCCTGGGAGACCGGGTGCGGATGCAGGAGCTGTCCGGCGACCCGGGAGTCTTCATCCGGAGCATGGGAAGCAGGGGAGCACTGGGCGGGCTCGCGCTCGCGACCAACGAGGCGATCGACGTTCTGGACGCGTCCGGAAAGGATATCGTCATCGTCGAGACGGTAGGGGCAGGCCAGAGCGAGGTCGAGATAATGAGGTACGCCCACACCTGCCTTGTGGTCACAATGCCGGGTACGGGCGACGAGATACAGGCTATAAAAGCCGGCATACTCGAGATAGCCGACGTCTTCGTCGTGAACAAGTCGGACAGGGACGGGTGCAGCAGGACCGTCCACGACCTGGAGGCGATGGTCGAGACCAGGCCCGGCGGACACGCCGGCTGGAAGCCCCCCGTCCTGGCCACGATGGCGCTGGACGGCGAGGGCATCGACGAGCTGATCACGACCGTAGACGCGCACTGGCGATATCTCAAGAGCAGCGGCTCGCTAGAGCAGAAGACCCTGGACAGGATGAAGGCGCAGATGCTGGAAGTCCTCGCAAGGGAAGTGTCCGCCGAGGCCTCGCGGGCGCTGAAGGGCAGCGCGGGCCGGGACATCGTCGAGAGGATGGCCTCCCGCGAGCTGGATCCCAGGGCCGCGGCGCGGGAACTGCTCCGAAGACTGCTGCAGGACGAGGGCGCTTGACGGAGCGGGAGAACCGGCAAATCATTATTGGGCGGGAACGAACACCGGGCGGCGATCTCGACGGAGGTATGAGCGTGGAGGGGCTGGCGGAGAAGGCGGCGCTGGTGACCGGCGCCTCGCGAGGGATCGGAAGGGCGATCGCGCTCGAGCTCGCGAGGAGGGGGGCCGCGGTCGCGGTCAACTACAACCGCCGGGGCGACCTGGCCGACGCGATAGTCTCGGAGATAGAGGCCATGGGCGGCACGGCGGTGGCGCTGCAGGCCGACGTCGGGGACAGGAAGTCCGCCGAGGCGCTGGTAGAGCGGACCGTCGCGGAGCTGGGAACACTCGACATCCTGGTGAACAACGCCGGTGTCTGGGAGGGCGCGCCGCTGGAGGACGCGACGGAAGATATGGTCGAGCGGCTCATCTCCACGAACGTGCTAGGCATGATCAACGTGACGGGGCGGGCCCTGCCGACCATGAAGAAGGCCGGCTGGGGGCGCATCGTGAACGTCTCATCGGTCCTCGGCGTGACGGGCTACCCCGGTGACAGCATCTACTCGGCCACCAAGTCGTCGATGTTCGGTTTCTCGAAGGCGCTCGCGCGCGAGTGCGCTCGGTACGGCATCACCGTGAACGTAGTGGCGCCCGGCTTCATCGAGACGGACATGAACTACCAGGTGCCCGACGAGGTCCGCGCGAAGATACTGAAGACGATCCCGATACGCAGGTGGGGCGAGCCCCACGAGGTGGCGGACATGGTCGCCTTCCTGGTCGAGAAAGGCGAATACGTCACCGGGCATCTCTTCACCGTGGACGGCGGATACACCATCTGAAACCGGGTGTCCCGTCTCATGGGCGGTGTGAGCACCGAGATCGTCGAGGCGCCACTCCGCCAAGGCGCGCGACTGAGGTGTACTCTTGCAGTACGCTGCAGGGAGTGGAACGCAGGTGGTGGGGGTGCATCGGCGTTCGAATGCCGCAGTGTCCATGGGACGGGATACCTTAATAGGGAGGACGGCTTTGAGGGTCAAAGTGAAACCACTGGAGTGCACCGGCTGCTCGCTGTGCGAGGTGGCATGCTCGTTCGCGAGGGACGAGGCGTTCTCGATCATCTCGTCGAGCGTGATGCTTTATCGCGTCGACGAGAAGAAGGATTACCTGGGCGTGATGATCAAGACCGACGAGGACCTCTTCGTCGGAAGGCCCGAAGGGGCTGCCGCGATAAAGCTGGGCGACCTGCAGAAGCAGGCCGGCGGGGGCGGCGCTTCGGCCAAGCCGATCCTTATCCGCGAGGCCTGCGACATGTGCGAGAGCGCGGGGCTCGAGCCACAGTGCGTCGCGGTCTGCCCGCGCGGTGCGCTCTTCATCGAGGAGGACTAGTGCTCCCTTCCATAAACACGCTGGCATTCGAACGCCCCTGCACCACTCCGACCGCGTTCCGCTCCCTCCCCGTACTACCCGAGTACGACTCAGTCGCGCGCCTTATCGGGCGCGGCGCAGAGACGCTCTCGGTGCATCACCCTATTTATGGAAGGGAGCACTACTAATGGACTACATGTACTGCGGTGAGACGCTCCTGGTCGACCTCGAGACCGGCGAGAACGAAGAGGTGGAGCTCGTCGAGGTCGAGGAGGCCGGACCGGGCCTCGCGGCCGGGCTCGCGCTCTACGAGAAGTACGCCGCCGACGACCCGCTCGTGATCGGTTCGGGGCTGCTCGCGGGGACGACCGCGCCGGCCTCGTGCCTCGGGTTCGTCCTGGGCAGGAGCCCTTCCTCCGGCAAACTGTCGTTGATGCCACTGAACGAGTTCGCCGGCGCCGAGGTCAAGCTTTCAGGCTTCTCGTTCGTGGTCGTGAAAGGGAAGTCGAAGAAGCCGGTCTACCTTTGGCTCCATGACGGAGTCGCCGACGTGCACGACGCATCGCAGCTCTGGGGCAAGGACACCTGGGCCGCCACGGACTGGATAAGGCACGAGATGGGCGAGGGGCTGATCCAGGTCATCTCTATCGGTCCCGCGGGGGAGAAGAGGTCGCCGCTGGCGTCCCTCGGCATGAACTACTGGGGCGGCATCGATCCCGGAGGGCTGGGAGCGCTCGCGGGAGACAAGAACCTCAAGGCGATCGCCGTACGCGGGCTCGGCATGCTCGACGGCGAAGACCCGCAGGCCTTCTACGATGCGACCGTGGCTCTAACAAAGGACTCCGAGACTTTTACCGGGCTCGGGGAGGTCTGCGCGAAAGCCGGCGCGGAGGATATCTCCGGCTGGCTCGAGCCGATGGTCCATCGATACCGCTCGTGCTTCGCCTGCCCCTCGGCCTGCGGCACTTTTCTCAAGTACAATGAGGACGCGTCTGTCGTCAGCCTCGAAGGCGTTCCCGAGCCGGGCTTCCTGCTCTTCGATGCCGGACCCGCGCTGGTCCTCAAGAACGGCGGATGGGAGGCGGAACCCGCGGCGAGGGCGCTCGAGGCCATGGCGCGGGAGGGAGTCGATCTCCTCAGGGGCGCCAGGATCATCGCGGCGACGCCCATGAGCGACCCGGCGGCGATAAAAGGAACCGTCTCGTCACTTGAGGGCGAGCCGGATGCCGCATGGCCCGGCGGCGCGAAGTCGCCCGCGTCGATCTTCGAGTCGTGGCCGCCACCTCTGGCCCCCGGGGACGAGTGGGCGACCGCGACTGCGATGGGCTACGTGCTCGGCATATGCCCTGTGTTCATCATGACGTCGGGCGCCCCGCTCGAAGCCTTCGCGGCCCTCTGCCTGCCCGCGGCGGGGATCGAGGTGACGGTCGCCGAGATAGTGGGAATGATACCCCCACGGTCATGACGAGCAGGCTCGCAAAAGCGGCGCGAGACCCCGCGCTGGGACCGGTGAGGGATGCTTTCACGGAGGCTTATGCCACCGGCTCTTTCCTGTACCCGAAGGTCGCGGTGTACCGCGGCACGGGTGCCTCTCATTCGTGGATATGGTTCGCCGACCTGCTCGAGCGGTTCGCGCTGTACGACACGGAGTTCATCGACGAGGGAGCTCTGGACCGGGGGCTCGACGACTACGACGTCCTCTTCTTCGGAGGAGGTGACACCTACGCTACAGCGAGAGCGCTCGGCGTCGACGGTGCCGCGCAGATCGAGCGCGCGGTCAATTCAGGAGCCTTCTACTGGGGTTCGTGCGCCGGCGCGTACATGGTGCTGAGCGAAGTCGACATCGACCCTTTCACCCTGTTCAACGGCGTGCCCGGCGACATGGAGAACGTGATGCCCGATCCACCGGAGCCGCGCTGCATGGCACACAAGTACCTTGCGGAGTACGGGGTCGCGCAGGTGTTCAACCCGGTATACGGCGAGGTCAGGCTTGAGACGGACGAGGGCGCGGAGCTGGGAGCGCCGCTCTACGGAGGGCCGATCATGTGCGCCGGCGAGGGCTCGCGCGTTGTGGCGCGGTACAGCGGGAAGGCGGGCCGCGCGGCCTTCCCCTGGGAGCCCTCTGAGGCGATGGACTTCATCCGCGGATCGGCGGCGGTCCTCTCGAGCCCGCTGGGGGAAGGTGTAATGTACGCGGCGGGCCCACACCTGGAGCACCCGATGTTCCCGATCGCAAACGCGATGATCGGCAACGAGGTACTCGCGCACTGCAAGGCCCGCGCGCCCAGGGAAGCCGTTCACTCCGTCTGCCTCACAGGCGATCCGGTAAAAGAGAAGCTGTGCCGGGACATCAAGAGGGAGATGTCCAACGCGCGCATCGCGGCCTTCGGCCTGGAGAAGATGCCGGTCACCTGGACCTCGGGCGTCAAGGTGTGGGAGCCCGCGAAAGTCAGCATGTTCCTCGAGACGGCGTGGCGCAGACTGCCTCTCCTCACCAGCCTCTCCGGCGGCGCTCCCGAGCCGGAACTGGAGGCCATCGCGCGGGGTTACGCAGGTGTGACCGTTATGGTAAAGTCCGTTGTGAGGCTCGCCATGCGTGGCGAGGACTCACGAGCGGAAGCGTTAACGCTGCTCGACACGCTCAAGGAGCTCACCGCAAGATTCCTGTCGCTGTATTTCCGGCTGCTCCTTGACGACATGCCGGGTACCTGCTCTTAAGAAGGACGGACCTATGGCAGGCGGGATTGGCTTTTATATCTGCGACTGTGGCACCAACATCGCCGGTGTCGTGGACTGCGCCGGTATCGCAGGCCGGGCCGGCGAGCAACCGGGAGTGAGGGTCGCCCGTCGGTATCCCTATCTCTGCTCCGACCCCGGGCAGGAGATGATCCGCAGAGACATCGAGGAGCTCGCCCTCGAGCGCGTCGTAGTCGCGGCCTGCTCGCCGCGGATGCACGAGCACACCTTCAGGCGGACGCTCACCGACGCGGGTCTCAACCCGTTCCTGCTCGAGATCGCGAACGTCAGGGAGCAGTGTTCCTGGGTGACCGACGAGCGGGGTGCCGCTACCGAGAAGGCCTGGGCTCTCGCGATGGGGGCCATCCGCCGCGCGACTTACCTGGAACCGCTCGTGACGTCGAGCTTCCCGGTGACGGATACGGCGCTGGTCATAGGCGGGGGCATCGCGGGCATCCACACCGCGCTCGCGATCGCGGGCGCCCACAAGAAGGTATACATGGTCGAGAGAGGGCCGAGCATCGGCGGGCACATGGCCATGCTGGACAAGACGTTCCCGACCCTTGACTGCTCCGCGTGCATCCTGACGCCGAAGATGGTGGAGGCATCGCGAAGCGGCCTGATAGAGACGATGACGCTGAGCGAAGTGACCTCACTGTCAGGCTTCAAGGGGAACTTCAAGGCCGTGATAAAGACGGCGCCGCGATACGTGGACATCGACAGGTGCACCGCGTGCGGCGACTGCGTCAGGGAGTGTGCGCTGGCCGGCCGCGTGCCCGGTGAGTTCGACGCGGGGCTGTCGAAGAGGTCGGCAATACACATCCCGTTCCCACAGGCGGTCCCGCTCGCTGCGGCCGTCGATCCTGCTTCCTGCCTGTACCTGAACAAGGGCAAGTGCAAACAGCAGTGCGTCGAAGCCTGCGGGCCCGGCGCCATAGACCTGGAGCAGGAGGGGCACGAGACCGAAGTCGAGGTGGGCGCCGTGGTGGTGGCCACAGGCTTCGACCTCTACGACTGCTCGCTCGTCCCGAGGCTGGGATACGGCCGCTACCCCGAGGTGCTCGATGCCCTGCAGTTCGAGCGCGTCCTGTCCGCGTCAGGTCCCACCGGTGGTCAGATCGTGACCCCGGCGGGGGAGGAGCCTGAGAGGATAGCGTTCGTCCACTGTGTCGGCTCGCGTGACGAGTCGGCCAACGAGTACTGCTCGCGGGTCTGCTGCATGTACACGATCAAGCAGGCGCACCTGGCGCGCGAGAAGGGGCTCGAGGTCTACGAGTTCTACATCGACGCGAACGCCTTCGGAAGGGGCTGCCAGGAGTTCTACCGGAGGGTCCGCGAGGAGGGCGTATACTTCATCCGTGGCAGGTGCGCGGACGTCGCCAGGCTCGGTGGCGAGTTGCGCGTCTTCGCGGAGGACACGCTGCTCTCAAGGCGCGTGGAGATCCCGGTGGACATGGTGGTGCTGGCCGCGGGGCTCATACCCCCGGCGGGGACGCCGGAGCTCGCCAGTACGCTCGGCATACCGATCGGAGCGGACGGCTTCCTGATGGAAGCGCACCCGAAGCTGCGACCGGTGGAGACCGTGCGCGAGGGGGTTTTCCTCGCCGGTTGCTGCCAGGGGCCGAAGGACATCCCGGACACCGTGGCACAGGCCGGATCGGCCGCGGCATGCGCCCTGGCGCTATTGAACAGCGAGCGCGTCGAGGTCGAGCCGCTCACGGCCAGGGTGATCGAGGAGCTATGCACCGGCTGCGGCTCATGCGAGACGACGTGCCCGTCGGGCGCGATCAAAATCAGTGACGGGATAGCGGTCGTGACCGCCGCCGAGTGCGGCGGCTGCGGCGTGTGCGCCGCCGGCTGCGTCCGGGGCGCGGTGACGGTCGCGAACTCGACCGACGAACAGGTACTGGCCAACATCGAGGGCATCCTGGAGGTAGGACATGGATGAGAAAGCCGCCGACCTGATAAGAGAGTACGCAGGGACTTTTCCGGTTGACGATATCGGCTTCGCGAGCGCCGACGAATACTCGAGCCCCCGGTCTCCGGACCTCAGGAGCATCTTCCCCGACATCTCGTCGATCGTGGTCATGGCATATCGCGAGCTGTCGACGTGCACGAGCGACAACATGCAGATAGCGATGAACGGCCGGCTCGACCTGATGGAGTACTCGCGCTCCTGCAACTACAAACTGGCCAACTTCATTGAATCGCGTCTGAGCGGAAGGGCCATGACCGTGCCGGTCTCTTACCCGCTTCCCATGACCAAGGAAACCCAGGGCGCGGTCGCCGACGTATCGATGCGCCACGCGGCCGTCGCGGCCGGGCTCGCGGAGTTCGGCCGGAACAACTGCGTCCTCCACCCGCGCCTCGGGAGCAGGGTGATATTCACGGCCGTCCTGACCGACCTCGACCTGCCCCCGACGAAAGAGAGAGTGACGGGCGTATGCGACGACTGCGGGCTCTGCGTCGATGCGTGCCCGTCCGGCGCGCTGGACGAAGAGGGCAGGACGGACGTGATGAAATGCCTCAAGGTTTGTCAGCCCTTCGGCATGGGCGGCAACATAAAGTTCTGGAGCAAGGCGCTGTCCTCGACGGGCGAGGAGGCGACGCAGATGCTGCTGGACGACAGGTACTGGCGGCTGCTGCAGGCCGGCTCGATTGGTTTCCAGTACTTCTGCTTCAACTGCATCAGGGAATGTCCGGCCGGCAGCGACCGTTGACAAGGGAGCCACGTAGATGATGAGAGCGACCATCCGAAGTCGAGCGCGAGTGGCGGCGACCGCCGTCCTCCTGGTCTTGATCGCCGGCGTGTCCATCGTGGGGTGCGGCTCTTCGCCTAAGACGACAAAGGTCGTCCGCGTCGGGCACCTCCAGAACGACATGCACCAACTCGCCTACTACGTCGCCAGGGAGAACGGTTACTTCAAGGACGAAGGGCTCGACGTCCGTGAGACCGGCACGTTCAACGCCGGGCCCGAGGAGATGAGCGCGTTCTCCGCCGGCCAGCTGGACATCGGCTACGTAGGCGCGGCGCCCGCCCTGACCTTTTCCGGCCAGCAGATGGCCGACGTCAAGGCGGTCGCCGGGGTCAACAGGGTCGGCAGCGCCATAGTGATAAGGAACGGCCTGGAAGGCGACGACGTGACCTCGCTCAAGGGCCACACCGTGGCAGTGCCGGGTTATTCCACCATGCAGGACTTCCTCCTCCGCATCGCTCTCGGGAAGGCCAGGGTCGACGCGCATGACCTCACGATCATGACCCTCAAGCCGCCGGAGATGGCGCAGGCGCTCGCGTCCGCGCAGATAGACGCGTTCATCGCCTGGGAGCCTTACCCCACCATGGCGGTGCAGCAGGGAGTCGGGCGCGTCCTGGAGGAGTCCTCGAAGATTTGGCCGCACCACCCGTGCTGCCTGGTGGTCGTCGATTCTACTTTTCTGGCCAAGGACCGCGACACCGTCCAGAGGTTCGTGAGGGCCCACGAGAAGGCGACCCAGTTCATCAAAGACAACCCCGACGAGGCAGCCGACATGGCCGCCCGCTTCACCGGACAGGACCCCAACGTCGCGAAGAAGGCGATGGCGACCATCGAGTACGACACCTCGCTGGACCAGAAAGCCATCCAGAGGTATGCGGCATATCTCAATGAGATGGGCGTCATCAAGGTGAGCGACCCCGCGTCTTTCACGGCCGATTTCGTGGAGCCGGGGATGCTCCAGGGGGGAGGCAGGTGAGCAGGTGGTGGAAGCTGGCCTCGCCGGTAGCCGTCATCGTCCTGTGGCAGGTACTCTCGAGCACCGGGGCCCTGCCGCAACACACGCCGTCCCCGGCGAAAGTAGTCGCCGGCCTCTGGGAGCTCACTACGAAAGGGCTCCCGCCGGGATACCGCCTTCCCGGGCACCTGTTCGCGAGCCTGGAGCGCGTCCTGCTCGGCTTCGCGATAGCTGCGCTGGTTGCGCTCCCGCTCGGGCTGCTGGTCGGATACTCCAAGCGCCTCGACGTGATCGTCGACCCGCTGGTGGAGGCGCTGCGGCCGGTCCCGCCGCTCGCCTGGCTCCCGCTCGCCGTGCTTTGGTTCGGAATAGGTCTCTTCGCCTCGGCCTTCCTGATATTCCTCGGGTGTTTCTTCCCGATACTGCTGAGCACCATCTCAGGGGTGAAGTCGGTGGACGTCACGCTGGTGGACGCCGCCAGGACGCTGGGCGCGAAGCCCCGGTCAATCGTCCGGCGCGTCATGCTGCCGGGCGCTCTGCCCTCGGCGGTGACCGGACTGCGGATAGGCATGGGCATCGGCTGGATGACACTGGTTGCAGCCGAGATGACCGGCGTGAAGAGCGGCTACGGGCTCGGGTACCTGGTCATGACGACGAGGGACCTGGCCCGCTACGACCTGCTCCTCGCGGACATCGTCGTCATCGGGCTGGTCGGCTTCCTGCTGGACCGCATCATAAAGGTGGCCGAGAGGAGGTTGCTCAAGTGGCGATGAACGGCGCTCCTCTCCTGGACGTGCGCTCGCTCTCGGTCTCTTTCAGGGAGGAAAAGACCGGCAAGGTCGTAGACGTCCTCGACGACATCGGCGTCGAGGTCCGGGAGGGAGAGCTCGTCTGCATCGCCGGCCCGTCAGGCTGCGGGAAGACCACGCTTCTCAGGACCATCGCCGGCCTCGTCCAGCCGCGTGAAGGGGAGGTGCTGCTCGACGGGAAGCCGGTCACGAGCCCCGGCCCGGACAGGGGCCTGGTCTTCCAGGATTACGCGCTGTTCCCCTGGAGCACGGCGCTCAAGAACGTGATGTTCGGTCTCACGATGCGCGGCATGGACAGGAAGGCAGCGGAGCAAGCGGCCCGCGGGTATGTCAACACCGTGGGGCTCGAGGGTTTCGAGAACATGTACCCTCGCGAGCT
>Ga0182017_10003254_pt1 | contig 12154 bp, 9 predicted proteins | sample 712E3DmetaG_FD_120492 | JGI IMG/M metagenome (GOLD analysis project Ga0182017, IMG submission 120492) | Permafrost microbial communities from Stordalen Mire, Sweden - 712E3D metaG | ecosystem: Environmental > Terrestrial > Soil > Wetlands > Permafrost | place: Sweden: Stordalen | collected... | reverse complement strand
TGGCGTGCGTTCTTGATGACGATGGCTTGCGCCGGCTCGATCGACCAGTTGATGAACGCCTGCACGTTGGCCGCCTTGAGCTTGGTCACGACAGCGGTGAGATCCGTGGCTTCCTTCTCGTACACCTCGTTGGCCACGATCTGGATGCCGAAGCCGGGGGCCGCCTTCTCGACCTGTTCCTTGCCGGCCTTGCCGAAGCCCGTGTTGCTGGAGACGAGGCCGATCTTGGAGATCCCCATCTTCTTCATCTGCTCGAAGATGCGGCGGGCGGCGTGGCTGTCGTTGGGCGCCACCTTGAACACGTAGCTGGCCACCGGATTCACGATGGCCTCGGCCGCCGCACAGGACAGCAGGATGGTCTTGCCCTCCTCGGCGATGCCCTTGATCTTCAGGGTTTCGCCGCTGGTGGAAGGACCGATGATGGCGAAGACCTTGTCTTCCTCGATGAGCTGCTTGGCAAACGAGATCGCCTTCTCGGGGCTGCTGCCCGAGTCCTTGAGCACCAGCTCGATTTGGCTGCCGCCGATCCCGCCCTTTTTGTTGGCCTCCTGCACGAGCATCTCCAGGGTCCTGGCCTCGGGGCCGCCCAGGTTGGCCGCCGGGCCGGTCACGCTGAAGATGGCGCCGATCTTGATGGTGGGTCCTTTGGCCTGCGTCGCACCGGCGCCCAGCAGGCTGGTGAAGATGAACGTGGCAATGATTCCTGGTGTCTTCATGCGGTTGGCTCCCTGTCGATCGGTTGATGGTCACATCGAATACAGGTCTTCCCCCTGCAGGATCTTGATGCCCGCTTGCTGCAGGCACGCGATGCCCTTCTCAAGATCGTCGAAGCGGAAGATGATGGTGGCGTCGACGGCGGACTTGTGCACGAACGCGTACATGTACTCGACGTTGACCTGATTGGCCTTCATGGCGTTGAGAATCTCGGCCAGGCCACCCGGCCGATCGGGCACCTGGACGCCCACTACCTCGGTCTTGGCCACGGTGAAGCCTTCGGCCTTAAGCACCTGGCTGGCTTTGTCCGTGTCATTGACGATGAGCCGCAGAATGCCGAAATCAGCAGAGTCGGCCAGGGACAGGGCGCGGATGTTCACGCCCGCGGCCGCAAGGATGCTGGCCACGTCGGCCAAGCGGCCCGACTGGTTTTCCAGGAAGATGGTGATTTGCTCGACTTTCATGGGATGGCAGGCCCCATCATGGAGGAAGATGCGGGCGAACGGAAGTCCAACCCTGGTAGGGGCGACCTGCGGTCGCCCCGGTTGGGCAAGGCGCCGCCAACTCCCAATCCCGCCGACGACGGAATCAGTGCCCCGAGCTTGACCCGCAACTCGTCCAGCTCGGCCTGGGGATCCAAGTCGAAGACAACCCCGCTGCCGACGCCGTAGACCCAACCCTCGGAAGTCCTGGCTGCCGTGCGAATCAGGAGGCTGAAGACCGAGCGCTCGCCGGCCATAAGTCCGTGCGCGCCGCAGTAGGCGCCTCGTTCGTCCGGCTCCAACCGCCGGATGGTAGCGAGCGCGGCCTGCTTGGGCGCGCCGGTCACGGATCCGCCCGGGGGTGTAGCGCGGCCAGGACGTCGAGAGCCGACTTGCTGTCGTCGAGAACTCCGACGATGTCACTCACCGTCTGGAGCACGTAGGGAAGCTTCAGTACGCGACGCTGGTTCTCCACGCGCACGGTTCTCTGACGGCAAGCCTGGGCAATCTCGACAAACAGCACGCACACGCCGCCATGGGAGCGCAAACATCCGGGCAACGCAAGTGCCGGAGAGACCGGAGGCCGAAGGCGGGAGGCGGGTGCGCACGCTCGTGGGGCGACCGCAGGGCCCCTACACGAACCCTACCCTTCTCTTCATACTGCGCGATTCAACAGCCGGGTGACGTCGCTGCGTAGACGCTCCGCCCGGATAGGCTTGTCCATGAGATGGTCAGCTTTGAGCCACGACTGCTGCGCAGCCGAATCGGCCGCAAACGACAGGCCAGTCGCGGCCTTGACCGCGGTGACCATCATGACCGGAGTATCTGGATACAGCTTTTTGATGCGATGACAGAGCACGAACCCGGTGTCCTTCTCTTCCATCATCAAGTCGAGGATGGCCAGGTCAGGCTTGAGCGACAGGAGAATCTCTTCCGCCTCATCCTGGGTTCCCGCGGTGTGCACCTCGTGACCATCTTGCTTCAGGATCATGCTCACCTGCTCCAGGATGTCCGAATCGTCGTCCACCACGAGTATCTTCTTTGCGTTCGCCATGGTTGTTTCCTTCCGTCCTTCGAGTGGACCCGATTCAGATCAATACCTCTCGCTTGTGATAGTGGGTGTGCAGCAGCTTGTGACTCATCTCGCCCAGCGGGGCGCCGAGAAATTCCCTGTATAGGCGCGCCACGTCTTCGTTCTTGTGGCTGACCCGCAAGGCCTCGTCGCGGTCGATCTGATAGAGGGCCTGCATGCGCGCCTTGATCGCATTCTGGTCGCCGTGAAGCGGTTGCCCGCCGCCGGCGATGCAGCCCCCGGGGCAGGTCATGACCTCGATGAAATGGATGTCCTTGCGGCCCGCCCGCACCGATTCCAGCAACTGTGCCGCGTTCTTCAGGCTGCTGGCCACCGCCACGCCCACCTCGAGGTCGCCGATCTTGACCTTGGCCTCCTTGATGCCGTCCAGGCCGCGCACCTCCTGCACTTTCAGCTCGCGCAATTCCTTGCCGGTGAGCAGGAAATACGCGCTACGGATGGCCGCCTCCATCACGCCACCGGTGGCGCCGAAAATCTTGCCAGCAGTGGAGCGCATGCCGAAGGGCGTGTCGGCGTGATCCGGTTCGACGTCCATCATGTCGATGCCGAACATGCGAATGAGCTGGGCCGCCTCGCGCGTGGTCAGCACGTAGTCCACGTCCGGGACGTAGTCGCGGCCCATCTCCTCGCGCGCGCACTCGAACTTCTTCGCCGTGCAAGGCATGATCGACACGCTGACGATCTTCGACGGCTCAAGGCCCTCGCGCTTGGCGAAGAAGGACTTGATCACAGCGCCCATCATCTGCTGCGGGCTCTTGCAGGTGGACAGGTTGGGGATGAAGTCCGGGTAGAACTGCTCGACGTACTTGATCCACCCCGGCGAGCAGCTGGTCAGCATGGGCAGGGTGCCGCCGCTCTGGATGCGCTTCACCAGCTCCGACCCCTCTTCCATGATGGTCAGATCGGCGGTGAACGAGGTATCGAACACCCGCTTGAAGCCCAGCTTGCGCAGGGTCGCCACCATGTGGCCGTCGGCGTCCTTGCCCGGCCTGATGCCGAATTCCTCCGCGATGGTCACTGACACCGCCGGCGCGTGTTGCACCACCACGTACTTGTTCGGGTCGGACAGCGCCGCCACTACCTCATTCAGGTAGCTGTGCTCGGTCAGGGCTGCCGTCGGGCAAGCCAGGATGCACTGGCCGCAGTTGATACACGACGAGACGTTGAGGCCAGTCTCGAAGGCCGTACCCACCACCGCCTTGGGACCGCGGTGGATGAAGTCGATGGCCGATACGCCCTGGATCTCCTCGCACACGCGCACACAACGGCCGCACAGCACGCACTTGTCCGGGTCGCGCACGATGGAGGGCGACGACACGTCCATGTCGCGGTTGTTCTTCTTGCCGATGTAGTGCCGCTGGCGCACGCCGAACTCGGCGGCCAGAGACTGCAGGTCGCAACGTTGATTGCGCGTGCAATACAGGCAATCATCGGGGTGATTGGACAGCAACAATTCTACGATCGTCCGCCGCGCCGCCAGCACCTTGGGCGACCGGGTCTTGATCTTCATGTCCTTGGCGACCGGAAAGGAACAGGACGGCACCAGACCGGGCGCCCCCTCCAATTCCACGATACACAGCCGGCAGGCGCCGCTGGGGGGCAGACCCTCCATGTGACACAAGGTCGGCACGTGGACGCCTTCGCGCTTGCACACCGACAGAATGGTTTCGCCCCCGTTGGTTTCGATGGGCTTGCTATCGATTTCGATCGTAAACATCGTGTATCCCTCGCGATGACTCAGTTTCCGTGCAGGGGCCGTGTGAAATCGAGGTCGCAGCGCAAGCACCGCCGCGCCTCACATTGGGCCGCCTCCTCCGAGATTCCGAGCTCGACCTCGGCAAAACTTCCGCGGCGCTTTTCGACCGGCAGGTGGGGCTGCTTGACCCGCGCCACCGTCACGTCACCCTCTTCCTCTTCCCCGGCCGTTTGCACCGGCTCGACGTAGAAGGACGGCAACTTGACCTTGGGCAACTGCTTGAGCAGCTTGCCAGTGACGAAGTTCTGCAGCATGAGCGCCGCGCTCTTGCCCGCAGCGATCGCTTTGATCACCGTGCTCGGGCCCGAGGTCACATCGCCCCCGGCGAACACGCCGGGACGACTGGTGGTGAATGATTCGGGGTTCACGGTCACGGTTCCCCAGCGCGTGATCTTCAGATCCGCGAGTCCGCCTGCCTCGGGCTGCTCGCTGATGGCCACGATGAGCGTGTCCAGATCCACCACGTGTTCCGAACCGGGAATCGGCATCGGTTGCTGGCGCCCTGAATCGTCGAGCGGGCCCAGCTCGTTGTTGATGAACTTCACACCGGCGAGCTTGCCGTCCTTGACCACGACCTCCAGCGGAGCGACCAGCGGCTCGAGCACGATGCCCTCGGCCAGCGCCGCCTCGATCTCCTCGCCATAGGCCGGCATTTCAGCCCGGGTGCGGCGGTAGAACACCGTCACGCCGGTCACGCCCTTCTGGCGGAAAGCGACCCGGGCGGCATCGATGGCGGAATTGCCGCCGCCCACGATTCCCACCCGGCCCTTGCCCAGGTGCTTGCCTTCCAGGTTGTAGGCCTTGAGAAACTTGATGCTGGCGAGCACGCCCTCGGCATCGTCGCCGGGCACGCCCAGCCTCTTGCTCTCGTGCGCGCCGGTGGCCACATACACCGCCTTGTAGCCGTCCTTGTCCATGAGCGAATCGATGGTGAAGTCCTTGCCCAAGGTCTGCTTGAGCTTGAGCTCGACGTTGGCGTTGAGCAGGGAGTCGATCTCCTTCTGCAGTGTCTCGCGCGGCAAGCGGTACTCGGGAATGGCCGAGACCAGCATGCCGCCGGGCTTGGATTCGCGTTCGAACACGGTGACCCGGTTGCCCATCGCGCCCAGGTAGTGGGCCGCGGTCAGCCCCGACGGGCCGGCGCCGATGACCGCGATCTTGGGCGCGTTCGGACCCGCGACCTTGATCAGTTCCTTGTAGGTATCGGGAGCCACCCGATCCACGATGAAGCGCTTCAGGGTGCGCACCGCGATCGGCTCGCCGCCGGTGGCGCCCGCGCGGCACATCGATTCGCAGGGATGATCGCACACGCGGGCGCAGGCCGAGGGGAACGGGTTCGCGCTGCGGATGACTCGATAGGCCTCCGCGTACTCGCCGCGCGCGATGTGCGCGACGTAGCGCCAGGCCTCGGTGCCCACCGGGCAGGTGTTCTGGCAGGGCGCGCCCACCAGATCCTTGCACGCGCCCGCCGGGCAGTTCCGGTCGAAAACATGCGCTTCGTATTCCTCGCGGAACCAGCGCAAGGTCGATAGCACCGGGTTGGGCGCCGTCTGCCCCAGACCACACAGGCTGGTGGCCTTGATGGTCTCCGCCAGCTCAGTCAGCCGCATAATGCCCTGGAAACGAATCAGCGCATCGATGTTCTCTTCTTTGCGCCGGGGCCGCGTGATGGCGTCGAGGATCTCCAGCATGCGGCGCGTGCCCTCGCGACACGGGATGCACTTGCCGCAGCTTTCGGACTGGATGAACTCCATGAAGAACTTGGCGAAGTCCACCATGCAGGTGGTCTCGTCCAGCACCACCAAGCCGCCCGACCCCATGATAGCGCCCGCGCTCTTCAGGGTTTCGTAGTCGATGGGTGTGTCGAGCAATTGCGGCGGGATGCACCCTCCCGAGGGACCGCCGATCTGCACCGCCTTGAACTTCTTGCCGGCGGGCGGTCCGCTGCCCACGTCGAAGATCACGGTGCGCAGCGAGGTTCCCATGGCCACCTCGACCAGACCCGCGCGCTGGACCTTTCCGCTGAGTGCGAAGATCTTGGTGCCCTTGCTGCTGCCCGTGCCCACCGCGGCGTAGCCCTCGGCGCCCTTGCGCATCACCACCGGGACGTTGGCCAAGGTCTCGACGTTGTTGATGACCGTGGGCTTGGCAAAGAGGCCACTCTGCACGGGATACGGCGGCCGCGGACGCGGCATGCCGCGCCGGCCTTCGATGCTGTGCATGAGCGCGGTTTCTTCCCCGCACACGAACGCGCCCGCGCCCATCTTGATGTGGAATTGTAGATTGAACCCGCTGCCCATGATGTGGTCGCCGATGAGACCGTAGGCGGTGGCGCGCGCGATGGCCTCGCGCAGACGCTGCACGGCCAGCGGGTACTCGGCGCGAATGTAGACGTAGGCGTCCTTGGCGCCGATGGCGTAGGCGGCAATCATCATGCCTTCCAGCAGCTTGTGCGGATCGCTCTCGATCAGCGCACGGTCCATGAAGGCGCCTGGGTCGCCCTCGTCGGCGTTGCAGATGAGGTACTTCTGGTCGCTCGCCTGGGCGAGCGCCATCTTCCACTTGCGGCCGGTGAGAAAGCCGCCGCCCCCCCGGCCGCGCAGCCCGCTCTTCTCGACCGTGTCGCATACCGCTTCGCGGGTCTTGCTGCGAATGGTTTGTAGGAAGCTCTTGTATCCGCCGCGCGCGATGTACTCCTCGATGCTGCCGGGATCGATGATGCCCGAGAATTCCAGCACCCAGCGCAACTGCGGCTTGAAGAAGGGATGCTGGTCCAGCCAGGGCAAGTCCGACCACGGTTCGGACGGTCCCGCGCTAAATTGCCCCACCAGGTTCGCAGTCGGGACGGTTCCGGCAAACACGCCGCCCAGGATGGTGGAGACATTTTCGGGCGAAACCTGCATGAACGACAGGCGGCGCTTGCCTGGCATCTGCACGTCCAGCATGGGCTCGAACGCGCACATACCGATGCAGCCAACCTCGACGAATTCAACGTCCTTGTGGTTGGCTTCCAGATATTGGCGCACCGCCTTGCTGACCTTGGCCGCGCCAGCGCCCATGCCGCAGGTTCCTGTGCCGAGATAGATGACCGGCTTGCTGACGACATCGCGACGGAGCCTGGCCAGGGCGGCTTCCTGCGCGTCGTTCTTGGCCACGCTCCCGCCTTGCAGGTACTCCAGGACCATCGGATCAGGTGTGGTCGAAACCTGGAGCGGAGCGAAGAGCGACTTCGGCATGGTGGTCATGACTGCACCGCCTCCTTGCGACAGCCGTCGAGGAGCTTGCACGCCCGGGTCGGCGTCATGCGCGCGAAGAACTCACCATTCACGCACATCACCGGGGACAGGCCGCAAGCACCCAGGCAGGCGACGACTTCCAGGCTGAACACGCGATCCCGTGAGGTTTGCCCGGGCAGGATCTTCAGCTCCCTCTTCACGGTATCGAGCAGGGACAGCGATCCCTTCACGTGACAGGCGGTGCCTCGGCAGACTTGCACGTGAAACCTGCCGGTGGGGTGGAAGCGGAACTGGTTGTAGAAGGTAGCGACACCGAAAACCTTGCTGGCAGGCAGCCGCAGGTACTGGCCAATGGCGATGACCGACTCCTTCGACACGTACCCCTGCGCGTCCTGAACCTCCTGCAAGATCGTGATCAGGGAGTCGCGACGAGCATTCGGGTATTTCCTCAGGATGGGCTGAATGTCCTGTGTGACTGTTGTCATCTCACCAAGTCCTTGTTGTTACTTCTCTCACGCTGTGAAATCTTTCACGATGAAGGTATCATCATCGATCGTTTATCGTCAAGAAAACTTTTCGTAAATCAACACACAAATCCCTGCTCAGGCACCACGCGCAACTAACTGAAATTAGTTAGCTATTTCACCGCAGAGATCACAGAGCCGGACCGGACACAGGAAAACGGTTGGCTCCCGTCTATCCCGAACCCCTTCTTCCTTTCTGACCTCTGTGTTCTCTGTACTCTCTGTGGTGAACCACCTAACTTTCTTTCCGATTCTCGCAAGTCTCACCCTTGTCTGCACCCTTGATGTTGCGCTCCAGAAAGCGTTTTGAATCCCCTCTCTTGCCAAAGCCGATGGTTTCTCCCAGGCTAGCGATGCGCGCTTGCAGACAACCTCGGCACTGCGTGGCCGATTCATCCAGACACGGCTTCCCGTCATAAAGCTGATATGCGGCCCGGTATTTCGGGTCAGTCAGGTTGGGCATGATGACGTTCGCCCCGGCAGCAAGCCCCTGTTCCCGGCCATCGGGCGCCAGGGTCTGCAGCGCAGTCGCGGCGGCGATGTTCACATCCTGCAGGTACAGGCGCGTGACCGCGATCACGCGCAGGGCCAGCGCCAGTTGCGCGTATCGTTTCCAGGCGAAGTTGCGGATGCCATCGCGCAAAGGCGTGTGCGCGTGCGGGATGAACGGCCCCATGCCAATCATGACGACCTTCTCTTGCTCGAAGAACAGGATGTCACGCGCGAGCTGCGCAACGCTTTGGCCGGGCAAACCGATCATCACGCCCGAGCCGAGTTGGTAGCCGATACGGTGGAGCAGACGCAAGCAATCGCGCCGTCGCTCCCAACTGTGATCCGCAGGGTGCAGCCGACGGTAGAGTTCGGGGTCGCTGGTTTCGATGCGCAGCAGGTAGCGTTCGGCGCCGGCCTGGAACCAGGTGCGGTATGTCTCCTCAGACTGCTCACCCATCGACAGGGTGATGGCCAGTTGGTCACGCGAGAGCGCGCGAATCTTGGTCACCAACTCCGCGATCATCTCCACAAAAGCCGGATCGCTGCGCTCGCCGGATTGCAGGACCACGGAACCGTACCCTTGCTCCCAGCCCCAGCGCGCGCCAGTCAGGACCTCGTCGACCGGGATGGTGTAGCGCTCGACCTTCTGGTTGCTGCGCCGAATGCCACAGTACAGGCAGTCTTTCGTGCACAGGTTTGACAGCTCGAAGAGCCCGCGAAAATACACCACCGGGCCCACCTCGCGAACCTTGACCGCGTAGGCCGCGTCCAGCAGGCGCGCCTGCTCTGCCGGCGAGTCCGCGCCGAGCAAGACCGCCAGGTCGTCCGGGTCGGGCTTAGGCTTGGCCAGTATGGCGTCGAGTCTGCTCATGGCGAAGAAGCACGTCCTGGGCCCCCGGGAAAGGCGCTAGGGCGCGCGCAAAGATTCCCAGGCTGTAGGCGATGCAGAGTCCGTAGTTGGTAAACGGCACGCCAGCCGCGCGCGCGCGCAGGATGCGGCTCAAGACTTCGCGCCGGTTCAGCGTGCACGAGCCGCAATGGACGATGAGCCGATAGGGCGACAGATCCGCAGGAAAGTCGTGTCCCTGCACGGTGTGGAAGTCGAGGCGGCCGCCCACGTACTGCGTGAGCCAGCGCGGAATCTTCACCCGGCCGATGTCTTCCCCGATGGGGTGATGCGCGCACGCTTCGGCGATCAGTATGCGATCCCCAGGGCGAAGTTGCTCGATGGCCAGCGCACCCTCGACCTGCGCGACCAGATCGCCTTTGAGGCGCGCAAACAGGATCGAAAAACTCGTCAGCGGCACCGCGGCCGGTGTGTCAGCGGCAACCTTGAGGAAGGCCTGCGAGTCGGTGACGACCAGCCGGGGCGGTGCGCGCAAACCGTCGAGGGCCGCGCGCAGCTCGCGCTCTTTCACCACCAGAGCGAATGCATCGTGGTCCAGCAGATCGCGCAGCACCTGCACCTGCGGCAGGATCAGGCGGCCCTTGGGAGCTTCCTTGTCGATGGGGATGACCAGCACAGCCAGCTCGCCCGGGCCGACTAGATCGGCGACGATGGGACGGCTGTCGAAAAAATCCGCCGGCGCTCGATCGAGCAGCGCTTGCCGCAGGTCCAATAGCCCTGCGCCCGTCACGGCGCTGGTTTCTATTGCGCACAGCCCGCGCTCCCGCAGCACCAGCATCTCGGCTGAAGAAGCCGGTGCAGCATCAGCCTTATTGAACGCCACGACCAGCGGGACCTGGCGCGCTTGCATCTCGCGCACCAGTGCTTCTTCGAAGGGGCCCCAGTCGCCCGCAGCCACGACCAGGCCCAGGTCGGTGCGATCAAACACCTCAGTCGTGCGTTTCACCCGCAAGTCGCCCAGCGCGCCCTCATCGTCGATTCCGGCCGTGTCGATGAACAGTACCGGGCCCAAGGGGAGAAGCTCCATGGGTTTCTCGACCGGGTCGGTGGTGGTTCCCGCCACCTCCGACACCAGCGACACATGCTGGCGCACGAGCGCGTTGAGCAGGCTGGACTTGCCCACGTTGCGCCGGCCAAAGATCCCGACGTGCAACCGCATGCCCTTGGGCGTGGACAGCTTCACCTCATGCAAGGCGCTCATCACTCCCCTCCCCGCTCGGGCGAACCCAGACGGCATACCGCCTCGGGTGTGGTCAACTCGTCGAACTCTCGTTCGGTCAGGATGCCGTCTGCCAGAACCACCGCGCGAATGGTGCAGCCGCGCTCGCTTGCCTTGCGTGCGATGGCGCTTGCGGTCTCATAGCCCAGGCGCGCCACCAACGCGGTGACCACGGCGGTCGAGGCGTTCACGTGTGCGCGACAACGGTCCTCGTCGGCCGTCATGTCTTGCACGCAGAAGTGGCACAAGATCCGGGCGGCACCCGCGAGCAGGTCCAGGCTGTCGAGCAGGCAATGGGCCACGAGAGGCAAGAACGGGTTCAACTCGAGGCTGCCAGCCGCGCACGCCTGCGCGAGGGCAGCGTCGTGAGCCATGACCAGCAGGGCCGCCTGGCTGACGGCCTCGGGGATGACGGGATTCATTTTGCCCGGCATGATGGACGAGCCGGCCTGGCGCGCGGGCAGCTTGATCTCGCCCAGTCCCGCCTGGGGGCCGGACGAAAGCAGACGCAGGTCGGAAGAGATCTTGAGCAGATTCACCGCGCAGGCCTTGAGCATCCCGGAAACCTCGGCGAACACGTCCTCGTTCTGCGTCGCCTCGACCAAGTTCTCCGCGCGCGCCACGCCGAGCCCGGTCAGTTGCGAGAGCGCGTCCACCACCTGAAAAATGAAGGCGCGCGGCGCACCCAGGCCGGTGCCGATGGCCGTGCCCCCCAGATTCACCACGCGCAGACGTTCCGTGCACTTGTAGATGCGCCAGCGGTCGCGCGCCAGCGCCTCGGCGTAGGCGCCCATCTCGCGGCCCAAGGTGATGAGGACCGCGTCCTGCATCTCGGTACGGCCGACTTTCACGATGTGGGCGAAGGCTTTCTCTTTCTGCTGGAAGGCCTCCTGCAATGCCACGACTTCCTTTTCCAACGTGGCGAGCAGCCACAGGCCCGCCACCCGCATGGCTGTCGGGAAGGTGTCATTGGTCGACTGGTGCAGGTTGATGTCGTCGAACGGCGACACGCGCTGGTAGTGACCTAGCGGCTCGCCCAGGATCTGCAGCGCGCGGTTGGCCAGCACCTCGTTGACGTTCATGTTGGTGCTGGTGCCCGCCCCACCTTGTAGAGCATCCACTACCACGTGCTGGTCGAGTTGCCCGTCGGCCATCTCGGCGCAGGCGCGCGTGATGGCTTCGCTCTTGGCCTTGTCCTGGGTCCAAGCACCCAGCCGCTGATTGGTGATTGCACACGCCCCTTTCACCGCGCCGAAGGCGTGCACCAGGGCTCGGTGCACGGGCCGCCCGGCCAGCGAGAAATTCTCCAGCGCCCGCACCGTGTGTACGCCATACAGCGCCCCGACGGGAACCTCTCTCTCTCCCAACAGGTCTCGCTCGCGGCGTGTTTCGGTCATGGTGGGTGGTTCGCCTCACACGAAGACATCGCGTTTTCCGCCCTTGACCTTGCGCACCAGCGCCTCGGAGATCTCTCTCTGGCGCGCGTCCATGTTGGCGAGCGTGCTGCCCACCAAGGCTTCGCCCGCCCTGCGCGTTTCCGGGCCAGCGTAGTCCTCTAGATATTCTGTGAAGGTCGACAGCGCATTCGGATCGCAGTGCAGCTTGATCGCGCCGGGTTTGGCCAGGTCCATGAAGTCCTGGCCCGTGCGTCCCAGCCGGTAGCAGCCGGTGCAGAACGATGGGACGTAGCCCATGGCCGCCACGTCGCGCACCACCTCATCCAGATCGCGA
>Ga0182017_10003253_pt1 | contig 12154 bp, 8 predicted proteins | sample 712E3DmetaG_FD_120492 | JGI IMG/M metagenome (GOLD analysis project Ga0182017, IMG submission 120492) | Permafrost microbial communities from Stordalen Mire, Sweden - 712E3D metaG | ecosystem: Environmental > Terrestrial > Soil > Wetlands > Permafrost | place: Sweden: Stordalen | collected... | reverse complement strand
CCAAAACAATCAAATCAATTTCAGGATGCATTTTAAATAATTCCACTGCCTTCAGACCATCTTTTGCAATTAATACTTTAATTCCGGAATCCATGAGCAATTCCTGCAAAAACAACAAATTCATCTCTTCATCTTCTGCAATAAGAATGCTTTTATTTCTCCAATTGTATTTGTAATTTTCAAGGCTTTCTACATTATTTTTTACTTTAACATTTTCAATACGTTGATATGGCAAAGTAAAATAGAATGTTGTCCCATTTACTGAATCCGATCGCAACCACATTTCCCCTCCCATCATTGTGACAAGTGCTTTTGAAATTGACAAACCCAAACCTGTACCGCCATATTTTCGAACATCGTGAATTTCAACTTGCCGGAACCTTTCGAAAACTGCCTGATGAAATTCGTGAGGGATACCAATACCAGAATCTTTGACATAGAATTCCAGGAAATTATCCTTTAAAATATATCCGGTTTCAATGTAACCTTCATTGGTAAATTTAATTGCATTGTTTAGCAAATTCCCCAATACCTGTTTCAACTTTAACTCGTCTATGTGTATTTTTGATTGTTCATTATTTAGTTCCTTTTTTATTACAATTTTAAGACCCTTCTTTTCAGCAAGCACTTTATAAATAGCAAATATTTCGTCAAATGTTCGATTTAGCGAAATAGGAACATTATTTAAAATTAGCTGGCCGGATTCAATTTTTGAAATATCAATTATGTCATTAATTATTGCAAGAAGTTGAAGACTACTTGCATTTATTACCTGAGAATACCTGAAAAGTTTATCTTTCTCAAGATTTGGTTTTTGAAGCAAACCGGCAAAACCAATTATGCCATTAAGTGGAGTGCGTATTTCATGTGACATATTCGCCAGGAAAGCAGTCTTCAGATTATCGCTTTCTTCCGCCTTTGCTTTGGCAGCGATTAGCTCCTTTTCGGCTTGTTTTTTCTCAGTTATATCCATACATACACCGGCCAATCCTATAATATTACCAAATGAATCATAATAAGGCAATTTCGATGTGGATAACCAGATATCTTTCCCGTTACTGGAATGAAACAATGCTTCAATATTATATTTAGCCTGATTTAAGGTTGTGACTTCTATATCGGTTCTATAAAATATATCCGCAGTATCTTCTGGAAAAAGATCATAATCTGTTTTTCCAATAATCTCACTTTTCACTACGTTTAGCAATTCTGACATTTTCTCGTTGACCTCTATATATTTGAGTTCTTTGTCTTTTAAATAAACCAATGCCGGAATTGTTGATAAAAGATTATGTTGTAACTGTGATTGTTTCCATAGAATCTGTTCCGATAACTTCCTGCCAGAAATATCCCGGCTTCCAATAACTGCAAGGGTTGGATTGCCATGATTATCAAATAAAATATTGCTTATTGAATCAAGCCAAAAATATTGATCATTTGCAGTTTTATACCTGAATGCTATCCATTCAGACGTTCTGGATTTAATAGATTCCTTAAAATATGAAAAACAATAATCGTATTCCCCGGGATGAACAAATTCGAAAAATGAGCGTCCTATTAAATTTTCAGGTTTATACCCTAATAACTTCATGTATGATGAGCTTGCATAGCGGATGATTCCGTTTAAATCGGTATGGCAAACCAAATCAACTATGTTTTCTGTTATTTGCCTGAAAAGTTGTTCATTGCTTTGTATTATATTTAAGTGTGATTTTATTGTTCTAATATGCCTGTAATAAAAAAATAAACATAAAATAAAAATCAGGGCTACAATTAGTAATAAAACAATAGCGCTTATATAAAATTTTTCATTAAGAAAATACCTTTGAGTCTCATAAAAAAGTTTATTAATATATATATATGTACTCATGGGAAAGTAATTAGTGTAATAATATGAATATTATTCCTGTTTTTATTGAATGCAAAGTTCCGATCACTGCAACTTATTCTATCAATTTTTTCTGTAAAATAAGTATTTTAAATTAGCGTATTTTTAAATAATTGATTGATAATAGCTTTTTGGTATAATCAAAAAATCTTTTCACCTATTGTTATTGATCAAAATCAGTTACCTGTTGATCAGGCATTCAAATTACACATCGTATTTTTAAAATTAAGAATTTTCTCAAACTATTGTACAATAAAAATACAACTATGTAACGATGAATTTTACACAGGTAAATTTTCCTAAAAGAAAGATTTTAAATTCGAGAAGTCAAAGAAGTTATAGTGTTATAGAAGTTAACATTATAACATTCATTCGGGTATTGCAAGGACAATTTTCCCCCTGCCATGTCCGCGTTGGCTTAGTTCCTGCGCATTGGCAGCCTCTGGAAGAGAAAATGCCTTTCTGATAACAGGTTTGACTACTCCTGAATTTATCAGTAGTTGCAATTGCTTTTGGCCTTCGGTACTAATGCCTCCGGTTCGTAACAATGCTCTTACTCCATAATTTGCAGCCATTTCCTGAGATGGTTCAGAAACTATTGAGACCAATACTCCCCCTTGTTTAAGAACTTTGAAAGAATTATTTTGAACTTCACCACCTATGGAATCAAGAACCACATCAATATTCTGAACAACATTTTCAAAATGAACAGATTGATAATCAATAACCATGTCGGCGCCCAAAGAATGAACAAAACCTATGTTATCTTTTGAAGCAGTAGCTATTACATTGGCTCCTTTCCATTCAGCAAGTTGAATTGCATAAATGCCAACAGTTCCGGCCCCACCATGAATAAGTATCTTCTCACCTTTATCTAACTGTGCAATGTCAAAAAGAACTGAATATGCTGTTTGGGTACCAACCGGAATTGCCGCAGCCTCCTCAAATGACAAGTGGTCCGGCTTAAAGAAAAGTTTGTCTTCTGTTGAAATTGAATATTCAGCATAACTACCGGAAACAAAACCATATACCTCCTGACCGGGTAAAAACTTTTTTACTTTGGGTCCGATTGCTTCTATTGTTCCTGCTGATTCAATTCCTGGAATTATTGGAAAAACAACCGGATTTAATGATTTAAACAAACCTTCCCTCAATTTCCATTCATAAGGATTTATTCCCACTGCATGATTACGAACCAATACTTGATTTTCAATCGGTTCCGGTACTGGTATTCTGACCAATACTAATTGCCCGGGACCGCCATAATTACGAAGTTGGATTGCTGACATTAATTTATTATGCCTCTTTTTGATCATATAATTTCCGCTTAAATGGTTCTGTTTTAACAAATAATAATAACTTTATTCTCTTCAAGATGTTAATTAGTAATAACAAGTAAATTAACATTTAGTTTCTTTAAATACATAAAGACAATAAATTCACAACGAAATTTTCATCAAATTATAGTCGCAAAAACAGTATTTCTTCTTAAAAATTAGAACATTATGAAAAGAATTTTGCTAAATTTATTAATAATGGCTGCATCGAATTTATATATCAACGGACAAAGACAAATTGAGAATGATGTTTTTGAAACTCCTGAAGGAAAACTTACTATTTTCTTCATTGGTCATGCTTCATTAATGTTCGAACTCAATGGAGAACATATTTATGTTGATCCTGTCAGCGAGTTCGCTGATTACAGTATATTACCCAAAGCTTCGTTAATCCTCATTACTCATCAGCACCCGGATCATTTCGACACAAGCGCTTTAAGTAAAGTTATGCAAAAAAGTACTCAATTCATTGTAACTGCAACAGTTTTTAATGAATATCATTCAGGCATTACACTTAAAAATGGTGATATAAAAATTGTGGGTAATATGGAAATAGAAGCCGTCCCGGCATATAATACTACACCTGGAAGAGAAAAATTTCACCCAAAAGGAAGGGACAATGGGTATATTATAACAATTGGGAAAAAAAGGATTTACATAGCAGGAGACACAGAAAATATTCCTGAAATGTCGTCATTGAAAAATATTGACATAGCATTTTTACCAATGAATCAGCCCTATACGATGACACCTAAACAAGTAGCAGAAGCAACAAAAAGATTTGATCCTAAGATACTTTATCCTTACCATTACAGTAATACAGACGTTTCGCAAATTCAAAAATCTTTAGCGGGTGATAAAAAAACTGAAGTCAGAATACGACAACTACAATAATTAATTCCTGATTCAATTAATTTTATCAAATAGTCCATAACAATCCTGCATACAACATGTAAATATTGCCTCTTGAATAAAAATTATGCCCGGCAGAATAAATAATATGAAACTTGTCGGAAAAATTCAAATATCCGCCTAAATTGAAACCTATAAAATTAGCGTCTTCAATGGATGCTGCAGAATGATAAAACAATTCCCCTCCAAGAGTTATAATTTTTGAAAAATCGTATTGAAGTAACCAACCTGTATAAATCCAGTTTTTATTATCTTTCCCGGGATTTATCCAATATCCCCCACCTCCATACGTAGTAAATTTATTCCATGATTTTTGAATCCATATTGGAAAATATATCTGAGGTTTATTATTGCTAAATGTTTTATTACGAATCGTTGGTACTTCAATAATTGGGAAAGTGCCTATTTGAGGAAAAAAATTATTTTCCTTTATAAACCTGTATTTTACACCAATTTCGGTATATGCATAACCATATTGAATTTTCTGATGAGTGGTAAAACTATAGTTGAAAGGCAACAATAAATGTATCTGTACATTTTTTACAACACCGTAATTTATTTCAAAATGAGGAAGAGTACCTGATAAATTTCCAGGTTGCAACTGATTGATAGAAGAAATATAAAATTCCCAATGCATAAATTCAACTGGTTCAGGATCATCAGTAATAAATGGTGGTCCACCCAATACTAAATTACATAATCCTATAAAAAATAATAATATAATAACTTTCTTAAACATTTGAATAGTTAACAAATTTGTATAAGTTATTCTATATCAAATGTAAAAAATGTCAAAGCCTGTTGAACCGTTTTAAGATTATTTAACTTTGTAATGATCCCTTAATATTGCAGTAAACCATTTTGAGGGTAATATTGCCCTGCTCCTTGCAAATAATATTTGTTCCAGTCCACCAATCAGATATCTTACTTTAGGTGATCTTTTATTAATTATTTTCGAAATTTTAACGGCTATTTTAATTGGATCGGCACCGTTTCTCTCATCATGTTCGAAAATCTCTCTGGTTTTGCTGAATTGGTCCATGTAAGGACTATTATTATTCAAATTAGCGGAAGTTGATCTATTGTCCGTAAAATTTGTTTTGAAATCACCAGGATTAATAAGTACCACCTTAATTCCTGAACTCCTGAGTTCCATTCTCAAGGCCTCACTTAGGCCCTCAATTGCATATTTTGTTGCCGAATATATTCCCTGAAACGGGAGTCCCATCAAACCGCCAAGTGAACTAACATTAATAATCATCCCTCCGTTACTTTTACGCATATAAGGAATAATTGCTCTGATCATAAATAACGCTCCAAAGAAATTTGTATCAAATTGCCGCTTTATTTCATCATCGGTATATTCTTCTATTGAACCTCCAATTCCTATACCGGCATTGTTTATCAGAACATCAATTTTCTTTTCAGTCTCTATTACTTTTTGAATAGCGGTTTGAATGGATAACTGATCCGTAACGTCCATTTGCAGAACCGTATAAGTTAGTTTTTCAGTAACAGGGCGACGGCTGGTGCCGAATACCTTATGACCCATACCTGATAGATACTCGGCACATCTTTTACCAATCCCGGATGAAACTCCGGTAATAAAGATTGTTTTTTCCATATAAAAAATTATTGGTTTTTATTTACCAATTCCGGAACTATTTCCAATTTTTTGGCACATTTGAATATTTTTTCCAGACCAATATCTACTTGTTCTTTAGTATGAGTTGCCATTAATGAAAAACGAATCATACAATCAGTTTCTTTAACAGCGGGAGAAACTACAGGGTTTACAAAAATTCCTTCATCAAGCAACATTTTTGTCAGTGTCAGTGCTTTTAGCTGTTCTCCAATATATAAAGGAATAATTGGCGATTCCGCTTTCCCAGTATCAAAACCCAGATCTTTAAAGCCTTTTAAAGCATAATTTGAAACGTCCCATAAATGTTTAATCCTGTCAGGTTCATTTTCCATAATCTCTATTGCAGCCAAAACCGTAGCAGCTGAATCAGGAGTCATACTTGCACTGAAAATAAGAGGACGTGCATTATGCTTAAGATAATTAATTGTATTAAAATCACTGGCAATAAATCCACCCAACGATGCCAGTGATTTGCTAAAAGTACCCATTATCAGGTCAACTTTATCGGTAAGCCCAAAATGAGATGCTGTTCCGCTTCCATTTTTACCAAGAACTCCTATCGAATGTGCATCATCCACCATTATTGTTGCAGCATATTTGTCAGCCAGTTTAACTATTTCAGGTAGCTTGGCAATATCACCATCCATACTGAAAATGCCATCAATAACTATAAGCTTAATCTGGCCATCTTCACACAACTTCAATTTGGATTCAAGCGATTTCATATCGTTGTGCCTGTATTTTAGCACTTTTGAAAAAGACAAACGGCTACCTTCTATGATAGATGCATGATCAGTTTCATCAAGTATGAGATAATCGGAACGACCTGTCAGAGTTGAAATTACTCCCAAGTTTACCTGGAAACCAGTACTAAAACATAATGCGGCTTCTTTATTTACCAATTTTGCAAGCTTAGTTTCCAGTTCAATATGCAGATCAATCGTACCATTAAGAAAGCGAGAACCAGCGCAACCAGTTCCATATTTATCAATAGCTCTTTTAGCTGCCTCTTTTATTTTTGGATGATTCGTAAGTCCCAAATAACTATTTGAACCAAACATAATTACTTTTTTACCATTCATCGTAACAACCGTATCCTGATCCGATTCAATGGCTCTGAAATAAGGATAAATTCCTAATTTCTGAACCTCCTGTGGTTTTTGGTATTGCGATGTTCTCTGCTCTAATACTCTCATTTTTACCCGGTTTAAGTTTTTAATTCAAGTTTTGTTTTATTTTGTAAAAAACAAATATATTTCTTTTTCGCATTCAAACGAAATTGTCGTTTGCCGGAAAATATCAAGAATGTCATTCAAAATTGTTAATAAAATTGTTTTACTTATGTAAAAATCCTTTTAATTAAAGCTTTGCATAAATTCCGCAATAGTAAAATTAAATTTAATGTTATTAAAGAAATTTCAAAAAAAATGATTTTTTTTGAAATATTTCATGCATAATAAGTAAAACACTTATTGAAATTCTATTTTAACATCAATAGTTCATAATTTTTTGTTCCAAGTCCGATTGTTTCAGCATAATTTACTCCAATATTCCAGTCAACATTTGGAAAAACAGCATTAAATCTGTCATAATCCTTATTCCCCTTAGGTCCTATTAAACTGTTATTAATTACAGGAGCCTGATTGACTAAATCAGCACATGCTTTATCAAGTGCAACCGGATCAAATGAAGATAAAATACCAATATCCTGTACGATTGGTATATCGTTGAAATGCCAGCAATCGCAATTGGGCGAAACATCCATTACGAAATTAATATGGTAAACTTTTTTACTTTTACTTGTTGCAAAAGCATATTCCATCATTTTTTCCTGCAAATTTTTTGAATTAAATCTGGCCTGAGGGGCATCATATTGACAAACTGCAATGCATTGTCCGCAGCCCGCGCATTTTGCATAATCAATAACGGCAATATTTTCTTTATCAAGTGAAATGGCCTCATAAGCACAGTTACCGACACAGTCAGCGCAGCCTGTGCAGTTTTCTCTTTTTATGAACGGTTGAGAATCGGAATGCATCTCAAGTTTACCACCAACCGAGCCGCTTCCCATACCCAGATTTTTTAGTGCTCCTCCGAAGCCAGCCATATCATGGCATTTGAAGTGATTAATGGTTATAATAATATCGGCATTAGCAATAGCAGCAGCAATTTTGGCAGTTTTACAATGTTTCAGATTTATTTCAATTTCCTTATATTCAGTTCCTTTTAGTCCATCGGCTACAATTACATTACAGCCTGTTGTTAAAGGTGAAAAACCATTTTCACCGGCGCTTTTTAAGTGATCAACTGCATTGGAACGGTGACCTTTATATAAAGTATTGGTATCAGTTAGAAACGGAACGCCTCCGTTTTCTTTGATAAAATTTGCAATAACAGAAACATAATTTGGTCTGAGATAAGCTAAATTACCGGGCTCTCCAAAATGAATTTTCAAAGCAACAAGTTTTTTCCTGAAATCAATTTCCGCTATTCCTCCCTGGGATAGCAGCATCTTCAGTTTATCCAGAATGTTTTGCCTGGATGAAGTATGAAAGTCGGTAAAATATACTTTGGACATATTTTAGTTTCAAATTTAAAGTTTAAAGTTTAAAGTTCTCAGTCTGCAGTCCGCAGTCTCCAATCAGCAAAATCCAAACTATTGTAAATAGCAGACTATCATCTATTTTCTGTCTTCTATCTTTTGTCATTTATTCACTTCTTCTGGTTTATCTGGTTTTTTAACGCGAACGCTTTTCTGCCAAAGAAGCATTTGTTTTGCATGAGCAAAAAGTTCTTCAGCCATTGAAGCATTTCCGCCTTCTTTAACCATTTTGGCATAAAACCTGAGGGTATCCGGGGCATATTTGTCCTGCGCACGAAGTAAAAATACTGGTTCTTCCCTGGGAATTTTTCCGTCAGTATCAATTATCCGCCTGTTGTAATCTTCTCTTGTGAATTTCATGGTTTTAGCTGTTGGCTGTTAGCTGTTAGCTATTAGCTATTAGCTATTAGCTATTGGCTTTTAAATTAAAAATAACTAATAGCCAATTGCTAAAAGCTGCTTCGCAAGTTAACAAAAGTTTGATAAAAGCGCAAAATGTACAGGACAAGCAAACCGATCATTACATTTATATAACTTTAATTTTATTGATGACACAGCAGTTAAAAAATTAGCGGTTTTGTATGGGTTAAGGGTTAGAATTAGTATATTTATAAAGAAATAAGAAGCAAAAAACCCCACGGAAGTACGCAGGGTTTAGATTTTCTTCGGCTTATAGCCTTATTGTGATAAGTCTTTCAAATTGTAGAACAAATATACAAAATAAACTCTAGAATGAAAACATTAGGATTAGATTTAGGAACAAACTCTATCGGATGGGCCTTACGAAATACTTATTCCGAGGAAAATAACCAAATAGAAAAATATGGAGTAACAATTTTTGAAAAAGGAGTAGGCGAAGGAAAGTCAGGTGAATTTTCTTTTGCAGCCGAGAGAACAAAAAAACGTTCATCACGAAGACTATACCAGTCGCGCAAGTATCGTCTTTGGAAAACATTAGAAATACTAATTGAAAATGAATACTGCCCTCTTTCTGTTGAAAACCTAAATCGATGGCGCAAATATGATAAAATAAAAGCTCAAAAAGGTGATGGAGGAAGGGCTTATCCTAAAGATGACAAAACTTTTGATTCTTGGATTAAACTTGATTTTAATGGCGATGGAAAACCAGATTATAGAAGCCCCTATCAATTAAGGGCAGAATTAGTTGAAACGAAACTTGATCTTTCTAAAAAGGTTGACAGATATAAACTTGGAAGAGTCTTATACCATATTACTCAACGACGAGGTTTTAAAAGCAGTCGAAAAGACGCAGTAACAGATGACTTAGGTGAACGACAGGATACAAAATCAGAACAAAAAAAAGAATCCGAATTTGAAAATAACCTGAAAAAAAAGTTTGGCAAATCATTATCGGATTTCCCGACCATTGGATCGGCACTCGCATTTATCGAAAAACAAGGCGACCGTGTAAGGCTCGAATGGATACAACATACTTTCCGAAAACATTACAAAGATGAATGTACCAAAATATTCATGTTTCAGGGAATAGGAATTGAATCTAAACAGTATAAAGACTTAATAGAAAAAGATAAAAATCGTTATAATGGTTCAATTTTTTATCAACGCCCACTTCGTTCACAAAAGGGTTTGGTTGGTATTTGTTCTTTAGAGCAAACAAAATATAAAGACCCGAAAACAGGGAAAACTATCATTTCTGGTAAACCCCGTTGTCCTGTTAGTCACCCAGAATTTGAAAAATTCAGGGCTTTATCTCTTCTTAATAACATTAAATATAAAACTGAAAAGAATGATGATTGGATTAAACTATCAGATAGCCTGAAACAAGAAATTTATGATATGTTATTTTTCCGGCAATCAAAAGCACATTTTCATTTTTCTGAGATTCGTGAATTTATTGAAAAACGTATAGGTCGGATACTCGATTACCGAAATAAAACCATAAACTATTCCGACAAGACAAATGTTTCTGCTTGTCCCGTTTCAGCTAGAATAAAAGATATTTTTGGTGAAGACTGGAAAAATTTTCACAAAGAATCTAACCTGAATCGAAAAAACAAAAAGGGTGAAGAACATGTCATTAAATATTCCATTGAAAATATTTGGCATGTTTTGTTTTCGTTTGACGAAGATGAAATGGTTTCCCAATTTGCCGAAAACAAATTAGGTTTGGATGAAAACAAAGTTAAAAAATTTATAAATGCATGGAAAGCCTGTCCCGAAGGTTATGCTATGCTCAGTTTAAATGTCATAAAGAAAATAAACGAATTTCTTAACGAAGGTTTTATTTATACCGAAGCTGTCTTGCTCGCAAACATACCTGAAATAATTGGACATGAGATTTGGAAAGACAAAGAAAAACAAAAACTAATCAAGGAGAATATTGCCAAATTAATAGATAATAACAGGATTGAAAAACAAATTTTAAATATTGTGAATAATCTTCTGGCTAGATATAAATCTCTTCATGATGATGAAAAATATGGCTACAAGGATACCAGCTATACTTTAACCGATTCAGACAAAAACGAAATACATGCATCCATAGTTGAAACTTTCGGAGCTAAAACATGGGAAGAAAAAATTCCTGATAAAAATACGATTATTGAAACAATAAACTATTTGTACCAATGTACTTTCAGAACAGGATTTGAAACCACTTTGTTTGGCGATGACAGGTACCATATTATTAATCATAACAACCAGAATTACTACAAATCAACAAGCCATCAGTTTTATAAGCTGCCACGAGTGGTTGACACCGTTAAGGATTTTATCCGGACAAAATTTTCAAGTGTCAGCGAAAAGCAGCTTTCTAAGCTTTATCATCCGTCTATGATAGATATATATGCTCCTGCTCCACGAAACGAAGATGGCAAAATATACCTGCAAAGCCCTAAAACAGGTTATTTCAAAAACCCAATGGCTATGCGTACCTTACATGAGTTACGCAAACTAATCAATTACCTAATAAAAACAAGACAAATAGATGAAGAAACACGAATTGTTGTTGAAACAGCCCGTGAACTGAATGACGCCAATAAACGATGGGCTATTGATACTTATTATGAACAAAAAAGAAAGGAAAATGAAGAATTTGCCATTGCAATTGCAGAGATGCTTAATGACCCCGAATGTTCTAATATTAATGCAAACCCCAAAAGTGACGAAGATATAAACAAAGTCCGCTTATGGTATGAACAAGTGGCTCATGAATATATATTTAAAAAAGCACCAGATAAAGGTGATAAGGATACTAAAAGATTCAATTGGAATAACATTTCAACTTCAATGATGCATAAGATACAAGAAGCTAAAGAAAACCAGATAAAAAAATACAGATTATGGAAAGAGCAAGGATGCCGGTGTATGTATACTGGTGAAATTATAAACTTTACAGACTTGTTTAACGAAAATAAAATAGACTTTGAGCATACTATACCCCGAAGCATTTCATTTGATAATTCTTTAGCTAACCTAACCGTATGTTTTGCCAATTACAACCGCAATATCAAAAAAAATCAAATACCATTTGACCTTCCAAATTATGAAATTAATGCAAATATTAAGGGTATTGAATATTCGGCTATTTTGCCACGACTAAAATCCTGGGAGGGTAAAGTTGAGCAACTTCAGACTAATAAAAATTTTTGGATTGGAAAATCAAGAACAGCTAGTAAAGGAAAATTGATTGTTCCAGGCAGTAGTATCTCTGAAAAAGATTTTGTTATCCGTCAGCGCCATCTTTGGCAAATAGAACTTGACTACTGGCAAAACAAGCTCAACCGTTT
>Ga0182017_10003250_pt1 | contig 12158 bp, 11 predicted proteins | sample 712E3DmetaG_FD_120492 | JGI IMG/M metagenome (GOLD analysis project Ga0182017, IMG submission 120492) | Permafrost microbial communities from Stordalen Mire, Sweden - 712E3D metaG | ecosystem: Environmental > Terrestrial > Soil > Wetlands > Permafrost | place: Sweden: Stordalen | collected... | reverse complement strand
TTCAAGTACATTTCAGAGAAGGAGTGCTCCTCGTGCATCACGTGGATCATCTCTTCCCTCACTATCCTGAGCGCCGCACAGGCGGTAATGGCGCTGGCCGTGGCCAAATGCAGCGCGCCCACGCTTGCGAGCGACTCTTCTCCAACGAATTCTCCGGGGACGAGAAGCGCGATGGTGGCCTCCTTCCCGTCATGCGAAACGACGGTGAGTTTTGCGCGGCCCGTCTGAAGATAGAAGATGGAGTCAGCGGAACTTCCCTGCGAAAAGAAGGCTTGCCTGGGCTGCAATTGGACAATTCTACGTCCTACTCCAGCCGTTGCCAGAAAGGTAGCGAGGTCGAAGGTCATACTCCTCACCTCGAAAGATACGATTGGTGGACCGGCTGAATTCTACTCGCTTAGCCTTGCGGTCATTGTACGGTTTCAGACACAACAAGAACTTTGTCAGGCATTGTGAGCCTGGGGCATACTGATTAGGAAAGCGTTTTGTCTGAAAGTGAGAATCGATTGCATACGAGCGGCTTCAAGAATACTTTGTTGAAGGCTCTAGACGGGGAGACAATTGCGCAGCTTCGTTTGCAGCCGGTCAAATTCGAGCTGAAACACGAAATCGAATACCCTGGCAATACGATCGATCACCTCTATTTTCTCGAAGAGGGAATGGCTTCGATGACGACAACGTTCAAGGATGGGTCTCAGGTCGAGGTCGGGATGTTCGGATTTGAGTCGGTCATCGGCGTCTCAGCTCTTATGGGAACAAAAAAGAGCCTGAATCGCATCTACACCCAGATTGCCGGCCATGGATATAGCTGCCACATAGAGGACGCGAGAAGAGAGTTCCGCCTGGGCGGCACCTTTCAGTTTCTAGCTTTGCGCTATGTTCAGGCACAACTCGTTCAGGCATTGCAATCCGCTGGATGCAATGCGAAACATAGCTTCGAGCAGCGACTCGCCCGCTGGCTGCTCCTCTGTGCGGATCGCGCGCACGTCAACACGTTCAAGATTTCTCATGAGTTTCTGGCGGACATGCTTGGAGGCCGCCGTCCCACTATTTCCATGGCAGCTGCGACTCTCAAGCGAAAAGGGCTTATCGAATACACCCGCGGAGAAATTCGCATCCTCGATGTCCCTGGGCTTACGAAGACCTCTTGCGAGTGCTATCTGATCATCAAAGATCACCTTGACAATTACACAGAGTTCGACACCGCAATCACCGAATAGCCGCAATAGAACAGCAGATGCGGGCCAGGAGTCCGGCAAAGGCGAGAGTGGGTTGGTTTCAACGGCGGCGAATTCTTCGGTGTTGGTCTATGGTTTCATCTCCCCAACGACTTTCAGGCCAGGATCAATAACACCCTCTATCCACAACACGGCTATGGCGGCCTTTTGCCCAAGGCGGGCGATAAGTTCGTATTGACCCGCACGGCCCGGTGGGTTGAGGATATGAAGAGAGTTACCCTGCATCCTACCCCAGAGAGGAGCCGTCTCCATGTCCCAGGAATCCAACCCCATGAACGACAACCAGATTCCTGCCCAGCCGACCCCTGCTGGAAGGGACGAGGTCTTCGACCGGATTGCCGCCGGACTATACAGCTTGGCCTCCATGCTGGTAGGGGAGGGCGAAGACGGCGTGCGGCTGGTGGAGATGGCAGTTGCCAATTCCGAGAATTCTGTCTGCCACAACCCTGCCGAGGCGCGCAATAGCAGCCGGCGGATGATGTGCGTGGCAGCTCTCGACACCCTCTTGCTGCGCGATCCCGGCAGCCTGGCTGCGCCGGAGGGGTTGAAGCCGGCAGATACGTGCATTGAGGACGACGATCTTGCCGCGGCTGGCGTAAGCGGCGATGAACTAGAGCGCATGATTGCCGGCCCGGAGCGGGATCGTATGCGGAAGTGGCTGGCCAGCCTGCCCACGGCGCTGCGCACCATCTTTGTGTTGCGCGCGGTGGCCGAGTTCACCTCAGTCGAGACTGCCGCGCTGCTGGCAGCGCATGGCGGACCACGAGCTGCCGGTTGGACCCCTGCTGCGGTGGGCGAGGTTTTCCGCCAGGGACTCTGCTCGCTGGCTTCGCAACTGATTCAAGCATCGTCTTCCCGGTAATTTTATCCGGGCGCTTTAGCAGACTCCGCCCTATTTTCGATACACTAGATATGAGAGCAGTGCCACGCGTTTTGCGCATCTACCTGCGCAATCGTTTCCGGGCAGAACCGCTTCACCGTGAGTCGAGCAATCTTGATTTCGTCAGAGTACGCAAAAAAGAGCACCATCCTTCACAGCGCCCGCGTCGTCGTGCTGGGCATAGCGGTTATGGTGCTTGTTTTAACGCCGGGCAGGCTAACAGCGCAGAGCGCATCTCCATTCCAAGGCAGCGTGTCCACGGGCGAGATTTCGGCACAGTCCATCGGACTCTCCCTGGACGACGCCATTCAGCGCGGACTGAAGATCAATCTGGGTATCATCCTGAGCGGAACGCAGACGGCTGCGGCGCGCGGCGAGCGCCTGAGTCAACTGCAATCGCTGCTGCCATCGGTGGATTTGAGCGCGAAAGAAACCGTGATGCAGGCCGACCTGCCCGCCGAGGGGTTGCGGATGCCCGGCTTTCCCACCATCATCGGGCCATTCGGATTCACCGACGTGCGCGCATCGCTCTCTTGGTCGCTGGTTGACATTCGTTCGCTACGCAACTACCTGGCCGCTCGCCACAACTTTGCCTCAGCCGAATTAACCGCACAAGATGCGCGCGAGCTGGTCATTCTCACCGTGGGCAACGCTTACCTGCTGGCGCTGGCCGATGAAACCCGCGTGTCCAGCGTGGAAGCGCAAGCAGCAACAGCCAAGATTTCATTGGATCAGGCGGTCGCCAACCACCAGGCCGGTACGGCTCCGCTTCTGGATGAACTGCGCGCCCGGGTAGATTATCAATCGCTGGAACAGCAGTTGATTGTGGCCCGCAACGCCCTGGAAAAAGACAAGCTGGCGCTGGCCCGCACCATCGGGCTGCCCCTGGCGCAGAGCTTTACCTTGACCGATCAAGCGCCCTATGCGGCCTTTGACCAGTTAGACGTGGAGGCTGCGATTCGGCAGGCCCACTTGAATCGCAAGGACTTGGCGGCGATGTTGGAACAGACCAAGGCGGCCGAGGAGGGGCGCAAGGCGGCCACTGCCGAACGGCTGCCGACGCTCACCTTCAATGGCGACTACGGCGACATCGGCCCGACCCTGGCGCACTCGCACGGCACCGGCGATGCCGCAGGCACGCTGGCCGTGCCGCTGTTCAAGGAGTTTGCACTGCGCGGCGAGGCGCAGATAGCCCAGGCGCAACTGGACACCAAGCGGGCTGAGTTGAACGACAGGAACGCGCAGGTGGACGCCGATGTGCGCGACGCCCTGCTGGACATCGCCTCGTCGCAGCAGCAGGTGCAGGTGGCGCGATCCTCAGTAGAGTTGGCCAACGAGGCTCTCAGCGAGGCGCAGCAGCGCTATGCCAACGGCGTAAACGACAACCTGGCAGTGAGCCAGGCCGAGCAGTCCCTGGCACAGGCCAATGATCGATATGTCACCAGCCTCTACCGGCACAACGTGGCCAAGCTCAGCCTGGCCCGTGCCCTGGGAGCGGCCGAAAGCTACAAGAACTATCTGGGAGGAAAGTAAACGTGGCCGATTTCACTCCAACACAGGTCCCGCTCGAGGCGGACGCAGAGACAGAGATGGAGCAGCCGAAGAGTAATCGCAGGGGCATGATTGTGGTCGTTGTTGTTGTGCTGGTGCTGGTTGCCACCGGGCTCTGGTGGCGCTCCACCTTTACAGAGAACACCGACGACGCGCAGGTGAACGGCCACCTGATCCAGGTGAGTTCGCGCATTTCCGGGCAGATCCTCAAGGTCGATGTGGAAGAGAACCAGGTGGTCAAGGCAGGCGACACGATCGCCGAGCTGGACCCCAGGGACTACCAGGTAGCGGTTGAGAATGCCGAAGCCGCCCTGGCCAGCGCCCAGGCCAATGCCGCTGCCGCCAATGTGAATGTGCCCATCACTACCGTGAACACCGGCAGCAACTTAAGTTCGGCTGACGCCAATGTGAGCGGTTCACAGGCCGGCGTGGAGCAGGCTCAGAGGCAACTGGAATCCGCGCATGCGCGCGTGCAGCAGGCCCAAGCCAACTCGACCAAGGCACAGGCTGACCTAGGGCGTTACAAGCCGCTGGTGGAAAAGGATGTCATCAGCAAGCAGCAGTTTGATGGGGCCGTAGCCGCAGCCGATGCCGCCAGGGCCGCTCTGGTCGATGCAGCCGCCGGTGAACAGGCTGCTGCCGGCGGAGTTCGCGTGGCTCATGAGCGGGAGGCACAGGCCCAGGCCGGGTTGAAGTTTGCTCAGACAGGCCCGCAGCAGGTGGCCGCGCAGAGCGCACGCGCCAGGCAGGCGCTGGCACAGGTTGCTCAGGCACAGGCGCAGTTGGATATGGCCACGCTAAACCTGAGCTACACCAGGATCGTGGCTCCGATGGCGGGCATCATTACGCGCAAGAGTGTCGAGATCAACCAGAATGTGGCAGCGGGGCAGAACCTGCTTACGCTGGTTTCTCTGGAAGGCCTGTGGGTGACCGCAAACTTCAAGGAGACCCAGCTCCGCCACATGTCCGCCGGTCAGCCGGTGGAGATCGAGGTGGACGCTACGGGCAAAAGCTATCACGGCAAGGTGACGCAGATCGGCGGCGCAACGGGTTCGGTGCTATCGCTGTTCCCGCCCGAAAACGCGACGGGCAACTACGTCAAGGTAGTGCAGCGCGTCCCGGTACGGGTTGACTTTACCGATCTGGCCAGTGAAGACCCCAGCCATTTGCTCAGGCCGGGATTGTCGGTTGAGCCAAAGGTGCGGGTGAAGTGAAGCGCTTCCAGCCCTAAGTAACTATCCTCCGGCATAGCCGGAGGATAGTTACGCTGTATAACTCCGCACCCACTCCAGAATTGACCGGACCGCGATTCCGCTAGGACCCTTAGCGATGTATGGCTTGGCGTCTTCCACCCACGCGACGCCTGCGATGTCCAGGTGAATCCACGGCGTCTCATCGGCGAATACTTTGAGGAACTCGGCGGCTGTGCTGGCTCCGCCCCAACGTCCACCTGTGTTTTTAATGTCGCCGATATCGGATTTAATTTGTTCAGCGTACTCCTCGCCCAAAGGCAGCCGCCAGAACTTCTCGCCTGACGCAGCCAGCGCCGACTCAAACTTCGCATACGCCGCGTCGTCGTTTGAGAAAGCTCCGGCGTTGACATATCCCAACGCGACCACGCAGGCGCCGGTCAGCGTCGCCGCGTCGATCAGGTGCGTTGCGCCGAGTTGCCTGGCATAGGTGAGGCCGTCGGCCAGCACCAGGCGGCCCTCAGCGTCGGTGTTGATGATCTCGATGGTCTTGCCGGACATTGCTGTCTGCACGTCGCCGGGCTTCTGCGCCTTGCCATCTGGCATATTTTCGGTGGCGCAAACGACGCATAGGACGCGCACCTGCGGCTTGAGCAGAGCAATGGCGCGCATCACGCCGATCATGGCCGCGCCCCCGGCCATGTCGTACTTCATCTTTTCCATGTTGTCGCCGGGCTTGAGCGAGATGCCGCCGGAGTCGAAGGTGATGCCCTTGCCGACCAAGCCAAGGACTGGGCCTTCAGTTACTCCTTCGGGATCATAACGCAACACAATCAAGGCGGGCGGTTCCTCTGAGCCTTGCGCAACGCTCCAGAACGCGCCCATCTTCAACTCGTGCAGTTTCTTGGTAGAGTGGACCTCACAGTTGAGGCCGACTTCAGCGGCCATCTCAGCGGCCCGCCGACCCAGGATAGTGGGTGTGAGTTTGTTGCCCGGCTCGTTGACCAACAAGCGGGTGAAGTTCTGGCTCTCGCCGACGATAACGCCTTCGGCAAAGGCCATTTTCAACGCTCTCTGATCCGAATTGCCGGGGACAGCGAGGGTGAAGGACTGGACGCTCAAGTCCTTGCGGTCGCTGCGATAGATGTCGGGATCGAAGTCACCTACAAAGGCGCCCTCGACGGCGGCGCGAACGCAGGGCCCGGGAGGCAACTGCTCCGCTTCGGGCAATGCGAAGACCAGCTTACGGATGCCGCGCGGTTTGGTGAAGCGGATGGCGGTTCCGGCGGCGTTGCGCACATGGTTGACGGTGGCCTTCGCCTGCTTGCCCAGGCCGACGATCAGCAGACGCTTGGCCGCGAGGCCGGCCGGTGAGTGCACGAGCAGCGTCTCGTTGGCCCCGGCCTTGTATTCGCCGCTGGAAAGGACGGATGCGGCGGCGGATTTCACTGCTTCATCGCCGGTCAGGAGCACGGGGAAAGGCTTGACATCGGGGGCTATGGAGATTTGGATGTCGACGGCCAAGACGGCCAGCAGCTCGGTTTCGGTTCCGGCAAGATTCGCGAAAGACAGTTGGGTTTTCATCTGTTCCTCAATGCAATTTTATGCGTTTTACCCATCAGCGCCCCATGCGGTGCTTGCTGGCGTTGACGGCGGCTCGGGCTTCACGGTCGGCTTCGCGACGGCGTTCGGTCTCGCGCTTATCCCAATCCTGCTTGCCCTTGGCCACGGCCAATTCGCACTTCACCCGCCCGTTGCGGAAGTAAAGTCGGGTGGGGATGAGCGTGTGGCCCTTGATCTGCGTCTTGGAGAGTAGCTTGCGAACCTCGTCCCGATGCAGGAGCAGCTTGCGGGTGCGCGTTGAGTCGTGGTTGGCGATGTTGCCGTGGGAGTAAGGACCGATATGCACGTTGAGCAGAAACGCCTCGCCATCCTTGATGAGGCCGTAGGAATCCTTGAGGTTGGCCTGTCCCTCGCGGATCGACTTAACCTCAGTCCCGCGCAGAGATACGCCGGCTTCAAATTTCTCCAGCAGGAAGTAGTTATGGCTGGCGGCGCGATTGTGCGCGGCATCCCGCTCGCCGGAGGCCACGGGGTCGCGGGGCCGGGCCGGCTTCTGGGGTCTGGAGGCGTCCTTTTGAACGATCTCGTGGCTGGTTTGGCGAGCCATGGGGAAGCACCCTCGAATCTTCATCCTAGCAGCACGCGAGCGGGGCTTTGCTAGAATGAGGCATCGTTGGATGAAGAGATTCGCCGATGGGAGTTCGATGAAAAGCAGCGCTGTTGCACCGGTTGCCTTCGGATACGTTTTATCGAGAGCCGCATTCCGGATTGCGCTCTTCGCTGTTCTGGCTGTTGTTGGCCTGTCGTGCATTTCACTTCGTGCCGAGTCGGCAAACGCTTATTTCAAGCGCGGCGAGAGCTCCGAGGCGCGCGAAGACTACGACGCCGCCCTCGACAACTATCAAAAAGCGTATACCCAGGCTCCCAAGGACCTGCGCTACCGCACCGCGCTCTATCGGGTGAGGGTTTCAGCCTCTTCGCTGCACCTGACCAAGGGCCATAAGCTCTTCCAGGCCGGAGACGAGACCGGAGCGCTGTCTGAGTTCCTTCATGCCGCCGAGATCGATCCCGGCAATGAGGCCGCGCAACAGGAGATCGCTAGGGTGCGCGCCAAGCACGGCGAAACCGCGCCGCAGGGCGAGACCAGCCTTGCACAGGCCACCGGCACGCAGGAGGAGATTGACTCCATGGGCTCACCGGCCGCGCTCAAGCCGGTTTCAAACGAGCCGCTGACCCTGCATATGACCGAAGACGCCAAGGTGGTATACCAGGCTGTCGGCCGGGCTGCCGGGGTGAATGTCCTGTTCGATCCGGAGTTTACCTCGAAACGCATACAGGTGGACCTGAACAATGTGTCGCTGGTGGACGCGCTGCGCATTGTGGGCACCCTGTCGAACACTTTTTGGCGCGCGGTGACCACCAACACGATTTTCGTGGCCCAGAACACCCGCATCAAGCGCACCGAGCTTGATGAACAGGCGGTTCAGACCTTCTATCTTACCAACGCCTGGCAGCAGAATGACCTGAACGATGTGCAGACCGCGCTGCGCAATGTGATGCCAAACGCCAAGGTCTTCGGCGTGGCTAGCCAGAATGCCATCGTGATGCGCGCCACGCCCGACGAGTTGCTGCTGGCGCAAAAGCTCATCAACGACCTGGATAAAGCGCGCGCCGAGGTGGTGGTTGACATCGCGGTCCTGGAGGTGAGCAAGAACTGGGAGCGAAATCTGGGCATTGCCTGGCCCGCCACCGCGGGCGTTGCCCTGCAATCCGGGACGACCAACACATCCACGTCGGGCAGCACGACAGGGACCGGAAGCTCGGCAGCTGCATCCACTGCGCTGACCATCTCCAACCTGGCCCATCTGAACGCGACCAATTTTGCAGTGACCATCGGCGCGGTAACGGCCAACCTGCTGCTCAACGACAACAATACGAGGATTCTGCAAAACCCGCGCATCCGGGCCACCGACCAGCAAAAAGCGACAATGAAGATCGGCTCGCGGATTCCCATCGCCACCGGTTCATACCAGACGGGAGCGGCTACCGCGCTGGTCAGCTCGCTGGTCAACACTCAGTTCCAGTATCTGGACGTGGGCGTGAATATCGAGGTGACGCCGACTGTACACTTCGACCACGACGTGACATTGAAGATCAGGATCGAAGTCACCTCGCAAAGCGGCTCGACCACCATCAGCGGTGTCACCGAACCGATTATCAGCCAGCGCGTCGCAGAGCAGGTGATCCGGCTGCGTGAGGGCGAGGCCAACATCCTGGGCGGCATTCAGAACAAGCAGGAGATGGAGAACTCCAGCGGCCTGCCGGGGCTGAGTTCAATTCCCATTCTCAAGTACCTCTTCGGCTCCAAGGATCACACGATTCAAGACGATGAGATCGTCTTTCTTTTAGTGCCGCATATAGTACGCACGCAGGAGCTGGGGCCGGTGAATCTGCGCTCCATCGATACCGGCACCGGCCAGTCGATCGAGTTGCGCCACGTTTCCAACGACGGCCTGGCCACGAATCCAGCCGAGAATCCCGCGCCCGCTACTCCACCTGTTCGTCCGGCCGCAGCGGCGCAGCCTGCTGTAGGAGCTGTGCCTGGTCAAAGCGCCCAGGCAGCAGCCCCGGCAGCGCTGGAACAGTTGCGTGCGGCTGCTGATACGAATGGCAACATTGCGGCCACAAAAGCCGCTCCCCCTCCCAGCGCGCCAAGCGTTGGCAAAGTGAGTCTTGTCCTCACGCCGCCGGGTAGCCCGGTGGCCGCCGGCTCCACGTTCAAGGTGCCTATCGTTTTGAACAATGGAACGGATATTGCGTCCGTTCCGGTGCAGATACAGTACGATCCGGCTCAACTCTCGCTGGTTAACGTGGACGCAGGGGAGTATTTAAGCAGGGATGGGCAGGCCGTAGCTCTGGTTCATCGCGACGACGGGCCGGGCATGATCACCCTCAATGTATCGCGCCCGCCGGGTGTAACCGGCGTGAGCGGAAGCGGCACCATCTGCGTTCTTAGTTTCCAGGCAAAAACCGCGGGCGAGAACAATCTGACCATCATCCGCGCGGCTGCGGTGAATACGGCTCAGCAGCAAACTCCGGCCCAGGGCGCACGGGTCAGCGTTCAAGTGAAGTAGGAAGCCGTGCAGATGAGCACCATCAGAAAAGCCTCGCCAATCCGAATAGGACGCGCGCGAGAGCAAGGCCTTACGCTGGTTGAGTTGATGGTGACCGTGGCGATTCTGGCCATTCTCGCATCGGCGGCGGTGCCCATTGCGCGGTTCAAGGTAAAACGGGAGAACGAGCGCGTGCTCCGCCGCTATCTGTGGGAGATGCGCGACGCCATCGACCACTACAAAGACGCGGCAGACAAGGGTGCCTTTCAAACCAAGATCGACAGCCAGAACTATCCGCCTGATCTGGAGACGCTGGTGAAAGGCGTGGACGTTCAGGGCAAGAAGCTCAAGTTTCTGCGCCGCATTCCGGTGGATCCCATGACCGGAAAGACCGAGTGGGGCCTGCGTTCGATGCAGGATGATCCCACTTCGGATTCCTATGGCGGGCAAAGCGTCTTCGACGTTTATTCCAAATCCCAGGGTACGGCTCTGGATGGCACCAAGTACTCCACCTGGTAGGGAGAGCGATGCGCAGGACCGGCAGACAAGACGCGGGCTTTACCTTGATCGAGCTGATGATCGTGATGGCTATTATCGGCGTGCTGGCCGTGGTGGCTGTTCCCAGCTTTGTGGGCGCGCTCAAGACGGCCAGGGAAGCGGTGCTGAAGGAAGACCTGCATGTATTGCGGGCGGCCATCGACTCCTACACTATGGACAAGCAAAAGGCGCCGCAGTCTCTTGAGGATCTGATCCAGGATGGCTACCTGAAGACCGTTCCCGTGGACCCCATTACGCGGAGCAAGGAGACCTGGGTAACCGAGACCAGCGATGCCATGCACTCGCTGGACCAGACCGACCCCGGCATCGACGACGTCCACTCCGGTTCCTCAGAGGTCGGCTCGGATGGGCAACCGTATTCGAGCTGGTAGCTCCGCGCGGCCGAGAGCAGCGTTCTACACTCAGATAATGCTTCTCCACGAACAATTCACCACTGAGCAGGAGATGGTTGCGGTTTACCGTCTTTACTCGGCGCTTGCGCGGGAGCTGGAGCCGGAGTCTGGCCTGGGCGGCAGATTGCTTTTTACCGGTGAGTTGGACCCGGCCGGTTGCCGGCTGATCCGTGCCGCGAACATCGCCGGCGCTGCCACTCTGGCGGCCTCGGCGGATTCGGTCGTTCAGAGGCAGGCCATCCGCGAGGGAGCGGTGGATTTTCTGGTGACCTCGTTCGACGAGGCTCTGCGCATTTTGAAGAATGAGATTCGCAAGCGGCAGGCCGTGGCGGTTTGCGTAGCCGAGGCGTCGGAAAAGGTTTTGCGGCAGATGGCCGAACGCGGCGTGCAGCCCGACCTGCTGGTTCCGTCTGTTGCGCTGTCGGCGGAAGGTGCCGTATTTCTGGCGCAGGGAGCACGGTGCGTGGAAGCCGAGCCAGAACCGGAGGACAGGAAGTTCCTGGTTCTGGAGATACCGGCGGTGTGGGCGCAGCGGATTGCTGGATTCGACGCGCTGCTCACGGAGTTTGTTGCTACTGCCGATTATGCAGGCCGCCGCTGGCTGCGCCGCTCGCCCCGTTTCCTGGGGCCACAAATGAGGCGGCTGCGCTCGCTGGAGTGCGACGAGAGGACGGCTGCGACGCTGATGAAGAGAATCGAGCAGGCCGTTCCGGATTAAGCTTCAGGCAACGAAGACGAGTATTACTCAGCGCTTCCTGCCGCTTCGATCCGCGCCCATAATTCCTTGACGCCGTAGCCGGTTTTTGCGGAGACCGGAAGCACTTCGTCCAGTTCCAGTCCCATTTTCAGGGCCAGCAGATTCCGCGTGCGCTCGTTTCCGCTGAGCCGGTCGATCTTGGTAGCCGCTACCACAAATTCGCGTCCAGCGGTGCGTAGCCAGTCGATCAACTGCCGGTCGCTCTGCTGCGCGGGCACGTTCGAGTCCACCAGGCAGACGCACAACTTGAGCGCCGAACGGATGGCCAAATAAGGCTCAATAAACGCCGGCCAGCCTGCCGAGATTGACTTCGAGATTTTTGCATAGCCGTAGCCGGGCAAGTCGGCGAAGACCAGTTTGCGCCGATTGCTTTGATCCTGCAGGGCGAAAAAGTTGATGGCCCGCGTGCGTCCCGGCGTCTGCGAGACCTTAGCCGCTTTGTCGCCAACCAGCGTGTTCAGCAGGCTCGATTTGCCCACGTTCGAGCGGCCCAGAAATGCAATCTCCGGCACGTCCGGTGCGGGAAACTGCGCCGCATCGAGGGCCGAAAGCATGAATTGGGTCGTATAGCGCATAGTTTCAGCGAGCCAGCGAATCAACAGGCCGGTGGATACTCGGGCAGTGCCAACTGTCTTGAGAATACAGTAAGGATGGAGTGCTCGTTTTTATGATTTCCAGATGACTTCTACTGCGGGGCTGGAAAGTTGCCCGTGATCTCAGGCGGAGGCACCGACGCCAGCACATCGGTTTCGGCAGGCATCGCTGAGGGCAGCGGGCCTTCGAGAGCCAGCGCAAGAACCTCGTCCATAGAGTCCACAAAGTGCAGCTTGATCGAGTTCTTGATGTTGTCGGGCAGCTCGGCAATGTCCTTGTCGTTGGCGCGGGGCAGGATGACCTCGAAGATGCCGGCGCGCAG
>Ga0182017_10003249_pt1 | contig 12161 bp, 3 predicted proteins | sample 712E3DmetaG_FD_120492 | JGI IMG/M metagenome (GOLD analysis project Ga0182017, IMG submission 120492) | Permafrost microbial communities from Stordalen Mire, Sweden - 712E3D metaG | ecosystem: Environmental > Terrestrial > Soil > Wetlands > Permafrost | place: Sweden: Stordalen | collected... | reverse complement strand
TTGCGCCATCAGGTCCTCGCCCAGTTTCTTGCCGGAATAAAGTGTCATCACATGGTGTTCCGGCAGATGTTTCCAGCATTCTTGCTGGAGCAGGCAGTCGTATGGGGCGTTGCAGTGCCGGCCGATGGCTGTTTCCGGGCATTCGTCCGAATCAATCACCGCCAGCATCTCAGCGATTCGCGTTTCCAGCCCGTCGGCGAATTCCGCCAATCGGTCTGTTACATCCTCAGTTACAAACAACTGCCACGGGTCAACATCGCCTTGTTTAACGTATTCCCGATTCAGGTGCATTATGTGGCAGCGATTGATCTTCACCCCGTTCAGCTGACAGCAGTGCCGTTGAAAAGCGACGTCGTACAATTGCTCGTCCTTGGCATCATTGGTACTCTTCACCTCTACAATGTCCCACGACTCACTGGCAGACGGGTTAAGAATGTCCACCCGGCAGTAAAGCCGGTTACCGGAGAAGCCTGCCTCAAATAAGGGCTTACGCAATTTCAGGGAAGTTGTGGTTTCCCTGAGATTCGCCCCAATGTTCTCCTGGTCCAGTCTGATGCCGCCGGGATACAATTGCTGCGCTAGCGCCCCGATCATATGCCCCTGGTCAAAGACGTGCTGGGTGGCGGCATCATAAGCCGGCAGTCTTGTAGCATCATTTAACGATACCCATAGTAGCTTCAGGCACTGAATGCCGTTAATATATTTCGATTTTGAGAGATTCTTACGTCTATTCAATAGTTTACTCCGGGCGTCATATTAATATAGTTATTTATATTTTGAATATTTCCTTTATTCTTTTAGCAATCTCATCGGATTTTATACTGCCTTCCGCTGATTCGGTTGATGTTATGAGAATGCCATTTGTTCCCCCACCTTCTTCTATAGGAAGGATACCCTGTTTCCGGTACCACTCCAATTTTCTCTGCCAACGCTCTCTGTACTCTTTATTACCAAGCATGCCAAGATGTTCCCAATAGTATGTGATACCGGATTCAGAATCATCTATTGTGAAATCAGGATAACGTTCTGCGCCATCATTGCCTATCAGTTTTTGTTCATAAGCATAATTGATGTTTGCCGACAGAAGATTATCTGCAATGATGACCTCAGATTTTGACCGCACCGGTTCACCGTGTTTTGTGCGATGGATTAAAAACTCTTCCAAGAAACGCCCATTTACCTCAATCAATCCGGGCGCTTTAAAGAGGTTGGTATAACGCCCGGCTATTTCCGAATAATTGCTGGATGAATATTTTTTGTATTCTTCCCAAGAGCCCTGGTGCAGGATCACAATTCGATCTCGTTGCCTCGTTAAAGCAGTGTACAATAATTCGCGCGAAAGTACCCAGCAAGGGTTTGGTAGAATTAATAGACAAAGACCGAATTCACTGCCTTGAGCTTTATGCACAGTTAGAGCGTAGGCTAATTCCAATATTGCCTCGCCTTCTTCTTTAAAATCAATTCCCTTGTAGTCATAGATGAAATCGGGTTGTGAAGCAAATTCTATCTTTAATAACCATGGCAGTCCTTTCCATGTAGCAGTTTTTGACTTAAACTGGCCTTCTACTACACCTATTTCACCATTTGCAACATATTTAAGCGCGTTTTCTTCTGGATATACTGTCTTGCGTCTATTATTTCTAACATTGATTACTTTGTCGCCATAGACAATTCCTTCGGGACCCATCGGTCTAGGAATTTTGCGGAACCGTTCTTGTGCTCGACGTATAGTCTCCTGACGGAAAGTCCGCTGTACCATTTTATTGATTTCCCTAACTCCAAAGTTTTGTCCTCGCACAGGAGATAAAATTTGCCATTTAGTGACTGATTTAGCGGAACCATGGTTGAAGTAAATATTATTATTATAGTTTGTCCCGCCAAGGGATAGCTCAAAGGCAGTGTTATCAGAAATATCCTTGAGCTTAAGTTCTTCGATCAATACGGATATAATTTTGTCGCTTATTTGAGATTCATCGTCCCAACGAACAAATTTTAATCTATCACTGAGTGTTCCCTGTTTAGCTTTTGTAAATATTTCATCATCTCCAGGACCGACAAGCCGACCGCTAAACCAATCTGCCAATTGTAAATCTTCGCAGGATTTACCTATTTGGCGTCGACTTACCGTTAACTCGGTGTATCCCGGACTGACTTTAGGGAATATAATATCCAAATTACTTGGTGTAAGGTTATTAACGATATCTACGAATGGCCGTCCGGCGCCTATGGGTGGAAGTTGTCGTGGATCACCACAGAGAATGAGTCGGTCAACCCCTTTAAGAGTTTGCAGGAGAGCACCAAGTTGCTCCTCAGTGAGCATAGAGGCTTCATCTATTATAACTGTCTTCCCAACCTCAATGGGTTCATTAGATGATAATCGATATATTCCAGTTTCCTCGTCATAACGATCATGCTCCATCAGGAATTGGGCAATGGTGCGCGCAGTCTCCCCTGTCGTTTGCCACAATTGGACGCGGGCTTTCCCAGTTGGAGCCAGTAATAGTAAGCCCTGTGCTTTAATAATAGGGTGCTGGCATAAGACTGAAAGTACAGTAGTTTTTCCGGTGCCTGCCGGACCGATGAGAATGGAAAAGCGTGATTCTGCCAACTCTTTTAACGCCGCAGCTTTTTCTTCTCGCGCTTTAGTCTCATCTTCATCAAGTGGAGCATCCATACCCAATTTTATATTCAACAGGTTGAGCCAATTTGCTTCAACTTTGTTGTGGACCCCCTTAAGGCGGCGAGTCACAGTGTTGCGGATAATCTCATCCATTTTATTTAACCGGCTTAGCTGATAAGCGCGTGTGCCATCACTCATAACCGCTAAACTGATGCCAGCCGAAAATTGAGGCTCGGCTACATTAAGTAAATCATTGTCGATGATACAAGCCGGTTCCAAGGGAAGTTTGTTGATAATCTGAACGAGTTCGGTTTGTGGCATCAGAGTATGACCATCATTAGTGGATTTTTCAAGCATATCTACAATCAAAGCACAGACTCGGCGGGGATCTACCGGTCCGTCTAGTGCCGACGGCATAGGCAGCGGGTGCTTTGCTCTTACTGCCTGCTCAGGGAATACGCCCTGATCAATATTGGTAAAACCGATAGGGTCAATAGAGGATCTATCAAGTTCATATATTAAATAAGGATTAGCCAGCAAATCACCGTCTTTACAATCAATACGGCATTCAGCGCGTTGCTCAATTCTGTAGAAGCGGATAGATTGTTCTGCTGTAATGTCAAAACGACTGATAAGCTTCAGCAAATCCCGTCTTTCAGCCGGCAGCCTTTTCCATTTTTCCTGTATAATTTTGCTTATTTGACGAGCTATATCGGGGGGAAGACAAGATGGGTCAGCAAAAGTTTTATCTACCAGTGGCCAGGGGTCCTCATTCTCTCCCAGTTGGTTAGCCAAGTCATACGCGAGCAAGTTCCCATGCTCAATTCCAAAAGCGGTCAGAGCTGAACCTAGTCCAGGGCATGGACCGCTAAGGTTCCACAATTCGGAAATACGTTCATTAATCCACTTTATTTGAGCATCCCATTTTCCACCTACAACGGGAGCCATCTTGTTCAAAGCATTAGCACAAGCAATAAGCACGGTAATGGCGCTGCGGGTATTCACATGTTCATTAGCATAAGAGAATTCAGGTCTAAGTTCATTTGGTATATAGGCCACAAAGTCAGCAGGGTTTAAACTTTTGTCCAGTTCTGTCTGTGCCAGCAATTCCCTATAAGGAAGAATAAAACCGTCTTTAAAGCCATTTCTTATGGAATGCTGAAGAAGGCGGTCCCAGATAACAGAACGTAAATCATCTTTCTTTTTATTTTCATATTCATATTCCTGGGGTTGTTTCGGAACATTTAATACGCGACCCACTCCTATTATCACACGACGGTTATCATTGGAAAGAGGAGTTTCTTTTGCGTAGAAGAAACACAGACTTTTCAAAGGTTGAATAGCACTAAAAAAAGTATTCAGTAAAATTGTTTGATTACGATAATCCTGTGCCCAGCTCGTGCCAAATCCAAGGTCAGGTTCCAAACTTGGGTCATATCCCAAATCATATTCCTCAGCGATGTCCTTAGCATTCCGGCTGAGTGCCCACCGGAAAGGAATGACCGCTGCGGAATACATCGGCATGCGAATTCTTGTGGGGCGAAAATGCTGGTGCATCCCGCTATCTTCTTTGTAATAAGGGTGGTTTACCATTCTATCGTATTCGAATGGCGCCATAAAGGTAACACGCTCATCAATACATGGTGGCCACTGTCCTTTACTAGGGTCGAGTTTGTTAACCATCCGTTTGTCAGGCGGCAAATCATCTTTGTTAGATTTGCAAGGCAGATTTTCCATTTCTCGTATGCGGGCTAATGCTTCGCAGGCTGTATTGGCCCTGGGTCTTTTACAAATGCATCCATTCCAGTTATCGTCGTGCCATGGGACACGAATGGAAATATGTTTTATGGGAAGATCTCGAGAACCATCATTATTTCTAGGCACAATGACCTCCTTGTTTATTAAGCTTCTTTCTTCAATATTTTTTTACAGTTCAATCAAGCCACAAGCAATTGGCTCATAGGATACTGAGATTTTACGTTTATTTTCAAGTTCTCCCACTGCATTGTCATGTTTACTTTCTAAATTCTTGAGTTCCCCTTCATGCATCCGTATAATCCGTTCATCTATTGCCTTTTCCAATCTATCATTAACCCGCCGGGTTTTTACCTCATAAGTCTTTTCCAAAGCAGAACGACGGATCGCGATAAGACTATCATTTTTCTGTCTCTCCGAAGTTTCCCTTTTTCGTTTCATTTCTGCCATAAGTTCATGAGCTTTTTCTTTTAATTCTTGTCCAAGCACCCAATCATATTCAATTTTTGATTCAGGGGAATCCTCTACCAAATATTCATTGATAATTTTCAGAAATGAACTTGATAGATAATCATCCATGTTCCCATGAGTATCGAGCGTGATAGTTACTAACTCATTAGAATCAACCATTGCACTCGTACTAATGTAAAACATAAAAAAATACCGTATTCCTTTTTCCTCAGGGATTTTAGTCTGCAGATTAAATCTCAGTACACGAGTTTCTGGCTCTGAAAGTGTTCCTTGCTCCAATGAGTCAAATGCCAATCTTACCAAAGGATGCCATACATTTGAATAAACGATTCTCGGTCGTTCTAAGGCTAATTTGCTGTCGAATGTAATAGAAAGCCCTCTTGGACCAGTATGGAAGTAACGTCCTTTAGGGCTTATAGACTCTATCAATTGTGTTATAAAATTCCAATCTTCCCTTCCCGAATTGGTGCTACGTTTAGCTAAAAAGAGGCGTAATTTATCAATCAATGTTTGGTCAGGAGTTAAAAACCAACAATCTGATCCCTGATCCACTTTCCTGATGGTAGTCTTCGGTGATTCTTTAATTAGATATTGGCAGACTAGCGACCTAATTTCCTTTGACGATACATAGCGGCCATTGCTAATGTTGTCTTCTACCTGATTCACGAAAGACATATCCTGACCAAGCAGTTCAGCTCGGTGCTTCTCATAATTTTCGGCTTGAAGTCTACGTTGCTCTAGCATTCTCAAATAATCTTCCGCTTTCCGGGTTTCTTGTTCAGGCGTAAGATCGCTAGTAATGACCTCCTGAGATAGTTCCTTTACGATATCACCAAGAATAGGCTCCAGAGCTCCGATAGATTCTTTAAACACACCAATTCGATCATATAATCTTTTCAAAATTCGTTCTTCTATAGTATTTCTTAAGAATAACGACACAACTCTTATTTTCTCACTCTTTTGACCATACCTGTCTATACGACCAATACGTTGCTCTACCCTCATCGGATTCCATGGTAGATCGTAATTAACAACTGTATTGCAGAATTGCAAGTCCAACCCCTCGGCGCCGACTTCGGATGATAGTAGTATGCGAGCGTCATTATCTTGTTTAAATCTCTCCATAATCACTTGTCTGTCGATCACACCTTTACCACCATGAATGACTTCAACTTTAAGACCTTCTTTTGTAAGACGATCCCACAAATAGGAAATTGTCTTTCTGAAAAACGAATAGACAATAACTTTTGCAGTAGGCTCAGCATCTAAAATCTGAGTCAGTGCGCTGAAAAAGGCATCGTATTTACTATCGATGTTACCAAGTTCGTCGTAAAGTAGTCTCAAGTGCTCTCCAACAGCTTTTAATTCTTCAATCGGGAGAGTAGATGATGAATCAAGCTCAGTATTTCCGTCTTCAATGGCTAAATCATCAAAATTATTTGTACCAAATCCCTCGACGATTTCCCTAAATGCCCCTAATGAACTCGCTAGCTGCCTCTCAATTTGTATCAAACCTAGAACAAAAACATACCCCCTTTTGTATTTGGCACGCACACGGGCAAAATGTAAAGCCTCCTCATATATTTCCTGTTCTTTTTGTGTGAGTCCTATATCTAGAGTACGTGCTTCTCGAATAACGCCCGATTGCACCTCCTTCCTACGGGTTCTAGTGAATAGAAGTGAGAAGGTATTTAGTTCGGATAGATTGCGAATAGCTACAGCGAGATTCCGTCTCATTTCCGGAGAATCTTGCTTCATTCCGCTTATCAGTTGTTTTGTTTCTACCCAATAGGGGTTTATTTTCATATCTTGAGGACATAAATCTAAACAAGAACACACCTTATCAAAATCTGTGGGGTCTTGGCAAAGCTCTTGTATTGCTCGATTCAATATCTTATTAGGTTCAAGCTGGGACTCAAATACTTCCTTATGTTGGAATTCACCGGGTTCAAGTATGTTGAGTAAATAAAAAAGATCATCGCTGTGCAAATGCACCGGAGTGGCTGTTAGCATAATGAGGTGGTCAGTGTGGGCAGAAAGCGTTTCCCCAAGATCAAAACTCAAAGCTTCCGGGTTCTTCATATGGTGCGCTTCATCAATGATGACCAGATCAAAATCAACGCCAAAATTGTTGATTTGCTCCGTGAGCTCTTCGCGTCGTAACGTTTCAATAGAACAAATTGCTCGCAGTCTCTGTGTACCACCTGAATCGCGGAATTCGTTAAAATATTGTCGGAGAAGAGCAGTATCCATAATTTCAAATTCTTCACCGAAACGAGCTGATAACTCGGATCTCCATTTGGTGCATAAGCCGGAAGGGCATACCACTAGCACTCTAGGCAAGTCACCTCGCATTCGTGCTTTTAACTCTAAATAGATGATGCAAGCTTCAATAGTTTTGCCCAGACCGACTTCGTCGGCGATAAGAATCTTACCGTAGGGATTGTTCAGAAACTTGATTGCTGGTTTAAATTGGTAGGCTTCAAAGTTAGTGCGTGACATTGAATAGGAGTAGAGCGTATCACTAAGAGGGCGGCGCATTTTAAAAATGAGCAAATCTCGTAGGAACTCTTGAGGGGTTACGTATCCAATACTTGATACCAATTCTTCAACATCATCTTCTGCAATGATGGGTTCCTCATTTTGTTTGATGAAGATCCGGTATTGGCCTTTCGGCATAATGCCAGTTATAATTCCGATAGATCCCCTATTTTTTATCCTAACCCGGGTGCCAATTTCAAATTGTGGCTCAATTGTCTCCTCCTGTATTGGCTGTATAGCAGATTCGATTGGTTTTGTTATTACGGGAATCGGTTTGGGAACCACTGGGAGTAGGTTTTTTATTTTACGGATGTTCTTTAAGGCAATAGGGTATGCTGGGTTTATTTTCAGGCATTTTTGATAGGCAGATAACGCCTCATTTAAGCGATTACATTCAAGATAACTCTTACCGAGGCGACAAAAGTCATCTACATATGGTTTTGAGTTATTAATGATTCGCTCATTAATTTTTAGAGCTTCTTTCCAGTTACCTTGCCGTGCGTAAGTAATGGCGCGCTGTCTCAATGCTTCTACAAGAGAGGGGGAAAGACCGGGTGATGGAACTTTATTGGTTTTCGCCATCCTGGTACCCCTATTATTTTCAATTCAATACAATAATGTTCTTAACTTGTTAGCCCAACTTTAGCGTAGATACTTTGGCCCGGGCCGAAATAGGATTCGTAAACATGCTCGTAAACTACGTTTACTTTTTGCTGATAGATGTCAGCGGTATAGCAGGACGGCAATCCTTCCAGAATCTCCTCAATCGCCACTTTTACGGCAGCCTTAGCCTGTTGCTTTTTCCGCCATTCAATCACCAATTTTTCTTTTTTAAGTGTTTCCAGCAGGTCTTTAGCTACCTTTTTTACTTCCAATTCTTCTTTCTTCGTAAGCTTCATTTTAGGCTTGGTAAGCAGATCGAAGACAGCTAATTCTTCTTCGGTAAGGTTTTCTGCGATATAACGTCTATCTTCTGTATTTAGTCCTTGTGCAAAATCTATAAGTCTCTTAAAAAACTCGTCGATATTGGCACTACCGGCATTATATTCCTCAATCATTTTCTGGAATTGCAAATGAAAGTCCATTCGCGTCCGATTTAACAGTATCATGTTATTTAATTTCCCGGCGATGGCAGTTTTCAATTTATCAGCTTCGATGTGCTTTCTATTTTTCTCAAATTGTTCCTTCAGTTTTTCGAAGTCAACTTTACTAAGGTCAATAAGAGTATCATATTTAGATTTATTTTCGCGGATGAGGTAACCTTGGGCAGCAACTGAACGGTCGAGTAAATCGTCAACCTTACCTATAACTGATGATATGTCAGCCGGAGTAATCTGCGAATTGATTTTACGAGCCAACACTTCAAACAAAATGCAATCCGGTTTAATTTCGCTCGCCAGCGGATCAGGTAAGATGGCGCGGTAAAGACGGCTGATGTTATAAGCCATCAACAAGAATTTTTTCTTTAACTCATCGGTGGTAACAATAGCATCTTCTGCGTCATCCAAAAGTTTAATCTTCTGGAATCCTTCGGCTCCTTTTATTGCTATCGTGCTGATGCCAAGACCGGTACAGAAAGCATCGGTTTCAGTTATCACATCCTTAAGAATATTTACTAGGGCCTGTTTGTCTTTAACCGGGGTGTCGCCGTCTTCAATGCCACCACCGGCACCGGTGCCATAAATTGCGAGAGCTTTCTTTAAGCTGCGGAAGACGCCGATGTAATCCACGATCAAGCCATTGACCTTGTCCCTGAAGACACGATTTGCCCGTGCTATGGTCTGCATTAATGTATGGTTGCGCATAGGCTTATCCAAATAAATTGTAGAGCAGCAAGGCACATCAAAGCCGGTCATCCACATCGCGCACACAAACACAACGCGGAACGGGTCATCGGGGTCTTTGAATTTAGCATCGAGGTCTTCTTTCAACATCCGCTGGCGATGTGGCAGGATATTCAATCCCTTCTTTTTCATATCGGCCACTTCATTCTGGCCTTGAGAAACAACAACTGCCATATTAGTAGATTTGATATAATCCAGCCATTGTTTCTGTGACGCAAATTCAGCGGAAGGAGCGACTGCCAACGCCGCCGTCAGCTTTTCGATATAACGTTTCCAATATTTTTGCACTTTATCGTACATGCGGACGGCAGTAGCTTTATCAACGCTGATAACCATGGCTTTACCTTGATAGCCGCGGCCGGTAAAATGCTTAACGATGTCTTCAGCGATAGTTTCCAGCCGATCGTCCCGGGTGATTAAATGATATTGATGGGCAAACTCGCGCTGCAATTTCTTTTCCTGGTTTTCGTCCAGTTCCGCTTGTTCAATAATCTCGTACATACCCTCATTCAGATCTTTGTTGGTAAGCTGTAATTCGGGAATGCGGTTCTCATAAAAGAGCGGGACAGTAGCTTTATCGTCGACCGATTGTTTGAAGTTATAGATACTGACATAATCACCGAAAACCTCGCGCGTCTTCTCCTCGGAATTAATCAGAGGCGTGCCGGTAAACGCCAGGAAAGAAGCATTGGGCAGAGCTTTTCGCATGTTGAGAGCCAATGTATCATATTGGCTGCGGTGTGCTTCATCCGTAATGACAATGATATCCGACCTTTCGGAGAGCAATTCCTCGGTACGGAATTTCTGGATTAAAGTAAAAACGTAACGGTGGTCTTCACTTAAAAGCTGTTTTAGGTGCTCGGATGACTCCGCCTGGGCTTTTTTCTCCGTGACAGCACCCACAGACGTAAAGTTGGTATAAATCTGGTCGTCCAGTTCTATCCTATCCGTGATTATAACGAACGTCCAGTTCCCGGGTATTTTGCGCAGTACTTTCTGGGCAAAGAAAACCATAGAAACACTTTTCCCACTGCCCTGCGTATGCCAGAAGACGCCTAATCGTCCTTCTTTTTGTTTGATTTCATGCAAAATTTCGATGGCATGATTTACCCCCAGATACTGGTGATTTTTAGCGACCAGTTTGATTAACCCTCCGCGGGCTTCCTGAAATAGGGAGAAGTTTTCGATGATATCCAGCAGGCGTTGAGGTTCACAAGTGCCGCGGATAATCGTATCCAGCGTAACGACACCTTCTTCACCTTCTTTGTTAATCTTCTTCCAATCTGAAAAATGTTCCCATTCAGCGGAGATGGTACCGATTTTACTGTTCGTGCCGTTGGAAATGAGAATAAAGGCGTTATACCAGAAAACCTGAGGAATAGCGTATTTATAGTCACGGATGTTATCGTTGAACGCGGTTTGCAAGTTCTTATGGACGGCTTTCAGTTCGATAAAGACCAGAGGAATTCCATTTACAAATCCGATAAGGTCAGCACGGCGTTTATACATCTCACCGGTAATCCAGAACTGATAAGCCAGAAAATAGTCGTTTTTCTTGGGATTGGTCCAATCAATAATCTTGACTTCAACAGGGACTTCTTTGCCCTTTTTATCGGTTATTTTAACCTTGACGCCGTTTTTTAGCAGTTTATACACTTCATGGTTAGCCTGAACTGGACTCAGCAAACTGCGGTCGCTGGAAAGTTCTTCAATCGCTAACGTGAAAGCCTCCGGCGGTAAACGGGGATTTAGTCGTTTTAAAGCCAGCAATAACCGGGACGTCAGAATGACTTCACCAGTATTCTCGCGTCCCAATGCGCTCTTACTATTAAGGTCAAACTCATGGTAGCAGTCAGCTGTTTCCCAACCCAATTGTTGAAATAAGGCGATGGCACTTTGCTCTACAAGTTCGTCTTCACTGTATTCACCTGGTTTGGGATTCATGCGGGTTCTCTCACCTTAATATCCAAATCAGAAACATCAATTTCGCCGGAGATTAATTTGGGCAATAACAAGTCACGTGTTTGACGCAAATTATCATTCTTTTTTATTAATAACAATATTTGTTTAAAAATCGGATTGCTTAACTCCAAATAATTGTCAATTAATTCAGATGAAGGTGACAATATTTTTAATTTTCCAGTTTCAACTGGACTTAGATTTTGCTGGGCTACACCATTAGATATGGTTCCCAGCTGTTCTTGCATTTCTTTTTGTCGAAACATCATATATAAAAATGTTATATTTTTTATATTTTGTGGTATAAATTTACCTACTCGTTGATTAAGGAGAAGATTATTACCGCAAACCAGACAGACTCTCCCAATATTACCAGTTAAGGAAATTAAAACGTCCCCATCTTTCAAATAACAATAATCGGGGAACTTTGGAGGTATCTTATTAATTCTATTTGTACATGCTTTTTCAAAGAATCCATCCTGGACATTTTTAATTGTCACAACACCAAAAGGTCCATCCTCGTCATAGATATCCCTTTTGAATGGAAACCCAGATTTGATGGTGATAATTTTATCAAGAGTAGTTACCTCCCATCCTTGAGGAATCATCCCCAAAGGAGATTCCACCAGTTTTACATTTTCATGACCTGGGAACCGGAAATTTACAAACCATTCACGGTAAAGATTTTGAGCCATCTCTTCTATTATCTTGATACGTTTAGAATTATTTTCTATCAGGTCATCATAAGCGGAGAGAATAGCAGCAATTTTCCATTGGTCAAGAATAGGAGGCAATCTCACCGGTATTTGATAGAAGGCTTCACGGCTTGTTGAAGGTATAGCTGAACCACTATCAATATTATTAATGTCAAAATTTAATAAATGATAGTATGCCCACTTTATATCAAAGGTATGATTTATCGGTTTCAAATAAAATGCTGTGTCAATTACGTAAAATGGTTTCTTTGAGTA
>Ga0182017_10003246_pt1 | contig 12174 bp, 9 predicted proteins | sample 712E3DmetaG_FD_120492 | JGI IMG/M metagenome (GOLD analysis project Ga0182017, IMG submission 120492) | Permafrost microbial communities from Stordalen Mire, Sweden - 712E3D metaG | ecosystem: Environmental > Terrestrial > Soil > Wetlands > Permafrost | place: Sweden: Stordalen | collected... | reverse complement strand
TTATTTAAGCGATAACAGTGACTTAAGTAAGGCAGGCAGTAAACGCGTCCCGGTGGGGTAGTGGACATCCTAGAAGCCTGCGGAGCTTTTGACCCGGGTTCAAGTCCCGGCCGGGGCGTTTTGCTTTTCACGTATGATTCTTATTTTAGCCCTTGAAAATTACCTTGTTTCCTGTTATATCCGTCTATGAACATTCCCACTTTTTTGGGATCACCATTATGCCTTATCGGATTGTGACTGGGTAAGGTCCTGTGTAAGTACTGAACATAGTAATTCGAAGTTCAAAATCCGAAAGGTATCTGTCTTCGCATTAACAAGGACTGATTAATGAAAGTAAATAGGCCCGTTTTCACCCATCGCAAAAAACAGGGGAATTTCGTTATGAGATTGGAAACCGGGAACTCTACAGAATCTTTTCAGTAATAAAAAAGTGACTGAAATCCGGTGTCTGCAGACCGGATTTATTTTGTATCTTACACCAGATGTGCAAGGACGAGAACGACAAAACCGCACGCGGCAATTGCCAGCACCCCCAAAACGGCATAGTCCCGCGTTGCAAGGACACGCTCGCGCACGTGCGTCTTCTTCCCCGTCCGGTACCCTCTCATATCGATGGTAAGCCCGAGCACGTTGGAGCGGAGCAGCGCATTAGAGACGAGTGGGATTGCGATGGGAGCAACACTCCGGATCTTGCCAACAAAACCTGTGCCGGGATTAAAACCCCGGGCCAGCTGGGCCTCGTGGATACGCTGCCCCTCGATCTGGAGCGTGGGGATAAACCGTAGCGCGATGATGAACATAAGAATGTAATCGATAGGTAACCCGATCTTTTCCATGGCATTAACAAGGTCACGCGGCTGCGTCGAGATCAGGAAGAGCTGGAACGCAAAGATGAGTATCATGAAACGGAGCGTGAGGACGAGCCCGATCACAAGTCCCCCGGCGGTAATGGGGATGAGTCCCCCGATGACCGGTACTCCATGAGGAATAAGGTATCCGAGAATATCACCATTAGGCATCGTGATAATCGTGATGAGAATGAAGATGACACTCATGGCGATGATCAGTTTGAGCTGCTGGAGCGATTCGACAAGAAGTCTGCTGTATGCCGCAAACGCGAGCATGGCAAAAACCATGAGAGTGAGAAAGACCATATTCGTTGTGATGATACACATAACGCTGACAACGATGATGAACGCAATCTTGGTGTACGGGTGAAGTCGGTGCAGGAATGCATCCTTGTGCACATACTGGAGGATCTCGGCCATCCTTACGCACCCCCGGTATCGGAAATGATCTTCCCGCTATCCATCGTAATAATGCGGTCCGCGCAATGTTTTGCGATGTCTAGGTTGTGGGTGATAATGACGATGGTGTGCCCGTTTTCCTGGAGTTTCTTGAGAATACTGATGACAAGGAGTGCCTCGTACCCGTCCAGTCCCGTTGTTGGTTCATCAAGCACAATCACGCGGGGCTGCATGGCAACAACACAGGCAATCCCAAGCTGCTGCCGTTCTCCCCGCGAGAGCCAGCGCGGGTACAAATCTGCCGATTCAGTGAGCCCGGCATCGCGGAGCGCTGCATCGATAACCGCGTCGCGATTTTCAATGCCAAGGTTCTTCACTCCATAAGCAATCTCTTCCCGAACCGTATCGGCAAAGAACATATGGTCCGGGTTCTGGAAGACAAGACCGACATCACAGGCGAGTGCAGCAATACTGCAATCCTTCGTATTCTTCCCGTTTACGATGACATCGCCGCTTGTCGGTGAGAGGAGCCGGTTGAAGTGCTTGACAAGGGTCGTCTTTCCCGATCCATTCTCGCCAACGATTGCAACAAACTCTCCTTTTTTGATGGTGAGACTGATGTCGGATAGTGCCAGGACATCCCCATAACGATACATCAGATTCTGCACGGAGATTACCGGTTCACTGGTAACGGGAGCCCGGGCATTCTTTTTAACCATTGAGAAATCGGGCAGCACCATACCCCGTACACGGTCGTTTCTTAAGACTGCATCAGGCACGCCACCTGACGTGATCCGGCCATTCTCCATGATAATGAGGGTATCGACCATCTCACGGAAGTGATCGAACTTGTGCTCAATAAGGAGAATGGTTTTTCCCTGCTCTTTGAGCTCCTTCAGGATATCGGCAATCCGTTTTGTCGCATGCTCGTCAAGCTCTGAAGTTGGCTCGTCAAGGATCAGGATATCGTTCCCGAGTGCCAGTGTTGCAGCAAGAGCTACCCGCTGCTTCTGGCCCCCGGAGAGATTGTGCGGCGAACGGTCCTTGAGTTCCTCAAGGTAGGTTGTCTTCATGATTCCGGAGAGCCGCTCCTCAACAACTGCAGCAGAAAGCCCGCGATATTCGAGCGCAGAAAGGATCTCCTCCTCGACAGTGGTGAAGATCATCTGGGCTTCGGGATCGTCAAAGACAACACCAACATTCTGCGCAAGATCCGAGAGGCTGCTGTAATCAGTGACATCCTTGCCGTCAATTACAACCGAACCTTCTTTTTTCCCGCCATATTCGTGGTGCAGGATCCCGGAAGCGGCAAGGCACAGCGAGGTCTTTCCGGCCCCAGAGGGACCGGTAACCATCACACACCGGCCTTTCTCAAGAGAGAGGGTGATCTGGTGCAGGGCCGGCTGCACCGTGTGGGGGTATGTGTAACTGACGTTGTTGAGCTCAATCATTCCTGTCCTCTAAAAAGCACCCTGTTGGAGGGTTTGTAGAGGAACTGGACTACAATTGCATTAAAAACTGCCGTTACGACAACGATAGGAACAAAGACCGCCACGAAGGCCATCATATCACCGTGATATGTAGGAGTGTTAAGGACAGTCGCGCCGACAAAAAAGATCGCGACTGCAGCAAACGAAAATCCACTTGCAAGAGTGCTTAAAAATGTGACTAACGCTGGTCCGACCGCTGTACCCTTTTTTACAGCATTATACGTTAGACATCCCAAAATAGCACTCAAGATGATTCCTATAATAATCTTGATCTCAAAATAGCCCTTAGTAATCGGGATATATTGTGGCAAGGTATTGATTGAAAGGTAACCGATAACATAGACTATCATACAAAAAATAATTATTCCCGCAAGTTGTGGCTTGAACTGCATTATGCCGGATTTCATTGAACTAAATTTGATTGCTATTGCATAGAGCACAAAGCAGACAAGGGCGCCGATAGGTTCACTGATCAGGTTTGCCGGTGGGAACATCGAACTCGATATCATCATCGAGAGTGCTCCGGCAACAAGGCCGATACCGAGCGCTTCAAGGATCTTTGGCCGGATCAGGATAATTGCTAGGCAATAAAACGCAATGATCATGTTTGGAGTGAGCGGCGTATGGAGCATCGCGAGGAAAAACCGGAGTATTGCACCGACAGCAAGCAGGATTCCGACTATAGCAATATCTTTTGACTTCATGGTAACATCACATCATCTGGACTGGATAATCATTCAGAGGCAGACAGTCAAACGAACAGTGTATTGACTAACTCGTACCTTGATGTATTATTCTGTACATTTACGTATAAATATGTAATCGTGTGCATTTACGGTCTGATCCGGAAATACCAATCGTGTCCTTTATATAAAAAATACCCTTCAGGACACAGAATCCGGATTATATTCCTGAAAAAAAAGGCTGGCTGTCCAGGAGAATGTCCCTATCTACAGAAGACGGGTGGATAATTTTGGAGGGTCAGATTTTTCACATGCGCACAGAGTATCAGCCGCTACAGGCATGATAACATTCATTGCCTGAACCGGCGCTCTCTCGTACAAGGAGGTCCATGATGCTGTTCTCACCGGGAAGCGACGAGATCTATAAAGAATCACTGGCGCTACACGAAAAAAACAAGGGGAAACTCGGTCTCAGATCAAAAGTTCCTTTAAAAAACAAGCATGATCTTTCCCTCGCGTACACGCCCGGTGTTACTGAAGTCTGCCGGGAAATTGCAAAAGACAAAAACCTTGCCTACAAGTATACCATGAAGGCCAACACAATAGCGATCGTGACCGATGGTTCGGCGGTTCTCGGACTAGGCAACATCGGAGGGCACGCCGCAATTCCGGTGATGGAAGGAAAAGCAATCCTGTTCAAGGAATTCGCCGGTATAGACGCATTTCCTATCTGCTTTGAGAACTACCAGACAGATTTCACCGACCAGATCCGGAACATTGCACCGGTCTTCGGAGGGATCAATCTCGAGGACATTGCTGCACCCAAGTGTTTTGAAGTTGAAGATGCGCTCCAGGATATTGGTATTCCGGTGATGCACGATGACCAGCACGGGACTGCTGTTGTCGTCCTCGCTGCACTCATCAATGCCTGCAAGGTCACCGGCAAAAAATTCGAGGACTTAAACATTGTCATCTGCGGGGCCGGTGCAGCCGGCTACGCGATCACACGCCTGCTGAAATGTATCGGGTATAACCCGGATGTCTGCACAACCGTTAACGAAATAATTGTCTGCGACACCAAAGGTACCATATTTCGCGGACGGGAAGGACTCTACCAGAATAAATACAAGTTCATCATTGCCGAAGAGACCAACCGCCCGGCTCTTGCAGGGTCCCTTACCGATGCAATGACCGGTGCGGATGTGTTTATTGGAGTTTCCGCCCCGGAGGTGGTGAACGAGGAAATGATCCGGTTGATGAATACGGATCCCATCGTCTTTGCGATGGCGAATCCGGTCCCGGAGATCTGGCCGGACAAAGCAAAGCAGGCAGGGGCAGGCATTGTCGGAACCGGCCGGAGTGATTTTCCCAACCAGATCAATAACGTGCTCGCCTTCCCGGGGATATTCCGCGGAGCGCTCGATGCTCGTGCGACAAGGATAACGGACGAAATGAAAATTGCCGCAGCGCACGCAATAGCTGATTATGTACCCCGTCCGCAGCGCGATCGTATCCTTCCCAACATCCTTGACAAGGAAGTTACAAAAGCCGTGGCAAAGTCCGTCGCTGAGGCCGCCGAGAAGTGCGGGTGCAGCCGGCACGTTTGACGGGAACAAGACCTGATATCTGCACGCGGAACCATGATATGAGGTTCATCGGTGATCCGTGCAATCCGGTAGCGAACCGGCTCACCCGTACCCGGTGATCTCGTAATCAATTGCCGTGGAATTCTTTGCACATTCCCTTCCATGGACAAGCACTTCATCCACCATCTTTTTTAAGAGCGCCGGGTACACTGCTCCCACCATCTCCTGCACCGGTTTGCCATCACAGAAAAACTTGAACGTGGGCGTGCTCCGGATACCGTACCGCTCGGCAGTCCACGGACTGGTCATGATATTAAGCCGCGCAAACTGGATGGTGTCCTTATATTCCCGGGCATAATTCCGGAAATATGGCTCCATCTGGTGACAGAATGCACAAGTGGGAGAATAGAACATAACCGCAACCGGCCTGCCATTTTTTTCCACGTCCCACTCCCAGTTCAGATCCGTTAATTCGATAAGGAGTTCCTGCATGGCCGGCGGCTCTGGTCCCTTTGGTGCAGGCTGTTGTACCGGATCCCTGTCTTTGGCTGTCATCGGTGCACCCCTGAGCAGTGATTAGAGAATACGGATGATATAGTTTATTGTGATGGTAAGGGCAGTGACAGTAACGACTGCCCCCCCGAGTTCCAAACGGTAATCCGGATATGGTCCGTTTTTCCGGGAACGGACATACACTATCGGGCTCCTCCCATATTGATTGTCCGGCTGCCATGCAGCTCACTTTCACCCCACGCAATCCGGGCCTTTTTCCCTGACGTTACAGCAGGGATTTGGTACTATGCTGATCATGCTGCGCAAAGGCATCACCCTCCAGCAGGGCACATTCACTGCAGTTATTGCCCCCGAGCCGGTCATCCTTTCCGCACTGAATGACATCCCTGACATCGGGCGGTTCCTGTTCCTGTTTCTCTGCGGCAACTACTCCCGCCTCCTCTCCCGGATCAACCGGACATCATCAAACTTCGAGATCCGCAGGCCGTTCACTGCTGACCAGCTCCTCACAGCCTTAAAAGAGGCCAGTCATACGGTCATCTTCATCGAGCACGATCCCACGCTTTTTGATAACGCAGACCGCCTGCTGGACCCGGTTGCTGCCGCACTCCGGAATGCCGGGCACGAAGCACTGGTGATCCTGTACTCGCCGGACATGGACCGCTCCTTTGCCACACTGGCCCGCCAGGCGGATCGGCTGATCGAGATTGTGCATACAGATGAACCGGTATACAGCGGGCAGTACCAGAGCAGCAGATTACGCCGCCAGGGCAGTCCACCGGCCCCGACACAAAAAACCCTGGGGGTGTTCTGACGGGGAGGAGTTTTGTCAGCGTCCGGCAGCATGCAAAGGATATCACCGACCGTTGGGCCCGCACGTCGCGTTCAGTTCTGCAGGTAAGGCAGCCCGCTCTGCAGCTCGCTGACATGGGGAAGAGCCATTCAAGCGAGGCATTCTTTGGGTGTGATGACCCGCTGGAATCGGTGATCTTCTCATCACTCCTCGAAATACGAAAAGTGCAGGATAGGGAGGCATCTGGTGTGGATCCTTGACTCAGCCTACCGTGACGGTGTGGACCTCTGGTACCGGGATGGCAGCGTGAAGTGCCGGCACCATGAGTACGACCCGCCGTTCTACCTGTACCTGCCCGATCCCCATGCATATCACGAGATGATCGATGTGCTTGGCGAACGCTACCGTGCTGAAGCATGTACGTTCAGGACCCTGTTCGGGGATCTCAACGGGTTCAGTGTACATGCTGATCGTGCAGTTGCTGAACTGATTGAGCACCAGACACAGGGGGATGCACAGCTCTTCAACGTGGACGTGCGGCGTGACCAGAGGTTCATGGCCGAGCACGGTATCTTTCCCTGCGGGAATGCCGATGAGTCACGGTACAGCCCGGACTTTCAGTATGATCTCCGCCAGGTGGAGATCCGGATCCACGATCACCCGGCCCGCTCGTCTCTATGTACGGATGTCGAACTTGTCCATGAACGCACCGAACTGCTGCAGGGGACAGGCCGCAGGGTGGTAACGGATCTCTTCTCACTCCTGGAAACCATCGATCCCGATGTGATCCTGATGTCGCAGGCCGATCTGTGGATGCCAAAGTTCCGGGGATATGCCCGGAGCGAGGGACTCGCTATGCCGTTTTCCCGGAGCGGGAACTATCGGCAGATGGACTCCCGTTCGTACTGGAGTTACGGCAGGGTGGAGCATAAGAATGCGGCACTTATCCCGGACGGGAGGATGCTCATCGATACCGATCAGTCGTTCGTGTACCGCGAAGGGGGACTTGACGGGGTGTTCATGGCAGCCCGGCTTTCCGGGCTTTCTCCCAACCTTGTCTCGCGGTTCACGCCGGGAACGCTTATAAGCAGTTACGAAGTGTATGAAGCAGTACGACGTGGTATCGTGGTACCGTTCCGGAAAGCCGATGTGGAGGGGGTCCGGAAATTCGTTGATCTCCAGGCCTCGGATCGTGGCGGGATGATGTTCCAGCCCGTGGCCGGAGTATACGGGAATGTCGATGAGATCGATTTTACCTCGATGTATCCATCCATCATCGTGAATTTCAATCTTTCTCCCGAGACTCTCGGACACGCGGACCGGAGTGGATTTCTGCCATCCGTACTTGAGCCGGTGGTTGCCCTGCGCAGGGAGACTAAAAGGAAAAAAAAGGCAAATTCCCGGTATGCCGGTATCGACGCCATGCTGAAGTGGATGCTCGTCACCTGTTTTGGGTATACGGGATACAAGAATGCAAAGTTCGGGAGGATCGAGGTCCACGAGGCTATAACCCGCCGGTCGCGTGAGATCCTGATGCAGACAAAAGATATTGCCGAATCGATGGGCTTTTGTGTGCTGCACGGGATTGTCGACTGCCTGTGGGTGCAGGGGACTGGCGTGGATGATCTGTGTGCCGACGTGAACCGGAAGACCGGACTCTCTGCCGAGAACGAGCATTTTGACTGGATCGTCTTTCTGCCCCTCAATGACGGGTTCGGGGCATACAACCGGTATTACGGGAGGCTGTCCGATGGAAGCGTGAAAGTACGCGGGATTGCCGCGCGGCGGCACGACACACCAGAGTATATCCGCACCATGCAGCAGGAGATGCTGTCGATCATGGCAACCGCCCGCACACCTGCCGAACTGGGGCAGGTCCGTGACCAGGTTTACCGGATCTATTGCAATGCAATCCAAAATCTCCCGTGCGCCGCTCCACCGGTGCTGGCGATCAGCCACAGGATCAGCCGTACAATGTATGCCCACCACTGTATCGAGGGTGCAGCGGTTCAGGCATATCGGGATGCGGGACTGGAGATCGCACCGGGTATGAAGATCAGCTACGTTGTGCGCGATGCACGTACGTACCGGGTGGATCCCGAATGGGCAGCGGAACGGTTCGATCTCTCTTACTACCGGGGACTCCTTGAGAAGGCATGGAAAGAGATATCGTACGCGTTCCGGTGGGACGGGCATGCTACCTGCAGGGAGTGGAAAGCACTAAAGGAGCTCCGATCCCCGGCGTATTCCGGCCAACCGGCAGAGTATGTACAGGAACTTATAATTTGACTGATGGAGAATTTGCCCGCGGCGCGCACACTAATACTATCGGGTATTTATCAGAATACCATATACCGGACAATAAGGAAGATCAAAAAGGACAGGGGCTGGGCAATGGAGATGAGAATCGGCGGAAAAGAAGTTTCATCACCCGACGACGCATGGATTGAGGTGAAGAACCCGGCGACCGGTGAAGTGATCGACCGGGTGCCTGCCGGGTCTGATGGCGATGTAGCGGACGCAGTGGATGCAGCCGGTGCAGCTTTTGAAAGCTGGAAAAAGAAAGGAATGCGCGAGCGGGGGATAATCCTGTTCCATGCCGCAGAAAAAGTGCGGGAGCGGCACAGGGACCTTGCCCGCCTCCTGACCCTGGAGCAGGGAAAACCGCTCCGCGAAGCAATTGACGAGGTACGCGGGTATGCCAATATTCTTGAGTATTATGCCGGAATATCCGCACAGCCGACGGGGGATGCGATCCGGCTGGGTGCGGCAGGCGATGCTCTTGTCGTGCGCGAGCCCCTTGGGGTCTGTGGCGCGATCATCCCATGGAACATGCCCGTTCTCATTATGGGATGGAAAACCGGGCCGGCACTGCTTACGGGAAATACCATGGTCTTAAAGCCGGCCTCCACGACCCCTCTGACGAATCTCCACCTCGCCGGGATCCTTGAAGAGGCCGGACTCCCGCCAGGTGTCCTGAATATAGTTACCGGCAGTGGCGGGGTAGTCGGCGAGGCGCTTGTGAAACACCCGGAGGTAAAAAAGATCTCATTTACCGGCAATTGTACTACAGGCAGGAGAATCCGGGAGCTCGCATCAGCGCACGACAAGGACCTCGCGCTGGAACTCGGGGGTTCAGACCCGATGATTGTGATGGACGATGCCGACATTGACAAGGCAGTCGGGGGTGCGCTGCGGGGACGGTTCTACAATGCGGGACAGGTCTGTACGGCCGTCAAACGCCTTTATGTTCACGACAAGATTGCGGGTGAATTTATGCAGAAACTCAAAGCCCGCATCAGTGCCCTGAACGTTGGCAACGGTCTCGGCCCGAAGACGGATATGGGCCCTCTCAACAACGCGGAGCAACGGGAACGGATCGTACAGATAGTCGACACGACCCGGGAACGCGGGGACGGCACGATCCTGACTGGAGGGGGTGTCCTGCGGGGAAAGGCATACGAGTCCGGGTACTTTTACCACCCGACACTGGTGACAGACGTTGCTCCCGAGAGCTGCCTTGTTACGGAAGAACTGTTCGGTCCGGTGCTGCCTATGATGGCCGTTCCGGATCTGGATACGGCAATTTCTATGGCCAACACCTCCCGGTACGGGCTCGGCGCGTCAGTCTGGACCAAAAATATTCATACGACAAAAAGAGTGTTTGATGAAGTCCAGGCCGGTATTATATGGGTGAACCGGCACCTGACTGTACCTCCGGAAGTGCCGTTTGGCGGGGTGCGGGAGAGCGGCATCGGCCGGGAAAACGGGTACCATGCTGTTGACCAGTATTCCCGGACCAAAACCCTGTTCCTTGGATGGTGATAAAAAATTATTTAATCTCTTTTTCTTACAAGAACCATAACAGCAAGGGCACCAATAGCAATGCCCCAGGGAAGCGGCGATTTCGTGGTGGTTGCAGAGGTCAGGGACGGAAGCGCTGTTGTCGGGACAGCGGTGGAGGTATCCGTTATCATCACGGGGGTAGGTGCAGAAGTCGGGGGACTTCCGGGCAGGATAGTGAAGTAGGTTGATGCCGTCACGTCCTGTATAATACCGGAGACTTTCACGATATATTCGTCCGGCTTGAATGCGGTTGCATCCACATCAATTGACCAGCGGTTGTACCCGCCACTGCCCGGGACCACTTTAACAACGTGGGAGAGTCCGGAGAATTCCCCGCTCTGTGCTTTCTGTGTAGGTGTGAATGAGGACGAGGTGACATCTACCATAAGGTCGTCACCGACAGCAAGGTTGGTGGAACCGGCGATGGTGAACTTGTCCCCGACATAGTGATCCCCGATGGGATTGATGAGTGCGGTTGGCGGGGAGATGTAAAACGAGTAGGTGGCAAATGTGTCATCGATATCTTGGCTGCCGATGGCATTGACCAGTGCCTGTGCACTGTCCGGCCCCTGGAGACTTCCCGTCCCGGAGATCGTGAAAATGTCCATGCCCGCTCCGTTACCGAGCTGCCGGTTAATGATCGTGCCGGAAACACGATCATAGATAATATCGAACTGGCCGTTCATCATCGGGTGCTGGACAAGGAAGAAGTACTGGCCGGGTGCGAGGTTTCGCGTGTCGGCAGGTTTGAGTTCATATTCATACGTGTTGTCATCGTTCACCGGAATGGTGGTAACCTTGAGATAATTATGGCTGATTATCCAGAGCTGGAGCCCGTTCCGCGGCTGACCGGTTGCGATGCCATGGATAAAAACGGAGTCTCCGTTGGCAATGGTAACCGTGTTCGAAGAGGATCCTACCGGGTCGAGATCAAGAGCACCTGTAGGTATTGCGATGAGTGCGGTGCCAATGAGGAGTAAACATAGATAGCTGGCGATCCAGCGTAACGAATTTTTGGTCATGGTACACTTCCAGTAGTATATGTTCCCGGGTACCGCGAGAAAAACTTGTTTATAATACCATATACTGGCATGATGCCTGGTCAATTATCCTGCGTACCCGCTGACAGATGGAAAACCCGGTTGCCGGGTTTGAAAGTGGCGGTATGTTCCAAATCTGATAGAACCTCGCCCTCTATTCCTGCCTTTGTTGGGGTATGTCTTTCCGGGAAAAATAATCGTAAGGGAGCCGGTATCTCGCTAATGGAACACCCCAGAATATCCCTGATACCCGGATCTGGTTTTGATATTTTTTTAACCATGCTGACTACTGATACCATCGGTTAATATAGCGTTCATAAAAACCCTGGGATAGGGGTAAAAGGATGAGTGGGAGGAGTAAGCCTCCTTCTGTTCTAGCGGCATTCAGCTTGGCGCCAAACCCGGACGGAGACCGGGCGTCCTGTCGTCCTGTTCTGGCTTGCACCCGCAGGGATTCGCCGTTTCACCGTATCCTGTCCGTTAACGCTCAGCGGGTTACTCGCATGGGAACCATGCTTCTCGCCTTCCGGCTCGACCGCATCATGACTGAAAACAGGCCGTGTCGTTTCTGTTCCATTGCCGTGACTCTCGCCACCCGTACTTGCGTACGGCTGCGTGCCCGGTGGGTGGGGGGACTTTCCTCAGCGACTTTTACGTCACCGTCGGCCGCTCTCTCCCTCTCATATAGTACAAGGATATCTGAGAAGATAAGCGCAGCGCCAATGGAACATTTACCGGTGGCAGAACTGCAGGGTTCGATAGATTGTTAAAGATGAGCACGCTAAGACAGTCACAAGCAAGGGGAATAGTGCCATGCAGTTGCTCACGGATGATGAGGGTGCCATGGCGGTCAGCTCTGCACGCGCCGCCATCGAATACGCAGTAGCAAAACGACCGAAAACCTCTTTTAAACTCACTCCTGTTTTTGGTGAGAAACGCGGGGTCTTTGTCACACTCACGAAGAGAAGCAGCCTCC
>Ga0182017_10003244_pt1 | contig 12179 bp, 4 predicted proteins | sample 712E3DmetaG_FD_120492 | JGI IMG/M metagenome (GOLD analysis project Ga0182017, IMG submission 120492) | Permafrost microbial communities from Stordalen Mire, Sweden - 712E3D metaG | ecosystem: Environmental > Terrestrial > Soil > Wetlands > Permafrost | place: Sweden: Stordalen | collected... | reverse complement strand
GCAGTTTTTGCTATTTCACATAACGATAGAAACCGCATTATTGAATTTATAAAAAAATCATTTTTTTTGTCACCTTTTTTTAAAGTATAACTGTCTTAACATTAATTAGTGCTTGTAAGAAAACTCAGTGTCAGATAAGAAAACATCAAGTTCGAGGCTTGCGAAGTTAGAAAAAGCGGAGTTTACTTTTCGTAAATGAGCATTTTTCTGACAAGCGTAACGAAGAAATTGGTGTTTTCTTGCTGACACTAATTAGAAAATAATAGCATTGGATCAAATGGATGAGAAAATAATTGAGCTTATAATAAAGTATTGGAAAGGCAAGGGCTCAGAGGAAGAATCACAGTCAATTTTAAATTGGTTTAATGTTAGCGCTGAAAATAAGCGCCTTTACGATGAATTGAACGATATTTGGAAAGCGACAGCTAAAAAAGACCAGGAAACTTTTGATGCCTTTAATGCGCTTAAAAAAGTGAGGGGCAAAATCAGTCAAAGCACAAAACAGCGTGAATTAATGACACCGTTTAATCGTTCAACGAAGCTGGTTAATAAAATTTTACAAATAGCCGCTGTATTTGCTATAGCATTTATCGTAGGTATTCTTTCAAACCGTTTTGTTTCACGAAAAGCCGTTACCCTTGACAGTACAATCACTGAAATTGCAGCCCCAATGGGTTCAAAATCAAAAATTACCTTGCCCGATGGCACCAAAGTATGGCTGAATGCTGGTAGTATCCTTCGTTACGATTCCCGTTTTAATCAAAAAAACAGGGAGGTGAGTTTAGAAGGTGAAGCATATTTTGATGTTACTAAGAAAAACGGAAAATTGTTCATGGTAAAAATGAAAGGGATAACTGTCCGTGTTTTAGGCACCGCGTTTAATGTTAAAGCCTACCCTGGCGAAGGTTCTATAGAGACTACCTTAGTGCGCGGGTCTCTTATTGTAGAGCAACATTTGGAGGGAAAAGAAGTTACGGAGACTGTTTTGCAACCCAATCAGCGGGCTATTTTTATTAAAAAAGAAGGAACCCTTTTCCTATCCGAAACTGAAAATAAGTCGTTGAAACATGAAAAAATTAAGAAAATAGAAAGTGTAAAAGAAAAAATCATTTTATCAACGCAGGTTGAAACTGAAGTTTTTACAGCCTGGAAGGATAACCGGTTAATCTTCCGCAATGAAAATTTTGAAAGTCTTGCTATTAAATTAGAACGCTGGTATGGCGTTAAGATCAATATTAAAGATGATGAAATAAAAAAATACCATTTTAACGGTATTATTGTAAATGAAACAGTACAAGATGTCATGGAAATAATACAATATACCTTGCCTATAAGTTATTCCATTGAACATAACATTATCACTATTCAAAAAAACGTAAACAATAAAACTTAAAATCGAATGCCTATGAGAAAAAACTGCCGACCAATACAAAACCGTAAAATGCCCTGACATCTTCTGGTCAGGATTATTAAAAAATTTCATGGCGCTAACCATGAAATCAATTAATTGTAAAACATAATACATAAAAACATTATGAAAAAAAAATTACTATCTTTCCTCCCGAATTGGGAAGCAATAACTAAACTAATTACTATCATGAAAATCTCCATCGTCCTATTATTAATCTGTACTTTTTCCGTTTCGGCATCAGTTCAATTGCAAGCTCAAAAGCTTACGCTGACTATGGAAAATGCTACTATGAGGCAGGTTTTTAATGAAATTGAAAAAAAAACAGGATTAACATTCTTTTACGTGGACGAACAGGTAGATGTAAATCGTACTGTTAGTCTGGCGCTTAATGACAAACCTGTAGAAGAGGTTTTGGATCAATTATTTGACAAAACCCAATTAAAATACAAGGTGTTCGATAATAAACTTGTGGTATTATCCCCCAGTGTGGTTCAACAACATAAAATCACGGGAAAGGTTACGGACGCTACCACAGGTGAATCCCTGCCAGGGGTCAATATTATAGTTGAAGGCACTACCGTGGGGGTCGTTTCGGATATCAATGGTAAATATTCAATTGATTTGCCAGATGAAAAAGCTACCCTTGTCTTTTCTTATGTTGGTTATAATCCGGAGAGAATATCTATTGAAGGTCGCACCACGATTGATGTAAACATGGTTCCGGATGTTAAATCTTTAGATGAAGTGGTAGTAGTCGGGTATGGAACTATGAAGAAACGCAATGTAACAAGTGCAGTTACCGCGTTTAAAGCAGATAACCTTAATGAAAGACCAATATCCAGGGTGGATCAGGCATTAGTTGGCCAGATGGCCGGGGTAGAAGTAAAGCAAACAACCGGTACGGTTGGAAAAGCATTCAGCATTTCGGTAAGAGGCACAGGCTCTCTATCAGCAGGTACCGAACCTTTATATGTAGTTGATGGTTTTCCTCTTGCAATTTCCAAACCGAATTCATCCGGTAATTTTGACAGGGGTAATCCCTTAGACAATATTAACACGAACGATATTGAATCTATCCAGGTTTTGAAAGATGCAGCAGCAGCAGCTATTTATGGTTCAAGGGCTGCCAATGGCGTTGTATTAATTACAACCAAACGCGGAAAAACGGGGAAACCAAAAATCAGCCTTGATGTATATTCAGGCTATTCACAAGCTACCAGAAAAGTGGATATGCTCAGCGCTGAAGAATGGGTAGACCGGTCTATAGAAATGATTAATGCCCAGTGGGCTCATGATCAAGGTGGGACAGCTGATCAGACCACAGATCAACGCCGTACAATTTTAGGTTTGGCTCCGGGCGCGTACAATACAAAATATATGATTGATGACCGTTGGAATATGCCCGGCCATCCCGGATTAAATTATATTGACTGGCAGGATCAAATACTCAGGAAAGGCAAGGTTCAGAATTACCAGCTTTCTGCAAGCGGAGGCACTGAATCGGTGAAGTACTATGTGTCCGGCAACTATGCCAAACAGGAAGGTATTGTATTAGGTATGGATTATACTACTTTTTCTGCCAGGGCAAATGTTGAAGTAAGCGCTAATAAAAACCTGAAGTTCGGGATTAATCTTACACCTACCTATTCTGTAACTAACGATCCCGGCGTGGAAGGTAAAGACCAAATCTGGCATCAATCGTTGAGTTTTTCCCCGGTACAGGAGGATACTATGGGGCTTTATGTTAACACTGGCGATTTCGGGTTGTATAAATGGAGCAACACGAATAACAGCCCTGTTTCTAAACTTCTAAACAATATCGGGCAAACTAAACGGTTCAGGACCCTCACATCTATTTATGCCGAATATCAAATCGTTAAAGGGCTTAATTTTAAAACCACAGTTAACCTGGATAACTTAGATAATACTACAAAAAATTATGCCCCCTATACTAATGTAGGTACACTGGCAAGCCGTCAGGCAAGTAATAACGTGCTTTCCACGGGAAGTCTCAGCGGGTATAAAAAACAAACGTTTGTAAATGAAAACACCCTGGCTTATAATGCTACATTTCATGAAAAACACAATATATCATTATTGGCAGGGGCTTCATACAATCAGGATTATTTAAATACCAGCCAATTAAATGCACCAACTGGGTTTAATACCTCTGGTGTTACAACATTGAACGAATCATCTACCCAGACTGGAAACTCAACTGAATCTAAGAATGTGCTATTGTCCTACTTCGGAAGGCTTCAATATGACTTCGACGGTAAATATTTGGTTTCAGCAAGTATAAGAAGGGACGGATCGTCACGGTTTGGTGCCAATTCAAAATGGGCAACATTTCCTTCTGCATCATTGGGCTGGAGGGTATCTAATGAAAACTTTATGAAGCAAATTAAACTTATTAGTGACCTGAAATTAAGGTTCAGTTGGGGAACAGCCGGAAATTATAATATTGGCGATTATAGTAGTATTGAACAGTTGTCAACTTATGATTATACAGCTGGCACGGGTGCCACCGGGGTTAAGCTAATAGGTCGTGCTGTTAACGCCAGTGTCAATCCTGATTTAACATGGGAAGAATCTAGCACTATTGATTTTGGGGCGGAAATAGGTGTTTTTGATAATCGCATAACCGGTTCCTTCGATTATTATAATAAATTAAATACAGGGCTATTATTAAACGTTCCTATTCCTGGAGTTACCGGTTTTAATACAACCCTTTCCAATGTAGGTAAAGTAAGAAATAAAGGATGGGAAATTGAATTAACGACACACAACTTAACCGGTCAGTTTAATTGGACAACGACGGCCAATTTAACCCATAATACAAATAAAGTGGAAGCATTAGGGCCAGGACAAACTCAAATTCAAATTCCTTCATCGTTCGATATTGCTCATAGTATTGATTCAATAGGACAACCCATTAACAGTATTTACGTGGTCCGTCAAATCGGTATTTTATCGCAGGCAGATATTGATAATAAAGTACCCGTATTTACTGGCTCTGGTCCCGAATTTGCCGGTGATCCAAAGTATTTTGATGCCAATGGGGATGGGGTAATTGATGCCAACGACCGTGTTATAGTTGGTCATCCAACTCCGGATTACGTTTGGGGAATTACCAACATGGTCAAATATAAAGGTTTCGATTTATCAATATTAGTTCAGGGCCAGCAAGGCGGTAGCATTTATTCTTTGTTAGGCAGGGCATTGGGTCGTACCGGCCAAACTAATGTAGATAATTACCTCGGGATTGGCAGGGACAGGTGGCGCTCTGCTGACGATCCAGGTAACGGGACAACACCTAAAGCGTATTCTCTTTTCGGTCGGATCGTAAATACTGATTGGCTGTATTCGTCTGATTATTGGAGGATAAGAAATATTACGCTGGGGTACGATTTGGGTAAATTAATAAAAATTAAACAAATTGAAGGCGCCCGTATATATATTTCTGCCGAAAACTGGTTTGGAAAGGACAAATATTTTGGCGGTGCTAATCCTGAAGCTGTCAATACTGACGTAAGCGGAAGCTCAACTTTCCCTGAAGCAGGCGATTATGGCGGACTTCCTTTAGCTAAATCCTTAATAATAGGACTAAACTTAACTTTCTAATTAATTTAAATTATAATTATTTATGAAACATCCATGATTAGCGGTTCACAAACACTATTAATAAATTAGTCAGGATGTTCTATCATACCTTAAATTAAAAAATTATTATATGATGAAAAATATATTTATTGTAATAATAACAGTGGTTTTATTTGGTTCCTGTTCAAAAGAATTGGACCAGCAACCAATATCAACCAACTCTACAGCAACGTTTTTTAGTACGCGCAACGATTTTATACAAGGCGTAAATGCTGTTTATGGAGATTTAGCAGGTTATCCTGCACTGGCGCTTATTATATCAGAAGTCAGGTCGGATAATCTCTATGGCGTTTCCGATGGGGGCGTAAGGGACTGGGAAGGCATTAATGATTTTTGGAGTACACTTTCCACTAGTACTTATATGTCTCAGGCATGGAATTCAAATTATAATGGCATCATGCGGGCCAATATAGAAATTGATCAATTACAGAGAAGAGGTAGTATAATTACGGATGCTGTTTTGCGGAACAGGTTACAAGCAGAAGCAAAATTTCTGAGGGCATTTTTTTATTTTAACATGGTACGATATTTCGGAAAAGTACCTTTGATCGATCATCCCGTTACTAATGCTGAGGCACTTACTATCCAAAGAAGTGCGGTAAGCGATGTATATGATCTGATTATTTCTGACTTAACGTATGCAAAAGATAGTCTTTCGGCTACTTATGCAGCAGCCGATTTAGGCAGGGCAACCAAAAATGCGGCTAAAAGTTTGTTAGCATTGGTATATATGACACGTTCCGGCCCAACATATAGCGTTGAAGGTCCCGGCCTTGGGTTAAACGAATGGGATAAGGCAGCAACTTTGCTGGATCAGATTATAGCCAGTAACCAATATACCTTTTTACCAACTTTTAAAGAGATATTTAGATATAATAATGAATACAATAAAGAGGTCGTTTTTGACATTAACTTTTTGAGTGGTCAAACTCCGATTCTAGGCAGCCATTTTCCTACGACTCTTGTACCTGAATATTTTGCGACAGCATTGGGAAAGGCAGTCATAGGGGGGTCGGAAGTACCTATATCCACTGATCTTCGAACTAGTTACACTGCTGCTGATGTTCGTAAAAAACTCACAATGCACGGGCCATTTATTTATAACAAGACTATTTTAGATACAATGTCATTTTTTCAAAAATATTTGGATACTACTGCATTCCCTGCAACCCAAGCTCTCTTGGGTGATTGGCCAATAAATTTTATTGTAAGTCGTTATACAGATGTTTTAATGCTTAAGGCAGAATGTATCCTGATGAACGGGGCCACCGGGACCCAAACAACTGTCGATACTATTGTTAATAATGTACGCAAAAGGGCAGGGTTGGCCCCCCTAACCATGCCTGCAAATGTTACCCTACCTCAGTTAATGGCAGAAAGAAGGTTGGAATTTGCCGGCGAAGCTACTCGATGGAACGATCTGGTGCGAAGCGGGCTGGTTACAAGTGTTATGAACGCTTGGAAATTGCGGGATGATAAAAGGGGCGCACTACATCCTTTTCAAAATGAATTTGTTATTTACCCTATCCCGCTAACTGAAATGAATGTAAAGGCTGGCCTTTACCAGCAAAATGCAGGATACCAATAATTTTAAGTCAGGTTTAAAATTTATTTTTAATTAGTTAATAGCTAAAGTTAGGTATGTCGGGAAGATATACCTAACTTTTTTATAGCCTATCGGATCATCTCATTGATAGGAGATTGAACTTGACAATGAAATGGCCGTTTTAATCTATGCAGAAATGCTAAAAGTCTTTAGCCTTCAGTCTAAACAACCTGAATAGTTACATAATTTTAAAAATTTATTTTTGATTAAATTGCAATTTCAGGTTTATCCCGAAAGGGAAAATATAAGATTACACCTAAAGACTTTTTGAAATTAAATAAAAAATAGTAAATTTAATATCAAATATAGTCCGACGTAATGTATAACTATTGTATCAATTGATGATATTTCAATCGCATAACATTAAATTCAGGCTTCTAAGTAATGTTAACTTTGTCAATTTAACCATGACTTTTGATAAAAATTACCAGTCGAATTGCCCTAATCAAAATATTTTAGCATTTGCTGGCATAAAAGATGTACAAACTAATATCATAATATTATGATTCGATTACCTAAGGTTATTTTAAGTCTGTTATCACTACTATTAATATTTACAAATTGCCGTAAGCAAGCCTGGGACGACTATTATTCGCGCCCTGGTTGGTTGGCTGGGCCAATTTATCAACAATTAAAAGCGAGGGGAAATTTCACTAATTACATTGCTTGTCTTGAACGTGCCAAATATGCTGATGTTTTGGGCAGGACAGGCTCATTTACACTCTTTGCCCCAAATGATTCGGCATTTAACGTTTTTCTAAAGGAAAATGGTTATTCATCTGTAAAAGAAATCGATTCGCTGACTGTACAAAAAATAGCAGAATACTCCATTATCAATAATGGTTATAGCGAAACACAACTTGCCGCTTACCAGGACGCTGGCGCCGGCGCATGGGGGCAAAACATGGCCTTTAAACGAAGGACTTTTTACACGGGATTTTATAATGATGCAAACTATAACGGTTTTATAGCTACTGGTGCCGGAGCCTCATTAAATTATACCAATACATCAGGGTCAAAAACCATCCTTAACAGGTCACAAAAATATATTCCATATTTTATTCAATCCTACATGACAAAGCAAGGCCTGTCTGCAACTGATTATAATTTCTTCTATCCAGGTATTTCATACACTAGTTTTAACGTTGCAGATGCCAATGTTGTACATGCTGACATTATTGCTGAAAATGGCTTTATCAACGAAGTTAATAAAGTTATCCTTCCATTGCCATCTTTAGATGAATACATCGCTTCGCAGGAAGATTATTCTGTATTTAAAGGTATTCTCGATAAGTTTTCTTATCTCATTTATGATACAACTGGTACACAAAACTATAGCAAATATCCAGGCTCAAGCGGTCCTGTTTACAAAAAATATTACAATGGCTTAGCTTTCAATCCCTGTGCGGAAGAAATGAATTCATTGATTGAAAACCTTAGCCAGGAAACCGACTGGACGATTTTTGCTCCAGACAATACCATATTAAATCAATTTATTAATACAAGGCTATTAAAATATTATACATCAGTTGGCCAAATTTTTTCAGACAATTATCAAATACTTACCGACCTTTTAAATGAACAGGTTCAGCTATCTATACCACCGGTGTGGCCTAAAAATTTAAGCAGCTTATCTGTTGATGTATCGAAAGCAAAAATGTGCAGCAATGGCCTCTTTTATGGGACGAACACAATAATGGACCATGATTTTAACACTGTTTTCAGTGAACTTTACCTTAACCCGGCAAACAGGATAATGACTGAGTGGATAAAAGCACAACCTGCTTTAAAAGAAGAATTATTAGGTAAAAACCTTAAAACAAAAATTAATTATACGGTATTCATACCTTCTGACTCTGCAGTGCTCCCTGCCCTAAAGGCAAAAGGATTACTTTATGACAACATCCGCCACCTATTACGAAAAATTGATAGCAGAGGAGATACAGTAACAGTATGGGACGATCCCGATGCATCTAACTTATTTTTATTGCATATAGTCCCTTCCAATATAACCAGTATTTCGGGTACCGCTTTTTACCAAACCCTAAGTGGCGAATATATTGAAATCAATAATAATACTGTATTTAGTGCAGGAAATAACGAAAAAAATGAAATACTTTCCTGTTCCAGTCCTATGAGCGAAAATAATGGGACAGCCATTGCTATAAATAACGATAAGTTTTTGCAAGTCCCCACAAAGGGCGCTGGATATTACCTGGCCCGAAATGCTCAATACAGCGCATTTTTCAGCTATTTAAAAAATTCAAATATTTTTAGTCCCAACGATTCAACTATTTTAACTGTTTTGCCAGGGAATTATTATACATTCCTAATCCCCAGTAACGATGCTATTGCAGCTGCAGGCCTTCCATCTCCAACTACAACAGATTCTGCTTTAATAGTTATTATTAAAAAATTCCTGTTATATCATATAGTGCCTGATGCAATAATTTTTACCGACGGTAAGGTCACCGGGGATAAAATAAATACTCAGGCTCAAATCAATTCCAGCGGAGTACCAGTTTACGCCACAGTAAATATCAGCGTTTTGGGTAATTCTATCCAAATTACGGACCAGAAGGGGAACACTGCCAGTATCCTGCCAGGCAGCAATAATTTAGCTAAACAATCTGTAATCCATTTGATAGACAAAGTTTTAAAATTTGAATAACCTGTACAAAAATATACTTGATATGAACCGAGCATGTTTTATTCAAAACACAAACTTGTCCCGAGCACTCGGGGCGAGCTGCATCCGACCTATAAAAAATAATTTTGTACGGATGAAAAAATTATATCACAAAATAATTTGTTTGCTATTTACAGGCTTACTTTGCCTTTCAGTCACTGTCTTCGCGCAGAAAGAAACAATCATCATACGTGGAACGATAACGGACAAAAATGACAAACTAGGTTTACCTGGTGCTTCGGTTGTTGAATTAGATATGGATAACCGTATCCTAACAGGGACAACGACTGATATGAACGGTAATTACACATTGAAGGTAAGCAACACAAATAATAAGATTTCAATCTCGTTCATAGGTTATCAAACAGCTATACTGGATATTAGTAACCAGAAGACTATAAATTACGAGCTTGTGCCCAGCAGTGTTGAGCTTGGGGCTATTGAAATCACTGCTAAAGCTAAAGTAAACAGCGGGTTTATGAATATAGATGAACGCGATTTAACCACGGCTGTTCAAACAATTAGCATGAAAGAACTGGACGGTGTATCGGCATCATCTGTTGACGAAGCATTGCAGGGCCGCATATCAGGTATGGACGTTGTTGCTAATTCAGGAGATCCGGGAGCAGGTATGTCTATAAGGATACGTGGCACTGCTTCCATCAGTTCTTCAAATGCCCCATTGATTGTAATTGACAACATCCCTTATGATACTGAAATTAATAAAGACTTTAATTTTGCAACTGCTGACGAGGAGCGCTATGCCCAGATGCTTAATCTTGCTCCTGAAAACATTAAAGAAATTTCGGTTTTAAAGGATGCTGCATCAACCGCGGTTTGGGGTTCGCGTGCTGCAAATGGTGTATTGATGGTAACTACCAAACGGGGGGTTAAAGGTCCCACTCATGTGAATTATTCCTTTAAATCGTCACTTACTTACCAACCTAATCCTATCCCCCTGCTAAATGGCGATCAATATGTGATGATGATGCGCGAAGCATGGCAAAATCCTTCTGGCATACCTATGCCTTCAACTCTGAGGCCATTTCAATATGATCCTTCATGGCCCAGTTATTACGAATACAGCCAGAACACCGATTGGATAAAGGCAATTACACAAAGAGGATTTAAAAACCAGCACAACCTTGCTATATCAGGAGGTGGTGAAAAGGCCCGTTACCGCTTGTCGGTTAATTATAGCAATGCCAAAGGAACAACCATTGGTACCGGCTCCAAAAATTTGACTACTGTCCTTAACCTGGATTATTCGGTTTCAAATAAGCTGACATTTTCTACAGACCTCTCCTATTCACATGGCGATGTTGACAATCTGTATGTAACAAAAGACAAGCCGGAAGTTCGTGATGTAGCATATTCCAAAATGCCAAACCAAAGCATTTACCAGATGGATAGTGTTGGTAACGTACTTCCATTGTATTTTTCCCCATATAGTACGGCTACAAGCCTTAATCCCCAAGGTAATTGGCCAGGTACTTACAATCCGGTTGCAATGGCCAGGGACGCGGTTTCCAATACCATCAACGACAGGCTTCTACCTAAATTTAATTTACGTTACGATATTTCAAAAGCTTTCAAATATACACTTGACATTGCCTTTGATATCAATAATGAAAAAACTAAAAAATTCCTTCCACAAAGCGCCACAGGATTGCCCTGGACTGATATCAATGCCAACCGCACCAGCGATAATGAGTCGGTATCATTTTCCGTACAAACTTTCAATAAACTGTTTTTCAGTCCGGATTTAGGGGAAAAACATCGCTTAACTGCATTAATATCATTTACTACATCTGATCAGAAAAACATGAGTTATTCGGCTGTAACCACCAATACAGCATCAACAGAATTGCAGGACCCAATGGATGAATCAAGAACTTTTGGCTCTGACAATGCACTTGGGGTTAGCAATGGTGTCAGTGAAAGCCGAAATCTGGCAGGCCTGGCTATGGTAAATTATGTCCTGCTCGATAGATACATTATTTCAGGAAGTTTTCGCAGGGAAGGAGATTCAAAATTCGGATCAAACTACGAATATGGTAATTTTCCTGCCATTTCAGGTCGCTGGAGAATTTCAGACGAACCTTTTATGAAATCTTTTAAATTTATCACCGAATTCAGCTTAAGGGCCAGTTATGGAGTAAATGGTAATGCGCCGGACAAAAACTATCTTCAATATAGTAATTATACCACTTTTAGTTATTTAATCTTTAACCAAAAAGGTATATATCCGCAAAATATGCAATTGAACAACCTTAAATGGGAAAAAACCATTCAGAACGATGTAGGTCTCAATTTGGTTATGTTTAATAATCGGCTTAATATTGATATGGATGTTTATGTAAAAAAAACCAAGGATCAAATCGACAAAGACAGATCCATACCTTCCATATCAGGGTTTGACAAAATTACCATGAATATCGGAACAACGGATAACAAAGGATGGGAATTCAATGTATTGGCTAATATTATTCAACACAAAGATTTTTCCTTCGATTTTAATTTTAACATTGCCCGTAACCAAAATATCATTCGCTCAAGACCTCTGGCTGATTTACAAACCAAAGGTACAACCGAATCAAATGGTTCTTACTTATATAAACTCCAAATTGATAACCCCATCGGATCATTTTACGGCTATCGCTATAAAGGTGTTTATGCTGATGATGATGCAACTATTGCCAAAGATGCAAATGGACAGCCAATTATTGATATAAACGGAGTTCCTGTAAGGATGCAGTTTGATTTTCCTAAAGCGCTTTATACCTTTCAGGGTGGAGATGCCATTTATG
>Ga0182017_10003243_pt1 | contig 12180 bp, 24 predicted proteins | sample 712E3DmetaG_FD_120492 | JGI IMG/M metagenome (GOLD analysis project Ga0182017, IMG submission 120492) | Permafrost microbial communities from Stordalen Mire, Sweden - 712E3D metaG | ecosystem: Environmental > Terrestrial > Soil > Wetlands > Permafrost | place: Sweden: Stordalen | collected... | reverse complement strand
CGCGCCAGACCAGCTGCGGAGTAACCTCCGCTGCTCCCGGCGAGAGGTCAGGTGACGATCAGGGAGAAGCCGCAGGCAGCGCGGACCTTGTTGATGCGGGCGTAGTAGGCGGCTTTGCCGTATCGATCCCAGAACGCATCGCGCTCCATCGCAGCGCGGCCACCCATCTTCGGGGAAGCCCATTTCCACACGGCGCGATATCCGCGCATCAGGTTCGGATCGGCGATGAACTTCTCGGCATCATTGAGGCTCAGGCCGATGTAACGGCGAAGGGAAGGCTTGATCGTGGGCTTGGTCGCGGTGGGCATAGCCCAAGATGGTTACTCGCCCACACAACCACCGCCTGAGGCGTTCCGTCAGGTTTGACCAAAAAGTCGAGCGTTGCCCCGGATTCTACCCGATCGGGCTTCCGAAAGCTCCATTCTGACGCCCGCGGTGTTTGCCGCGGTGCTTCGACCCGAGATCCGGCGCAATCAGCTTCGGCATGTTCAGTTCGTCGAACGATGGCGGCTCGGGCCGGGTATCAATCACGAGGGTCACGCCGCTAGACAAATGTGTCAGCGCCTCGGAAACACTCGACCGGGGGCGATCCGGGAAATCTACCAGCATGATCCTGTTCATTGTTTGACCCCCGAGGAACGTTCACGGGACATCGATTGACGCCATCCTGGAAACCGCAGGCAAGGCTGCCTGCCGCTGCTGCGCCACGAACACACGCGCCTTGCGCTCGTATTCCGCGGCCGCAACAAAGCACCGCCCAAACAGCTCCGCGTCACCAGGCCGCGCCCCCTGCTGGCGAATCCGGCCCGCGAGCGTATGCACGTGATCAACGTATCCCTGATAGACCCCCCACCATCCCCTTGGCGTCATGGATGCACGCCCCGGTAGCGAGGATCAACACCTCCCGGCAAAGGCCCTCGTCGCAAGCAGGGAGATCATCAAGGGACTGAGATAAGTCCGAGGGCAGCGCTATGTCAGCAAGACAGGTATTCACGATGCCCCAAGATGGGGCGCCGGCCTATCAGCAGCTGGACGGCAAAGGCCGGGGCATCGGCGGTATCCGGCGTTTCCCGGCAATCCGCATGTTGCGCAGCCACCGGGCGTAGTATTTCTTCCGGCCCCGGTCGTGCGTCGTCGTCCCCTCATACCCCTCCATGTAGCAGGCTGCGGATGGATAGGTGCCACGCTTTACCCCGCGGATCACCATGCCAAGAAGGCCAAGAGCGTTATGGATGTCGTTCGAGAACTTGATCCCCGCCCGGTCGTTGATGATCGAATTGATGTCTGGCACATGCACCGCCACGCCACGCGCCCAGGCCGGCCGGTTGCGGCTGGCCCACAGCGAGAGATGCATCGCGGTTACTCGGAGAACGGGCTGAGAAGCTTGAGCAATGGACATGCCCCAAGCTGGGGGAGGCCTGAGGCATCTCGGCGCGCGGGAGCGCGAGCTCTACTGCCCTTCCATTTTGACACGAAACATCCCCGCTACCTTCTCGTAGTTAGACCCTGGACAAGTGTTCCTCACCTTATCCCAGAAACTATCGATTCGCATCGACAATGCCTGCCGTGCTTCAGGCTTCCGCTGAGGTGGCGACACCGCCAAATAAGCAGCAATATCCACATCCAATGCCGCTCGTTCCACTTCCAAGGCTTTAAGCCTGACATCCTGCGGAGAGACGGATTTGTCGCCGCAGCCAGAAAGGCTTAGCGCGAGAAAAAAGATGCCGAGAAATACGAGAACTGCCCGCCGCGCTGATTTCATGATGATCATTGAATCGAGACGTTGAGAGAAGAGTTTGCCGAGAAGATCGCAACCGCCATGCCCACCAGTTAGCAAATCATCAATAGCCGAGGATCTGTTTGCGCAGCGAGGCCTCGCCGGAACAGTCGCCAACATCGAGCATGCGGGCGAGACGGATAGCTTCATCGACCGCCGACTTCACCTGCTCGCCAGTCGGATCAATGAATCCCATTGTCCCCCATTCATCGATGGCGCCGTCTGCGTCAACGCCCTCCGGTTCCTCAACCTCGCCAAGCGCGAATTGCGCGGCGAGCGTAGCGATGGCAGAACGCGTTTCGGTGTCGATGCCGTCGAGATGAGATTCGATCATGGAGAGAGGGAGATATATGGAAAGAGGCGCGGAAGATGCCTGCGCCTCCAAGATGGCAGAAAACCTACTCGCGAGCTTCGCCCGAGAACTTCCATGAACCAGCAACCCCGCTCACTGGCTCGATCTCGGCACAACGGGCATTGCCGGCCTGGAGGCGCTTCGTCACCTCGACCACCATGGAGATATTGTGCCGCTGAGAAAAGTCCCGCGCCAGCTTGATGCACTCCCCAAGCGTATTCGCCTCGGGAAGTCGCCCGCAAACATCTCTGTCACGCATCCACCGGGGTTCCGCGACGTATTTCGTGACCCATTTCCGAGCCCCAGTCTGCGGGAGGCGCTTAACCTTTGCCTTCTTGGCCGGGATCGGTGCCTTCACGCACACGACAGTGACCGAGCCAACCGCCGACCCGAAACTGCCACTGTAGCCGTCCTGGTGGCCATTCTCCTCGCGATCCGCCGCGTGAGCGTTCCTTCGCGCCTCCTCGACAGTCATCCCCGAGGCCGTGATAGAAAAGTTCGTTCGTCCCATAGTCCCCCAAGATGGGCCAGGAACCTGCCGGCCCCCGACTTCACGAGACGGCCGTTTTCATCCGCCGCCTTGCGATCACCGCCGGCAACAACCGGTCAGCGATTTCATCAGCCGCCGCCTTGATCGGCTGCGCGACCAAGCGATCAAGCCAGCGAAGCTTCTCCTCCCGAGATCCCGGGCCTGCGCGCCGGAGCCAGTCAATGGAGCCCGCTCCCATATTTGCCACCTGAATGCGTGCCTCCGCGACAGCCGCGAGCGCCAATTCAGCGGTTGGGAAGACCAGCGCCATCGTATGCATGGCGACATATCCCGTCAGGGATTCAACAGGCCAGTCATTGCCATCGCTGAGCACGAAAGCGGTCCCGGTGACCGGCGCGGACTTCACGCACCAACGCACGTTACGGGTATGAGCCGGCCACTCGAAAGTGAACCGCACGCCATCAAGCTCACGCTCGGTCTCCCTCGCGATCGAATCATCGGTGACGCGCTCCAGCACGTCGAAAGCCGGGAACGAGAACCCTCCAAGGTACTTCGCGACCGTGGCATCAGGAACCGCAATCATGGTCGGCGCCGGCGCGACGAAAGAGAGGCGTGCAAGAGTCGAAGACTTCAACCAGGCCAACGCATCCGAAGCCTGCGTCTCAGGCGTTCCGCCGAGAGGAAGGCAAGCAATGGCTCGGGCCGCCCGAAAGTTGTGCGTGATATTGTCCATAAGCCAAGATGGGCTTAGCCCAGTTTGTCGAGCGCAGGCACCCCTCGGATCGCGGTGACAACGTGCCATCTCCGCGAGCACTGGACCCGCGTGCCGACATCCCAGATGAAAGGCCATTCGACACGGCGATTGAAAGCTGCAAGCAGCCGCCGGCCAGAGTAAACCCGGTACCGGATCGCGCCGGCCTTGGCCGCCTGGGCGGCCGAAATACGCTCCTTCGGAGAACGCGGGGACGTGCGAACCCAAGGGTGCAGGTTGAAAGTTGGCGTAGTGAGCATGCCTTCCAAGCTGGCGCCGCCACTTCAAGACATCCGCCGGGTCGGCCACTGGTTGAAACTCTTACCGTAGACGCTCCGGTTCCAGATGACCTTCGTGTGCCAGACCTGCTCGCCGTAGTTGGTGCGAACCGTGACCACGGAATTGTCCCACATGTTACCAGCGACTGAGACAGAATCGACGTTGCCGGAGAGAACGCCGTTGCTGAGTTCCTTGAGCGATCCATCGACCTTGCCGGCCAGCTTGGCGGCGAATCCGGCAACTGCTTCATCGGCGTCCCGGGCGGCATCCCGAGCGATTACCGCAGCGGGCTCGACTCCTGGCGCGGGGGAGGCCGTGATCCCGTTTCGGACAAAAAACTTGGAGAACTCCATCGGAAGGTCGGCCCGGCCCGGTAGGAGGACTCCACGACGATCGTGCCAGGGGAAAGCAACGATCGTGTCCCAGTCCGCCGCCGTCAGCTTCGACAGCAGGGCGTTGTAGTCCGCAGTATACAGTTCCTTGAGCCATGCCGCGAGGGCATCCTCAATGGGCTTGAGGCCGGCCCGCATCGCTTTGTAGGTCGCCGGCGTGGCGTAGCAACCGCCCTTCGTCTTAAGGTCCACGCCGAGCTCATCGCGCTGCGCCGCTCTCGCAACTCGTCCATCGCGGCGGGCCTGCATCGCCAGCTTGCGTTCTGCGCGTTCGGCGTCGGCCTTAGCCAAGTCCTCCAGCATCAACTCAACCGCAGGCGCGAAGATCGCCGCCTGCACGGGAAAGTCCTTCGCCAGCTTCGCGAGCTGTTCGCGGGCACGCTTCGGCTGCTCTCCATAGTAGAGCTTCCCCCACATCGGATGATCCCGATCCCGCGAGACCATATCCAAGTCCTGGAGGTTGAACCTCCGCTGAACCTCCGCGCGTTCGTCGTCACTGAGCGGCACCATGCAGCGATTGGCCAGCAAAAGGGACTGAAGATTCGGCTTCAGCGAGCGTTGATCGGCTACGGTAGTCATAGGACAAGCTGGCGCACCCATCCCCGCCACCAAGGGAAGCTCACAAGCGCGCGCCTAAACGCCTACCCCGCCGCCGGCGAGCAGCTTCGCCACATCGTCAGCAGCCTCCTGGCTACCAAGCCAGTCGTCGAAGGCTTCCGTTGCAGGAAACCCTTCAACCTGGGAGACAACAATCCACGCTCCGCCCTCATCCTTTTCAGCCCAGAAGGACAGGCCAGCCTGTATCTTCGACGGATGTTTTCGAGGTGACTGCACCGGCGGACAATTTGCTCGGGTGTTTTCCATGGAACAAGATGGAGAGAAACAGTCTGCCTGCGCTTCGGCCAGCATCAGCCCACCGGGTCATCGCCGTCACTCGCAGGGGCGTTGTCGCTGATATGGGAGTCGAAGCCAGCCCGGCGAAAAGCCTCATCGACACACGTGACGCACCCGGATCCGTCGTTATCGTTCCACGCGCCGGTCACGAACACCCGATCTCCTTTCTCCAACTTAAAGTGCCCTGCGATCTGGAGCGCTGCCTCGGAAAGCCCGTCCTCATCTGGAGAGCCGTAGACGCGAAAGCTAGCCCGCGCCAAGGCGGCATTAAGGCCGGCAGCCTTCCACCCAGTGAGTTCGTCATCAAGATCGCCCTCCACAACAGCGACATCACCCTCCCAGTTCTTAATCTCCTGAGTGATCGCATCGCGGATGCAATTCCCGCTCCGCCAGCCCCAATGCATATTGAGGCTCCCAACAAGGGAACCAGGGTGAACAACGATAAGGAGAGGCGTGGACATCGTTACCCCAAGCTGGCGGAAAACTTCCCAACGACGCGGCGCAAGATCGCTTCCATGTGATTATCCCGTGCCTGGCGCTTGGAAATGCCGTGAGGGAAACGCAGCCTGTCATGGCTGATCTCGACATCATAGGAGCGTAAGAGGCCAACAGTATCCCATCGAACCGGCCGCCGACAACCCGCGCGACCGACGCGTGCGCGAATTCGTGCGTTGCCGACAAACCGTACTGTTGAACCCCAAGCGCGAGGGGTAACGCGACCCCTAGCAAAAGCACGTGCAACGGGGAGGGAATCATCGACCCCACGAACCTGTCCACGCGCCCCATCATCCTTTTAGCACTCGCCCGGCAGCGGCTACTATCCATGAGCAGCAGCCTCAGTATCGAGGTCACGGAAGTACAGCGCCAACCCGTCCGGCTCGACTAGAATCTCCGCCGGGAGTGCAACGCCGTTGGCGTAGAGCAACTGGACGTTGCCCCCGAACACCCCATCCCGGAACTTCGGCTGAAGGTAGCCCGTGCCGACAAAGTCCGCGGCGAACGGCGTGCCGTCGACGGCCTTGCGCACTGAATCGCGCAGATGGTCCAGTTTGGTGCCGGTCGAGAGCAGGAACCGTTTCGAGTCCCGCGCATGCTGCTTTGCAGCGGCAACGAGGGCGCTCTTGGGGGAAGGAAAGGTGTTCATTGGAGTTGATCCAAGATGGCCGCCGGGCGGCCGCCGCTTCAGGCGGCCCTTTCGGCGGCGAACGGCACGTCATCGGACGCGGCGGAACCGGCAGCGGCGGCACTTGCCGCATCGGGAACCAGAACCAGCCCGACTTCCTCGGTCATCAACAGGTCATTGCCGAGATAGGCGATGGCCGTCGCTGGGTCTTTGGCGAACGTGTCTGCGAAAAACGCGCCGTCGCCATTCTTCCGGTGCTCCGTGCCGAGAAACTCGGAAATGTCGTCGAGGCTAATGAACTCCGTCCGGTCCCCGGCCCGCCAAATAGCCAGAAGATCGCGCAGCCCGTCGTGCCAGAACCGGCCCCGGCGCAAAACGTGGGGATTCAGGCGGTACTTGAGCGCCCGGCGGAAGACAAACGTGTTGTCGAAGGCGTCCGTATTGAACCCCTCCATGATCCCGCCGTTAGCGAGAACGTCAACCGCCAGAGCAAGGAACTCGGCGATGATCGCCTTTTCCTCGGCAGGCGTTCTCGCGGTCAGAATGCGATTCACTCCGTTCTCGCGCAGCCCAATCGCCACGATCCGGCCAGTGACAGGAGACAGCGCAGCCTTGGACACAAATTCCTCCCACTGCGTCACCACCTCGGCCTCATGCTCGGCCTTCTTGGCAGCGATGAAATCCGTGCCCACCGTACCCGGCTTGCGGGCCGTCGCATACTTCGCCTTGCAGGCGGTCTCGGAAAACGGAGCCATCGGCTCGTAGAACTTGCGGAGAACGTCCAAGGGCTCTCCGCCCGTCTCAATGTCCCACTTAACACGGCGAAGGAATTGGTTCATCATGGTTCAAGATGGTTCAGCTAAAATCGCGGATTTGAAGTCGGCGCGGCGCAATAAGTGACGGCTGAAAAACCGACATCCGGGGATTTCGTAGCGAGTGACAAGCATGGCTGGGGGAATCGCTTACCGGGCAGCACACTCCTACAGTCCCAGAAACTCCCGGGCGGCAGACAACCAGCGGCGCAACGCTGCGCTTTTCTGTCGATCTCCGACAAAACTCCAACGGCCACCACACATCAGCAGAATGCCTTCCGGAGTGAACCGCACGACGTTATGAAGAAGGCGGTTACAGCAATGGCACCCGGTCACAAATCGAACCTCAGTACAGTTGGGATAGTCGTTAATGACACCATGAACGGCGCTCGGCGCGACCAGCGTATCACAAGCGTCACAGAAGACGTTGAGCACGGAGAGCGTAACCCCCGTGCGGACATTCTTATGAGGCAGAACAAGCGTGCCATGCTCCTCGTAGAACCGGAAATATCGTTGCCACTCAAAAGGAACCTCTGCGACAGAAAGCGGAGATACAGACACTGCCCGCGTCCCCCCATCGGCGTCAGCCGCGCTTGCGCTGGGCATCATACGCAAGGAGGGCTCAGTAGCCGCAGGCCCGGAGGACAGCCAAGCTGCCAGCGAAGACCCCAATCGGCCAGAACAAGCAGAGTGCCGCGAGCATTGCGGACGCGAGAGCAGTCGCCACCTCCTTGGCGGCCCGAATCGCTGAAAAGTACATCGAGAGGTGCATGGTCAGAGACCGCGAATGGCGCGGGTGATGCCAGCGAGGTGGAAAGGAATGCGGGGCCAATGACTCCGCCGCGGAATCTGCATGAAAACGATGCAGCGGAGGTGAAAAGCGATTTGTCCTGAGCGGCTCATGCTACAAGTATGGCGGCCGCTCGCTATCCTGCCGGACAGACGCCCATTTCCGGAGGCTTCATGCTTTCGCTGTCGGAAAAAGCTTATTGACCCACGCTTGCGCGGCCCAGCGCAGCATTTGACGTTTTTTGCGCTCCGACCACGGGGCGGAACGATCGTTGTGCCGAATACTCCAATAGTTCTCCCCCTCGATTTCGACGGAGAAGAACCCAGCTGATTGAATCTGCCGCGCCAGCGGATAACGCGCGTGAAACGTGAGGTAGAAGCCATAGGGATGCCCCTCGCACGAGTATTGCGTCTTCGTCCCAAGCGCCTGCAACGCCAGCACGAAGAAATTGACGCCAGGCTCGAGGATTTCGCCTGGCCGGTAGTCGCTCCTCAGCAGCCGAAGGCGCGTCGCTGCGTCCCACGGAGCGGAGTCGCGAACAATCGCGGCAAAAGCGGCAGGCTCGTCGGCAGGTTTGAGAACCGTGCGGCGCCGGCGCCTTCCGGCTTGGCTGGCGGGTTCGGGGGCCGAACCAGAGACGAAAATGTCAGGGGGCATGAGGAGGGGCGAGAGATCGCCTACAAGGGAAGTCTTGAGCCCAGACCGAAAGAGCTACGCTGCCGCAACAGCTGCGGTCGCCCCGGCGTCGGCGGCGAGCGCCGAGAGGTCCATATAGGGCACCACGTAATCGTGAACATCCATGTCCGGATCAAACGCGCTCCATTCTGAGAGCAGTTCGGCGGTCGTCATCCCCGCCAACGGCTTGTGGTCGACAACCAGGGAGCGAACTTCGTAGTCGAAAGAAGGGGAGAACAGCAGGTCGAAAGCGAGCCGCGAGGCGCGGCGGTCAACAATCGCGTCAACCACCTGCTGACGCGTGGCGGGGGTGATAGAGATGGTAGCCATAAAAGTTAACTCAAGATGGCCGCCCGTAGTTGACAGCGCCCAGCAGCGGCCGCAGGTACTCGATGAGTTCACACACGGAGTTCTCGGGAGGCGTGACCAGTCCCTGGGCAACAGCCTCGTCGGCGCGGAATGGCCCCAGGCTTACGCCGGACCGCCGCTCGGATCGTTCCCACCGCGCGGGGAAACGAGATGCCGAAAAAGCGCCGTCTCCGTCGAGGACGATCTCCCCGACCTGAATAACGACGTGATCGACAGGGCACTCGCGAGTCGCGACGCCGCGGAGCTGCGCATAGGGAACCATCCGGCGCAATGCCTCTGCCAGAAGCCAGCAACCGCCCGCCGTCCAGTCGCACCCATCGTGAGTCCGGTCGAGAATACGGAGCGCCTGGTCTTGGCGCAGTGATCGGCGGAGCGACTTCCCGAACTTGCGTGCGTCGAACATGGGTCAAGCCGCCAGGGCGGAAAGGCACGCTTCTTCGCGAGTCACGATGATCTGGCGGGAAGGCGAGCAGCTCGGGATGACGTGAGGGACAATGTACCCCACGGCCTGGGGCAGCACCTCGGCCATCACTTCGGAGAGAAAGGTGAGCCCCCAAAACGAGCGCTGAAAATCGTTGCGATGCCAGACCCGGACGGAGCCGCAAGCCGCGGCATATCTCGTCAACAGGCGGCAAACACGGCCAACCAGTCTCGGATGAGTGTAGTCCACCAGCACATCGTCATCGGCGATATCGATCTCCACCAGACGTCGCCCTCCGCGTTCGCGGTAATGGTCAGACATCCCCGTGTCCCCAGCAGAGAAGAAATACACTCCCCTGCCCGCTTCTCCATCAGCGACCGTGACCCCGTCGGCCATCGACTCCCACCGGCCCAGGCGGCGGGAGCGGCGTATAGCGCCAACGGGCAGGTTGCGGAACATATCCAGTGCCTCCTGGCGGATCTGAGCTATCTGCGCACTGGCGGTTGACATACCCCAAGCTGGGGGCAACGGCGACCCCCCCGGGGGTCAAGCCGCGACGTCAACAGGCGCTAGGCCAGCAAGCATGGGAGCAAGAGCCAGCGCCAGACTCTCCAGCGTATCGAACGGCATATCAGTCGATGACGGCTCCAAAACTACGGCGCCGGGATACGAATTCGCAACCTGCCGGTAGGCCTGAAGTTCCTCCTCCACGTCGGCCTGCATTGCATCGCGATCGCCGCTGCGATTACTGCGGCGTTTCGCGAGGTCAGCCGCGCCGGGGAGAACAAACACCGTGATGTCGGGCACCCGGAATTGGCTATTCACGGCGCGAATCATCTCTTGCGCCGACTCCGGCAGCCCTCCAAGCAAAACCTGATACACCAAAGTCGATGGCACGTATCGATCGCAGAGCACAGTCTTGCCGGCAGCGACGGCAGGCTCCACGACCTGGTGCAAGTGCATCCCACGCAGGGACGCAAACAGAAGGGCCTCAGAGAATTTATCCCGGGGCAAGTCCGGATTCTTCAGGTGAGGGCGAATTGCCTCGCCAAAGGGGCTGCCCCCCGGCTCCCGAGTTTCAAGAACTTTATCCCCGGCGGCACGCAAGGTATCCGCGAAGAGGCGTAGGAGCGTTGATTTACCAGCTCCATTGGGGCCACAGAAAACAATGAACCGGCCAGAGAAGAATTCCATACCCAAGTATGGAGACGCCAGAAACAGCACCCGGAAAGAGAGCGAACGACCGACTGTATCATGCGGCCGCTGCGCAAGGCGGAACGCTCGGCCGTGCTTTCGTTGAGGAAGCCCCGGCACGAACACCCTCAAACGGGCGATCGCGCTGCAACATTTCGTCCATGACAGGTTTGATCGCCTCGCGAATCTGTCGGAGGGCCGCAGAGTCATGCTCTGAAAGGCAGCCTGCGATTGTCGGATTGCGGTCTAGGAGAACGAGCGCGAAGAACAGCCAAAGCGCCGCCGTTTTGATGGCGTCTTGCGCCTCGGGTTGCATAATATCGGTCAAAACAGCTCTATCTCCATCCATCTTTAACCGGCTAGTGACCAGCGCAATAGCGCTCCGGGCACTATCCAGCGCCACGGGGTCATGCGTCGAGAGCCAGGAACGATGTTGTGATCGAGGCTCACCACCGCCAGTGCCGAGAACATCTCAGATGCCGCATCAGCGAGTACTGTAGCAGACCCCACAACAGCCTTCTTTTTGAGAGGCACCTTCTTTTGGCAATAGGAAGCCTGTGCCGTTGCTGCAGTCATTTGTCGACGCTGCGAAATAGCCCCAGTTCAGGCGGCGAACTGCGGGCGACACATGCAACCGGCGCCGGCGTGCTTGTGCCCGTCCGCGCAAGCGCACCCCGGCTGACCGTGCGAGGTCGAGGCAGACTGTGGACATTCACAGGAACCTGCCTGCGTGTCGCCGTTCACATGCTTCATTATCGGAAGGATGACGTCGCGAATCCCCATGAGCGCGTCCGGCGCGTGGGCCGAGAGCCACTTAACAATGGCGGGGTCGCATCCCAGAAGTGCGAGTGAGAAAAACATAGGAGGCGCGGCCTGGGTAAGCGCTCGGACGATCTCAGGTTTCGTCAAATCAACCCCCGCTCCACCGAACGCCCAGTCGTACTCCATGACCGGCTGAATTGCATTGAACAGACTCTGGTGCGCCAGCGAGTCATTGGCGGCGAGCCAGTCAACAAACCTCTCGTCAAGGTAGGCGCGCGACAGCACCGTGAACATTGCTGGCGCTGCCGCGCTAAGGGTCGTCAGCAGCCCCAGCTGAACATCGGAGACGTGGCTAGATTTCACGTCTTGGGCGGATGCCGCGGCCGCGATGCGTCGGGTTCTGCGAGGGAGTAGTGGATCTGAGAGAGTGAGCATGTCAGGTCTATTATAGAGCCAGCGCTTGAGTGCCCGCACCGCCCCCCTCAGACACGATCGCGGCACGCTGCCACCGGCGAATTCAAGCATTCCAAGAACTACAGGCGCCCCGCCGGGCACCTGCATGGAGGGCGTCACATCGCTCCGGACAGACCCGATCGTCACTCATCGGCAGCTCTATGCGCTTCATCGCCATGTTCATCGACGACGGTCACGGCGATGCATTTCTGGGCAACTGCGCGCATTTTAGGCAGCGTAAGCACCAAACCTAGGGCAAGGAGCAGCGTTGTAGTACATGCTACGTTGTCCGTTTGCTTGGCCATCGTACCCCAAGATGGGCGCCGTCACGCGGCGGCGCTTTCAGGCACGAGAGCCGGCGGGGTCCATTCGGTAGCCCGCAGCTGGGCAAGTGCCTCCGCTTGGATATCGACGGCATGCGCGTCATCATCATCGTCATCCTCGCCAGCGTTCGAGGCAGGCGTTGAGGCCATCTCCGCCAGCATCAGATGGAACGGGCGACTCGACAGTTGCTCCGGAGTTTGGCCTGCCAGGATCGCCCGCCGGAGGGCGGCGTCGACAAACTCCGCGCTCGGAATCGTCTTGGGGAGCGTGCGGAGATGGTCCTCGAAAAACTCTGTCTCGCCTCCTTCGGTGGAATACTTCG
>Ga0182017_10003241_pt1 | contig 12181 bp, 9 predicted proteins | sample 712E3DmetaG_FD_120492 | JGI IMG/M metagenome (GOLD analysis project Ga0182017, IMG submission 120492) | Permafrost microbial communities from Stordalen Mire, Sweden - 712E3D metaG | ecosystem: Environmental > Terrestrial > Soil > Wetlands > Permafrost | place: Sweden: Stordalen | collected... | reverse complement strand
GACATTGAAATGACACGCATCAAAGGCGTTCACGGACCACGATTCCTTCATGTGATCCTGGTGCGCGACGAAAATTGAATCGAGACCGGTGATCCGGCTCATGAAGGGGTACCACCATGAAGCAATCCGAATCCGTGCTTTTTGACCTGGCAGTTCGTGCTCTGGACACGTTACACATTGAAATCCCCTCCTGGGGATTCGCCAACACCGGCACCCGCTTCGGAAAGTTCAACCAAGTAGCGGCTGCCCACACCATCGAGGAAAAGTTCGAGGACGCCTCTGAGGTCAACAAGCTCACCGGCGCAACTCCCTCCATGGCTTTGCACGTCCTCTGGGATCTGCCCAACGGCGTCAAGGACGTTCCCGAGGTCAAGGCTCTCGAAAAGAAGTTTGGCGTCCGGGCCGGCGCCATCAATCCAAACCTCTTCCAGGACCAGCAGTACAAGTTCGGCTCACTCTGCAATCCCTCCGCCGAGATTCGCAAGCAGGCCATGGACCATATGCTGGATTCAGTCGAGATCGGTAAGCAACTCAACAGCCGCGATCTCTCCATCTGGATGGCTGACGGATCCAACTATCCCGGTTCGCAGAGCATTCGCAAGCGCATCGGCTGGCTTGAGGAGTGCATGGCCGCCACCCACGCGAAGTTGGCCCCGTGGCAGCGGATGCTGATCGAATACAAGCCCTTCGAGCCCGCCTTCTATCACACCGACATCGCCGATTGGGGCATGTCCTCCCATCTCGCGCGCGTCGCCGGGCCGCAGGCTCGCGTGCTGGTCGACACCGGCCACCACTATGCGGCGCAGAACATCGAGCAAATTGTCGCCTGGCTGCTGCACACCGGCCTGCTGGGCGGCTTCCACTTCAACGACCGCCGCTATGCCGACGACGATCTCACCCTCGGCTCCATCGATCCCTACCAGGTCTTCCGCATCTTCTTCGAGCTGCACTCCGGCATCGGCGAAGGGCTGGGCAAGGATCTGGCCTTCATGGTCGATCAGAGCCACAACCTCAAGGGCAAGGTGGAGGAGATGGTCCAAACCGTCGTCACCGCCCAGGAGTTATGGGTCAAGGCGGCCCTCGTCGATCGCGAGAAGCTGGCTGCCTTCCAGCAGTCCTGCGACATCGTCGGGGCCGAGGAGCTCTATCGCGGCGCATTCTGGACCGATGTCCGCCCCCTCACCATTGCATGGCGCGAAGCCAAGGGCCTGCCCGCCGATCCACTGGCTGCACTCAAGGCCGGCGGTTACATCGAGCGCATCAGCAAGGACCGCGCAAAGTACGGTTCGGGCGTCAGCAGCTACGCCTGAGAAGAGATATTCTCGCGTAGCATTTATGCGGAAACGTAAGTAAGGGGGATAAGCAGTTGCCGAAAGCGAAGATCAAGCGGCTGTACCTGATTCCCATTTTGTCCAAGGCGCTCGACGTGCTTGAGTTGCTGGAACAGGGTCACGTCCCCGTGACCCTGGAGGACGTATACCAGAAGACGCACTTCTCCAAAACTAGCGTCTACCGCATTCTCAAGACCCTGGTTCATCGCGGCTACGTAGCCCAGGCGCAGAACGGCCTTTACCGGCTCGTCTCCCGCCCCAGGCGACTGCGCTTCGGATTTGCAGCCCAGAGTGCTGAGATGCCCTTCTCGGTGGCTGTGGCTCAGAGCGTTACTGCCGCCGCCGCCGCTTCCGGCGTCGAGCTACTGATGCTGGATAATCGTTACGACCCCGGCGTTGCCGTCCAGAACGCCGAGGAGTTCGTGGCCAAGCGGGTTGACCTGGCCATCGAGTTTCAGACCGAAGAGGCTGTGGCGCCCCGCGTGGCACACATCTTCAAAAGGGCCGATATTCCCATGGTTGCCATCGATGTGCCCCACCCCAACGCAACCTACTTCGGCGTGGATAACTTCGAGGTAGGCTTCGAAGCCGGATCCCTGTTGGCCCAGCACGCCCTCCGCAAGTGGAAGAGCAAGGTCGACTGGGTGCTCGGTGTGGGATTCGCCGAGGCCGGCAGCTTTGTTCAAAATCGCATCACCGGCGCCTTCGATGGAATTCGCGACCGGCTCAAGGAAATTCCCGCCGACCGTTTCATCGAGATTGAAGGCCGCGGTATGCGCCAGCCCAGCCAGTTGGCTACCGCGGATTTTCTCCGCGACCGTCACAAGGGCGAGCACATCCTGGTGGCTGCCGCTACGGATTCCAGCGCCCTCGGTGTTCTGGATGCCGCACGCCAGGCCGGCCAGGAAGCGGACTTCGCCATCGTCGGCCAGGACTGCATCCCCGAGGTGCTCGATGAGATGCGTTCCGGCACCAGCGCTATCATCGGCTCCATCTCGCACGAGGTCGAAACCTACGGCCCGCGCCTCATCCAGCTCGGCATTGCCCTCCTGCGCGGATACACCGTCCCGCCTTACAACTACGTCCGCCACAAAACAGTAACCCCTGAGACCCTGGGCGCGGGGATTGAAACCTAGAACCAACGGGACGGCGATCTCAAAGAGGCTTTTTTGCGTTGAATTCAAATGGGAGCGACATTCTGTCATGCCGGAACCTGCAAGGATTGCAATAGATTTAGGCGCTGAAAGCTGCCGCGTCTCCCTGCTTCGCTGGGATGATGACGGTAAACCCTCGATAGAAGTCATCCACCGTATTCCCAACGGCCCGGTCCATCGCGGCAACTCGATGCGCTGGCCGCTCGACGCCATTCTCGCCGGCCTCGAAGAGGGCCTTCGCAAGGCAGCGCAAGCCGCTCCCGAGGGCATAGCCTCTATCGCCGTTGACAGTTGGTCGGTGGATTACGTTCGCCTCGCCGCCGACGGCAAGCCGCTCTGTGCGCCCTTCTGTTATCGAGACGAACGTACCGTCGCCACCAAAGAAGCCGCGGACGCGATTGCACCGCCAAAGGAACTCTTTCAGCGCACCGGCGCGCTGCCCCTCCGCCTCAACACTATGTATCAGTTGCTTGCCGACCCCGCTGCCGGCCCCAGAGACCGGATCGACCCGCACGCCCCGTGGGTCATGATGCCCGAGTATGTCCTCTACTGGCTGGGCGGCCGCCGCGTGGCTGAGTACACCAACGCCACTCACACCGGCCTCGTAAGCCTCAAGACCGGCGACTGGGACGCCGAATTGTTCCGCTCGCTCGATCTTCCCTTCGACGCCGCTCCGCCCATCGTCCGCGCCGGAACCATCCTGGGCCGCCTGCAGGGGCCTCTGGCCGCGCTCGACGCCTTCCGCAATACGCAGATCATTGCGCCTGCCTGCCACGACACAGCCTCTGCCATCGCCGGCATCCCCACCGACCTCAGCTCTACCGCCTACATCTGCTCCGGAACCTGGTCGCTCGTCGGCACTCTTACCTCCGCGCCGGTTACAACGCAGGAAGCCTTCGACGCGCGCTATACCAACCTGGGCGCCGCCTCCGGCGACCTTTGCTTCCACACCCTGGTCAACGGTATGTGGCTCGTTAAGCAATGCATGGATGCCTGGAGTGCCGAGGGCCGCCCTTGGACCATCGAAGACCTCGTTCAAAAAGCTGCCGCCTGCACGGCCTTCCCCGGCGTCATCGACGTGGACGCCGAGCCCCTGTTGCTTGACTCCGGCATGCCAGAGCGCATCAACCACGAGCTGTGGCGGCTTAAGCTGGAGACCATTCCCGACGTTGCCGGCAACGAGCCCGTCTTTGCCCGCGTCATCTTCGAGAGCCTGGCCGCCCGCTACGCCTCGGCGCTCGCCAGCCTCGAAAAGATGCTGGGTCGCAAGCTGGAGCGCATTCACATCCTCGGCGGCGCCAGCCGCAACAAGCTGCTCAACCAACTGACGGCGCAGAGAACGGGGCTGCCGGTGGAATCCGGCGAGCCGGAAAGCTCCACCATCGGCAACTTAGCTGTGCAGTTAGCTGCAAGCGAAGCGAACGGCAAACCTTTCAGCTCCGAAGCAGTGCGCCAATGGGCCGCGCGCCTCTGCGGCCTATAGAAGAATCCAACACATGGATGCCCCAGGTCCCGCTCTTGGGACCTGGGATCATAGCTGTCACCCTGACCAAAAATAACTGTTGTCATCCTGAGCGGAGCGCAGCGGAGTCGGAGGACTGCATTTACTTCTCTGCATTAATTCAGTCGTGCCGGAACATTAACTCCACACCACCACCCCGCCAATCGCCCGGTCGATCTGCTCCAGTACCTCTGCTGGCAGCGTCACCCCAACCGCCTTCACATTGTCCGCTACCTGCTCCGGCCGCGACGCGCCTATAATCGCCGAAGCCACCTCCGAACGCCGCAGCACCCAGGCCAACCCCATCTGCGCCATCGTCAGCCCCAGCTCCGCCGCGATGGGCTTCAGTTGGGCCACCGCCTCCAGCAGATAATCCGACCGGAAATGCCTTCCGGCAGACTCCATGAAGATATTCATCTCTTCGCTGGCCGCGCGGCTGCCCGGAGGAGGCGGCTGCCCCGGCGCATACTTCCCGGTCAACACACCATGCGCCAGCGGAGAAAACGCCAGATTGCCAATTCCATGTCGCGCGCACGCTGGAAAGACCTTCCCCTCCGGCTTTCGCCACAGCATCGAGTATTGTGGCTGGCTCGAACTGAACCCCGTCAGCCCACTTGCGCCGGTGATCGCCGCCGCCGCATCGATCTGCTCCGCCGTCCACTCGCTGAAGCCGATAGCCCGCACCTTGCCTGCCTTCACGGCCCGGGCCAGCGCACCAAGTGTCTCTTCCAGAGGCGTTTCCTTGTCATAGCGGTGGCACTGGTAGAGATCGATATACTCCACGCCCAGCCGCTCCAGTGACCGGTTCAACTGTTTCTCGATCTGCGCCGCCGATAGTCCATGATCCAGCTCATCTCCAACCGGAAAGTAGAGCTTGGTGGCCACCAGATAGCGGTCCCTGGGGTAGGCCCGCAGCCCCTCGCCCAGCACCCGCTCCGCCTCGCCCGCGCCGTATTGGTTGGCCGTGTCGAAGAGCGTAATCCCATGGTCCACCGCAGCATGAATGCAGAGAATCGCCTGCTCGCGGCCAATCCCTCCGGCCACCGTCAGCCACGTGCCGAAACTCAACTCCGAAACCTCCAGCGGGCCATGGCCCAATCGCCGGTAATGCATTCGTTCTCCTTAGTCCAGCGCCTGCACCGCGCCCTTGCCCACCAGCTCCTCTACCCGCTCCACCCACCCCAGGTCCGCCGCCACACTCATCCCCTCCGGCTCCAGGATCACCGAGTACTCGCCCTTCTTCTCCAGGTTCAACATCACCTTGCCCGGACCCGGCGCGGCCTCCACGGCGCTCTTCAGCCCGGCTAAGATCTCTTCCGAAGCCAAGTCGAGGTTGATGCGAATCCGTACGCTTCCCGGCAGCTTCACCTGCACATCCTCCAGCGCTGTAATCGAGCTGACTGAAATCTTCGGCGCAGCATCCTCATCGCCCATCAGCACTCCGCGCACGAGCACCGGCGCCTCAATCTTCAACTGCCCCTGCAACCGCTCATAATCCCGCGCAAAACAGATCAGCTCGATCTTGCCGGTCGCGTCTTCAAGCGCTGCCTGCGCGTAGAGTTTCTGTTCCCGCTTGCTCTTCTGCACCCGCAGCCCCAGAATCATTCCCGCCACCTGGATCTCGTCTGCCGCATCCGCCTGCTGCCCCCAGCGCCTCTCCGGCGCCTTGCGCTCCAGCGCCTCTGCAGCGGGAATCACCCCCGTCAGGTTGCGCAGCTTCTCGGCGTACTTATCCAGCGGATGACCTGAGACAAAGAACCCCAGCACCTCTTTCTCATTGGCCAACCTCTCGCCCTCCTCCCAATCGGCCACGCGCGGCAGGTCGTCGCCTCCGCGTCCCGCTTTGGGAACCTCATCGAAGAGCCCGAACAGCCCCGTTTGCCCCTGCGCCGCATCCCTCTGCGCCTTCTGCGCCCGCTCCATCGCTTTGTCCACTGCGGCCATCAGCGGCCCGCGCCGCCCTAGCGAGTCCAGCGCCCCGGCCTTGATCAGCGATTGGATCACCCGCGAGTTCAACACCCGCAGGTCCACCTTCTCACAAAACTCCCAGAAGCTTCCAAACCGCCCGCCAACCTCCTTGCGCGCCTTCAAAATCGACTCGATCGCGTTCCCGCCCACGTTCTTCACCGCCGCCAGGCCAAACCTGATCGCCTCTCCATGCGGCGTGAACTGCGCCCCTGATACCTGCACATCCGGCGGCTCAACGCTGATGCCCATCTCCTTGCACTCGGCGATGTACTTCACCACGTTCTCCGGCTTTGAAGTCTCCGAGGTCAGCAGCGCCGCCATAAACTCCACCGGATAATGCGTCTTCAAATAAGCTGTCTGATAGGCCAGCAGCGCATACGCCGCCGAGTGCGACTTGTTGAATCCGTATCCGCCGAACTTATCCATCTGGTCGAAGATATCGCCCGCCGTTCCCTTCGGGTGTCCCGCCGCCGCCGCCCCGTTCATGAAGCGGACGCGCTGCCGGGCCATCTCATCCTTGTCCTTCTTGCCCATCGACTTCCGCAGCACATCCGCCTCGCCCATCGTGTAGCTAGCCAGCACGTTGGCGATTTGCATCACCTGCTCCTGATAGACGATGACTCCCAGGGTGCCCTTGAGAATCTCTTCTAACTCCGGCAGCAGATACTCCACCTTGCGCCGCCCCAGCTTGCGCTCGATAAAGTCGTCGATCATTCCGCCCTGGATCGGCCCCGGGCGGTAGAGCGCATTCAGCGCCGTCAAATCCTCCACCGTATCCGGCTTGTACCGCCGAAGCACATCGCGCATCCCGCTCGACTCGAACTGAAAGACCCCCGAAGTCAGCGCCGCGTGAAAAACCTTCTTGTAGGTCTCCGCGTCGTCCGGCGGTATCGCTCCAATATCCAGCTTCTCTCCGCGGTTCGCTTCGATCAGCTTCAGGCAATCGTCAATCACCGTCAGCGTCGTCAGCCCAAGGAAGTCCATCTTCACCAGGCCCATCTTCGCGATGGCGTCCATGTCGTATGCGGTTACAATCTCGTCGTTCTTGGTCTTGGCCAGCGGCACCAGCTCGATCAGCGGACGCGGCGCAATCACCACCGCCGATGCATGAACCCCCGACCCGCGCGCCAGTCCCTCCAGCTTCTTCGCCGTGTCAATCAGCTCCTTGATCTGAGCGTCCGTCTCGTACGCCTTGCGCAGCTCGGCAACCTCGTCCAGAGCCTTGTCGATAGTCATCTTTGCCGTCGCCGGAATCAGCTTCGCAATCCGGTCCACATCCCCATACGGCATGTCCATCGCGCGCCCGCAATCCTTGATCGACGCCTTGGCCGCCATGCTGTTGAAGGTGATGATCTGCGCCACCTGTTCGCGCCCATACTTTTGCGTCACATAGTCGATCACCTCGCCGCGGCGATTTTGGCAGAAGTCCACGTCGATATCCGGCATCTCATTCCGTTTCGGATTCAGAAACCGCTCGAAGATCAGCACATTCTGCATCGGATCGATATTCGTGATCTCCATCGAGTACGCCACCAGCGAGCCTGCTCCCGATCCGCGCCCCGGACCAACCGGAATCCCATGATCCCGCGCATACTTGATGAAATCCCACACAATCAGGAAGTATCCCGCGTACTTCATCTTCTCGATGATCCCGATCTCATATTCCAGCCGCGTATCATACTCATGCACCGGCGAACGCAGCACTCCGCGCGCCTCCAGGCCTCGCACTGCTGTCTCCAGCCGTTTCTTGTACCCCTCCCTGCACACCTGCTCAAAGTAACTATTGGTCGTGTGCCCCTCCGGCACCGCAAACAAAGGAAACGGATCCTCCACCGGCTTCAGCTTCAGCTCGCACCGCTCGGCAATCTCCATCGTCCGCTGCAACACCGCCGGCGAATCCTTGAACAGCAGCTCCATCTCATCGCCGCTCTTCACAAAAAACTGGTCGCTGTCGAACCGGAATCGATCCACATCGTGAATCTTCGAACCCGTCTGCACGCACAGCATCACGTCGTGCGCCTTCGAATCGTCCCCGCACAGGTAATGCGAGTCGTTGGTCGCCACCAGCGGAATCTTGAGCTCCCGCTCCAGCCGGAACAGCGCCTCATGAATCCGCTTCTCGTCCGCCAGGCCCTGGTCCTGAATCTCTAAATAAAAGTTGCCCTTGCCGAAAATATCCTCGTACTGCTGCGCCACCCCGCGCGCCTTCTCGTACTTGCCCGCCAGCAGCTCCTCGCACAGCTCCCCGCTCAGGCACCCCGAAAACCCGATCAGCCCCTTGGCGTGCTCTGCCAGGTACCGCTTGCTCACGCGAGGCTTCCGGTAAAACCCATGCAGCGAAGCCTCCGATGTGATGCGGATCAGGTTCTGGTACCCCTCTTCGTTTTCAGCCAGCACCAGCAGGTGATTGTTGTCGTCCCCCTCGCCGGGCGCACGATGGTCCTCGTTCTTGCTGATATATAACTCGCACCCCAGGATCGGCTTGACACCTTTCTCCTTGGCCGCCTCGAAGAAGTGCACCGCCCCGTAGATATTCCCGTGGTCCGTCATGGCCACGGACTTCTGCCCCAGCTTCGCCACCCGTTCCACCAGCTTTTTCAGGTCGCAAGCCCCGTCCAGCAGCGAATACTCCGTATGTAAATGCAAATGCGTAAATTCAGCCATAACTATCTAGATTCTAGTCGTCACCCGCCCTCTGTAGTCTGCCCGAATCCCGGTTGAAATCCCGCACTGCTGAGGAAAACTGGCAAAATCAACGATTCGGAATGCATATGAGTTTCCCGTCCAAGATATGCAATCTCTTTTCGATTCACGAAGAAGGGCCTATGCTGTTGTCAAAGGCTCACGGATGAATATAGACCGCCACAAAGAGATCATGTCTCACGTTGGGGCGCAGTTCGCACCTATTCGAAATACACTCGGAGATGAACACAATAGGGATTTAAGAGAAGCACAATCTCGTGCAAGAAAGACCAACAATAGCGCCGCGATGCTCCCGGCTGAAGCCGCGAGCTACATTGCACATGCAAAGGCTCTGGTAGTTGCAAGAGCCAAGTGCATCGCGGAAGCGTATACGGCATTCAATGAACCTGCGGGACGAGAAGCTGTGGAGGAGCTGACGTCATTTTTTAGTCAAGCTGTCGGTGGGCGTAAGTCCGCCTTCCAAGGGACTATGGAACAGCGCAGAATGGTAACCCGCGATCCAATGACTCAACTTACGTTTCTGCTCCGTGGATTCGGCCGGGACGCACACTCCGCTCTCGAAGAGAGCCTAGCCATTCTCGACAGGCAGCGGGTAGAGATGACGAATAGGCAGAAGGTCGCCGAGGTCGCTACGAAATATGTAGTAGACACATGCGTCTTCAATTGGCTTGCAGATTCGCTGATCAAGAGGGAATCACTGCCTTCGGACGGCGGGTTCGCAATTACACACATCCAAGTCGACGAGATTAACGAGACAACCGATAAGGACCGTCGGGCAAGGCTTGTTCTTATGCAGACTTCCTTACCGTGCAAACTACTTCCGACTCAAACATTCCTCTTCGATGTTTCAAGGTTAGGGCACGCTAAGCTGGGGGATGGAAAACTCTTTACTGCAGTCAAGGCGGAATGGGACAATCTGAACAGGAGCAAGAAGAATAATAACCGTGATGCCTTGATAGCGGAGGCGGCTATTGAGAACGGATTAATCTTGCTGACGGCTGACGCTGACCTCAAACTGGCAACCGAAAAGAATGGCGGAAAGGTGATCCTTTTCAGGCAATGATAGGCGGGTGGCCGGGTGCCCCAGGTCTCGATTTTGAGACCTGGGAGTTGAATCTATAAATCGAGCATCTCCAGGAGTTCATCGACAGTCATCCCATGATGCGCGGCGACCCGCTTGAGGATGCTGGCCAGTGTCCCTGTTTTGATCGGATCGTGGTAGGAGATGACTTCGTGGTTTTCGCCGTCTCGCTGGGTGGTTATGCGAATGTGCGATCCCTTTTGTCGGGTCTTCTGATAACCCAAAATGCCGAGCGCCTTGACCAGTCGCGGCCCGTCAACGTCGCGCGGCAGCTTCATGCGGCCAATATCTCTTCACGCACGAAATGCAGGCGGATGATCTTCGGAGCTTCCATCGTCTCGTCACAGTAACAATTGACGGCGTCCTTGACCATCGCGCGCAGCTCTTCCAGGGTGTTCCCTTGCGTATGGATGCCGTACCCTAGGGCGTTGGCCGTGTAGCCGCCATCCACCTCGTCCCCGCGCACCTCAAAGATGATCTCTTTCATTGAAGGAAAGCCTCTCCTGCCTGTGTAAATGCTACACCGCCTGTATCTACACAACAAGCCGAGTGCCCCAGGTCCCGTCCGCCGCGGCGGGGGACCTGGGAAGTGAGGTCAGTAAGTACCCATGCGCCGCAGCCCACAATTCAGCAGCATAACTACGCGCCCCTCAACGTCGTAGCGAAACCGGAATCTCCCCGAGCGAAGCTGATACGGGCCCCCTTCCAGCCGCAGTTCCACTCCGCCTGATAAATCCCCTCTGCCGCACTGCAATTTGCAGATAATTAAACTCTGTTCGTGCACAATACTCAGTAGGGGAAAAGCACGAAAATGCTGATCGCACAGGGTCAGGGACCGACAGGCCATAAAAAAGCGCCGTAACTCCTTTTCCAGGAATATTTTGTAGGGAACTTCATTGTTTTCAAGATTTTACAGCGCAACCCTTCTCGTAAACTCAAGAAAACAAGGAATTTGCTTACAAAATATGGGTGGGGGGGCTTTAGGTCTCAATTTCGAAACTTGGGATTCAGCGGAAGGCAAGACCTCCATACTCCAACGCATCACCGGCTGGCGGCAATCATCTGGGCGGCGTGCTGCAGGCTGGTTTCGGTCACCTTCGCGCCTGAGACCATGCGCGCCACCTCGTGGGTGCGGGCACGGTCGTCGAGGAGGCTGATCTTGGTCTTGGTCCGGCCGTCGGCCTCGCGCTTGTCGATTAAGAAGTGCTGATCGGCGAAGGCCGCAATCTGCGGCAGGTGGGTCACGCACAGCACCTGCTGCCCCCGGCTCAGAGACTTGAGCTTCTGGCCCACTGCTTCCGCCGCTCGCCCGCCGATGCCGATATCGATCTCGTCAAAGACCAGCGTCCGCGGCGTGGGCGTCTTGGTCTTCGGTATGGCCGTGCTTTCTTCCACGCTGACCTTCAGGGCCAGCATCACCCGGCTCATCTCGCCGCCCGAGGCGATCTCGTCCAGCGGTTTCAGCGGTTCTCCAGGATTTGTCGCGATGCGATATTCAACCTCGTCCCACCCGTTCGATGTCCAGCCGCTCTCCCGCTCGCTCGCCTTCACGTCCACCTCGAACTTGACCTTCATCGCCAGCGAGTTGATCTGCGTCTCGGCCAATTTGGCCAATTTGGCCGCGGCAGCCTTTCGTTCCGTGTGCAGCGCGCCCGCCGAACTCCGATAGGCCACAACCGCCTCATCGAGAGCGGCGCGAAGCGCCTTCAGGATCTCGTCGCGGTCCTCCACCTCGGCCAGCTTTCTCGCCACCTCTTCGCCGAATGCCATCACCTCGGCAATCGTCTTGCCGTATTTGCGTTTCAGGCGGTCGAGCAGCGCCAGCCGGTCCTCAATCTCCGCCAGCCGCTCCGGCGATGCGTTGATCCCCTCGGCGTAATCCCGCAAACTGCCGCTCACGTCACCCAGCGTGGCCCGCGCCGATGCCAGTTGCTGCGCAGCCTCAGTAAATCGCCCGTCGTAGCGGGCCAGCTCTTCCACGTTGCGCAGCGCCGCCCGCAGCGCAACCTCCGCCGACGCGCCGCCCTCATACAGTTGGTCGAAGGCTCCCATCGCCGCCGCGTAAAGCTTTTCTGCGTTGGCCAGCACGCGCTTTTCCGTCTCCAGGGCCTCGTCCTCGCCGGCCGTCAGGTGCGCCTGCTCAATCTCCTTGTTCTGGTAGCTCCACAGGTCTACCATGCGCAGCCGGTCCTGCTCGCCCTGCAACAGATCGTCCAGCTTGGCTGAAGCCTCGCGCCAGCGGGCATGGGCCGCACTCACGGCCTCGGTCGAGAGCCCGCCAAAGCGGTCGAGCAGGATACGCTGCTGCCCCTGGTCGAAACTGCTCACGGTCTCGCTCTGGGCGTGAACCAGCGCCAGCTCCGGCGCCAGTTGCTTGAGCACGGCCACCGTGGCCGGCTGGTTGTTTACGAAGACGCGCCCCTTGCCCGTGGAGAGAATCTCG
>Ga0182017_10003240_pt1 | contig 12182 bp, 9 predicted proteins | sample 712E3DmetaG_FD_120492 | JGI IMG/M metagenome (GOLD analysis project Ga0182017, IMG submission 120492) | Permafrost microbial communities from Stordalen Mire, Sweden - 712E3D metaG | ecosystem: Environmental > Terrestrial > Soil > Wetlands > Permafrost | place: Sweden: Stordalen | collected... | reverse complement strand
CGGGAGACTATGAGATATGGTATGGAAACAGTTCTGATTCAAAAGATTTGAAGATGATCAGGGTTTCTGTTTTATAAATTTTACGGGAGATAGGGCACAATATTCATTTTATTTATAATTTCTATTTAAGGATATTTAACTCTGTTGTCTATGTAATTCTGTTATTTTTGTTATAAATATAGTCATGAAAGTACATACCATTTAAATTAAATGTATCAGGATAAACTTTTTTACAGATATGAAAAAAAGACATATTTTTTCAATCCTTCTCTTAATCATTATTGTCTTTAATATTAATGCAGAAGATGGATCTCAACTCTGGCTCCGCTACAATAAAATATCAGATAGTCAGCTGCTTAACGAATATAAAAATTTGGTAACAGGCTGGATAATAGAGGGCCAGTCACCTACACTTCTGACAGCAGGCAAAGAGATGCAGATGGGACTGAATGGACTGATGGCAACCAGTGTTCCTTTCGAAAAAACTATAAAACGGGATGGATTAATTGTCGCAGGGACTCCGGCAAATTCGCCGATAATTGCCTCTTTGAAGCTGAATGAAAGACTTAAAAATCTAAATGATGAAGGATATTTAATAATTACTACTGTCTATGAAAAGAATAAAATAATAGTAATTGCAGCCAATAAAGATATTGGTGTACTATATGGAACATTTCATTTCCTTCGTCTTATTCAGACTAACCATGATATCAAAAACCTTGCAATCGAAAGCGCCCCAAAAACGAAAATAAGAATACTGGACCACTGGGATAATATTAACCGGTCAGTTGAAAGAGGTTATGCAGGATTATCTTTATGGGAATGGAAAGCGCTGCCTGATACTCTCTCTCAGCGATATACCGATTACGCCAGGGCCAATGCTTCAATAGGAATAAATGGAAGCGTGCTGACAAATGTAAATGCTAATATACTTTTTCTTACAAAAGAATATCTCCTAAAAGTTGCCGCAATTGCAAATGTATTCAGACCTTATGGTATAAAAGTCTATCTGACTGCACGTTTTAGTTCCCCAATCGAGTTAGGCAAACTTAAAACTGCGGACCCCCTTGATCCTGGAGTAATAGATTGGTGGAAAAAGAAAGCCGATGAAATATATAGCTATATTCCGGATTTTGGTGGATTTCTGGTTAAGGCAAATTCTGAGGGTCAGCCAGGACCTCAGAACTACAATCGTTCTCATGCCGAAGGAGCAAACATGATTGCCGATGCAGTTGCTCCACATAAAGGTATAGTAATGTGGCGTGCATTTGTATATGATAATAATGTGCCTGACGATAGGGCAAAACAGGCTTATAATGAGTTTGTTCCACTCGATGGAAAATTCAGGGATAATGTACTCATCCAGGTAAAGAACGGCCCGGTTGATTTTCAGCCGCGTGAACCTTTTCATCCTCTTTTCGGTGCCATGCCAAAGACTCAGATTATGTCTGAATTTCAAATCACTCAGGAGTACCTGGGTGCATCAGTCCACCTGGTATTCCTGGCTCCGTTGTTTGAAGAATGCCTGAAATCCGATACTTATGCTAAAGGAAAGGGTTCCATAGTTGCCAAAGTTATTGATGGAACTCTTGAGAATCATACTCTTACCGGGATGGCAGGTGTTTCAAATATTGGTAACGATACGAACTGGACAGGACACCCTTTTGCTCAGGCAAACTGGTATGCATTCGGACGCCTCTCATGGGATCCTTATATGAAGTCAAAAGATATTGCCGACGAATGGATAAGAATGACGTTTACAAATGACCCCGAGTTTGTAACAAATGTTACAATGTTGATGCTTTTTTCTCGTGAAATAACTGTCAGCTATATGACTCCGCTTGGATTGCATCACATGATGTATGCTGGTCATCATTATGGACCGGGTCCATGGGTCAGCAGAGGAAGGCAGGACTGGACTTCAGTTTATTTTCACCGGGCAGATTCCATTGGTATTGGTTTTGACAGGACATCAAAAGGAAGTAATGCTGTCGGTCAGTATTTCCCTGAAGTCAGGAACACTTTCGATAAAATTGAATCATGCCCTGAATATTTGCTGCTCTGGTTTCATCATGTTCCCTGGGATTATACGATGCGATTCGGTAGAACTTTGTGGAATGAATTGTGTTTCCAATATTACGAAGGTGTGAATGGGGTGAAGGCAATGGAAAATGAATGGTTGAAAATGGGAAACTATATTGACAAGGAAAGATTCGATAAAGTAAAATCTCTTCTTGCTCTTCAGGAGGATCATGCAAAACTATGGAGAGATGGCTGTTTGCTCTATTTTCAGACATTTTCCAAAAGACCAATTCCTGAACAGTATGCAAAACCGGAGCATGATCTTCAGTATTATATGAATTACCGGTATACAAACGTGCCTGGAATCAGATGAAGGTTCTATCTTCGTCGTATTATTTTTTATTTCTGGTAATATGGATGGAACGATGTTTTACTGGTGATAAATGATTTTAATGAGAATCTTTGTGTGCCTTAGTGAAACCCTTAGTTCACCTTTGTGGTTAAGAGATTTACCACAAAGTACACAAAGGACAACACAAAGTTGCACAAAGAGGTCCTGCTAATTTAAATTTAGACGAAAATATGTTACTACTTGGAATTGATCTTGGAAGCTCTTCTGTCAAAGCTTCAGTAATTGACGGAGAATCAGGTAAATGTCTTGCGACTGCCTTCTATCCGGAAAAGGAGATGGCCATAATTGCACAACAACCGGGATGGGCGGAACAGGAACCTGAAGTTTGGTGGAATAATCTAAAATCGGCAATTATTGAGTGTACCGGAAAAGCAGGACTTCAAAAGGAAGCCATAGCCGCTATAGGAATTTCTTATCAGATGCACGGACTGGTCATTGTTGACAAAGAAAAGAATGTTCTGCGTCCATCAATAATATGGTGCGATAGCAGGGCAGTCGGATATGGCGAAAAAGCTCTGAACTCGCTCGGGAAAGATTTCTGCCTCAGGCATCTTCTTAATTCACCCGGAAATTTTACAGCTGCTAAACTGGCATGGGTTAAGGAGAATGAACCTGAAATATTCAGACGGATTTATAAGATCATGCTTCCCGGAGATTATATTGCAATGCGGCTGACAGGAGAGATAAAAACCACATTCACAGGCCTTTCGGAAGGTATTTTCTGGGATTTCAGTACTGAGGGAGTTTCAAAAGAGTTAATGGATTATTTTGGGTTTAATAATAGCATTTTACCTGATGCTGAACCATCATTTTCCATAAGCGGTAAATTGTTAGATTCTGTCGCAGTTGAATTAGGATTACCAAAGGGTATTCCGGTTTCATACAAGGCCGGGGATCAACCGAATAACGCTTTGTCTTTGAACGTTCTCTCTCCGGGCGAGGTTGCTGCTACTGCCGGTACATCCGGAGTCATCTATGGTGTAACTGACCTTAAGAAATTCGATTCACTATCGAGAGTTAATACATTTCTTCACGTTAATCATAGTAAGAAATTAACAAGACTTGGTGTTCTTTTATGTATCAACGGAACCGGAATACTAAATTCATGGATAAGACGTTATGCTGGCAGTAATCTTTCATACAATGAGATGAATGAACTTGCAGCCACAGTATCTCCTGGCAGCAACGGACTTTATGTTTTACCTTTTGGCAACGGTTCTGAAAGGATGCTGCTCAACAGGGACATAGGTGCAAGAATTGCCGGACTGAACTTTAATACGCATACATCAGCACATCTGTTCAGAGCCTCGCAGGAGGGAATTGCATTCTCCTTCAGATATGGACTGGATATTATGAAAGAAACCGGAATTGTTCCGGGAATCATCAGGGCAGGAGCAGCCAATATGTTTCTCAGCAAGGTATTCAGAGATACTTTATCATGCATCACCCAGACTGAAATTCACCTCTATAACACCGATGGTTCTCTTGGTGCTGCAAGAGGTGCAGGTATAGGTTGTGGATACTATAAATCAGAAAATGAAGCGTTTAACGGGCTTGCTGAAGTTGGAGTGACAGAACCTGACAGAAGTGTGATACATTTGTACAATGCGGCTTATTCTAAATGGAGAGATCATCTTCTTTCGATGTGAAAACTAAGCTAGCTTAGCGTACTTTGCAAAAACTTTACGACCTTTGTGCCTGCCTGCCGGTAGGCAGGGTTACGGATTTCAAAATATAAATTTTAAATAATAGTATTATGGTTTATAAAGGAAAAAAAGAGGCATATCCCGGTATCGGGAAAATTGAATTTGAGGGTGTCAAATCGAAAAATCCCCTGGCATTCAGATGGTATAATGCTGAGGCAAAAGTTGCCGGGAAAAAGATGAAAGATCATTTGCGGTTTGCTGTGGCTTACTGGCACTCTTTCTGTGGAGACGGTTCTGACCCGTTTGGCAATGCAACAAGAATATATCCCTGGAAAGATGCTGAAAATGATGATAAAACGAAACGCAGATTAGATGCTGCTTTTGAATTCATCACTAAAATCGGAGCAGGCTATTATTGTTTCCACGACGCTGATATCGTTGGTGACGGTACAGTTTTCGAAATCGAAAAACGTCTCGAAAAGATAGTTCCTGTTATGAAAAAAATGCAGGAACAGACCGGAGTTAAGCTTCTCTGGGGGACAGCAAATCTGTTTTCAAACCCCCGCTACATGAATGGCGCTGCAACCAATCCTGATTTTACAGTCGTTTCCAATGCCGGAGTTCAATTGAAAAATGCAATTGACGCTACAATAGCTTTGGGTGGAGAAAATTATGTTTTCTGGGGTGGGAGAGAAGGATATATGAGCCTCCATAATACAAATATGAAAAGGGAACTCGATCATTTGGGTATGATGCTCTCTATGGCACGTGATTATGGAAGAAAGAATGGCTTCAAGGGAACATTCCTTATCGAACCAAAACCCATGGAACCAACTAAACACCAGTATGATTATGATACTGCTACAGTTATCGGATTTCTGAGACATTATGGACTGGACAAGGACTTCAAGCTTAATATTGAAGTGAACCATGCAACACTGGCTGGTCACTCATTCGTACATGAGCTTCAGACCGCGGCAGATGCCTGCCTTTTGGGGAGTATCGATGCCAACAAGGGAGATTATCAGAACGGATGGGATACTGATGAATTTCCTACGAATATTTATGAGGTAACAGAAGCGATGATGGTTATTCTTCAGGCAGGCGGCTTCACTACCGGTGGAATTAATTTCGATGCAAAAATACGCCGTAATTCTACCGATGTTGATGATATATTCATAGCTCATATCAGCGGAATGGATACCTTCGCCAGGGCACTGGTTGTTGCGGATAAAATTCTGAAAGAGAGCGATTATCTGAAAATAAGAAAGAAGCGGTACGAATCTTTCGATAAGGGAAAAGGCAAAGAATTTGAAAATGGAAAACTTACACTCGAGAAGTTAAGAACCATTGCAAAAGAAACCGGAGAACCTGCAAGATTAAGTGGCAAACAGGAGCTTTTAGAACAGCTTATAAATATGTATTTGATTTGACCTCTCCCTAAATCCCTCCCCCAAGAGGGAGGGACTTTAATCGTGGTGACTTAATTCCTTTTATTCTTAGTAATCTTCCCCCGCTCTCCTGGGAGCGGGGGACAGGAGGGGGTGAGGTTTTTGTCAGATTTGGAACAAAGATCAAACTGAAACCTTTTCAGGTTCTTTTACAACCAATGCCAGTAACACAATTGAGATTAATGCTATTACACCACCAAATCCAAAAGCCACCGAACCTCCGTATCCGGGAATTACTTTGTCGAAATAACTGTACAAAAATCCGAAAATAATACTTGCAGGAAGAGCGCCAAGACCAATAGCAAAATTGAATAGCCCGAAAGCAGTACCCCTTTGATCTTCTCTTACAATATCAGCAACAAAAGCCTTCTCGGTTCCTTCAGTAAATGCATAAAACAGGGCGTAGACTGCAAAAAGAATAAATGTTGCAACTATTTGCAAATCAGCAGGCAAGAAAATCAGTAATGCAAAAGAAATATAAACAAATGCATATATTGCCCAACCTGTATTAATTACGATCTTCCTCCCAATCTTGTCAGAAAGTGCTCCAAGGGGCGTTGAAAAAACAGCTTTTATGATATGAAAAAAGGCCCAGATCAGGGGCAGGAAAAGTATATTAATCACCTTTGCCTGCTCCAGATCATTTCCAAAATTTGAGATCATTTTATGCAGAGGCTCAATTTTATTCACAAAATTGAAAACAGCGCCAGTTTTATGAATCGCCTCTTCAACCCGGAACAAAAGAAAAGCATCTGATGAGTTGCCTAATGTGAAAAGAACCATTACTAACAAATAACTTTTAAAATTTCTGTCAAAATCCTTAAGTGATAATTTAAAATCTTTTGTACCGGACATGGCAGGATTCTTTTCTTTTACAAACAAAATAATTGTCAGAACTGCAATAATTCCCGGAATGATCGCCAGCATAAATGTCCATCTGAGCGCCAGCAAAGTGTCTTTGAAATTGAATCCTACGATTAATACCAAAAGTGTTAGTATTGCAAGAACCGGTCCGATAACGGCTCCTGTGTGGTCCATTGCACGATCAAATCCGTATGATTTTCCCCTTATGCTTTCGTCAGCCGAAGATGCAATCATGGCATCACGAGGTGCTGACCTGATTCCTTTTCCAACCCTGTCTAACATTCTGATAATCACTATCTGCCAGGCTGCATTAACAACTCCTGTCAATGGCCGGAAAAACGAAGAAACGGAATAACCAATAACTACAAGTATTTTCCTTTTCCCTGTTTTGTCGGAAATGATCCCGCCAAAAAGCTTCAGCAATGCTGCTGTAGTTTCAGCCACCCCTTCAATTATTCCAAGCATCACTGCGCCTGCACCAAGAGCTGCTACATAAACCGGTATAAGAGGATATATCATTTCAGTTGCAGCATCGGTAAATAGGCTGACTACTCCAAGCATGATAACGGTAATGGGAATCCTTATTTTAAGTTTTGAATCCATTTCTATTTTCATATTATAACTAACAGAAAGAAATCTTGTTCTGGTTAACTGAGATTTACTGTGTCAGTAAAATGCAAGGTTAAATGCTTTGGTTAAATTTAATAGAAATAGAATTCAGTTTAACTGGCATGCACCATAATATTTAATAGTTTTGTATTTAATAAGATAATAGGTAATGACTATTGCAGAATATATTGCTGATCAGCTGGTTAATATTGGCGTAAAATATGTCTTTGGAGTACCCGGAGGACCCTCAATACCTTATATGGAAGCGTTCAGGACAGCTGGTATTGAGTTCATCCTCACATCAAATGAATCTGCTGCTGCAATGATGGCTGACGTTTCAGCCAGGCTGACCGGAATACCAGGAGTTTGTCATGCAACATTCGGCCCGGGGGCAACAAATATTGCAACCGGAACAGGAGAAGCACTGCTGGACAGATCGCCAGTGATAGTTTTTACAAGTGAAATGCCGGATTCAATGCTTCACCGGACAACCCAGATGAATATAGATCATCAGAAACTATTTGAACCACTGACCAAGAAAAGTTACAGGATAAATGCCGGCAATGTTAAAGAGGTAATGCATTGCGCACTCCGGATTTGTCGTGAAGAATACCCTGGCCCAATTCATATCGGCCTCCCATCTGATATTGCCGGACTCGAGATTAATGATTCTGAAATTTCCTATGCGCCGCTGGAAAGTCCTGAGTATAATAATGATATAACCGGCATAACGACTCTGCTTCAGAAATCAAGACGACCCCTGATAGCTCTGGGACTGACTGCGATGCGTTATAAACTTGGAAAACCTATTCTTGAATTTCTGAATGAATATAAGATTGCGGTCGTTGTCACTCCGATGGCAAAAGGTTTGATTCCGGAAGACCACCCGTGTTTCGCAGGAGTATTATTTCATGCATTAAGCGATTACCTTGAAGATATTTATGAAAAGACAGACCTCGTAATTGGCATCGGTTATGATCCAGTTGAGTATAACTACGAATCGTGGATCCCTGATGTGCCTATGATTCACTTTAATACTATTGAAACTGACATGCCGGCTGACAAAGAGATAATTCAGTACATAGGTAAACCAGCTGAATGGTTTGTTCTCCTGAAAAGCATAAATCCGGGCTCTCTTATCTTTGAGAATTCCGTTCTTGAAGGTATTCGAAATGAGATGACATCAATCTTTAATGGCTTTCTTGGCCACTTCGGACCTGTAATGGTCTTAAAGATATTAAAAGATGAATTGCCTGGAGATTCCATTATAACGGCAGACGTCGGATCTCATCTTCATCTGATCGGACAATACTGGAAAACTCCTTCACCTGAAAAACTAATAATTACAAATGGCTGGTCATCAATGGGCTTTGGAATTCCGGCTGCAATTGCTGCGCAGCTTGCTATGCCTTCCTCCACAGTTGTCTGTCTTACGGGTGACGGAGGTTTTCTGATGATGGCTGGCGAACTGATGACAGCCAAAAGATACAATCTTCCCATAATTACAGTCGTATTCTCTGATGGAGAACTTAATCTAATCAAGATCAAGCAATCATGGAAAGATATTAAACCGTATGGTACGCAAATCTATTCTGGAGATCTTTTCGGATCTGATATTTTTCTCGGTATGAGGGTTCTGACTACAGATTCAGAGGAAAAAATGATAAAGGCAGTCAATGTTGCACTTTCTCTGGATGAGCCGGTGATAATAAATGCTGTAATTGATCCGGAGGATTTTAAATGGCTGATAGTTAAGCAGAAATAAACCTACTCTTAAATCCGGGGAAGCTTATAAAAGAAATTCTCTTTTAAAACAGAATAGATACAGCTGTCTTTTACCACTCCATTCTTGAAAATATTATTTTTTATTACTGCTTCACAGGCAAAACCTGCTTTTTCGAGTGCCCGTCTTGATCCGGGGTTATCTGCAAATGATTCGGCATAAACCCTGACTATATCGAATCTTGAAAAGGCATATGCTGTAGCTGCTTTGATCGCTTTGGTAATAATTCCTTTTCCCCAGTACTCTTCTGCCAGGAAATATCCAATCTCAACATTTTTAACGTATATATCATCCTTGGTCACAATCCCAAGACTACCGACAAGATAATTTTCCATGGTTATAGCAAAAAACCTTGGAGGATCATTTATTGGTATTATGGTACTTAACCAGTTATGAGCATCCGACAAAGAATAGGGATTTGGTAAACCGTCACGCAGATTATCTGATATCTTTTTATTGTTTGCTATGACTGCAAGCCGATCCGCATCTTTCACAGACCAGGGTCTGAGTATTACCCCCTCAAATACAATTTCCATAATACAGATATGTTCACAAAAAAATATGAAAAGAAAAACCGGAAATAATCATCCCCGGTTTTACTCCTCCTATTTTACTTTTTTCTCTTTTTTTGGTTTAGCTTCTTTTGTCTCTTTGGCCGCTTTTACGACTTTTTTAGTTTTTTCAGCCTTTACCACCTTTTCAACCTTTTCAACCTTTTCAGCTTTTACCGCCTTCTTCTCAGGCTCGGCTTTCACCGGTTTTGATGTCTTCACTTGCTTAGCTTCCTTCACCACCTTTGCAGATTTAGCTTCTTTTACTTCCTTAACTTCCTTAACTTCCTTTACAGGTTTAGCCTCTTTTGCGTGCTTCACCTCTTTTACTTCTTTTATTTCTTTCACTTCCTCCGCAGGCTTAACTTCTTTTGCATGCTTTACTTCCTTCACCTCCAATACTTCAACAGTTTCCTTCACCGCTTTGATCTCTTTCTTTTCTTTTAAAGGCTTCTTCTCTTTAGATTCCTTCTCCTTAACTATCGTTACAAGCTTAACTTCCGGTTTATCACTTTTTTTTCTGCGACGTCTGACTCCGTAAGAACCAAGAATTATCTTGCCTCTTTTGGTTTTTTTATCACCTTTTCCCATAATTATTGGTTTTATTTAATATAGATTACTCATTTTTAAGGTTGACGGCAAAGTTATAAAAAATCTTTACTTTTATTGGAAAATATTTTTTTAAGTAGTAAAAACATAAATAATCTTATGACATATTGTGAATACATTCAGCAAATTACAGGAGAATCCTTTGATCTTCATAAAGAGTATCATGATAAGCACTATGGTTTTCCTATTAAAGACGACAATGAACTTTTTGAAAGGCTCATGTTTGAAATAAACCAGGCAGGATTGAACTGGATTCTCATACTTAAGAAACAACACAATTTTCGCAAAGCTTTTGATAACTACAATATTACAAAGGTTGCGGCTTATGGAGAAAAAGAATTTGAAAGATTAATGAATGATCCGGGTATTATCCGTAACAGGTTGAAAATTAATGCTGCAATTGAAAACGCCAGGATCATTCTTACTCTTCAGAAAGAATATGGCTCATTTAAAAAGTGGCTTGAATTCAAAGCTATGGAGACGAACACTCTGCCTGACTGGACTAAGCTTTTCAGGAAGACGTTTAAGTTCACGGGAGGCGAAATTGTTAATGAATTTCTGATAAGTATTGGTTATCTGCCGGGAGCTCATAGTATTGATTGTCCTGTTTATCATGAAATTAATAAAATCAGAAACCGGATATGAGAAGAAGAGACAGAGAGATAACTGATATTCAGGAAATAGAGGAAATCATATCAGGATGTGACGCCTGCAGAGTAGCAATTGCCAACGAGAATATTCCTTATATTGTCACAATGAATTTCGGATATGTTGGAGGTAAAAACCCGCATTTATACTTTCATTGTGCAACGGGAGGAAAAAAACTTGACATGATAAGGAACAATAATTTTGTCTGTTTCGAAATGGATACCGACCACATTATATATAAAGGAGAAAAGGGATGTGACTGGGGTATGAAATACAGTAGTATTGTAGGTTATGGAAAAATATTTTTTGTTGATGATGAAACTGAAAAAAAATCCGGACTGGGACATATCATGAATCATTATGGAGGCTCAGGCAATTATACGTATGATGAAAGGGAGTTTGCCAGGACTAAAGTTCTCAGATTGGATATATCTGAAATGTCTGGTAAAAGAAAATAGAAGGGGCTTTATGGGCTTAACATAAAGAATTTATTTGCTATTTGATTAAAAACAACTATAATGAAAAAAACACAAACAACTCTGGTTTGGCTCTTTCAAGCCTTAATTCTAACTTCCTTATCTTGCTCCAGTGGTCCGCGAGCCGTGATCGTTGAACCCAAAGTTATCCTTACTCCAAAACCCGGACCTTCACCACGCATTAGCGGAGCTAAAGTATTCGGTGTCAGACCAGGTTCTCCATTCCTGTTTACTATTCCTGCCACCGGAGACAAACCCATGAAATATGAAGTGGTTAATCTTCCCTCCGGATTGACCTGTGATGAGAATACAGGTCAGATAAGCGGAACCATTGAAAAACCAGGAGAATATCTTACGACCTTCAGGGTCAGGAACAACATTGGAAATGCAGAAAGGTCATTCAGGATTGTTTGCGGCGAAACGCTGGCACTTACTCCTCACATGGGCTGGAACAGCTGGTATGTCTGGGAAAACCATGTTACTGATAAAATTATTCGCAGTGCTGCTGATGCAATGGTAAGTTCAGGTATGAAAGATCATGGATATATGTATATTAATATTGATGACTGCTGGTCTGTAAAACCATCATCTAAAGACTCAACTTTGCTTGGAAAACCGCGAGACAAAAATGGTATGATCAATTCAAACAAGAGGTTCCCCGACATGAAAGCTCTGACTGATTATATTCATTCCAAGGGACTTAAAGCCGGGATATATACTTCACCCGGGCCATTCACCTGTGCCGGACATGTTGCTGCTTATAAGTTTGAAGAGAAGGATATCGCCAGATATGTTGATTGGGGATACGATTTTCTTAAATATGACTGGTGTTCGTACAGTAATGTTGCAAGAAAAGACACTCTTCCTGATCTCCAGAAACCATATAAACTGATAAGTGGTATCCTGAGAAAGCAGAAAAGGGATATCGTTCTTAATCTTTGTCAGTATGGCATGGGCGATGTTTGGAAGTGGGGGAAAGAGGTCGGGGGTAACAGCTGGAGAACAGCCGGTGATCTTGGAGGATCTTTTGAAGGTATAGGTACCGCACTTTTCAGGGATGGATTCGATGTTTACAGTCGCGACAGCCTCCAGGTCTATGGCGGTCCGGGGG
>Ga0182017_10003238_pt1 | contig 12184 bp, 10 predicted proteins | sample 712E3DmetaG_FD_120492 | JGI IMG/M metagenome (GOLD analysis project Ga0182017, IMG submission 120492) | Permafrost microbial communities from Stordalen Mire, Sweden - 712E3D metaG | ecosystem: Environmental > Terrestrial > Soil > Wetlands > Permafrost | place: Sweden: Stordalen | collected... | reverse complement strand
TTATCCTTTTGGTTGGCTTGAGCATCTTTGACCATCTCGCTGATGTCAAGCATATATCCGCCTCCGGCGAGTTGATGAAATACCATATAACACTGTGGGATGCGGACTTGCTCTTCAGGCGAGGCAAAAGCGTAAATAAGACAACTGTTTTGAAAGTAATTCCCTATATAACCGTAGATCAGCCGCCCGGAGCGGATGGGTCCGATTTGAGGAAAGGGCGGATTAGTGGTTGGATTTGCTGAAGGAGGTGAGTTCGTGGTTGGGATCAAACCTGCGTCCAATGATAGTGTATCGCTTGTTATATCGGCCTCCACCCTACCTGTGGACGGATCCGGAGCGTTATCTTGATGAACACTTCCCGGTTTATTTTGTGTAAATTGCATGCCTGTCGGCTTGACGAATTCGACTATATATTTTCCGGGCTGGATGTTAAATCCATAATAACCATTTGTATCGGTGGTGGTTTGTTGAAGCAAATTTCCTCGAACATCAAATAAATTTACACAAACACCTGGTAAGCCTGCTTCATCGGTATCAAATAAGCCGTTGTTGTTAGCGTCCAGCCAGACTCGATCGCCAAGGATGGTTTGGGTTTTGACGAATGGATCACTGCGAATTTTACAGCCCCCGGTTGGGAGAATTTCTGGCGAAGGGAACGCGCCATAAAAGACGGCCAGAAAGCGGGTCGCGCCTTCCGTGATATAGAATTCGTAGACAAACGGCGCAAATGAAAGACCCGCTTGTGGGCGTCCTGTCGCTGGAAAATGCGAAATGGAGACGAGCAAAGCCGGAATCTTTAATAGGGCTGGGTCCGTAACGGGTAGGCCCGTGAGAGGATTAATTCCCTTGGGAATAATGATCCGCGGTAGAGGTGTTGAGCTGGCTGCGACAGGCTGGGTAACAAGAGTGGGTACCTGCGTTTCCAGTTGGGTTGATTGACAGGCGGTTAAGAGCAGGAGGCAGATATATACGAATGACTTTTTCACTTTTTAAATTATTAAGCTCACACAGACCTTTATATGGGTGCAATGAAGCATGGTTATTTGAGGTGATCGATTAATAAGATCATGCATTGTCGCTGGAATTAATTGATTCATGGAGATTCATGATTTAGCAAAACCTTATTTTTATCGGGATTCACCTTCTGGAGCTGCATATCGGATCAAATAAACTCCCGGCTGTTGTACCTGGACCAGACTAAATGGTGTCACGATCAATACCCAGGTATGACCCGGTCGCAGGACTGCAGGAGAACCGTCATTATTCAAGAACTGTATGGGACGTCGTAGGCCGGTCAGCTTTTCATACTCACCCGCCTTCGTGCTCCATTTGATCGGGATCATCTGGCCGTCACGGAAAAGATAGGCATAACCGCCGTCGCCCTCATCGAGGTGGATGTCTAAATTGGTCGGTGAAACGACATCGGTATCTGCCATCACAACAATTACATTTTCGAAGTGAAGTTGCCGGCCGGTGAGACGATCGGTATCCGCGTGTAATACACCCGGATTATTTTTGTCCGCAGTGTCAACATAACGCAGATAAGCTTGGTATAAGGGATCGTAACTCCAACCGGATTGATTCAGGTTCGCAAAGAAAACATTAATTTGGGAGGCTGGAAGGCCGCCGGTTGGAACTTCATCCGAGAAAACGTTGCTGGTGTAATTGAAGGGACGGCTGGTCATGTGTCTCATATTGTCTTCGGCAATCGCTTTCAAGCGGTCAATTTCCAGCATGGATCCACCGCCCGAATCTTCATGGGAGACAAAGGAACAGTGCGGTATTTTTACCAGAACCTCCGGAGAAGCGAATGCATCGATGAGACAGCTATTTTGGAAGAATCCATCGATATACGCATAGAGCAAACGACCTGACCGCACTGGGCCAACCTGCGGTTTAGGACCATTTTTGATGTCAGGAGTTGGCGAAACAAATGAATCATTGGGGTACAAACCGGCATCCCATGATAATGTGTCTTTATCAATGGTGATTGGCATTGTCTTTCCGGTTACGGGATCGGCATCACTGTCAAGATTGTCATTACCTGTGTTCCGATCTGTGAAAGCCAGGTTTGCAGGTTTGACGAATTCAAGACTGTATGTTTGACCTTTTTCCAGATTGAATCCATAATAACCATTTGTGTCGGTGGTGGTTGTTTGGAGGAGATTACCCTGTTCGTCATATAAATTAACACAAATTCCTCCTATCCCATTTTCACCTGGGTCCTGTAGGCCGTTTTTATTTGAATCAAGCCATACCCGGTTGCCTAACAGCGTTTCGGTCGGTTTGAAAGCGCCTGTTCGAACCTCACAATCGCCTGTAAATGGCGTTTCTGGTTCAGGATATTGACCGTAAAAAGTGGCTAGGAATCGGTCCTGGCCCTCGGTGATGGAAAATTCAAAAACATAGGGGGCGAATGATAGACCTGCTTGGGGACGGGCGGTTGCAGGGAAATTGGAAATGGAAACGAGCAAAGCCGGTACTTTTAATAATGATGGATCAACTACAGGTTCGCCTGTCAGTGGATTAATTCCGGTTGGAAAATTCTCGGGATTTGGTCCGTAAGAAGTCGATTTTACAATGGGTTGGGATGTGGCGGTTAATGTTGGGGATGGGATAGTCGACGTAACTGGCACTGATGTATTTGAATTGTTGTTTCCCTTGGATGAAGCGGACGCTGCCGTAAAAGGTGAATTGCATCCGGCTAGGAAAAATACAGCTATTGAGATGACGGCCCATCGCCTGGGCCAGGTTTTTTCCATTGATAAACCTCCAAAAATTGACGCCTCGACCAACGTTAATCTGAGTTCTGGAGCAATGATTCTCAAATATACCTTGCAAAGGATGTCGTTTAACTTTTAGCGCATTTCCAAAATACTATAACAATGATTTGCACCTAAACCCGGATGATTTATCCCCCCAACGGATTATGGAAAATGTCAATGATCGAAACCCTTTTTGATCCGCACCCATGTATCCTCCAGGGCTTCAGGCAGGACTCTCGTTTCAGCCAGGGTCGACATGAAATTAGTATCGCCATTCCAGCGTGGAACGATATGGAGGTGAACATGTTCCTTCACACCGGCGCCGGCCGCCTCACCGATGTTCACGCCGATATTAAATGCGGTTGTATTGTAAATATTGCGCAATACAGTCGTGGCACGGGAAGTCCATTCGATCATTTCGGCTCTCGTTGGAGCGTCCAATTCTTCAAGGTTTGGCTTGTGTTTGAAAGGCACAACCATTACATGGCCGCTGGTATATGGATAACGATTTAAGATTACAAAGGCCAAATCGCCACGCTTTATGATCAGATTGTCGGCATTGTCTTCCCGGACAACTGCTTTGCAGAATACACAGCCATCTTCCTTGCCATGGTTTTCAATGTATGTCATGCGCCAGGGGGACCAAATATGCTTCATGGATAAACGGATTTTAGCAGAGAATCCATCAATTAGTATGTAATCATATCATCTGGTTGGTTTTTATAGGCCGCCTTTTGTTTGCAGGTGGCTGATTTCAAGGCGACGAAATGTGAAAGAATTGTTGACATTCCATCGCCAATTGAGTATGCTCTTCTTTAATGCAACCTTCGCTTTTTGCATCCGTTCAATGGACGGTTTCGGCTCTGACGAAATATATACGCAATCTGCTCGAAACGGACATCCCGCTTCAGGACGTTTGGGTTGAAGGCGAAATTTCCAACCTGTCGCATCCAGCTTCCGGTCACATTTATTTCACATTGAAAGATGCAGGAGCCTCCCTGCGTAGTGTGATGTGGAAGGCGGGCGTAGCGCGTTTGAAACTCTCGCTGCAGGATGGGATGGCGGTGGTAATACACGGCAAGATCGGTGTTTATGAAGTCGGGGGACAATACCAACTTTACGTTGACCAAATCCAGCCTGTTGGCGAAGGTGTGTTGTATCAGGAATTTTTACAACTAAAAGCCTTGCTCGAGTCCGAGGGACTATTTGCCGTCGATCGGAAGCGGCCTATCCCGGAATTGCCAAAACGCATCGGCATCGTCTCCTCTCCTACGGGTGCGGCTATAAAAGATATGATTAATACTTTAAAGCGGCGGATGCCGCTGGCCGAAGTGATTTTTTCGCCCTCACCGGTTCAAGGGCAGGAAGCACCTGATAAATTGGTTGAAGCGATCGATTCTCTCAATAATCTTGACCCTCATCCCGATGTAATATTGCTAGCTCGAGGCGGAGGTTCCATTGAAGACCTTTGGGCTTTCAACGATGAACGCGTTGTTCGTGCAGTGGCAGCCTCGCAGGTTCCGATCATTTGTGGAGTAGGGCATGAAACCGATTTCACTTTATCTGATTTTGCGGCTGATCTGCGTGCACCGACTCCGACGGCCGCGGCAGAACTGGCAACACAAATGACTCTAATGAATCTTGTGGAAAATCTTCGTGTTTTCGAGCAAAAACTTTCTGGCTTTATATTGACAATTGTGGATGAAAAGCGAAGCGGCATCGCCAATTTGGTTGATGGCTTGCGTTTTTTTTCCCCCTATCGCCGTATTCAGTCTGATCGACAACATCTGGATGATCTTGCTCGCCGCGCCCAGGCTGGAGTTTTTCATGGTCGGCTACTCGAAGTCAGCCGGCTGGAAGGAATGGGTAAACGTCTTGAATCCTTAAACCCACTCCAGGTTTTAGCCAGGGGGTATGCGGTCGTGACTCGAATGGAAGATGGCGTAATTGTTCATAAAGTAAAGCAAGCGCGCGGCGGGATCCGTGTGCGAGTTTCGGATGGCGAATTCGAAGCAAATGTTGAAAACTTGGCTCATAAATCATAAATCAACTGGAGTTATTATGCCGAAATCATCGTCTCCCAAACCTGTCGAAACATTAAATTATGAAGCTGCCTTTTCTGAATTAGAGTCAATCGTGGATGCATTGGAAAACGAACAGCGCTCTCTCGAAGAATCAATGTCCCTTTTTGAACGTGGTCAAGCCTTGGTGAAACGCTGTGCAGAGCTGCTTGATCAGGCTGAGTTAAAAGTTAAGCAATTGTCAGGCAATGACCTGACTGATATTGTCGAGGAATAATATGAATCTGGCAGGAATGCTTGATAATCGTGTATTGATCTCAGCTTTGGTGGCGTGGGGTACGGCACAATTGCTGAAAGTACCACTCGAATATTTACGTACACGCCGCTGGTTGTGGGCTATTCTTCTTACGACCGGCGGCATGCCCAGTTCGCATTCCGCCCTGATAGTAGGCGTAACCAATGCGATTGGATTATATATTGGATATGGTAGTCCGTTATTCGCCCTCGGTGTGGCCATTACGATGATCGTAACTTACGATGCAGCAGGTATACGTCGCCAGGCTGGGATGCACGCTGAACGTATAAACATCCTGTTCGAGGAATTACTGAAAGGCCATATGTGGGATGAGAAAGAATTGCGTGAAGTACTCGGTCATACGCCTTTGGAAGTGACTGGTGGAATCTTGTGGGGTATTGTAATCACTACGGTACTGTGGCTGATTTGGAAATAAGCCCATCACAGTAGCATCCCGGAGTATTGGAAATACGGGCTTAATGAATTGGAAGGGATGTGGATACTCTGGCAGGCACGCTCTTACTTGGCCACCGAGTCGTAAATGCAGTTAATTCTTACTTTCAATGTACCCTATGGCTTCGTTTAATGATCACGTTTAAGTCTTCGGGCAATTCCGGAAAGTGCGGTGGTAAATTCAGGGACTTTCATGACCCAGAGTGAAATTCCGTAGCATAAACCGCCAATCATAACTCCCCCCAATCCAATTATCCAGATTGATCCCATAAAGTGTGACCAAATCAACACAACTAGGCTCATCACCAGAGTGCCAAGTGCAGCTTGAATGAAACCCCGCCAAATGTTCCTTCCCTCCAATCCTTTTAATTTATTACGCATGAATAGGTACAGCGTGGTCATTTCCAATGCCGTCGCCAGCGAATTGGCAAGGGCTAAACCGCCGTGAGGCATCCAGCCAACCCGTGAAAATAAAAAGGAGAAGGTAAAGCTGAAGGCAATATTCAATGTCATCGCCGCCGTGCCGACGAAGACAGGCGTCTTCGTGTCGTGGAATGCATAGAACGCACGCGATAGAATCTCGACGACATTATGACCGATCAGGCCGGCCGCGTACCACAACAAAGCCCACGAAACGAGATTTACTGATTGGGCATCAAAGCTTCCGCGCTTGAAGAGAATCGTGATCAGGGGTTCGCGCAGCAGGATAAGACCAAGCGAAGCTGGAAGTGAGAGGAAAACCACGCCTCGTAAAGTCGCGGCGAGAGAGCCGCGCATTCCTTGAGGGTCTCCGCGTGCGATCTGGGCCGAGAAGGTGGGCAGGGCGGCAATCGCAATAGCCTGTGCTATAACGACTTGTGGCATAGTCATGACCTGCCAGGCATAATTGATGGCGGAAATTGAACCCTCCGGGAGTCCGGAGGCGATGATTACATTAATCACAAAGTTTAACTGCACGATCGCGACACCCAGGATACGGGGAATCATCAACCTGCCCACTTCACGGACCATTGGACTATCGAGGCCGAGCGTGGGGAGGTAGTGACGGTAAGGTAATTTCAACAGGTCGGGAATTTGAACAGCCAGATGTAGTATCGAACCCAATGCCGCGCCCCAGGCTAGACCATAGACTCCCATGGAGGGGACGAGAAATATCAACCCGAATATCATCCCGATCCAGTACATACTGGGTGCCAATGCCGGTAAAAGGAAACGTTGATGTGCGTTCAAAATACCCATCAACAGCCCGCTTACGCCAAAAATAGCCGGGGAGATCAAAAGGATACGCAATAAAGAGGCAGCTAATTGCTGCTGGTCGGGTTGAAAATTGGGAGCAAGTATGTATTTGATGATCTGTGGAGCAAGAAATTCAGAAACAATACTTAAGATGCTCAGGACGAGAAGGATGAGATTGCTGATTGAAGAAGCAAGTTTCCAGGCCGAGGCCCGCTCGTTTTTTGCAAGGAGACCCGTGAAAGTGGGGATAAATGCCGAAGATAAAGCTCCGCCTGCGACAAGGTTGAAGATCAAATTAGGATATGTGGAGGCGGCATAAAATGCATCGATGGAACGATCGGTGCCAAAGGCATGTGAGATCAGGATTTGCCGTGCCAGACCGATCAAATTGCTCAATGCAAAAGCCAACATGATCGTCCCGGCGGCACGGGCGATTTGACGATTCGCAGAAGGTGTGGTTGCGGTGTCTATCATGGAGGCGCGCAGATTATATCATCTGCAGGAGGGATGGGATTGTTAGTATATTATTGAATAATAGCTATAATTTCAAATTGGAGGGACCATGAAAAGATTAAGTGTATTAGTTCTCACGATTGGTTTCTTATTGGCTGGCTGTGACGGCTTGCCGTTTCCTTCAACATCATCCAGCCATCAACTCTTTCCTAATAATAATAACTTTGTAACAACGATGCAGGCAACGTCAATCACCGATTCTGCCAATGTAATAAAAACATTGACAGATGTACCTATACGGGTGGGATATGGCGTACGCGGTTCGTGGTTCGAATTGTATTTTACCGATCCGGTTAATCCAATGGGCAGACAGATCACGGGCGGCCTCGATGGTCCACTTGTCGCTGGCATTGATTCTGCCCGATTGTCGGTGGATATTGCTATATATAGTTTGAATCTCGGCAGCATTCGGGATGCATTGATTCATGCCTTCCGACGTGGGGTGCAGGTGCGTGTAGTTATGGAGAGCGATAATATGGATAGTGTAATTCCGCAATCTCTCATACACGCTGGGATACCGGTTCTGGGTGATCGGCGGGAAGGTCTGATGCATAACAAGTTTGTGGTGATCGATCGCGCTGATACTTGGACGGGTTCGATGAATTACACTAAAGAAGGCGTCTATGAAGATAACAACAACATGATCTGCATTCACTCGGTGAAAGTGGCAGAGGATTATGAGACTGAATTCAATGAGATGTTTGTGGACGATAAATTTGGCCCCACAATGGGTGCTGCGACTCCGAATCCGCGTGTAACGATGGACGGCACACCGCTTGACATATATTTCTCACCCGACGACCGCCCTCAAGCAGCCTTGGTTGATCTTTTGGACAATGCTCAAAGAAGTATTTATTTTCTTGCTTATTCGTTAACCGCAGATCCAATCGGTAATGCGATCAGGCAGCGTGCGGCGGCGGGAATCAAGATTTCGGGAGTGATGGAGGCCGAACAAGTAGCATCGAATGTAGGGACTGAATATGATGCCTTTCGCGCTGCAGGTGTGGATGTGCATTTGGATGGAAATAGCGGTCAAATGCATCATAAAGTCATGATCATCGATGACCAAATCGTCATCATGGGTTCGTATAACTTTACAGCTAGCGCTGAAAAAGCCAACGACGAAAATTTGATCGTGATCTACAATACGGATATTGCTTCACAGTACTTGCGGGAATTCAAGCGGGTGTATGCTCTGGCTCAACCATGAGAATGTTCAAGTTATGGATTAATGATTCTTTTCCATTTCACCCCGAATTCAGAATACAGACGAAGGCATCTTAATTAATGAAGCCGTAACTTTATCCTTCCTTTGGCGTAGCTCGGATTCGTAAAGTAATAACTTATCAGGGGAGCTTGCAACTGAATTACCGCATTTGTAGATGAAATATATTGAGCTGACAGTTGTTTGCTCATTGGGATTTAAGATAGGTTTATATGTATTATCTGATCTCGGTTGCTGTCTTTTCCGTAAAATGCAAGTATTTTTAGAAATTGAAGAATCAATCGAACCGCTTGGTTTTGGAAAACCGCAATTTTTGGATGCCGCTTATTAAGCTCATTAAGGTGCCTTTCATTCTCTTGGTTATAATCTAACCATGTCAACCACCTCATTTACACTCCCAAACCGACCATCCATTCTTGCATATATCGTGACGGCTCTAGTAGCCGGTGTGGTTTTGTTTTTCGGTATTGTTTTCTTGTGGGTGATCGGCTATCAACTGATTTATGCGGGGCGCATCTTTCCGGGCGTTTCGGTAGCGGGCGTCGATATCTCTGGCATGTCACCCCAGGATGCAGCACTGAAATTAAGCCAGACCCTTTCTTATCCTCTTAATGGTAAAGTGCTGTTTCGTGATGGAGATAAAGCCTGGGTGGCTCAGCCTGCCCAACTCGGGATGGTTTTTGATCCATCATCCAGCGCACAGACTGCATATCAGCTCGGTAGAAGCGGCGGATTGTTCACAGCCTTGAATGGCCAAATTCGCGCCCGCGGTTTTGGAGAGGATGTTGCACCGGTAATAATTTTCGATCAGCGGGTGGCTTATCAATATTTGCAGGTACTTTCCCGCCAGGTCGACCAACCGATGGTTGAAGCCAGTCTGCATTTGGATGGAACGAATGTCACTGCACAACCCGGGCAGTCCGGTCGTATGCTTAACCTGGATGCAAATTTGATTTACGTAAGTGCTAGGCTGCAAACCTTTCAGGATGGTGACGTGCCGTTGGTCATTCAGGAAGTTCAACCGGCTATATTGGATCTGTCAAAACAGGCAGATATCGCTCGCCAGATCCTGAGCCAGCCGCTGCAGCTTACTATTCCCAACGCTCAACAGGGAGATCCGGGTCCATGGGTGTATAACGTTCAGGTACTTGCCAATATGATCGGGGTTCAGAAGGTTACGAATGGCGGTAAAACCGATATGGAGGTGACCCTGAATCCTGATGCATTGCATCAAATATTGGCTGGAATTCAACCGCAAGTGGACCGGCAGGCATCCAACCCCAAATTCCATTTTAATGATGCAACTGGCCAATTAGTGGCTTTGTCCCCTTCCCAGACGGGTCGCGCCCTCGACGTGGATGCGAGTCTAAAAGCCATCCAGGATGCGGTTCTCCGTGGGGAGCATACTGTTCCGTTGGTTGTAAACGAGACCCAACCCGCGGTAAACGATTCGGCCACAGCCCAACAGCTGGGTATTACAGGCCTGCTGCCAAATGGTGTTCAAACCTCATATTTCTACGGTTCACATCCCGAACGCGTTCAAAACATTACAACTGCCGCATCTCGCTTTGATGGAGTATTGGTTGCGCCGGGAGAGACTTTTTCCATGGGTCAGGCAATGGGCGATATAAGCCTGGATAATGGATTTACCGAAGCCCTCATCATTTACGGCGGACATACTATTAAAGGTGTGGGTGGGGGGGTGTGTCAGGTAAGTACTACATTCTTCCGCACGGTTTTCTTTGCTGGTTTCCCGGTTGTGGAGAGAGTCCCACATGCTTATCGAGTGTCTTATTATGAAGAAACATCTGGTGGGCGGGATTCTAATCTGGCAGGGTTGGATGCCACTGTTTATTTTCCATTGGTGGATTTCAAATTTACTAACGACTCGCCCTATTGGATATTAATGGAAACAAATTTGGGATCAGATTCGCTGACCTGGAAACTATATTCTACCTATGATGGGCGCAAAGTCACATGGAATACATCGGGACCACAGAATATAGTTCCCGCGCCCGATCCGTTGTTCGTGGAAAACTCGGACTTGAATCCCGGCCAAATAACTCAAACGGATTATTCGGCCAATGGCGCTGATGTCGATGTGACCCGTACCGTCATAAAGAATGGGGCAACTTATTTTCAGGATGAGTTCAAGACCCATTATCAAGCCTGGCAGGCTGTTTGTGAGTATGCTCCCGGTATGAATGACCCTGCAAAAACTGCTAAACGCCAAAATATTTGTCAGGCGCCATCTTCCTAGCGTGGTAAAATAACGACCTGATAGGAGCGAACATGGTTAGCCAAGAACTGCTGGAAATCCTGCGTTGTCCAAACTGCGTCCGCGAAAAAGATGGAATGCTTAAGCTTTATAAAGACGTCTGGTTGATATGTCAGGATTGTGGTCGTAAATATCCGATCGTGGATGAAATCCCGGTTATGCTGATCGACGAAGGGGATAAATGGATAAAGACGTCGGAAGAAAAATTACCCGTTCCTCCTCCTTCAAAATGATAAAGCCACATGGTTGCTTTGGATGACCTGTTCGCTGATCTGATCAGTGAAGACGAATCTCGTGCGGAGGCTGCCGCCTGTGGGCTTGCGCGATTGGGTGAAACCGCCCTTTCAACTCTCGAAATATTTCTTCAGTCGTCAATCGTCGACCGTCGTTGGTGGGCCATCCGCACGTTGGCTCAAATGAAAGAGCCGCCATCCAATTGGTTGATTAATGCATTGGACGATCCCTCCACTGAAGTACGCGAAGCTGCCGCCCTGGCGCTGACCGCACATCCCACAGAGACTGCTATACCCGGACTGATCTGTGCTTTAAGCGATCCTGAGGAGATGTTGGTTACGTTGGCCATGAATGCTTTGATAGAAATCGGGAAACCGGCCATCCCTGCTTTATTGGAAGCATATAATAATGCACAGGTAAAAACCCGGATCCAAATCATGCGATCACTGGCTGAAATTCCTGACCACCGTTCAATCTCCTTGATGTTGAAAGCGTCTGAGGAAGATTCGGCCTTGGTAAATTACTGGGCCAAAGAGGGCCTCGAACGACTTGGCTTGAATATGATATACATTAAACCCGAGTAGATGATGAATAAAATCCTTGAATTCCTGAAAAACATGAAGTTGTCACTGCCCAAAAATATTAAGGTACCGAAGATACCCAAATTTTCAGTACGCCAGATCGTTTTTTGGGGAGTTGTACTGGTCCTCGCCATAGGCTTGTTCATTTTTGCCGGCAATTTTACGGCTTGCTGGCAATTGACTGCTCTTCCGGGAATCGCGCCTGCATCTTGTGGAGGTGATGCGGTGAATCCGCTTGGTACTCCGGTGATCAATGCCCAGGGTACGCCGGTTGCAGGCCCTCCACCCACACCTGAAGTTGCTGCACCTGCGGTTCAATATCCACAATGGGATGGCGGCAGCCGCATCAATATTGTTTTCTTCGGCCTGCGAGGCACAAACGCGAATATTAGCGAGGGGGATTGTCCGCATTGTACCGATACGATCATGGTATTGACCGTTGATCCGGTGACAAAAACTGCAGGTATGCTTTCGATTCCTCGTGATATGTGGGTTAATATACCGGGATTTGGATATAGCCGGATCAATACGGCCTGGACTGACGGCGAAGGCGCTAAATTGCTGGGAGGCGGACCCGCCCTGG
>Ga0182017_10003235_pt1 | contig 12185 bp, 7 predicted proteins | sample 712E3DmetaG_FD_120492 | JGI IMG/M metagenome (GOLD analysis project Ga0182017, IMG submission 120492) | Permafrost microbial communities from Stordalen Mire, Sweden - 712E3D metaG | ecosystem: Environmental > Terrestrial > Soil > Wetlands > Permafrost | place: Sweden: Stordalen | collected... | reverse complement strand
TTCCTTGGACAGTTCGGGTTGCGCCTGACACTCGGCGCCGCGTTGCGCAACCGGCCGGATGGAGACACGCTCGAAATGGTCGTCTACGGCTCGATGTTCCATGTCGGGGCGATTCTGGCCTGCCTTTACCACCGGCTCTACGTCCGCCGACACGCCTCGGCTGGAACCGCGAATCGGACGTCCCTGCCCCCCGCTGCCTGGCTGCGATCGGCGCGCTATGCGGGACTGACGCTGCTGGCCGCGGTTCCGCTGATCGCGGCGACCAGTCTCGCTTGGGAAGGCTTGCTCCAGGCGGTCGGTCTGCCGACCGAGCACCAGGAACTGATCGATCTATTCTCCCGGACGCGGTCACCCGTGCTGTTGGGGTCGATGGTCACTCTCGCGTTGGTGATCGCCCCGATCGCCGAGGAATTGGTGTTTCGCGCCGGACTGTTCCGCTTCCTGCGCACGCGCGCGCCGCGCTGGGTGGCCTTCACCGCCAGCGCCGGTCTCTTCGCGCTCCTGCACGCGAATTGGGCCAGTTCGATGCCGCTGTTTGTGCTCGGGCTCGTCTTCGCCCTGGTCTACGAACGCACCGGCGATCTGGCGGTACCGATGCTTGCCCACGCCCTGTTCAACCTCAACACGCTGCTGCTCGTGCTGGGCGGCGTCACGCAGTAACCTCCTTCTCACCCCTGGCCCTTCCTTGTCCGGAACCATTCAATCGAACCACGAATGAACACGAATCGGCACGAAGGAATAGGAAGACGGAGTTGAGGGGACGGTACCCTCAACGAATGGTCGCTCTCGCGTTTCCTCCCTCGCCAATTGGCCGTTCTCATGGAATTGGCGTCTATTAGTGTCCATTAGTGGTTCCCTTGGCGTGGATCTGGTTTGGTCCTCAATCCCTCACTCCCCAACTCCCTCATTCCCGCTTCTCCCCTGCACCCTTTTACCTCCAACGCCGCTGCGTCGGTCTCCGCCCTCGGCGAGACGCGGCTGATTGAATGCATCCGCCGCTGGCTGGGTGACGTGTCGCCGCCCGCGCCCTTCGGGATCGGCGACGATTGCGCTGTGCTCGCTCCCAATCCGCGCCAGCAACTGGTGACCACCGATCCGGTGATCTACGGCCGGCACTTCGACGACACCGTGCCGCCGCGCGCGGTCGGTGAAAAGCTGCTGAAGCGCAACCTCAGCGATCTCGCTGCGATGGGCGCCCGACCGACCGCGGCGGTGGTCTCCCTCGCGCTCGATCCGCGGGTCAGTACGCGCTGGCTGGCCGGTTTTTACCGCGGCTTGGCAGAAGCCGCCCGCCGCTTCGGCGTGGCCATCGTCGGCGGCGACGTGGCGCAGAGTGATGGATTCCTCGGCGCCTTTCTCACGCTTTTTGGCGAGGCCACCGGCCCGCGGCTCCTGTTGCGCACCGGGGCGCAACCGGGCGACTGGATCTATATCACCGGCACGCTGGGCGGCAGTCTACGCGGCCGGCACTGGCGGTTCCCCCCCCGACTGGCCGAGGGCGCGTGGCTCGCGCGGCGCCGCGAGGTGCGCGCGATGATGGATGTGAGCGATGGTCTCGCCAAGGACCTGCTCGCGCTCGCGCCACCCGGGTCCAAGCCGGCCCTGTCGGCGCCTTCCATCCCGGTGAGCCGGGACGCCCGAGCGCAGGCCCGGTCCACCGGCCGGACGCCGCTGCATCACGCCCTATGCGATGGCGAGGATTACGAACTTGTTTTCGCGGTGGCCCGCCGCGCGGACCGCCCGGCCTTCCTGCGCGCATGGCGCCGCGCCTTCCCACGGCTGCGTCTGTCCTGCATCGGCCGCTTTCTGCCGGAACGGGAAATCCCCGCGGATGTGCTACGCCTGGATGCGTTTCACGGCTATGAACACCTGCAGTGACTCCTCCGCCTCTTGTAACGTATTACGTTACGAACTGGCAGTTGCCTGGCTGGCGCGACGGCGGGCATTGGTCGCGCATGGCGTGACAGCGGCGCGGTCGTTCCTGGAGCCGATCTGGTACGTTTGTAACGTGTTATGTTACATGGTGAGAATGGTCGGGCGGCAGTTGCGCCCTCGTGGTTGGGGTGGAAGGCCATGAGCATCCTGGCCGAACTCCGCGCGGGAGTCGTCACCGGCTCGGCCGACGAGACGCGTCTGGTCGGCGAGCAGCTCGCCGCCGCGCTGGCGGAAGACTGCGTGCTCGCCCTGCACGGCGACCTGGGCGTCGGCAAAACGACGCTCGTGCAGGGACTCGCCCACGGATTCGGCATCCGCGATCCGGTCGTGAGCCCGACCTTCAACATCTTCCATCTGTATCGCGGCGCCCGGCTGCTGGCACACCTCGACGCCTACCGTCTCGACAACGCCCACCAGGTCTCCGAGCTGATGCTTGAGGATTTTCTGGTCTCCCCGTGGTGCTTGGCTGTCGAATGGCCGGACCGGGTCGCGGCCTGGCTTCCCTCCAACACGGTGCATCTATCGCTGAACATCGAAGCCCCGGGCCGTCACCGCGTGGCACTGGTTTGAAGCGGATAGGAAGGTCGTTGCGACCGATGACCGCCCGCAAGCGGACTTCCTACACCGGCACATCGAGCGGTTCGCGGGGGCAAAAGCAGGATGGCCGGCAACCGCACGGATCCGCCCAAAAACGCAGGAGCGGGCTGTCACTCCACACGGATTTCGCGAGTCTCAAGCACCCGAACCCGGAGGCTCCGGATCGCCGGTCCGCCGGACATGCAGTTCGATCTCGTAGGCGGCGACGCCGAGCAGACGCGAATCGCCCGGACCCGGCGTTACCGCCGGTTGGGGTGACCGGAATTGCACCGCACTGCGCCCCGGGGGCACGGTGAAGTCCGGCAGCCAGATCGTTTCCCGGTTTGTGCCGATTGCCTTCGACACCACCAAGTGGTCCCCGAGCCAGATCTGCAGGTCGCGGTCCACCAAGCTGCGCACATCGAGCCGGCAACGGACGACCAGGGGATACGATTGTGGATTGTCGATCTGGACCTGGGCATCACCCCGCGACCAGCGCCAGCGGACCGGCTCCCGCGGGAGCTGTTCAAGTTCGTACCAACCCGTGTTGAACTCGGCCCGCAGGAACGTCGGACTCCGGGTGTCCACCAGGGTATAGTAGGGATTGACCACGAATAGCCCACCGGGCTGGGCCGGGACAACATCGATGACGCCTCCATGCAGATCCCATCCGCCCTTCAACGCGGTGTTGAGCCTCGCCTCATAGGTGTGCAGGGAGAAGTATTGCGGCTTTCGCAGCAGAAACGCGTTGGCCCAGATCCGCGACCAGAAATCGGGGATCACCATGTTGATTGAATCCACCTGCGACAGGCGCTCGATCCGCTGCAAGTCGACCAAGGATGAATCCACAATCAGGGGCGGATTCTGCATTCGCCGGAGAAATTGGCGCGCGCCGGCGACGTTGCCCCAGAGGACCAAGGTCCCCAGCAACAGTACGGCCGCGCGGGCCGGACGCGAAGCGCCCCGGGCTCCCAGCGTGAACCAATAGCACAACGCCGCCAGAATTCCGGGATAGAAAACCGAGAAGAGCTTGTAGGCGTCATAGCTCGCGTTCGTGCCCTTGATCGCGCCGCGGACCTCGAGGAAGGCGTACCCGAGCAACACGGGCACCGTCAGGCACACGACCACCCAGGGCGTCACGCTCCGCCGTCGGGCCGCCCGGAACAACGCCCACGCCAGCATTCCGAGCAGCAGCAGGCTGAGCAGCAGGCGCAGCCGCGGGCCGTAAGCCTCCAATCCGGGTCCCCGCAGAAAGCCCCACCACTCCTCGGGCGAAAACGCGGGAATCTTCCAGCCGAAATCGTATTGCTGGAATAACCGGAACCGCTCCAGCAGCCCAAGGAAGCGTTGGGCGAACACCACACTGCATAGAGCCAATGGCGCCAACAGCGTCACCAACCACCGCACCAACATTCTCCAATCATCCCGCCAGACCGCGATGCCACCCGCCAAGGCGAAGGCCGGGACCAGGCACACGGTCACGATGAAGTTGTAGCTGCCGAGGATCAGCCAGTAGGTGATGAAGAGCACGCCGGCCCAGGCGGGCGCGCGCCGCCAGATCGCGCCTTCGCGCCAGACGGCGATCCCCACCCACGTCAGCAAAGCGACGGCCGCGGCCGCGAGCAACTGGCCCAGCGCGACGTGATAAACCGCATACAGATTGACCGGCGCCAGCCCATAGAGCAGCGTGACCGCGGCGCTGGCGACCGGACCGAGCCGCAGTCCGGCGCGCGCCAGCCAGAACACCAGCGGCATCACGAGCACGAGCAAGACGGGAGCCGTCAGGCCAACCAACTCGTGCGGCTGCCGCCGGAAAACACTCCCGTTGAAGGCCACCAGCGCCGAAGGCGTGAAATGGTTCAACCGCAGCCAGAAATCAAAGAAGTTGTCTACCGAATGCACCCGCACCACCTCCGTGTGGCCGATGAATCCGGTGCGGTCGCTCCGGGCAAATTCCTTCAGCACGCGGGCGCCCGCCGCGTAGTCCGCCGCATCGCAACTTCCCAGCGACGCCGTGGTCAGCGCCGCGGAGGCGGTGGTGAGCGGCCGGAGCATCAAACCGAGGGCAAACGCCATCGCCAGGGCCACCCCGCCTGCCTGTTTCAAGTCGCGCCGCAGACGCCGACGCCGACTCCCGTCGCTCAGACCCCAGGCCAGCAGCACCGCGGGGATCACCATCGTCCAGCGAGCGTAACAATTCGTCCCGGCCAAGTTGGCATACGCTCCCGCCCAGACCACGGCGGACTGCAGGGCCACTCCCGCCGGCGCGACGAAGAACGGCCAGTAGCGTCGGTACGGCCGCGGCACGATCAACCAGGACAAGCCGGTGCCCCAGAACAAAATGTTCAGCAACATGCCGAAGCCGACCGCGAAATAGAGCATAGGGTTGGGCTGGATGGTCCCGTCGGCGGACCTTGATCTTCACCGTAGAAACCGCGTCGGCAAAGGCAAGCGCGGGAGCGACGGTGCTTCATCCGCGCTTGCGCCCCACCGCGAGGATCGAACTACCCCAGGCCCAGGATCCGCCCGCGCGCATCCAGGCGTGTTCCATTCCCATCAGGCCCCGGAGGAATGCTTCCGCCGGCGCGGGATACAACCGGACGTCACTCGTGTCGGCCGCGCTGGCGAACAGTTTCCGCCGGGCCACGATCAACGGAAACGGCAGCGCGTTCCAATGCGTGTTCACTTCCGTTACGAACCCGGCCACCGCCAGCAGAGCCGCCACCTCTGTGCGCACGAACCGGTGCTTCGACCGCACCGCGGTATCATGATACGACCACAGCCAGCGGTAGGCCGGGACGTTGACGACCACCCATCCGCCGGGTCGGAGGCAGCGGGCAACCTCGCGCAAGGCCGCGTCCGGTTCCTCTAGTTCGTACAGCACGTCCGCCGCCAGCACCGCATCGAACGACGCCACGCCAAAAGGCAGCGCCGTCACACTTCCCTCGACGATCGAAACGTCGCAACGTTGTCGCGCCATTTCACAGGCGATGGGCGACACGTCCAACCCCTCGATCCGCCACGCCGGCACCGCGCCGCGCAGCCGGCGGATCAGCCCTCCCGTGCCGCAGCCTGCGTCGAGCAGTTCCCGGGAGCCGTCGCCGAGCCGGGCGCGCAGGACGCGCAGGAAATGATCGTGCAACGACCGGTAGTACCACATCCGGTCCTCGACCTCGGCCATCTTGTAGTATTCGGCGTCCTCCATGCGGGTCCGTTGTTCCGCCTCGTGGCGACCAGACTATCAAGCGCCACCGGGGGCGTTGGCCGCCCCGGGGTCGGCGGTGCCCCGGGTCTCGTCCGGCGCCAATCCGACGTCGATCGCAGGCTCGGATTGCAGATGCATTTGGAACTGCTGCACCCCTAGCGCACGCAGTTTCCAGCGCTCTTCGCTCACGCGGATCGCCGGCTCCGACGTCACAAAATCGAAGCGGTTGACGCCAGGAGCCAAATCCAGAGCCGGCAGGTCGACCTGCGTCGCCTGCACACCCAGCCGCAGGCGCGTCAGCTCGCGACCGCCGACCATCACCCGCAGGTTTCGCTCGCCCACGCTGCTGACCGCCAGGCGAACCGTCGCCCGCAGCGGATGCGGGAACGGATTGTAGTACGACAACGACGCCGACCCGGTGGTCCAGCGCACCACCGGGCCGGCTTCGCCGGCCAGTCGTCGATTCCACCCGCGGCCAAACGTAAGCACGCGGGCCAGGGGCAACCGCGGCTGCGCCGAGGGCTGCAGCCGGACGACGACCTGGTTGCCGCTCGAGTCTCCAATGATTTCCGCCCGTCCGGCGGCCGCCAGGTCTGCGAGTAGCTGAGCGCCATTGTCCGCGTAGCCGTGCCGGTTGATGTACAGCGCGGCAAACCCACAGCCCTCGAGGGTGCGCACGAGGTTCGCCGGCGTCATCCCCGGGACGTCGCGCTGCCAGGCGCCCCGCGCCCGGTTTTTGCTTTCGCCGTAGGAAAACTGTGCCGTCCGTGTGAACAGGAATGGGCGGAAGTGGTCGTATTCGTTGACCCGCAATTGCGGCACGCCCTCAGGAAAATCCAGCATGGGAAGCTGGAAGATCATGGCCCGGGGGCTCAGGCGTCGCTCCAACTCTCCGCCCAGGCGGCGATCGGCGGCCACCCGATCCGCGATCTCGCGCCTGATTTCCGCGCTCCGCCGCGCCGGCAACTGATCCCACACGCCAATTATGGCGACCAGCCCGGCGAAGCCGAGCCGTGCCGCCGGCCGCCACGTCCGGGTCAGCCGGGTCAGCCGCGCCACGATGAACAGCAACGACAGCGCGAGCAGGAAAATGCTGTAGCGATTGGAGGCCCGAAAAATATACAGACTAAAATAGAAGGCCAGGATGCTGTTCACCCCGCCGATGGCGGAAAACAGCAAAATCCACATGGCCGGCAACGCCTGCTTGGGCAGCCGGTGTCGCGCCCCGGCGAGAAGGCCGCCGACGAGCGCCACCACCATCCAGACCAGTCCGACAGCGCCGACAAAGCCGAGATACGGCGAAAATGTTTCCCCACGCCAGTCCGTCCACCGCACGTAGCGGTGCCCGACCGCGGCCAGCCACGCACTATGGTGCCGACTCGAAGGCAGGAAGAGCTCGATGGGTTTGAGCCCGTAGATCTCCGTGCCGGCATAATTGCGCACCAGCAACGGCGTGCCGCCCTCGTCGATCACGTTGAGCGCGATGTAGGCATGAACCGCGGCGAACATGACGACCGCGATGATCCCGCACGCGAGCCCGAGGCGCACGCCGGCTGACCACCGCGCCCGCAGCCATTGCGCCAACACCGACCAGGCGAGCAGTTGCAGGAACAGGAACAGGTTGTACGGATTGCTCGCTCCCAACAGGACGGCCGTGCCGTAACACAGCCAGCGCCAGGCGGGGCGCGTCGCGACCCGGCGGCCGGCCGCCACGAGCCCGCAGGTCAACACGGCGAGCGGGACCGTGCCGGTGAAGGTCAGCCAGAGGTGCGGCAGGCTGCGCGCCAGACCAAAATACGAGAGGGAAAACAGCAGCGCACCCGCGAAGGCCCATTCCCAGCGGTGCCGCAGCAATCGGGCGCACAGGTAGAACGCCCAGGCGGCGGTCAGGTGCGCCAGCAAAAGCGCGAGGTTGCTCGTCGCCGGCACACCGACCACGCGCGCCACCAAGCCCAAGCCGAAGTTCGCCAGATCGTCCGAGCCCGGATACTCGTTCCAGTTCGCATCAAACGGAGCGCCGAGCCGGTGGATGACATGGGCATGGAACGGCACCAAATCGCCTTCCGCGGCCGCCTGGATGCGCGCCAGGATTTCCAGGGAATCCCCGCTGTAGTCCAGCGGGAGCGACCAGTTCGCCCAAGTCAGGCGATCGTTGTGCCAGCACCAGATTGCCGCCACGAGTAGCGACAGCGTCAACACGCGCGCGATTTCGCGCCGGCGCACCGGGGATTGAAGGAAAGCGAGACGCAAGAGAAGAAGCCCGGGCGCCATCGCTGGATGCCGCAGTGGCGCGCCGGACACGTCGGATCAAAACAGCCGGGGGCCGGGTGACAAGCCTGACCGCGGTGGGTCCGGCGCGCCTCCTCGATCCCTCATTTGTTCGGGCCGTTGTCGGCCGGCGGCGGCGCCGGCTCCTCCAGCCTTCTTACCGCCCGGATGACGAGATTGCGGAGGTTGAAGGCCACCGGTCGCAGCGTGTCGCGCCCCGGCAGCATCGCCGGCTTGTCCGTGTCAAAGCGCCAGGGATTGGCGCCCGGTTCCAAGCGAACGTGCGGCAGCGTGACCAGCGCGCCCACCCGGTCGACGGTTCCCTGCCAGCGGAGCGTGCCGCCTTGGAAAACTCGGACCGTGCGTTCGTCGAACGCCCGGAGACCGAACCGCAGCTCCACCTCCACCGGAAACGACTGTGGATTCTGGATGACCATGCCCGCCGGACCCCGGCTCCACCGCCAGTATTCAAAATGCGATTTCTCGGTCTGGTACCATTCCGGGGCGAAATCCGCCACGATACCCTCGCGGGTCGGCGTCATCCATACATTCTCCGGACCCTCCACCGCGAAATTCTCCTGCCCCGGGGCCCGCAACTGGTCGGGCGCACTCAGGGCGGATAGATTCCCCAGCACCAGCAACGGCCACCAGCGCCACCCGCGCGGCGCGACGATGTTGAACGCCAGCGTCATCGGCACCACGACCCGGGAGGCGGCGCCCGGGAACCCGTCCCAGACCGACGGACCCAACAAGACCAGCAGCCCGGCATAGGCCGCCCCCACCCGCCACCACAGGTTGTCCCACCGGGGACGCAGCACGATCACCAGGAATTGCACGCTCAGCGAAACCAGCATGACGAAGGTCCACTTCGCCGAGGAGTCCCACCCCGCGGCGCGATACTCGCGCACGGCCTCGTACCACTTGTTGAAAAAGGCGGTGAACGGCGCAGCGAAATTGCCCGCTCCCGCGTTGCTCAACTCGCTGGACGCGGTCCAGAGGTACCCGATCCACACGATCAGCGGCGCGAACACCCAAGCGATGCGGCCCGCCGCCCGCAGCACTTCGCGCCGGTTCCAGTCCCGGTCCGGCGCCAGGGCCACGGCGGCGAGCACATTGGTTTCACGGCCGAGGCCGGCCAAGCCGAGCACCCCGACCGACCATCCCGTGCGCCCCTGCTCGGCGAGCGCCATCCCGCCGGCGATCAACAGGAGGCTCGGGCCGTCCATCAGCGCCTCGCGCACGCTCATGGTGAGGCCCCAGGCGAAAAGCGTCCCCGCCCAGCGCACCAGGTTGCCCAGACTGGTGGGAGGAAACCAGCGCTGCAGCAGCCAGGCCAGCAGCAGCCATGCGAGGATGTTCTGCAGCGCATACGCCTGCAGCACCCAGCCGGGCCGCCCAAGGCCGAGCACATAGGCCGTCGCACTGAAAAGAATCCGCCGCGCCCGGTAGGGCAGATTGTCCATCGCCTGCGCCAGATCGCGGCTCTGCGGCAGCGGCTTCACCGCCAGTTGGGCATAGTACTGGCCGTCATAGCCGTTCGAATCCGCGTACACATAATAGTCCACGCCCTGCAACTCCCGGACGCGATGGACCGGAGAAGCGCCACCGAAGAAGATCAGACAACTGAAGCCCTTCCCCGGAATATAGTACTGCACCACCATCAACAGGAACCAGGCAACCGCCAGAATCTGGACGAGCCGGCACCATGGTTGCGGCGACCGCCAGAGAAATGGGTTGAACCGGTGCACGGAAAATGGACAAACGACACGCTCCAAAACAGCAACGCCAGAATGGACGTATCATCGGATTCTTCGCCTCCGCCCGACTCGGCGACCCTGGTCAGGCACTGCCGGAGGTGGGTGCCGGTGGTGGCTTTCCTGCTCTATGCCGTCTTCCTGGCGCGCTTTCTGGGAGCCTACGCCGGCGGATCCGATTCCTCCGGTTATCTGAACAACGCGCGATTGCTCGCACACGGCCGCCTGACCGCCCCGATGCGGCTGCTCCCCGGACTGGCCCCCGAGTCGCTCCCGTCGTACACCCACGTGCCGCTCGGTTTCATCCCCAACGCGGATCATGTCACCTTGACACCAACCTATCCCATGGGTCTGCCGCTACTGATCATGGTGGGTGCCAAGATCGTGGGATGGGCGCTGGCTCCCGGTTTGGTCATGGGACTGCAGGCCCTGTTCGGCGCCTGGCTGATGTACCGCGTGGGGCGCGAGGCGGGTCTCGAAAGCGGTTGGGCCTGGCTCGGGGTGCTGTTGCTGGTCACCGGCCCGCTGTATGTTTTCATGTCAGTTCAGCTCATGAGCGATACGCCAGCCACGGTCTGGTCCACGGCGGCGGTCCTCTGGGCCTGGCAAAGTCGGAAACAGGTCTGGCTGGCCCTGGCTGCGGGCGCGGCAGTGGCGCTCGCCGTGCTGGTGCGACCTTCCGACATGCTCGTGTTTGTTCCGGTGGGTCTGGCGCTGGGCTGGTCGCTGCGCCGCTGGGTTTTCCTCGGTCTAGGCGGACTGCCGGGAGCCATCTTCCAAGGCATGATCAATCACGCGGCGTATGGTAAGATCTTCAAGACCGGCTATGGCGACGTCGGCGCAGTTTTCGGCCTGCATTTCATTCCGGGAACGCTGGTCCACTACGCCATCTGGCTGCCGGTCGTGCTATCCCCGCTGTGCTTGCTCGCCTTCGGACTGCCCGCTCTGCGCCGCCGCGAAGGAATGTCCACCGCTGTGCTGGCGGTGTGGGGCGTGATCTTCCCGCTGTTCTACGTCGTCTACGCCTGCACGCAGGACGACTGGTGGTATCTGCGCTATCTGCTGCCCTCCTTCCCGCCCCTGATCGTGTCCTCGCTGCTGGTCCTGCGGGCGCTGGTCGCGAAGTGCAAACTCACGCCGCGGGCGGCGTGGTTCGCCCCGGCGGCCGCCGTCATCCTCATCTACTGTGTCGGGGCGACCCGCCATCTCCACGCCTATTCCAGCGGTCTCGGCGAACAGGTTTACCCGGAAACGGCCGCATGGGTCCGGACGAATCTGCCCTCGAACGCCGTCGTCCTCTCCATGCAGACGAGTGGCGCGCTGCTGTTCTACACCGAACTGACGATCGTGCGTTGGGACCAGCTCTCCCCCGCCGAATTCCAGCGGATCGCCGCCGCCTGCGCCCAGGCCGCGCGTCCGCTTTTCGCCGTCCTGTATCCCTTTGAAATCGATGAGTGGCATATTTTCCAGGAGCACGCGCCAGGACCCTGGGTTCAGACTCATGCCGTGCGCCACGTGACCATCTGGCGCTACGACGCGCCAGCGGCTTCCCGATGACCTGGTCCCCCTGCGCCACGTTCCGTCCGGTGCGCGTGATTGCGATCGCCGTCATTGTGGCGTTTGCCGCGCTCGTCGTTCGATTCTGGCACCCGCTTTACCTGTTCACGGCCTTTCTCCAACTCGATGCCACCAACGAAGCCACCTCGGTCGCGGCCCTGCGCGAGCGTCCAGTCTATGTGTATCGCGACACCGGCGGCTACGACGGCCAGTACTACGTCCAGATCGCCTATCATCCTTTGCTCCGGGCTCCGGAGTTGGCGACGGCAGTTGACTCTCTGGCCTACCGCGCGCGGCGGATCCTTGTTCCCGCGCTGGCCTGGCTGCTCGCCGCGGGTCGGCCGGACTGGATTGTGCACGTCTATGCCACGCTCAACCTCGCCTTCTGGCTGGGTCTGGCCGCGATCCTCTGGCGGGTGCTGGCCGTCAGCGATGCCCGCGGCCTGGTGGGTTGGTTCGGGATCCTGTTTTCGGTCGGGGTCCTCAGCAGTGTGCGGCTCGCCTTGACCGATCTGCCGGCATTGGTGCTCGTAGTGGCCGCCATCTGGAGCTTCGAACAGGCGCGCCCGCGCGCGGCGGTGGGCTGGCTGGCGGCCGCGGCGCTCGCGCGGGAAACCTCGCTGCTGGCAGCGCCCGGCCTCTGCCGCGGCCCATGGAGCTCCCTTCGGACGCAGTTGGGCAATCTGACGCGCGTGGCGCTGGCCGCCGCGCCGCTCGTCGCGTGGCTGCTCTATGTGCGCTCGCGCGCGGCCCCGGACGACGGAGGTGTCGGCAACTTCACCTGGCCCGTGGTCGGTTTGGCGGAAAAATGGCGCGATTGCCTGATGGCGGCGCGCCACACCGAGTTTCCGCTGCTGGTCTGGACGACGCTGCTCGCCGTCGCTGGGCTC
>Ga0182017_10003234_pt1 | contig 12185 bp, 11 predicted proteins | sample 712E3DmetaG_FD_120492 | JGI IMG/M metagenome (GOLD analysis project Ga0182017, IMG submission 120492) | Permafrost microbial communities from Stordalen Mire, Sweden - 712E3D metaG | ecosystem: Environmental > Terrestrial > Soil > Wetlands > Permafrost | place: Sweden: Stordalen | collected... | reverse complement strand
CTATATGTCGCAACAAAATTCGACCGAGGAGAACGCGAAATCAGGGATGGAAAGGGAATTTCGGATGATGAAGCAAAATCAAGGATGAAAAAATGGCAAAGGTGATCTGGTCGCCGGGTTCCTACCGCATTGAAAAGAACAATATCTGGATTACAAGCGTTATTCATGGCGCCAGGAATTGGAAACCTCCGATTTAATACCACCCACTTTTCGATCAAGGACTTCCAGAACAAAATAGTTCATTTTTTTAAAATATCGCGCCCCGGTTGGCTTGCGTCGCTTCTACGCTTCGCTCCGAGGTCGCGGGATGATAAAAGAAAATAGTCAAATAGCCGAATAATGGGTGCAGCCTCAAAATAATCAATTATCCCTAACTAACCTGACAGAGTAGCCACAACTCTTGTAGTCGATGCCCCTATCAAGGCTGCCGCTGACGTAGAAGAGGTTATGGTCGCATGCGACTGACGCATCGTTCTCCGTAGCGCTCCACCAGAAACCGTAGACACCTTGGTTGTAGAACGTACCATCGTCCCTACGGTAACCGCCCGGAAGGGCCGAAAAACCACTGCTGTTATTCTTTGTCAAGTCGCAGCCGATTGTTCCTGTGGTTGAGTATGTATACCAATCCGTCTTTGCTGCAAGGGCTTTGGCAATCTTGTTGCCCGTAGTTGTCCCGTCCCAATTGTAGCCTTTGGCAATCAGGTTGTTTTGCAAAGTATCCCACTCCGCATCTGTCGGAACATGCCACCCTGTTGGAGCGATCTTCTTGGAATTTGCAGGATTTAAAACATACCAATTATAAAGTGCTCCGAACTTTTTGATACTATTTGTATCGGTCGTGTTGTTATAGAAACAATATTTTGGCGTTGCGGCATTCCATGTTGCTGTCGACGTATCCAATGGAATAATCGACCCATCATTATACTTAGTCACCCTTAAATTCTCCGCCATCCACACCTGATTCCCTATTTTCACCGTCTGATACATATTCCCATCCGCATCCGTTACATTCCCGGCGTTTGCAATCATCTTTATCTGCATCCCGCTCGTATCCGAATTCCTTACAACCACTCGGTAATTCAAATACCCTGTTTTTGTTGCGGTAATTACGTCATTAATTACAGCCATGCTCATTGCCTGTTTCGCCAAGTGGTTTGGTAATGAACCTTGAGCGGTCACCCCACTTCCGGATGATGCTCCGCCAACTAAATTGCCTTTTAGCAAAAACTCATTATTCCCGGCTTTTACCTTGTACAAATAAATCCCCGCACCTCGATACGGTAGCGCTATGTAATGGGTTCCTGCTTCCATTGGCTGGCGCACTGTCGAAATCGCTTTGCCGGTAAGGTCAAAAGTCGCAACCTCTACGACAGACCGTTCCGCAATCGTTACGGTCATAAAATTACCGGATACTCTCGCAGACAGACCGTTTGGCATTTGCTTGCCATTGACGGGAAGAATAGCGGTTGTGGCAAGCGTGAAACTCCCGTCCGCTGCCGTGGTCACCGGCTGCCCGCCATTTTCAAGCTGCACGACAGCGCCGGATATTGGTGTTGTGCCCGTGTCCGTTACTATCCCGCTGATATCCGCCATACAGAGCGAGACGCCTGCCAAGCCTGCCAGTAATGCTTTAATTAGGATCATAAAAACCTTCACATTGTTAATTGTTTTTTTTAAATTACCCTTTCACCAAATTCAATAGGCTATCGCTCGGGATATTAAGACCATTGTGCAAATTCCGGATCATGCGCAAACTTAATGGCCGCTTTCTCGAAAGAACTTCTGAGGCCCTGTTTTTTCCTCCAAAATATTTTGCAATATCGGACTGCTTTAGGTTCATTTGGTCCATCCGGAATTTTATTGCCTCTACAGGATCGGGCGGAGGCACAGGATAATGTTTTTCCTCATAGACTTCAACAAGAGTGCTTAAAATATCCAACTCGTCATATTCCTTTGTTCCCTGCTTGGCATCGATGAGTTCATCGATTCGCTCAAGAGCCATACGAAGGTCTTTTTTTGTGCGGATCGGTTTTAAGTCCATTTTATACCTCACTTGCTTTAATGGCGTCATACTCTTTATGAGTGCCGAAATACCTTATGAATACGGCATTCATTTTAAATTCAACCTTGACGATTAACCTAAAAGCCCCTCCATGAATATCGAAGACAACCCTCCCATTGCCCACAAAGCTGGCTTTGGGGAAATTGGTGCGGAGATCATTAAAATGCATCCACTGGGCCTTTTTAACTTCGTCGTGCCAAACTTTAAGCGGCTGCTCCGCTGTTCTATATGCTTTCTGTGACCAATACTCCTTGAGCCGGGATTTCGCAATGATACGCATAAGATAAATATACAATAAAGTTCCCAAAAAGGGAACTTAAAAATAAGGTGACATAGGAACGGTGAGACGCATGAGTTAGATTTATGGCATTCGTCGTTCGGCAGTTTTAGAGGATTGAGCGCCATGATCGGGATAGCCCGAAGATATCACACTTTACCATTGGGAGGCTGCCATGAAGTTTTGCTGGACAACCATTACCGTGAAGGACATGGAGAAATCACTTCGGTTTTATCAATGTAACTAGTTTCTTACAATCGTCTTGGTCGAGAGAGTTCCATTGTATTTAATCGAACAAATGTACGTTCCCGCGCTTTTCCGGTCAAAATCCATCACGGTAATCGCCTCGCCCACTACGATTGCTCTGTGAGGAATAGTAACGATTTTCTGGCCGCCAACGGTATACACCGCGATATCGGCATAACCTGATGAGGGGAATTTTACTTTCAGCGAATGTGCATCAAAGGAAATTTTCCAAGGATTGCTTAATGCAACGCTTCCGGAATTAACCGGACTTGCGGTGTAACTGGATTCGAAGCAACCCAAATCAGGGGCCTTTCCTTTAAACGGCGCAAGCGTGGTCGTTATACCGGACACTGATACTCCTGCGTCAATCATTTTGCTTCCGCTTGCCAGATGCAGACATTTCACGTCGGGCAGACTGCCGTCAGATTTTCGCGCGCCCTTAAGACCGGTGGTATCGACGCTTTCAAAATCCGTTGCGGTGGCCGGGCCGAATCCAGTGAGCCAGCTATCGTTTGACTGCACGACTTGCGCATAAAGATTATCAACGGTTGGGGAAAGCGGAGTTATTGCGCTGGTCCTGAGTGAAATACAATTTTTAAAAGTATAAGTATGTCCGGACGCAGGCGCTTCATAATCAACGAAATTCCATTTATAATTATTGAAGGCCGTACAATTAATTACAGTCATTGTCGCAAGAGAGTGATTTTGATCGAAACCCTTTTGCTGATTATAGGCGGCAAGGCAGTTGATTTCCACCCAATTATGATAACCGGTTTCGCTTCCGGGCTTAAAACCGTTACCGTTTCCTCCGTTGGAGGCCGTTGATTTTCCTTGCATGTCGTAACCGTTGGTGATGGCCCAACAATTGACAAGCGTGTCCGTAATGGTCTTGTCATCCTTCAGATAACCGTCCCAGCCGTCATCGCCATTGTTCCATGACCGGCATCCGGAAAATTTGTTTCCCCCAGCGTCTTCAAGCTGCGGAGCGAAACCGTCTCCATCCGCTTGATCGGTTTTTCCGTTTCCGTAGGCGTCGCAGTTGATAAACTGATTATGCCCTCCAAGGACCTGGCAGCCTTTATTTCCATTGTTACGGAAAATGCACTGGGTATAAACACTGTTGCTTCCCGAAACAATGCACCCGTGCTTTGAGGCGTTCTCGTAAACGACGTTATTAAACGCCAGCGCGCTTGCGGTAACGGTCACAGCCGCTGCTTTCTGCAGCGGCGCGGCGCTGAAATCCAGCACAGCGGTCTCGCCGGGGTATGATGCAAACGTGATTGGCTTGTCCGGAGTGCCATCGATGGTAAAATTAATTGACTGTGTATATCTATGTACACCACCCGCCAGCAAAACCGAATCTCCAGGCTGGACCGAATTCAATGCGGAAAAGATATTCGGCAAGGGTAAATTTTTTACTTTGCCATACTTTGCAGCGTCAATTTTAGCAAGACTACTTACTTTAATATTCGGGTTTACATAGTAAGTAGTGGCCAAAATGGACATTGGGAAAATACATGTAATGGCAAAAACGAATCGCTTACGTTGCATGTTCACATTCTCCTCCGTTAAAATAATTTACTTTACTTTTTTAATTAATTCGGTCCTTTGCCATTAATATAACGAATCTTGACGCTCATGCCCTGAAATCCTTTGTTCCGGCCCTTGATTATGTTCACTGGAGTGAACAACGGGAGGATGAAGGATGAAGTATAAAGGCGGAAGAAGGAAATTTAAATCCAAGATTATAAATCCAAACCTTGGAATTTTCCTCGCTCAATGCGGGCCATGATGCCGGAATGTCTTTACCTGCGATAAATCGGCGTTGGTGAATTGATTGACGCACAAAATGATGAAAACGACGCCGATGGCGAGGATGAGCACGGCGCCAAGCGCGGGCATGATGACGAACCCGTGGATATTGAACGCGACGCCCGCCTTGACGAGCGCGGCTGAGGACATTCCTTCCATATGCAGGGCCACATAGCGAAACGCCGATGTCGCGTAGGTCAGCGGGTTCAGAAACACCACGGGCAGGAGGATGCGCGGCATGACGATGGTAGGAATATAGGCGCCCGACAGGAAGGTAAGCGGCATGGCGATGATGGTCACGAGGAGCTGGAACGCGGTGGATTCCTTGGAAAGGGCCGCGAGATACAGGCCCATGGAGCTGAACGTCAGGCCCACAAGCGCCATCAGGCCGAGCATCAAGATGAAATGGGCCGCGTCGACGCGAAGACCGAGGAATAGCCCGATGACGATAATGATTGCGCCCTGGAGCACGGCCACGATCGCGGACGACAGCATTTGACCGATGGCAATTTGCCAACGCGATATGGGCGCGACCAGCACTTCCTTCATGAAACCGCTTGAAATGTCTTCCAATATGCCCATGGAATTATTGAGCGCCGTTTGAAAGACGGTCATGATGATGATGCCCGAGATGAGGTAATTCATGGGATGGTCGAGCCCCGCGATGCTTGACTTCATGATGAATGAAAAAATAAACAGGAATATCACCGCCATGAAAACGGTGAAGAACAGGCGCATTCCATCGCGCGACAGCTTGATGAGATTTCTCATGACAATGGCATTTATGGCGCGCATTATTGCCTGATCTCCTTGCCGGTTATGGTGATGAACACGTCGTTAAGCGTGCCCTTGGCGATTTCGATGTCGCTGATCGCGTCCTTGAACAATGAAACGATTTCGAGCATCGCCTTGGTTTCCGTAGAAAGCACCGTAAACAGCGCGTTTTCGCGGCGGTATTTCATGGAACGAGCGTCGAGATATCCGGCAAGGGCCTCGGGGGCGGCGCTATGGATTTTCATGGTTGTTGAAGTGTGCTTCTTTTTTAAATTATAGGGCGTATCGAACGCCACGATTTTCCCGTGGTCGATGATCGCCACCGTGCCGCAGATTTCCGCTTCGTCCATGTAGTGTGTGGTCAAAAATATGGTGATGTTCTTTTGTTTTTGCAAAGTATGGATATACTCCCAAACGTTCGCCCGCGTTTGCGGGTCCAGGCCGGTTGTAGGCTCGTCGAGAAAGAGGACCTTGGGAAAATGCACCAGGCCCCGCGCGATTTCGGCCCTCCGCTTCATGCCTCCCGACAGCCCGCCGACCATGGCTTTTTTCCAATCCGATAAATCGACCAAATCGAGAACGAATCCAATGCGGCCATTGACTTCGGTTTTCGGCACGCGGTAAAAATCGCAATGGAGCTTGAGGTTTTCCTCCACCGTGAGTTTCCCGTCGAGCGTGGAGTCCTGAAAAACAATTCCGATGTCTTTTCGCACAAGACTTTTTTGGCTGGTGACGTCATTACCGTTTATACGAAGCTCGCCCGATGTTTTTTCCTGTATCGTGCATAGCGTGGTGATGGTCGTGCTCTTGCCCGCGCCGTTTGGACCCAGAAACGCGAAAATCGTGCCTTCTTCCACGGTAAATGAAATATTGTCAACGGCGAGAAAATCGCCGTACTTTTTCGAGAAGTTCTTTACTTCAATGCTGTTAACGGTCACGCTGTTTGGCTCCTTCGAATAAACGTGAGTAAGCGGAATTAAGGCATTCGTTCTATAAGACGTGTTTCGGAGGGATTTATTGCACGGATTATACAATGAGCAATTATGATGCCATTTCAGGAGAGTACTAAAGGAGTCAATCCACGAAAAAATTGATGAATGATTCGATGGCTTTTTCGTTCTGGACGGCTTCGGTGGCGATCACACGCAAATGTTCCGGTTGCAGCTTGATTGTAGCAACAGCGTCATTGTCGAGTTTGGGAGATATTTCGGCCGGAAAGGTGGAAAAACCGACCATGTGCACCATGATGTCGGAAACATGGACAATGGATACAAGCTGTTTATGATCAGCGCTTTTGCCGGGGGAATGATGGCGCTCAAGCACGTCGGTCAGGTCGGCCGGGAAATTCCAATGCTGCGCCAGGATTCCGCCCGCGTAGGTGTGCGAGGTCTCCGGATTTTCGGTGAGATAAAACGGGACCTTGTCAAGGGCGCTCGATTGCGCCGCGGAAGCGAGCAGTTCTTCTTGATAGCATCCCAGCACGAGCTTGCCGATATCGTGCAGAAGCCCGGCGGAAAAGGCCTCGTCGCTGTCTATTGACAGATATCGGCGTAAATATTTGGAAATGGCTTCCGCGACGAGTCCGGTACTGATGGAGTGGCGCCAGAAATGTTCCAGGACAAAAGGCAAAGACTTTCGGGACTTGAACGCCGAAAGTATGCTTGTTGTCAAGGCCAGCGAATGGACGCGTTTCTGCCCCAGAAGCACGACCGCGTTTTTGAGCGATGAAATCGTGTTCGGGATGCCTACATAGGCCGAATTGGCCAATCGCAGGACCTTTCCGGCGAGCGCTGGATCGAGTTTGAGTATTTTGACGATGTCCTGCGCCGAGGATGCCGGGTCGGCAAGGACCGCGGACAGCTTGCTTATCACCGGGGCCAGGCTCGGCAGGTTATTGATTGCCAGCGAAAACGGTACAGGCGGTTTCTTGGGGCCCATAGTGTTTTATCCGGTGATAATCGCGAAAAAATCCTTGGATTTGTCAATTTCGTCGTTCAGTGAGCCCATAATACGCTCGTAACGCGCATCGTCGATGGAAAGTACGCTCCGGGCCTTGTCCCACTCACTGGGCGGCGGTTCCTTGTCCCACAAACCGCAATCGAGCCTGTGGGTAATGACGTCGGCAAGATGCACCACTGCCACGAGTTCGGTTATTTTTTGCGCGGCCCCGGGATCGTGATGGTATACCATGGTTTGTTCCAGGTCGAGCGGAAGCCCCCATTTGTCGGAAAGAATGCGTCCCACGTCGGCATGGTTAATGCCCATTGCCGCTGACTCGACACGAAACAGGGAAGTGCTCTTTTCCCTTGAAACTCCGCAGATGACCGCGTATTCCTTGGGCGCGAAAAGTTCGAAGATCAGTTTGCCGACATCGTGCATGATGCCCGCGCAAAACGCGCTCTGCGGGTCGATAAAAACGAAATTCATGACGCTCTGGGCGATGTTTTTCGCCACCACCGCGCATATAATGGAATGTTTCCAAAACCTTACTCTGTCAAGTACATTTTTCTGGTCGTTGTGCGGGAACATCTGCATGACCGAAGCGCCCAGCACCAGCGACTTTATCGTATTGAACCCTAGAATAACGACCGCGCTTTGTACGGAGGAAACGCTTCGCGGCATCCCGTAAAACGCGCTATTGGCCAAACGAAGCACCCTTGTAGTAAGCGCCGGGTCTTTTTCGATGATTTCCGCCGCGTCTTCCGCCGAGGTTTCCGGCGAGCTGACGACTTTGATGAGGTGCGCCACAACCGCCGGCAAAGACGGGAGCTGCGCCATGTTCTCGATAAACCGCTTATACCGCTCGTCGTACGATATTTTATTCATGCTCTGCGTTCTTTCCGTGCGTCGCGATACATCGGTTATTGTGGGGATTGAAGCCGGTCGCCGTCACCGTAAGCCATGAATTTCTCTTTGCATGCGCACCCGGCGCTTCCATGCGCACATAGTTTGACGACACCCCGGTCACGGGATTTTCGGTTTCGACGATGATCCTGTGGGACGTCGCTCTGAGATTGTTGATAAAGGCCATTCTGCATGTATCAAGAACCGCCCTCATCCGTTCGCCGCGCCTGTTTTTTTCCCGGTCTTCGATGTGGCCGTCGAATGCGGCGGCCGCCGTGGATGGGCGCTTCGAATACCGGAACACATGGCCGTAAGAGAAGCCTATCCGTTCGATGTTTGTTATCGTTTCTTCAAACATTTCGCTTGATTCCCCGGGAAAGCCGACGATAAAATCGCCGCCGATCCCCGCGTCGGGATGGGCCTTGCGGAAATTGCTGAGCCGCTCAATGAGCGTGTTGAAATAGATCCCGGGCCTGTTCATACTCGCAAGGACATCTTCGGAAAGGCTCTGGACGCTTACATGAAGGTGCCGGCAGACCTTGGGATGGCTATCGAGGACCGCAAGCAAGGGTTCCGACAGGTCGCGCGGATCAAGTGAACTGAGGCGTATGCGAAAGTCGCCCGGAAGAATCACAAGGTTCTCCAGAAGCGTTAAAAGATTTTCTTCTTGGCCATCGCCATATTGGCCGATATGCGTACCGGTAAGCACGATTTCCTTAAACCCCGCGTCCACCGCTCCGCGGCAGGCGCTTACGACGCCGGCAAGCGCGGCGCTTCGTGATGGCCCACGCAAAACGGGCACAATGCAATATGCGCAACGATAATTACACCCTTCCTGGATTTTTATCGAAAACCGCGTGCGCCGGGTGATATCGAGGGATTTGAAAGATTGGACAATAGGCAAAGGCAAGCCGTGCGCTTCCTCGCACGGCCCCCAGAAAACGCCGCCGCTTTCGTCCTGAATAATGGCGGGGATGTCGTTTTTACGGGTATTCCCCACTATCCAGCAGGCCCCGTAACGGTTCTTGAGTTCATGGGCTTCCTGCTGCGCAAGGCAACCCGTCACGCAGACCTTGCCGTGTGGCGCGCACCGCGACAGCTGGTTCAGGAACCTCTTTGTTTTTGATTCCGTGCATGCGGTGACGCTGCAGGTATTGACGATGACTATTTCCGCTTCGTCAATTTTGTCGACGATCCGGTGTCCTTGTTCTGCGAGGCGAACGGACAATGAGGCGATCTCTTCCTGATTGGTCCGGCAGCCGATTGATTTTAATGCGATTGTATTTGCCAGAAACTCCCCCGTCAGTCCCACTGTGCCAGGGCTTCTGCCTGGTCTTTGAAGAAAACTATTAATTGATGGATATTGAGCGTATTAAATAATTCATCCACGATATCGTTGGAACCACAAATCCTCAAACTGCTCCCCGTTTCCTTGATCAGCCTGTTCATATTGAGCACCACGCTAATGCTCAGGCTGTCGAAATAGGTCAGGTCCTTAAAATCAAGGAGGATCTTTTTATTATGCGCCATGGCAAGTAACAGTTCCTGCTTGAAATATTTTGAACCCTGAGGGTTGCTCATAATGCCGCTCAAATGAAAGACGCATACAGGTCCGACGATTTCTTTTTCGATGTACAATCGGACATCGATGGAATTTTCGAACATGTCGCCTTCGGCGAATTGGACCCCTTCTTTTGATTCGATGTTGAAAATTTTGTCGAAACCGGTGTCGGCAAAAAGATCGTGGATCGATTCATTGATTTTTCGTAAAGTGATCGTGACGCCATGCGCCTTATAATCCTTGGCCGTAAAAACAAGCGCTCCGATCACGGCGCTGTCGATAAGTTCGGTCTGGGAGAAATCGATGAATAGCTCATTTATTCCCTTGTCAAGAGCTTCCCTGGCCGCTTTGATAAAATCGTTCGTGGCCGGAAAGAGGAGCTTTTTCGGGAATTTGATGACCGCCGTATTTTTCCCGTATTCGACAACCATTCTACCTCCCCGTATTTATCGTAAAAACCTGCGTGAAAGTTCATCGATGGAAATCCTGATTATCGTCGGCCTGCCATGAGGACATGTGTAGGGATTCTCCGTTGAAAACAAATTATTCAATAAGGCATTCATTTCTTCTTGGGAAAGCTTCTGGCCTGCCTTGATTGCCGCTCCGCAAGCGAACGCGGCTGCAAACCGTTTTTGGGAATCGTTAAAATGCACGGCCCTCTTTTCCTCCAGTAAATAGCGGACCATGTCTCGAACGGCAGACTCCGCGCTTGAATCCTTCATAAACGCCGGAAGCGCGGCCAGCGAAACCGCATTGCCGCCAAAATCCTGCAATTCAAACCCGAACCTCCTGAAATAATCATTTCCCGACAATACAACGGCCTTTTCAGTCGGCGAAAGTTCGATGACGATCGGGAACAGTAGCTGCTGTGAATCGGCCCTTCCCTCTTTTAACTCCTCCAAGGCCTGTTCATAGAGAATGCGTTCATGCGCCGCATGCTGGTCGATAAGCAGGATCCCGTTTTTTATCGGGGCAAGTATGAACATCGCATGAATTTGAAAACAGGAAATCAGGCCCCACGGAATATCCTGCTCACTTTTTGATAATTGTACCTTATAATCATCGTTTGAATCAAGTGATTTATTTCCGATGTGATTGTGAGACGGAAACGAAAGTATGGTTTGTCCGTTTTCCGTCTCTGGTTGCGATTCATAGCCTTTAAACGGACTATTTTCCCTTACCTGCGCGGACTCAGAAAAAACGCGCGTACTATTTTCCTCAATAGTTTCTGGCAGGTTATTTTTACTTATGATCGCCCCTGAAATAATTTCCCGCCGTGAAATTAATGTTGAAGTTATGCCGCGTCGCGCAATGTCGAAAATAAAGCTGAAGAGGGTTTTTTCGTCCTCAAATTTCACTTTTAATTTTGTCGGATGCACATTGACATCAATGCGGTGGGGGTCAACGTCGATGAAACAGAAAAAGGAGGGCCTGAACTCTGATTTAGTAAATTGCGAAAAGGCCTCGCGGATTGCATACAAAACAGCTTCGCTTTCAACCTTACGGAAATTTACATACAAATTCTGAAACCTCGGCTTACTGTGTGATTCATCCGGTTTGGAAATGAAGATTTCTACTTCCATGCCTTCACGTTCGCCATTGCACGGTATGAGATTTTTTCCGAATTGGGTCCCGGCAATCTGCGCTATTCGCATTTGAACTGACTGGGTTACGGGGACATCCAACACCGACTTGCCTTCGAATGATGCTGTAAAGTGGATCTCCGGAAATGGAATCGCCATGTGTTCCAAAAGCTTTAAAAGGACGTTCCTTTCAGACTTGCGTGATTTCATAAACTTTTTACGTGCGGGAACGTTGAAAAACAAGTCGCGCGAGATGACAGTCGTACCCTTGACATGCGATACGGGATGGATTGTTTTGCAGTTTCCACCCTCGCAATCAAGTGAACATCCAAGGCCGTTGGACGAAGCGCTGCTGGAAATGGTAAGACGGCTTACTGCTCCAATACTTGCAAGCGCTTCTCCTCTAAAACCAAGGGTTCCTACTGCAAAGAGGTCATCAGCTGTGCGGATTTTGCTGGTAGCATGACGTACAATGGATTTTTGCACATTGTGTGCACCCATTCCTTTGCCGTTGTCCGTCACTCGTATGAAGGAAAAACCGGAATCTTCAATTCCGACATCGATTTTAGTGGATCCAGCGTCTATGGCATTTTCAATAAGTTCTTTGAGGATAGAGGCAGGCCGTTCAATTATTTCTCCCGCGGCAATTTTTTCAACAACCGATAGAGGCAAGACTTCTATGGAATCATTGTTTTTTTCCATCGGCAAAGCAACATATATGCTTGGAAATAGCTGGGGTGATCCAAAATGCGGAAGGGGGGAATTGAACCCCCACGAGTTTGCACTCACTAGGCCCTGAACCTAGCGCGTCTGCCAGTTCCACCACTTCCGCAAAAAAAACTTCTTAGAAAATACATTCTGGAAAATTATTTTAATAAATAAGTTTATTTTTTATGTTTTTAATTCTACTTCGGTACGATAAAACATGCTAAAGAGCCCCTTGACATTTGAAAGCGCTATCGATTGCCTGTTGCCTTTTGCGATGCCTGATCTCCATCGCCGCTTCGATTTCCGTAAGCGACATAT